>Ga0302325_10006713_pt1 | contig 25753 bp, 23 predicted proteins | sample Palsa_T0_2_FD_201948 | JGI IMG/M metagenome (GOLD analysis project Ga0302325, IMG submission 201948) | Peat permafrost microbial communities from Stordalen Mire near Abisko, Sweden - Palsa_T0_2 | ecosystem: Environmental > Terrestrial > Soil > Palsa > Peat permafrost | place: Sweden: Abisko... | reverse complement strand
TTTTCTGGTGGCAACAGCGGTTCTAAACGTTGCCATTGTTCGTCAGTTAAAGTATAACGCGGCACGCGTTATTATTCAAATGTATTGGTGACCAATTCCTTCGAAGACTTTGAAAACACGCCCTAGCGCTTTTGCACTTCCACTCGCCAACTTCTCCACCTGATAGCGAATCCAAGTCGTGCGCGGTCGACCATTTTGACAGCCCGATTATCTCTGTCGTATAAATCCGCCATGCCGCATCGTCCTTGCAAACAATCGATCCCACGCCGCGCTGGCCGACTCAGGCGGTCGGCCGCCGAGCCGACCTTCGCTGATGCGCCGACGATGCGCGATGCTATCTCACACATCGCCACCGCGTTCAGCGGTCTTGTCCGTCTGCCGGTATCGGCCGGAGGTCCGTCCGCTGCGGTCACACGTGGGGATGCGTCTGCATTTCTCGGTTGGCCAACCGTCGCCACCGTTCTTTGCTGGTTCGGGCTGGTGATGGCGGGTGTCTGGCTGGGCCGTCTGTCCTTCTCGATTCTTCCGAGTAGCGCAGCACTATTGCGCGCGCTTTTGCAGATACTCGTTGCCAATATCGCCGGGGCGTGCTTTCTCTGGTGGCGCCTGCCGAGTCTTGCGAAGGCATCGCTTCACGAACTCGGGCTGCGCTGGCCGGCGGCACGCGATTGGGGAATTTTCGGAGCAGCCGCTGGAATCATCGTCTTGGCGGAGCTCGCCACCGGGCTCGTGCGCGCGCTCATGCATACGCGAGCGAGCGAGGGATTCTATCCGGGCACAAGCGGACTGGCGTCATACCTCGCGCTGCACGGCAACGCCGTGCCTTTCATGATCTTCTTTGCGTTCATTATTGTGTTCGTGCTGCCGTTCGCCGAGGAGTTGTTCTTGCGCGGATTGATGTTCCGCGCGCTGCGCCTACGAATGGCGTGGCTGAGTGCCGCGCTGATCGTCGCCCTCATTAGCGGACACGGGAGCGCCGTGTTTTGGGTATTGCTGATTTTTGTCGCTTTGGATGTCGTCGTCTCGTGGGCGTACGAACGCACCGGCAACCTCGTTGTCACGATGCTTGTGCATGGCGTCAGCAATCTCGTCCTGCTCTTGATCGCCGCCATACCGATTCTAGCGGGTGGCCGTTAGCGCTTTGCACTCGGGCGGAGGGGAGAAAAAAAGAGCGGCGATCGTGCATGCGATCGCCACTCTTTTTGATGCCGAGTTACTAGTGGACGAGGAAACCCACGAGCAGTAGCGCCACGATGTTGAGGACCTTGATCATCGGGTTAATAGCGGGGCCGGCCGTGTCTTTGTACGGGTCGCCGACGGTGTCGCCGGTGACGGCTGCTGCGTGTGCGGGCGAACCTTTGCCACCGAAGTGTCCGTCTTCGATGTATTTCTTCGCGTTGTCCCACGCGCCGCCACCGCTCGTCATCGCCAGTGCAAGGAAGAGGCCGGTGACGATCGACCCGACGAGCACGCCGCCCATCATCTTCGCCCCGCCGTTATCCGGCAGAACGAACGACAATAAGACGACGATGATCGGAACGCCGACTGGGATCAGTGCGGGCAGCACCATTTCCTTGAGCGCGGCGCGGGTGACGATGTCGACCGTCGTGCCGTAGTCCGGCTTTTCGGTCCCATCCATGATGCCGGGCTTTTCGCGGAATTGACGACGCACTTCCTCGACGACGGCACCGCCCGCTCGGCCGACCGATTCCATCGATAGCGAGGAGAACAGATACGGTAAGAGTCCGCCGACGAACAAGCCGGTTAGGACGTACGGATCTTGCAATCCGAACAAGATGGGGCTTCCCGAACACAGCAGCGCTGCGTTTGCATGGCACTTGTCACCGAGTTCGGTCAAGAACGACGTAAAGAGCACAACCGCTGCAAGCGCGGCCGAACCGATGGCGTAGCCTTTGGTAACGGCTTTCGTCGTGTTGCCGACTGCATCGAGCGGATCGGTCACGTTGCGAACGTCTTCGGGCATCTCCGCCATTTCGGCGATGCCGCCGGCGTTATCGGTGATGGGACCGAACGAGTCGATAGCAACCACGATACCCGCCATCGAAAGCATCGACATGACGGCGATACCGACGCCGTAGAGTCCGGCGGCGGCATTCGCGACAAGAATACCGACGACGATCACGATGGCAGGCAAAGCAGTTGCTTGCATCGAGACGGCAAGACCGCTGATGATGTTGGTCGCGTGTCCCGTGATCGAAGCGCGTGCAATGTTTTGCACCGGCGGAAATTGCGTGCCGGTGTAGATCTCCGTGATGTACGTGATGAGCCCGGTCACGAATAGGCCGACGAGCGCGCAGATGAAGATCTCCATCGACGTGATCACTTGCGCTGCCGCACCGGTGCCGACCGTTACGCCATCGCCGAATTCCATCCGCGCGATGAAGAAGAACGCGATCGCAGAGAGCACGCCGGCAACGATCATGCCGCTGTAGAGCGAGTTCATGATCGATGTCTTCGTGACGCTCCCTTGGCCGACAAAGAGCGTACCGATGATCGAAGCAACGATCGAGACGGCACCCATCACGAGCGGGAACGTCGTCGCGCCGGCAATCGTGCCGAGCAACAGATGACCGAGCAGCATCGCCGCCGTCGTCGTGACGACGTACGTTTCGAACAAGTCGGCCGCCATGCCGGCGCAGTCGCCGACGTTGTCGCCGACGTTGTCCGCGATGACGGCCGGATTACGCGGATCGTCTTCGGGAATACCGGCTTCGACTTTGCCGACGAGGTCGGCGCCGACGTCGGCGGCTTTCGTGAAGATACCGCCGCCGAGGCGGGCGAACACCGAGATCAACGAACAGCCGAACGCAAGACCGATGAGCGCGCCAAGTGACCGCGTCTCATCGCCGCCGTTGACTTGCATCATGATCCAGTAGTAACCGCTGACGGCGAACAGCCCCAGACCGACGACGAGCAAACCGGTAACGGCGCCGCCGTTAAATGCAAGCTTGAGCGCGGGCTTGAGTCCGCCGCGTGCGGCTTCGGCGGTACGCACGTTCGCGCGCACCGAAACGAGCATGCCGATGAAACCGGCCGCGCCCGACAAGATCGCGCCGATCGCAAAACCGACCGCGGCTTCCCAACCAAGCGGGGCCGGTAAGAAGAAGATAACGACCGCAAGGACGACCGCGACGATGCCGATCGTCTGGTACTGGCGCTTGAGAAACGCCATCGCGCCCTCTTGAATGGCCGCGGCAATCGACTGCATCGTCGCATTCCCGGCCGGCTGGCGCAGCACCCAACTGATCAGATACGCACTATAGGCAATGGCCAGAATGCCGGTACCAAGGCCCAGCTCGACCGCAAGATTTGGATCCACTCTTCGTCCTTTATGACACAAAGAAAGGCTCGACCGGGCCGGAGAGTCGTCCCCGGAGGTGAGCGCTTTAACGTGGCCGGGTTTGGCACGCCCGGATAGCCCTCCTGTTCCCGCCGACAACCGGCGGGGCGAAGCAACCGGGCCGAGGGGCCCCCATCGGACAATCTAAGAAGAGTCGGGTCCGAATGGAATCGACCGAACTGTTGATCGTCGGCTGCGGCCCGGCCGGCGGCATCGCAGCGCGTGAAGCCGCGCGCTCGGGCGTTACGACCGTGGTGCTCGAGCGCGATCCGGTCGTCGGCGCCAAGCGCGTTTGTGCGGCCGGCTTACGACCGGGTTTCTGTGAGGAGTTCGATCTACCGCGTTCGATCGTGCACTGCGATCCGCCGATCGTTTCGCTCTCGACGCCGCGCGGGTCGTACGCGTTTTCCGTCGGGCCCGCACACACGACGACGCGCGAAGAACTCGACGGAGCGATCGCGGCGCTAGCGCGTTCCTCCGGCGCCGAGATTCGAACCGGTACGCTGTTTCGCTCGCTCGAACGCGACCGCGACGGCGTTGTTGTCGAGTACGCCGACTACGCGGCCGGCATCCGCAAGAAAATCCGCGCCCGTTCGGTGTTCCTGGCGCAAGGATCGTCCGCGCGCCTCGACGGCGTGGACGCGCGTTTCGCGCACGCCGGCTGGAACGCGGGGCTGATCACGTGCTTTCAATACCGGGTGTATCCGCAGACCACCGCCGCCGCGCGCGCCTACCAAACGCTCGAGATGCACTATTACGTCAGCCCGCGCAGCGGGCACAACGTGATCGCCTGGATGTTTCCCAAACGCGATCATCTGTCGATCGGGTTGGGTATTCAGGCGAAGATGCCCGGCACGGAACTGCGCGCGGAACTCGATGATTTTTTGCCGACCGTACAAGCGCGCCTTTTCGCGGGCGTGCCGTACACCGTGCGCGACGAGGGGAACTTGCTCTACGGCGGCTATCCGCGCCCGGCGGTGGGCGCCGAACGCGTGATGGTCGGCGGCACGGCTGCGGGACTCGTCGATGCGACGACCGGCGAAGGCATCTACGAGGCGGCAACGACCGGCCGGTTTGCCGCGCACGCGGCGGCTGTGGCACGTACGAGTCCGAGCACCGATCCCGCCGTGCCGTATCAACGTGCCGTCAAGCGCGCCTTTTACGGACGGTTGCGCCATCGCGTGAAGCTGATGCATTTTCTCGAACGCAAGCCGGCGCGTTTCGACGTGCTCTTCGAGCAGCTCGCGGGGACGCCGCGGTTCGCCGATCTGCTGCAGCACGATCGCAACGACTTCACGCCGTCGCAGTGGCTCTATCTGTACGGCCAGGCGGCGAAGTTCTCGCTGCGCGCGCTGCGCGTCTAAGCGATGCTGAAATTCATCGTCGACCGCTTCGTGCGGCTCGTAGGTGTTCTCTTCGCGATCACCGTCATGAGCTTTCTGTTCATGCACGCGATTCCGGGCGATCCGGTGCAGATACGACTGGGCGATCATGCGACGGCCGAGGAGACGCATAACCTCACGGTTTCACTTGGCCTCGACAAGCCGCTCTACGTCCAACTCGGCGCCTACCTCGGCGCCGTCGCGCATGGCGATCTCGGGCGTTCGATCGGTGACTCGCAGCCGGTCGCAGAAAAGCTCACGCAATACTTTCCGGCCACCTTCGAGCTGACGCTGGGCGCGATGATCTTTGCGATCACCTTCGGTATTCCGGCGGGCGTGTTCGCGGCGGTTCGGCACCGCAGCGCCGTCGATGCGCTCACGATGAGCTTCGTTCTGCTGGGCGTATCGATTCCGGTCTTTTGGCTGGGCTGGATGCTGGTGTACGCGTTCGCCGTCGTACCCACGCACTTTGGTCTCGATCTCTTCCCGATATCGGGGCGGATATCGCTGCGCTACATCATTCCGGCTCATACACACCTCGTCGTCGTCGACGCGTTGCTCGCGGGTAATGGAAGGGCCGCGCTCGATGCACTCTGGCACCTGGTCCTACCGGCGGCGACCTTGGGGACGATTCCGCTGGCGATCGTCGCGAAGATCACCCGCAGCGGAATGCTCGACGTCCTGGGCAGCGACTACATCCGGACGGCTCGGGCCAAGGGACTCGGCGACCGGGTCGTGGTGGTCAAGCACGCCTTGCGTAACGCCCTGATCCCGATCATCACCGTGCTGGGCCTGCAGACCGGCTTGCTATTGGGGGGCGCCGTTTTAACCGAAAGTATTTTTGCGTGGCCTGGCGTGGGACGGCTTGCCTTCGATGCGATCTCCAACCGTGACATGCCGTTGATCAACGGCTGCATGTTACTGTTTGCCGGAGTTTTCGTCGTGGTCAATGCCATCGTCGACGTTCTTTACGCAGTGGCGAACCCACGCATCCGATACGGCTCGTAAGCGAACCCATTGACAGCCAGCTTTGATATCTCCAGTGACGACTTCCACAATTTGCGCGATCTGATCCGCGAGCGTTTCGGTATTTATTATGACGACCAAAAACAGTTTCTGCTCCTGAGCCGCTTGCAGACGCGACTCGTCAAACGGTCGATGCAGACGTACGGCGACTACGTCCGATTTTTGCGCTTTGGCGCTGACCGTGAGGCGGAGTTCAGCGACCTTGCCTCGGTGCTGTCAAACAACGAGACGTACTTCTTTCGCGAGCGTGCGCAGCTGCGAGCGCTGTGCGGCGACATTCTCACCGAACTGCTGGCGTTTTCGCCCAAGCTGCGCGTATGGTCGGCGGCGTGCTCGAGCGGCGAGGAGCCGTATTCGCTCGCAATGACGTTACTCGAAAGCGGGCGCATTCCCGAAGCAAATATCACCATTCGCGCCACCGACATCTCGCCGCGCGTGCTCGAACTCTGCGCGCGGGGCTTTTATCGCGCGCTGTCTTTTCGCGCAACCGAGCCCGCCATGGTTCAGCGGTATTTTTCGCCGATCGGCGATGGTTTCTCGATCGGCGAGCGGGTCAAGCGGATGGTGCAGTTTAGCTCGCTCAACCTCATGGACGATGCCGGGGTCGCCGCGAACGGTCCGTTCGACGCTATCTTCTGCCGCAACGTCCTCATTTATTTCGATAAACCCACGCAAAAGCGCGTCGTCGAATCGTTCGCGAAGGCTCTGCGGCCGGGTGGGTATCTGTTTCTGGGGCACGCCGAATCGCTGTTTCACCTCACCGAACTCTACGAACCCATCGTCCTGCCTGAAGCAATCGTCTACCGCGTGCGACCCGTCGCGCCGGTTGGGTCGAGCGTTCCGGCGGCCCGCCCCCGAGGAGCCCGCGCATGAACCCCAAGCGGATCATTAATGTTCTCGTCGTCGACGATTCAGCGTTCATGCGCCGCGCGATCGCGCGGATGATGGAAAAGGAAGACGATATCGCCGTCGTCGGCTTGGCCGCCAGCGGTGAAGAAGGCGTCGCGCTCGCGCAAACGCTCAGACCCGACGTCATTACGATGGACGTCGAGATGCCCGGTATGGGAGGCCTGGAAGCCGCGCGCGAGATTATCGAGCGTCACGGTCCGCCGATCATCATGATTTCCGCGCTGACGCGCGACGGCGCGGAGACCACGTTGCGGGCTCTGGAAATTGGCGCAGTCGATTTCATCCCCAAGCCGGATTCGGCGTATATCGACATCCTCAAAGTGCAGCGCGATCTGGTCGAAAAGATCCGGCTGTTCGGTTCGCGCACCGCGTATTTGCGCGCGATGCACGGCCAGTCGCCGGCGGGGCCGCCTACCCCGCGGTCGGTGCTGCCGCAGATCGCACCGCCGCTCCCGCCGCTGCAAAAACGCGCTCCGCTACAATTCACGCCGCCGCTTCCGCCGCCGCCCGCGATACCCGTGCCGGCGCGGCCGGCGACGACCGTACGCATCGGTCACTACGAATGCATCGCACTCGGCACGTCGACCGGCGGCCCCGTTGCGCTGTCACACATTCTGCCGAAGCTCCCGAAGAATTTTCCGGTCCCGATCGTGATCGTGCAGCACATGCCGCCGGGTTTCACCAAACCGCTTGCCGACCGGTTGAATGCATCGAGCCAAATCAGCGTGGTCGAGGGGACCTCAGGCATGCTTCTGGCGCCCGGGACCGCCGTTGTCGCGCCCGCCGGCCAACAGTTGCGGCTGGTACGGGGCGCCCGGGGCGTCGAAATTCGGCTTGACCACGACGCTGAAAAATCGTTGCACGTACCAAGCGTCGATATCATGGCCGCGGCGGTCGGCGACACGTTCGGCGCCGCGTCACTGGGCGTGATTTTGACGGGGATGGGACACGACGGCGTCGAGGGGCTTAAGGCGATAAAAGCCCGTGGCGGCTACGTTTTAGGCCAAGATGAAGCAACCGCCGTCGTCTACGGAATGCCCCGAGCGGCCGCGGCCGCGGGGCTGGTCGATCGAGTGGTTGCTTTGGACGATGTCGCACGGACGCTCTGCGAGCTGACGGGTGTCGCGTATCCGATTGGCCGAGAAAAATAACCGTCTCTAAACGAATGGCGGGTAAAAAACGAGGGACCGGAGCGGGAGCGATGGGAATACCCTGAGCTACTGGTGGGCTCTGGTCCACTTTTGGGAGCGCTCGTGAAGGTTGCCCGCGACTCGAGCCGCTACGTCATTGGCGGTTTAGAACTTAGCCGGGAAGAGATCGTCCATAAGTATCTTCACTTAGTGAAGTACGTAGCCGGACGTATTTCTATCAATCTGCCGCCCAACGTTGAAATTAACGATCTTATCAACGACGGCATCCTTGGTCTCATCGACGCGATCGAGAAATACGACGACGAACGCGGCGTCAAGTTCGAGACCTACGCGATCACTCGCATCAACGGCGCGATCCTCGATGCCTTGCGTGCTTTGGATTGGGTACCGCGCGCGGTGCGTCAGCGCGCCCGCGAACTCGAACGCGTCTATCAGGAAATCGAAGTCGAACTCGGCCGCGCGGCGACCGAAGACGAAGTCGCCGAGCGTATGGGGCTGACCGTCAAAGAGCTCGACACGCTCATGCAAAAGATTCGCGGCACGGCCGTGCTGTCGCTCGAAGAGTTCTTACCCAACGAAAAAGGCTACGAGATTCCGCTGCTCGATACGCTCAAGGATCTTGAGAACGATGTCACGAGCGCCGTTGAAGCGCGCGAAATCAAGACCGCGCTCATCCGTGCCGTTGACGACTTGCCGCCGCAAGAGCGCACCGTGATCTCGCTCTATTATTTCGAGGGGCTGACGCTCAAGGAAATCAAGGGAGCGCTCAACGTCTCCGAGTCGCGCGTGTCGCAAATACACGCCCAAGCCGTGATCCATTTACGGGCAAAGCTCCGCAACCTCACCCAAGATCTGGGCTACCGTGAGGGCGATCCGAACGTGAAGCAGAAGTATCTGCGAAAGAACCCCGTGCCGCCGGCTACGGACGTCGGCGCGCTGGGCTAGAAAGGGGGCAGGCACCATGGCAATTCGACCGACGGATTTCCAAGCTTCGATTTTTACGTCGGTTCAGACCGCCTCGCTCAGCCAAAAAGCGGACGAAGCGCCGCATCAGGCCGCCCTCGCGGCGCAAGCCGCCTTCGCGAGCGAAGTCAGTAAACGCGAAGAGACGATCGAGTCGACGTCGCACGCCCAAGGCAACAAGGTCAACGCGAAGGGCGAACGCGAGCGGCAAGAGCAGCAACGCAAACGCGAGCGCCGGCCGGGCGATCCATTTGAGGAAACCGTCGTTGAAGCAGCCGGTTCGGACGAACCCGCCCATCTCATCGACTTCACGGCTTAGCTCATATGGCCGGCCTCGATCCGGTTGCCAGTAGCGGCGCAAGCGCCAATATTGCGGCGATCGTCGATGCCGAATTGGCTGCGCTCGCGGCTGACGCCGCGGCGCTCAAAGCGCTGCTCTCGATCGGCGACGTCGTACAGGCCCAAGTGTTGCCGTCCAACGGGCTCACGGACCTCATCCAGATTTTGGGAAACCGCGTAGCGGCGGCGTTGCCGCCGAATTTAACGCCGGGTGACGTCGTCGCCGTGCAGGTCACCGGTTTTGACGGCGATCGAATCAACGTACAAATTGTGTCGGACTCCGTCGCGTCGGCGGCGTCATCAACACCGCCGGCGATCGGCGCATCGGCGCCTTCGTCTGTAGACCCCGCATTGCCGCTCCCGGCGACGGCACTCCCGCCGACGCTGCTTCCGGCAACACCGCCTCCGGTAGCGCCGCTTCCGGTGACTCCATTGCCGGCAATACCTTCGTCGTCCGGCGCGCCGGCCGTGACGCCGGCGCCCATTTTCGCACCGGGGAGTTCCGCGATTGCACCGCCGCTTGCGGTTTTTGTCGCTGCTTCCGTGCGTCCGGCTCCAGCCGCGCCGGCCGCGCCGTCGGAACCACTTCCGGTCGAGCCAACGGCGACGATACCGGCGTCCGTGCGCGCCGCGATTCCAGCCCCGGTGCTCTTGGGCGATATCGAAGCACGCCTTGCGACGGCGCGCGCAGCGGTGATTCCCCAAAATGTTGCGCCGCCTCCCGCATCGTCCCCGGGTGCGCCGATTGCGGCACCACCGGCCGGCGCAATACCGCCGGCCACCATCAATCGCCCGTTCGTTATGGCGCCGTTGATGACGAACGCGCGCCCGGCGACGGTGACGGCCCCGGTCATAACGCCGGCGGCGACCACAGCGCCGGCGAACGCAGCGCCTTTGGCGCGCCTAACGACGTATCAAGATCCGGTGATTCTTTTGCGCGCGCTGCGACTGCCCGTTACGCCGACGAACGTCGCGTCCGCGCGCATGGCGATCGACACGCCGGCGAAACTCCCGAATGCGCTGGCAACCCTCGAGCTCGCGCTGCCGTCGTCGACTGATCCGCGCATCACCACATTGCGTACGCTGACAGCCTTCGTCGGGCGTATCGAACCCGAGTCGCCGGTTCTCGCCACCCAAATTGCCGCGTTCGTCGATCACGTCGTTGCCGGCGCCGAACCCAAACTCGCGCAACTTCTGGTGGCACTCCGTTCCGCGACGGCGGAGCCGGTACCGGCGGAAACGCCCGCGCCGGGAACGACTGTGCTGGGAACGCCCGCGCCGGGAACGGCCACGCCGGGAACGCCCGCGCCGGGACCGACCGCGCCGGGAACGACCACGAGCCAGGCAGCACCGCCGCCGGCACCATTGCCCGGCGCGCCGGTCACCGTGCTTGCGCGTGCCGTCGAGCGCCAAGCCACGCTCGACTTCGACTTGAAGACGCAGCTGTTGTCGATTGTAACGTCGCCGCCGCCGGGCGCGAGTGAAGCGTTGACGAACGCCGTCGCCGGCGTGCTCACGGCGATGACCGCGTTGCAAGTCAATGCCGCCTCGACGCTTTCGGCAAACCCGAACGGTTTTGCATTTATCTTGCCGGTCGCGCTGCCGTCGGGCATAGCACAGGCAAATGTGCGTATCGATCGCGACGTGCCGGGCAACCCGCGCGTGCCGTTCGACGGCGACAATTTTCACATCGCATTTATTCTGGAGACGGCGCACTTAGGAACGGTCGCGATCGACCTCAAGACCGTTGGCCGTAGCGTTACAATCGACGTGAAGGCCGAAGCGACGTTGGCTGCACGCGCATTCGGCAAGTCGATGGAACAGTTGACGACGCGCCTCGAGAAGCTCCGCTATCGCGTCGCCAAAGCGGACGCGAGCGTGGCGGCGCGCGGCACGATGGGCGTCGTGTCGACGACGATTGGACCCGAAGCTCCCCCAACGTCGCCGGTCGATCCGACCAAGCTCGTGGACCGCAGCGCATGAACAACAATCGCTTCTACGATGCGCGGCGCAACCGCGAAGACCGGCCCGCGGCGGCTGCGATGGCGTACGATCCGCTCGGCACCGAGCCGCCCGAGATCATCGCAACGGGGCGCGGTCTCACGGCGGAACACATCGTCGCGATCGCGCGCGAAAACGGCATACCATTGCACCAAGACGCTGGTTTGGTCGAAGCGCTCTCGCGCCTCGATGTGGGTACAACAATTCCGCGCGAGCTGTACGCCGTGGTTGCCGAAGTACTCGCCTTCGTGTATGCCGTCGACGCCGAGTCTGTGTCTACATAGCCGTTTTATAGGAGAACTGCGCATGCGCTTAACTGACGAACAACTTGCTCGCTTCGATGCCGATGGCTTTTTACGCTTCGAGGGCTTGTTCGATCCGACTGAGGTGTCGCTGCTGAAATCGGAATTAGCGCGTGTCGGGAGCGCTGATTCCGACGCGATCATTCGCGAGCGGACCGGTGCGCTGCGTACCGTTTATCGCACGCACGAGACCGACGGGCCGACTGCTTCGGCCGCGTTTCGCCGGCTCGCGCAGACGCCGCGCTTCATGCAGCCTGCAACCCAAGTATTGCGCGATGAAAACGTCTACATCTATCATAGTAAATGCAACATCAAAACGGCGATCGACGGTACGGTGTGGTTGTGGCATCAAGATTACGGCTATTGGCAACACGACGGTGTCCCGACCGCGAACATGGCGACATTTCTCGTCATGCTCGACGAAGCAACGGAGCTCGGCGGCTGCTTGTATTTCATTCCGGGTTCGCACAAGTTCGGTGTGCAGCCGGCGCACCGGGACGAAACGACGACGTCGTATCCGCAGTGGGCCGTCGAAAAGGATCGGATGCGTGAGATCTTGCGCGCGGCGCAGCCGCCTGTTGCGATCACCGGCGGCCCCGGCACAGCCGTGCTCTTTCACTGCAACATCCTGCATTCGTCGGGCCACAATCTTTCCGCAAATGACCGCTGGCACGTGTATATGGGCTATAATACGGTCGCCAACAAGCCCGTACCGCCGGCAAACCCGCGCCCCGACTACGTCGTGTCCCGCAACTACGCGCCGCTTGTCATGGAAAGCGACGATTCGTTGAGTCCTCGGACTGCGGTGCGGGCATAAGCTCGCCTGAGCGGCCTTCCATTCGACTTCAGCAGTACTACGGTCCGTCCGATGAAGAGATCGAGGACCATGATGATTCCGCCGCCTGATTTCGATGCCTTTTTAGATGCGTTGCTCACCGAGTCGAGTTCCGACGGTGAAGCGATTCGCCATGCCGCGCGCTTCACGGCGAAGCTGCATGCCGGCAGCCGCGCGATCATCGCAACCGAGGACGAAGCCGGCAAGCTGCGCTACTATGTGATGAATATGGAACGCGCGAGCGCGCTTGCGATCATGGCGCGCTTGGGCGCCGGGTTTGCCGAAACGCTTCGTTCGGATCTCAACGAGGCCTGATCCGGCCGCGCGCGAACGGCACTGATCCGTGAGCTGGTTCGCAAAACTCAAGGCAAGTCTAACGGGATCGCGGGACGCCTTTGCACATCTGGAAACAATGGCGCTGGCGCGCCGGCCGATCGATGCGCAGATGTGGGACGATCTCGAAGAGATTTTGATCGGCGCTGATTTCGGCATGCCGACCACGCAGAAGATTGTCGGCGCCTTGCAGGGTGTCGCAAAGCAAGACCGCTACGAATCCAGCGACCAGGTCGTCGCGCGCTTTAAACGCGACGTGCAGAACTTTTTAACGCTGCCCAACGCAGCGTTGCAACTCGATCGTACACCCGCCGTTGTGCTCGTCGTCGGCGTCAACGGCAGCGGCAAGACCACGACCATCGGCAAACTCGCGACCGCCCTGCGTGCCTCGCGCAAGCGGGTGATGGTCGTTGCGGCGGATACATTTCGCGCCGCGGCCGCCGAGCAGCTTGCGATTTGGGCGCAGCGAGCCGGCGCCGAATACATTCGCGGCAACGAAGGTTCCGATCCGTCATCGGTCGTTTTCGACGGCATGACGGCTGCCAAAGCACGCGGCGTGGACGTCGTGCTGGTCGACACTGCCGGACGCTTGCAAACCAAGACGAACTTGATGGAAGAACTCAAGAAGATGCGGCGCGTGATCGAGCGCGAGACCGGCGGTCCACCCGCCGAAACGCTGCTCGTCGTCGACGGCACGACGGGCCAAAACGCGCTTTCGCAAGCCAGGCTCTTCAATGAAGCAACGCAGCTGACGGGAATCGTGGTGACGAAACTCGACTCGACCTCGAAAGGCGGCGTGCTCGTCGGCATCGTCGATCAGCTCGGAGTGCCGATCAAGTTCATCGGCCTCGGCGAAAGCGCCGACGCCCTTGTGCCCTTCGACCCCGTCGCTTTCACCAAAGCCCTTTTCGAACCGGCTGCCTGAGTGTAGATATCGTTTGATCGAACAGGAGTTCGATTGGGGCGGGCGAACGGAGATTGCTAATTGGACCTTGCACCCGACGCTTTGGGGCGTGATGGTGAATGTGGCAAAATTTTGCCGCGTGGGTTCCCGAGAGTGCCGAACTGGTGGCACTCTCACATGAGAATCTTGCGCATATCCCTTCACATACACGCCGCGTAAGCAGCACCGACGGAGCACTACTTTGGCAGCAGACGAAAAAGCCGTAGCCCTGACCAATGCCCTGATGCAAATCGAGCGTCAATTCGGCAAGGGCTCGATCATGAAGATGGGCGACTTCCAGGACAAGATGGCCTTCGAGGTCATTCCGACCGGATCAATCGCCCTCGACCTTGCACTCGGCGTCGGTGGTTTACCGCGCGGCCGCATCGTTGAAATTTACGGACCGGAATCCAGCGGTAAGACGACGCTTGCGCTGCACGCGATCGCCGAAGCGCAGAAGATGGGCGGCACCGCTGCCTTTATCGATGTCGAGCACGCGCTCGATCCGAACTACGCGCAAGGTTTGGGCGTCAATCTCGACAACTTGCTCGTCTCGCAGCCGGACGCCGGTGAACAGGCACTCGATATTGCCGAGATGCTGATCCGCTCCAACGCCGTCGACGTTATCGTGCTCGACTCGGTCGCTGCGCTCGTCACCAAATCGGAACTCGAAGGCGACATGGGCGATACGCACGTCGGCCTGCAAGCGCGCTTGATGTCGCAAGCCTGCCGCAAACTCACGGCGGCAATCTCGCGCTCCAAAGCCGTGATGATCTTCATCAACCAGTTGCGCGAAAAAGTCGGCGTCATGTTCGGTAGTCCCGAGACGACGTCGGGCGGCCGCGCGCTCAAGTTCTACGCTTCAATTCGCCTCGACGTGCGCAAACTCGAACAGATTAAAGTCGGCACCGACGTCGTCGGCTCGCGCACCCGCGTCAAAGTCGTCAAGAACAAAGTTGCGCCTCCGTTCCGCCAAGCAGAGTTCGATATTACCTACGGCAAGGGTATCTCGAAGATGGGCTCGATCCTCGACGTTGCGCTCGAACGTAACATCGTCGGTAAGAGCGGTTCGTGGTGGACCTACGGCGAGACGCGCATCGGTCAAGGCCGCGAGAATGCGAAAGCCTATCTCGAAGAACACACCGATCTCGCCGACGAGCTGGACTTCAAGATTCGCGAAGCGCTCAAAGCGAGCGTCTCGACGAACGGTCACGCCAAACCCGTCGGAGCCGCCGTTGCAGCAACCGAGGACGACGCCGAATAGATCGGCCAGAGCGAGCGCCCTCGCGATGCTGGCACTGCGCCGGCTGACCGAAGCGCAGCTCTGGAAGAAACTCGAAGCCAGAGGCTATCCCGACGATGAGATCGCCGCGGCCGTCGCGTCGTGCAAACGCGACGGCTACATCGACGACGCACTCTTCGCATCGCTCTACGTCGAAGGCGCACGCAAAGCGGTCGGCGATGCGCGACTCGTTGCCGAACTCGTTAAACGCGGCATCGATCGTGAGGCCGCGCACGAAAGTGTCGCTATCGCGCCCCGTTCGCAAGTCCAGCGTATCGCCGCGGCTTACGAAAAATTGACGCGCAGCAAACCGAATCTCAGCTATCCCTCAGCCGCCCGCGCGCTCGAACGCCTCGGATTCCCGACGGCATTGATCTATCGCACATTACGCGAGCACGCCGCCTCAGATATGAACGTTTTCGAGTCGATAGAGATAGAAGCGACGGTCTGATTTATGTCGGACCGACGTGCCAAGCGAGGAACGATGGCGCGCCGTCACTAATCGAGGAGAAGAATGCGGATAGCGACGAAACTGCGATTATGGATCGCGCGGTTCGCCGTTTGCGCGCTGGTCGCCAGTGTGCTTATTCCGGGACCCATCGACGCGGTTGAATTGCAGACGATCGCTAAGGCGTCGGCGGATTATACGAACGCCAACCCCGAATTGCAGGCGATGTATCGGGCCGCGCTGCTGAACACGAGCCGCCAGGCAACGATTGCGCCGGATGGGACGGCGTACGTCAAGACCGGTGATATTCCAGCTGAGTGGCTGCGCGACGCAAGCGCTCAGGTGCGCCCGTATCTTTTTTTCGCGAAGAGCGACCCGCAAATTGCAAGTTTGCTGCGCGGTATGATCGCGCGCATGGGGAAGTATCTGCAGGTCGATCCGTACGCGAATGCGTTTACGATCGACTATCGCGTGTGGGAGCAGAAGTTCGAGCTGGACTCGCTGGCCTATCCGATTACCCTGGCTTGGACGTATTGGAAAGTAACCGGCGACGATTCGGTGTTTACCGGCGACTTCTCGCTGGGTCTGGATAAAGATCTCGAGACGATGGAGCGCGAGCAAGATCATCCGCGCAACTCGAAATACACGCACCGGGAAATGGCGCTTGGCGGCAAGGGCAACCCGGTCAAATATACGGGCATGATCTGGTCGGGATTTCGGCCGTCCGACGATGCGTGCCAATACAACTTTCTGATTCCGTCGGAAATGATGGCGGTCGTCGCGCTCGGCGAACTTTCCGAAATCGAACGCGATGTCTATCACAACTTGATCAAATCGCAGCGCGCCGCATCGCTGCGGGATGAAGTGCAGACCGGGATTCAAACATATGGCGAGGTGTTCACGCCGAACTACGGCTACATCTACGCCTATGAAGTCGATGGACTCGGGAAGTCGATCATCATGGACGACGCCAACATTCCGAGCCTCCTTTCTGCGCCGTACATCGGCTACACGAAAACGACGAGCCTGGTCTATAAGAACACCCGCAAGTTCTTATTGTCGAAGGATAACCCGACGTACTACACCGGCAAGTTTGCGCACGGCATCGGCAGCCCGCACACGACCGACGGCTACGTCTGGCCTTTAGCCTTGATCATGGAGGGGATGACGGCGGGCAGTGAAGCCGAGCGCAGCGATGTCCTGACGGAATTACTGGCGTCCGATCCGGGCGATCACCTGTTGCACGAATCTTTCAATCCCAACGATCCGACAAAATTTTCACGCGTCGATTTCGGCTGGCCCAACGCCCTGTTCAGCGAATACGTGATGACGGCGTTTAACGGTGCGCCACCCTTGCCGACCGGCAGCACGAGCGATCTCGACTTCCGCGGCGAATAGCGCGCAGCACATGATGATGTTGCCCCAAGAAGCGTCGCGCCCGCTTGACGTTGCCGTCGGTATCCAGTGGGGGGATGAAGGCAAAGGCCGCGTCGTCGATCTGATGGCACAGCAATACGATGTCGTCGCGCGCTTCGGCGGCGGCGACAATGCCGGGCATTCAATCGAAGTGGGCGAGACAAAGCTTGCGCTGCGGATCGTCCCGTCCGGCGCACTCGTCCCGCGCACGCGGCTGTTCATCGGCGGCGGCACGGTCGTGAGCTTGCGCGGCCTGGCCGACGAAATCGCGATGCTCGCAAACGCGGGCGTCGACGTATCGCGGATCAGCGTTTCCGACAAGGCGCACATCGTTATGCCCTATCACGTTACGCTCGACCGTTTGAGCGAAGGCAAGCGCGGTGCCGGAGCGATCGGCACGACCGGGCGTGGCATCGGGCCCGCATACGTCGACCGGGTCGGGCGGATGGGCATCACGTTTGGGGACCTGGCGCGGCCCGAGGCCGTAGCGCAAAAGATTCGGGGCGCCATGCTGGCCCACGCGCCGGTCCTCGCCGGCGCAGCCGACATTCCGCGGGAAGAAGATGTTATCGCCGAGACGCTCAGCTTGGCGCGCACCGTGCTGCCGCACGTTGTCGACGGCTTCGCGCTCGTGCACGGAGCAATTGAATCGGGGCAGCGCCTCCTGGCCGAAGGCGCGCAGGGCACGATGCTCGATGTCAATTACGGAAGCTATCCTTATGTAACGAGTTCGGCAACGATCGCCGGCGGCGCATGCACCGGACTTGGGATTGGGCCGCGTGCCGTGGGCAACGTGGTCGGCATCGCGAAGGCGTACTGCACGCGGGTCGGCGCCGGTCCGTTCCCCTCGGAACTACTCGAAGCAACAGGTGAACGGCTGCGCGCCGAAGGTCGCGAGTTCGGCGTCGTCACCGGGCGCCCGCGCCGCTGCGGCTGGTTCGATGCGGTGGCGGCGCGTTACGCCGTCCGGCTCAATGGATTATCTCACCTGATCTTAACGAAACTCGATGTGCTCACCGGCTTCGAAAAAATCGGCGTGGTGACGGGCTATCGGCGGCCCGACGGAAGCCCGTGCGGGGTCGAAGCAATGCACGAACCGGGTCTTCAAACCGAGATTCGCACGTTTCCGGGATGGACGGAAAACATCCGCGGCGTGCGTGAGATCACGAATCTCCCGCCCGCCGCTCGTGAGTATGTTCAAGAGATTGCAAAGTTGCTAGGAGTTCAGCTAGCGCTCGTCTCAGTAGGTCCTGAACGATCGGCTTTTGCGGGATGAACTCGGCTCATCTACGCTTACCTGGCCCCCTTCCCGACCCTTAAGGTTGAGAAAAGGTCGAGCCGATAGCATAGGAAGCTGAACATGGACGTTCAGCTCAACTCGGGCCACGGTCGGCCAGCCGGTGGAGCTCATTTATGAGACTTCACGTAGGTGGCATTTGGATCGCATCTCGTTGTCGCTAGCGCAAATATCGCAGCGGCTTCGCGGCATTTGGAGCGCGCAGAACTTCACGAATCGCATGCTCGCCGCTGCTATCGGCGGGCTGTTTGTCGTTGGTGTTGCGTTTTTTGGATACACGCACTTCCGCGCGCCTGACTACGGTGTACTCTTTGCCAATCTGGCGCCTGAAGATGCATCCGCGGTCGTGACCAAACTCAAAGATGCAAAGATTCCGTACCGTCTGCAAAATGGCGGCGCGACGATTCTCGTTCCGCAAGAGAACCTTTACGAAGAGCGCGTCGCGCTTGCCGGTGACGGCGTCGTCAAAGGCGGCGGCGCCGGTTTCGAGCTGTTCGATCGCACGAACTTCGGTATGACCGACTTCCAGGAAAAAATTGCCAAGCAGCGCGCGACCGAAGGCGAACTTCAACGGACGATCGCCGGACTGACTGCGGTCGAATCGGCCCGCGTGCATATCGCATCGCCTGAATCGACGCTGTATAGTTCGACCCAGCAACCGACTACGGCGTCCGTCGCGATTAAGACCAAGCCCGGCATGCAACTCGGACCCACCGAAGTGCGCGGCATCACGAGCCTCGTTGCCGATGCGGTTGAAGGCCTCAAACCCGAAAACGTGACGATCGTCAATCAAGACGGAAATATTCTCGTGCCGTCGGCCTCGGATCCGAACGGCATTGCAGCGACGGAAGCCAGCGCCATCCAGATGACGCAGCAGCAACTCGTCGCCAAGCAACGCTACGAGACGAACCTGCAAGAAAACGTTCAAGGACTGCTCGACTCGACAGTTGGCCCGCACAAGGCGGTCGCGCGCGTCAATGCGGACATGCAGTTCGATGCGACGTCGACGGAGTCGAAGACCTACGGCCAGGGTTCCGTGCTCTCCCAGCAAACCGAAAAAGAATCATACGTCGGCAACCAACCGCCGCGTAACAACGCGATCGGCGTGCCCGGCACGACGACCAATACCGTCGCGACGTATCAGGGTGCGCAGAACCAGACCGGTACGGGCCGCTACAATAAATCGAAGAACACGATCAATAACCAAGTTCCTGAAACGATCGCCAAGCACATCGACGCACCCGGCAAAATCACGCGCTTGAGCGTGGCGGTGCTCGTCAACGTTCCGGCGGTTGCGCCCCCGGCGCCTGCGGCGGGTGGCGTTCCGGCTTCTGCAACCTATGCGCTCGCGCCGGCCGACGTTGCAAAAATTCGCAATGTGGTCGCGGCGGCTGCCGGAATCGATCCGGCGCGCGGCGATCAGATTTCTGTTGAAGCGTTACCGTTCGCGCCGCCGGTCGCCGTAGCGACGAGCGAGACGTCGACGGTGCTCGGCGTTCCACTCGTGCCGCTGCTCGTTATTCTCGGTGCGCTCGGACTCGTCGGTATCGGTGCACTCTTTGCAATGCGCCGTCGCACGGGCGGGGACGCAGGCTTCCGTCCTTCGATGGAGATGCCGTCGTTCGATTCGTCACTCGCCGAAGAGCTGCCGTCGTTCGAGGAGCATCCCATGCTCGACGGCACGCCGGGTATCGCTGCACCGATTCGTTCGGCAGCCGACCTGACGCGCGAGCAAATGATCGAGTACGTCACAACGGTTGCTCAAGAAAACCCCGACAGTATCGCAAAACTCGTCAAGCTTTGGTTGGCGGAATAACATGGCGATGATCAGCGACGGACCGATCGTGACGCTAGGCGGCTACGATGCGAACAGCAGCGATGGCGGCAACGTGTTCAGCCCGCCTGCGCACTTCGAGATGGCGGGTCCCGAGAAGGCCGCCATCTTGATGATCACGCTTGGTCTAGAACTCTCCGCGACGATCTTCAAGTTCTTACGGCAGGACGAAGTCGAACGCATCGTGCTCGAAATCGCCAAGATTTCGACCGTTCCGCTTGAGAAGCGCGACGGCGTCATTCAAGAAGCCTACCAACGCGCAATCGCCCTCAAGTACATCAACGAGGGCGGCATCGAGTACGCCAAGGAAATCCTCGAACGGTCGTTTGGCGCCGGCCAAGCCGACGACATGACCAACCGGTTGTTCGCCGCGCTCAAGCACGGCAATCCGCTTGAGCTCGTCAAGAAGACCGAACCGGCACAGCTCCTCGAATTCATTAAAGAAGAACATCCGCAGACGATCGCGCTGATCCTCGTCTATATGGCAGTGGAGCAAGCCGGTGCCGTGCTCTCGGCACTCGAACCCGATCTGCAAGCCGAAGTCGCGATGCGCATCGCCATCTTGCAAAAGACGGCACCCGAAATTTTGGAACAACTCGATGAATTGCTCGGCCGCCGCCTTTTGGTCAGCGGTGCCGATTTCACCAAGGCGGGCGGCGTTCAATCGCTCGCCCAAGTCATGGGCTTCGTCGATCGCGAGACGGAGAAGAATATTCTCGACGGTTTGGCCAAGCGCGATCCGGCGATTGCCGAAGAAGTCAAGAACCTCTTGTTCGTGTTCGAGGACATTATCAATCTCGACGACCGCGCGATTCAACGCGTGCTCAAAGAAGTCGAAGGCAAAGACTTGGCGCTCGCGCTCAAGACCGCCAACGACGACCTGCTGGCGCGCGTCTACAAGAACATGTCAACGCGCGCGGCATCGACGTTGCGCGAAGAGATCGAGATTCTCGGGCCCAAGCGCATGTCGGAAGTCGGCAAAGCGCAGCAGAACATCGTTGATGTCATTCGGACACTCGAAGAGAACGGCCAGATTATCATTGCCCGGGGCGGCAAGGACGAGCGGCTCGTCTGAGCGGCATGGTGATGGACAGAGCGCAACGGTAGATGGGCAAAGTCGTCAAGGGATCGCACGCGAGCGAGAAACGGTACGCGTTGAGCGTCCCGGATATGGTCGCGCCCACGCCGTCGCCGATCGCCGTCGGCTTTACCGACGACTACGGCTTTGCGGCATTTAGTGCCGACGACGGTGTCCGCGCGCAGGCCGCGCCGCAACCCGTACCGAGCCTTCCTTCCATCGATGTCGAAGCGATCGAGCGCCAAGCGCAATCCGTCATCGACGAAGCAACCGCGAGTGCAGAAGCCCTACTCAACGATGCGCACGAACGCGCGCGCGTGATGATCGCCGATGCGGCGACGCGTGCGGATTCCATCGCGGAGGACGCACGCAAAAAGGCGCACGATGAGGGTCATACGGCCGGCACGCAAGCGGCCGATCGCGAGATGAGCGAGATGCTTGCATCGATGCGCAATCTTGTCGACATGGCGCGGCTCGAACGCCACAAGATCATCGAAGCGGCAGAGCCCGAACTCGTGCGGCTTGCACTGGGCATCGCTGAACGCGTGATCCACTCGCAGATTGCCCTTGACCGCGGCGTGGTCGTCGAAATGGCGAAGGCGGCCATCGAACGGCTCGTTGACCGTGAGTCCATCACCGTTCGCGTCAATCCGGCCGACATCGAGCGCATGCGCGAACATCGTGAAGACATGCTGGCGATGGGCGACGTGAAGAACGTGCGCATCATCGAAGACCAGCGCGTCGATCGCGGCGGCGTGCTCGTCGAAACCGACGCCGGCAGTGTCGATGCGAAAATCTCGACGCAACTCGGCGAAGCCCGCAAAGTGCTCCATATCGAAGACGACGTGATCCTCCAACCTGCCGAAGACGAGAGCCGAACCCTTAGCGCCGTTCGGGCGAGCTGAAGACGTGACGACGGAATTCGACACGCCGGCGTTTTCCGCAGATCGCTATTTGGCGGAAATCCGCTCGGCCGATCTGATTCAGCACAACGGCAAAGTGCGTCAGGTTATCGGCGTCGTCGTCGAGTCCAACGGACCGGCGATGGCAATCGGTGAGACCGCCTCGATCGTCTATAAGCGCTCGGCGGCGCCCGTACTAGCTGAAGTCGTCGGCTTTCGCGATAGCAAAGTGCTATTGATGCCGCTCGGCGACTTGGGTGGAATCGGCGCAGGCTCCGACGTCATTTCGCTGGGTAAGCCGCTGCAGATCGGTCTCACGAACGGTCTGTTGGGCCGCGTGCTCGACGGCCTGGGCCGGCCGATCGACGGTCGCGGCCGCATTCTCGATGCCGAACGCGCCGAGGTTGCAAACCAGCCCCCCAACGCTTTGACGCGCAAGCGTGTTGATACCCCGCTTTCGATGGGCGTGCGCGCAATCGACGGCTTGTTGACCGTGGGCAAGGGCCAGCGTGTCGGAATCTTTTCCGGCAGCGGCGTCGGCAAGTCGACCGTACTCGGCATGATTGCACGCAATACATCGGCCGACGTCAACGTGATCGCGCTCGTCGGTGAACGCGGTAAGGAAGTCCGCGACTTTATCGAGCGCGACTTGGGCGAAGCCGGGCTGCGGCGTTCGGTCGTCGTCGTCGCGACGAGCGATCAGCCGGCGCTCGTGCGCATCAAAGCGGCGTTCGTAGCGACGCGCATTGCCGAATTCTTTCGCGATCAGGGCTTGGATGTTATGCTGATGATGGACAGCGTGACGCGTTTTGCGATGGCCCAGCGCGAGGTCGGCCTTGCGATCGGCGAACCGACAACGACGCGTGGCTACACTCCGTCGGTATTTGCCTTGCTGCCGAAATTGCTTGAGCGCGCGGGTACATCTGACGTCGGCACAATTACCGCGCTCTATTCCGTGCTGGTCGACGGCGACGACCTCAACGAACCCGTCGCGGATGCCGTGCGATCGATTCTCGACGGCCACATCGTCCTTTCGCGTGCGCTCGCCGCGGCAAATAACTACCCGGCCATCGATGTGCTCGCCAGCGTTAGCCGGGTCATGGTCGATGTCGTCCCGCCGTCGCATCAAGCTGCAGCGTCGGCCGTGCGCGATCTTATGGCGACGTATCGTGAGGCTGAAGACTTGATCAATATCGGTGCCTACGTCGCCGGTTCGAACCCGCGCGTCGATCTCGCAATCGCACGCATCGATGGCATCCGTACATTCCTGCGCCAGGGCATCTACGAGCAATCCACCTTCGAGGCGGCCCAGACGGCCGTCATGGCGCTCGGCTGATGCCGCGTTTTGTGTTCCGGCTCAAGCCCGTGCTCGAACATCGGGAGCGTATCGAAAAGGATCGCCAACGCATCTTCTCCGAGAAGCAGCGTGCGCTCGTGGAAGCCCGGGCAGAATGCGCGCGCCTCGCGGCCGAACGCGATGACCAGCGCGAGACGCTGCGGCGCGACCACAAAACGCTCGACGTCGATGCATTACGCGCGACGTACGCTCACCTGGCGTATCTCGATCGATCGATCGAGGAGCAGGACGTACGCATCCAAGCCTGCGTTGCCGAGGCGGATGCGGCCCGCACGCGCCTGGTGGCCGCGAGCCGGGACCGCGAGGTGCTCGACACGTTGAAGATCCGGCGCCGGGAAGCTTTCGACGCTGAGGCGTCGCGCGTCGAGCAACGTGCGCTCGACGACCAAAACGCACGGCAATTCGGCCGCGCCGCACTCGAACGAGGAAATCCGTCATGATCGTCACGCGACGACGCACAAAACGCCGTAGTATCCTTCCTATTCTGCTGCCGCTGTTCGCGATCGGAGCGCTGGCCGGTGCCTTGACCTGGCCCCCGTCGCATAACGTGATCGTCAACGGTCCGCTCAAACCGGTTTGGACCATCGCATCGGCCGGTGGCGCCGCCGTGTCGAAGCCGTTCGGCTTCGTCACGCAGCAGCAGCACATCGCCGATCAGAATCGGGAAATGCGCCGGCTCAACGCGAGCCTTGAATCCGATCGGAAGGCGCAAGAATCGAAGGACGCGCGCATTACGGCGTTGCAGTCGCAAGTAACACAACTCCAAGCGCAACCGAAACCGACGCTCGCTCCCGTTGTCGTTCGGAAATCGCAACCGGCAAGTACCGAAGCCGGGGCCGAGTCGGACGCAGTGCGGCGGACCGCGCAGTATTGGGCGTCGATGGATGCCGAGAAAGCGGCCGCGATCGTGCAGCGTTTGCCCGACAGCTACGTCAACCGCGTGTTCGCACAGATGCCCGCGGATTCCGTGGCGGACATCATGAACACGCTGCCGCCGAAAGTTGCGGCGCGGCTAACGGCTGCTTCGGGGCATTAGCGCGGCTTCGGTTCCAGCGTAATAACGGCTACGGTAGCGCTGCCGGGCGCCGCCGGGCGGACATGGCCCGCATACGTTGTGCGCGACTGATCCGTTGCAATGATGCGGTACGTGAAACCGAACGTTGCCCCGTCGGCTGCGCGACGCAAGAGCGCACCCAGCGGAATAGTGGCGCCGGTATCATCGTCGATCTGTACCGAGCTGTCGGTCGCCGCCGCTTGCAATTCGCGAAAGAGCGCGTTGGCGGCGACGATGGAGCCCAAAGCATCGACCGCTGCCATTGCGCTGGGCAATTCGTCAACGATCGCTCCGAGTGAGCGGGCCGCCGTTTCCGCTTCGTGCTGCTGGGCTTCACGCTTTTCGAGCGTCTCGCCAAGTTCGATACTGCGCGCTTCATGCTCGTCATTGGTGGTGTTGAGCTCTTCGATCGTCGCTTGAAACTCTTCGTTGAGCGTTTCGAGTTCTTCGTTCGTCGCTTGCATTTCCTCGTTGAGGGTTTCGATTTCTTCGGTCGCCGCCTCAGCTTCTTCGGCGCTAATAATCAGCGAATCGTTTTGTGCGCGTAGTTCGGAGTTGGCCGTCGCCAGTTGCCGGTTTGCATCGAGCAGACTGCGCTGACGATCGCGAGCCTGCATCTCCGCCGCACGCAGCCGGTCCATATCGAGCCGCTGCTCGGCGAACTTTTTTTCGGACTGCCGGCGTCGTTGCGCGATTTCGGTGACGTCGACCACAAGCAACGCCGCGCCGGCGACGTTACCGTCGTCGGCGCGCTCGGGGTAGGTCGAAATCGTCAAATAGCGCGCGTCTTCAGCGCCGTCTCCCTCGTCGGTCAACTCGATCTCTTCACCGCCGACCACCGGTTCTTCGTTGCGCAAAGCCGCATCGAGCGCGGCGCGCAGCTTGGAGGAGGAGGCGGGCGGCAGCAAATGGATGAGATCGTCGCCCACGGCAATGCCGTGAATGTTGAGCATGTGGCGTGCCGCTGTATTGATTGAAAGTATGTCGTAGCGGCGGTCCACCAGCACGACACCGATTGCTGAGTTCGTCAGGAACGAACCGAGCTTTTCGTACATCGTCGCGCGTCCGTCGCGCTGCGCCGACTGCGGTGACGCCGTGCGGCGGCGCACGCGGTCGCCCTCGCGAAGCTGGTAGAGAGGCTTCTGCGTTTGGGCCGGCGGGATCATGACGCGGGCGCCGTACCGCCGGAAGATACGCACCGCCGGGTCGACGACCTCAAAATACTCGGCGAGCGGATTGGTCGTTTCCGCTTTGCCGAGCGCCAGATACCCGCCGTTGCGCAGCGAAAAGGCGAATATCTGTAAGGTCCGCTGCTGCAGCTCGCGGCTAAAGTAGATGAGCACGTTGCGGCACAACGTCAGGTCGATCCGCGGGAAGGGGGCGCGTTGGCCCAGATCGTGCTGGCCGAAAACGGTCATGTCCCGAATGCTTTTCGCGACTTCGTAGCCGCCTTCGACCGGTAGGAAATAGCGCTCGATCCACTCCGGCTCCATTCCCTCCAGCGCGTCGAGCGGATAGACGCCATGCCGTGCAAATGATA
>Ga0302325_10006712_pt1 | contig 25753 bp, 22 predicted proteins | sample Palsa_T0_2_FD_201948 | JGI IMG/M metagenome (GOLD analysis project Ga0302325, IMG submission 201948) | Peat permafrost microbial communities from Stordalen Mire near Abisko, Sweden - Palsa_T0_2 | ecosystem: Environmental > Terrestrial > Soil > Palsa > Peat permafrost | place: Sweden: Abisko... | reverse complement strand
GCGATGATGGAGAAATAAAAACTCAGATGCCAGATCGGCTCACGCAACGCGCGCCACATCCCCTTGTTACCGGGAAATGTTGTATCCATCATCAGGACATGACGGACAAACTGGTAGTTAGAGTCAAAATCGGTCGTGTTATTCAGAACGACCAGCGTATAAAAGAGCGCAATGGCGGCAAGCAGAAGCAGCTTGGAAGTGCGTGTAATCATCGGTTCTTCCTTAGCGGGGCAAATGTCTTGAAATATGCTGTCAGAGCAGCGAGAGTTGCTTCATCCTAGCGTGAAGACCATCAAGTGCCCAAGAAAATTGCTCCTGAAATTTGACAAGGCAGAAAGCCGTGCTAAATTCAACTCAAATGACACGGGAAGAACAGCTTGCGGAATTGGGCCTGGTATTACCCTCGCCCCCTGCTCCGGGCGGCAACTATCTGTCAGCCAAGCGAATCGGTTCGATGGTCTACCTGGCAGGAGTGGTTTCCGCCAACGCATCGGGAGTGATGACCGGCACCGTTGGCCTCGACCGCACCATCGCCGACGGTTACAGCGCAGCCCGCGCATGCGCCTTGACTCAGTTGGCCGTGCTCCAACGGGAACTTGGAACCCTGGATGCTATCGCGGAATTTGTATCCGTGAACGGCTACGTAAACGCGGTCCCCGGATTCGAAGATTCTCCAGCCGTCATCAACGGCGCCTCCGATCTTCTGATCCAGGTCTTTGGTGACGCCGGCAAGCATGTGCGAGCCGCCGTCGGCGTAAGCGCGCTTCCAAGGAATGCGATTGTGGAAGTTCAAATGACGGTAAGGATCGAGAAGGTAGAGATGCCATGAGCGAACACACCCTGAACGCGGAACCCACCCACTCGGTTTGGGACCGGAGTTTGGAGCCTCGACTCCGCATCGCCCCCGGCGACGAGGTGCGATTTGAATGCGTAGATGCGAGCGGCGGCCAGGTACATCCGGGCATGACCACCGAAGAGTACCAAGGGGTCGACCGGATGCGCGTTCACGCGCTCACCGGACCCGTCTGGATCGACGAAGCCGAACCTGGCGATGTGCTCGAAGTAGATGTGCTGGCCACCCAACATCGCGGCTGGGGTTGGACCAGCTTGATCTCCGGATTGGGATTCCTTAAGGAGCGGTTTTCCGCGCCGTACCTCTTTCACTGGCAGCTGGACGGCGATGAGACGCGCTCGCTTGCGCCGGCAGTGCTACCGGTGCGCCCGTTTCTTGGCGTGATGGGCGTAGCGCGGGCCGAGGACGGCAAATTTCGGACGCCGCCTCCAGGCACCTTTGGCGGCAATCTGGATGTGCGGGAGCTGTGCGCCGGATCAAAGCTGTATTTGCCGGTCTATAACCCCGGCGCGCTCTTCAGTTGCGGAGACGGCCATGCAGCCCAGGGCGATGGCGAAGTCTGCATCAATGGCATCGAGTGTCCGCTGGATGTAACGCTGCGCTTCCACCTGCATAAGCGGCAGCCTCTCGCCGGCCCCATGGTAGAGTCAAGCGAATCCGTGGCGCCAGACACCCACGGGGATGCCTGGGTAGTTGTCGAATCCAACCAGGACATGCTCACGGCAGCGCGGGGCGCAACCAACCGCATGATCGACCTGTTGGTAAGCCGCTGGGGATTTAGCGACGTCCATGCCTATATACTATGCAGCGCAGCGCTCAGGCTCCGTCTTAGCCAAGTGGTCAACGAGCCCATGTACACAGTGAGCGCTGCGATAAGCAAGCAGATTCTGCCTGTGACGAAGCTATTCCCATTCTCATGAATACTTCCAGTGAAATCTCGCGTCCACCCTTTCCACCGTTCACCCTGGAGACGGCTACCCAAAAAGTGCGGCTGGCCGAGGATGGCTGGAACTCGCGCGATCCAGCCCGAGTTGCACTGGCCTACACAGTCGATTCAAAGTGGAGGAACCGCTCCGAATTCATCCGCGGACGAGAAGAGATCATCGCCTTCCTCACCCGCAAGTGGAACTCCGAGCTGGATTACCGGCTGATCAAGGAGCTTTGGGCCTTTGCCGGCAATCGGATCGCCGTCCGATTCGCTTACGAGTACCACGACATAGCAGGCAACTGGTTCCGCGCCTACGGAAACGAGAACTGGGAGTTTGACCGGCAGGGGTTGATGTACACGCGGCACGCCAGCATCAACGATCTCGCCATCGCCGAGTCCGACAGGAAATACCTCTGGCCGCTTGGGCGCCGACCCGATGACCATCCCGGATTGAGCGAGCTAGGCTTCTAGGAACGCGATTTCCACAATGCCGCCAGTCCTTCGCCCGATCAGGTAGCCGATTCTGAAATATCTTTCTCCTATGGCCATCCAGTCGAAGGAAGTCAATCTGCCTGAAGTGCTGGCGGAGTTGCGAGAACTGTACCCACGCTACGAGCAGGCACTCATTTCAAACGATGTAGAGACGCTGGTCACCATGTTCTGGGCCTCGCCTGAAGTGATGCGCTTTGGCGTAACAGAAAACCTCTACGGTCATGAGGAGCTTGAGGCATTTCGCAAATCCCGGCCGGCTGCGAACCTGGAGCGCACCGTCAAGCGCCTGGAGATCGTCAGCTTCGGCGGCGACTTCGCCAGCATCACCCTGCAATTTGAACGGAATACACCCATGGGCCTAAGCCGTGGTAGGCAAAGCCAGGTCTGGGTACGGATGTCCGAGGGTTGGCGGATTGTCTCGGCCCATGTATCGCTCTTGCCGACAAGCTAAGTCACTCATATCGTCCGCGCGTCCACAATTCTGGCCCCGCGAATGGTGGCACACAGAACCCACAATTGGCAACACAACTCCGTAAATTTTTCGTTGAAATCCGTCCCAAGTCGAGTATTGTATTCATAATCCCGCCGAACTTTTGGTCGCATATTGGTCAGCGGTTCAACAGACGAGCACTACTCGTACCATTCTTCCTTCCCTTTTTGACTTGCCGCGAACGGCAGGCCGGTGCATCAACCGCAGGTCTTGAATCTCCCTTCAAGCGCCACGGGAAATCCCTATTTCGTGAGGCTGTGCAATTGATATCTTCCATTCGTACCATCCCTTCCGCGATATTCCGGCTGCTATTCCTGGTGGCAGTCGCAGCGCTGTGTATCTCGCCCCTGCCGGCACAGCAAACCCTCGGCGGCATCACCGGCGAGATAACGGACACTTCAGGCAGCGTGATTCCCAATGCGGAAGTGACAGTTGTCGGCGAGGAGACCGGCCTTACCCGCACGGTGAAATCGAATGGATCGGGCGAATACCTCTTCGTCAACCTGCCCATCGGCACCTACAACCTCACCTACACCGCCGACGGATTTGAAGTTCAGAGCACTCCTCACATTGCCGTACAGGCAGACCGGACCGCAACCGTAAACGCCCAGTTGAAGGCCGGCTCGAAAGGCGAAACCGTCGAAGTCGACGCTGCGCCTCTGATGAACGCCGTGGATACGACCAACGGCTACGTGCTGGATAGCGCACAGATCGAGTCCACGCCCCTGCCGACCGGCAGCTTCACCGGTCTCGCCATTGAATCGCCCGGCGTAAGCGCCGAACTCCCCGGCGGCACCGGCGCCAATTCCGGCCTGGGCAACCAGCCCATCTGGGCCAATGGCCAGCGCGACACCTCAAACAGCTTCTCGCTGGACGGCGTGGACGCCACTAACCTCTTCAATGGCAAGAGCACCAGTCAGGTCGCCTCCAACCGCGTCATCAACAGCACCGGCTCCCCTGGCGGCGGTGGCGGCGGCGTTATTCAGTCCGTTGCCTCGGTCTATCTCTCCATAGGCAACGCTATCCCCACGCCAGCGCCCGAGACTCTTCAGGAGGTCCGCGTCAACGCCTCCATGTATGACGCCACGCAGGGCTCTACCTCCGGCGCGCACATCGATATAAGCACCGCATCCGGAACCAATGCATATCACGGCAGCCTCTACGCCCACCGCGGCACCAACTGGATCAATGCAGCTCCGTTCTTCTTCAAGCAGGACAACGACGTTCCGGCCAACATGAAGAACCCTGATCTTCATCGCTACATTCTCGGTGGCACCGTCGGTGGTCCCATCATCAAGGACAAGCTCTTCGGCTTCTTCGCCTACCAGCATCTATCGGTCTCAGACCAGGAGATCGGCGACAACTTCCTCAATGTGCCCGTAGGTTTGTCTGACACCAACCGCAACGCAGCCGGTATCGCCGCAATCGACAACGCGCAGTTTGGCGGCGAAAACAGCGTAGGCGCGGCCGCGAATGGCGGCGCAACAACCGCATTTTCCCCCACTCAGATTGACAACACCGTCCTCCAGCTCTTCAACTCGCCTGCGCTTCCCGGCGAACCCGGCAAGTGGCTTATCCCCAACGACACCAGTTCCGCCACCCTCGGACCGGGGCAGGGCTATGACGCCTTCCTGCCCGGAACCGGGCGGTTCAGAGCTGATCTGGCTGTCGCCGACCTCGACTACAACGCCAACACCAGAGATACGGTTGCGCTCAAGTATTACTACCAGCACGATCCTACCCTCGCTCCGTACTCCTACTCGAGCGTCCCTGGCTTCACCGAACACCTTGACTCCGGCGCGCAGGTTTTCTCGATCACCAATACGTTCCTTGTCAAATCCAACCTCAGCACCACTCAAACGCTTGGCTTCATCCGTGAGAAAGACTACGCCGACAACCAGCAACCCTTCGGCCCCGGCTCCATCCCCGGTGGCACTTACGGAAACGGAGCCATCAACGTATTCGACTCCAGCTACTTCCCCGGAGTTTCGATCATCAATGTGCTCGGTGGTGCGGGTTATGCCTCCGGGATTCCGAGCTCCGAGGACAACGGAATCCTGAACATCGGCCCCAATGCAGAGGGCCAGGCCTCAAACACCGGCATGTTCCAGAACCGCATTGCGCCCTCCGGCAACGCCATCTGGTCGCTGGGCAAACATACGATTACCTTCGGCGCCAACTACAGCTACACGCAGCTCAACACCATAGACAAGCGCACTGACACAGGCACCATTGCGACCGACGATTTCAGCGCTTTCTCGCAGGGGTTCGTCAGCCCCGGTAGCTCGTCCACTGCCTTCTACGTCAGCTCGTTCATGCGCGGCAACGCCAGCCGCTACTATCGCGCCAACCAGCTCGGCACCTATCTCCAGGACAAGTTTCAGATCACTCCAACTCTTTCGCTCACCGCCGGCGTCCGCTATGACTGGGACGGCGGCTTCACGGAGAAATACGGCCGCATCTTCAACTTCGACTCCAACCCCACCCCCGACACCTGCAGCTCCAAGGACCCCAACGAATACTGCTACAGCGTCGGCTCAGACACCATCGAGAGCCCCGGCCTGATCATCGCCGGCAACAACGCCAACGGCACAAAAGGCATAAGTCCCACCACCCTCACTGGACGCCAGTGGGGCATCGCGCCCCGCATTGGCGCGGCTTGGCAGCCTGCGTTATTCCATGACAAGGTTGTCGTCCGCACCGGCGTTGGTATGTACTATGACCGCGGCGAGCTCTTCAGCTACTTCTCGCCCGGCTATGCGATCGGCACCGTCACCGGCGGACCCTTTGGCGTCAACCAGCAACTGCCCTTCGTAAACACTCAGACCTGCCCCTCCGGCACAGGGCAGTCCCTTTACAACGGTTACCTTCCCACTTGCGGTGGTAACGGCATTGCCACCTTCAACAATGCCGGCTATACGGGTTCCGAAGCTCCGGTAACCGGTCCCACGGCCCAGGCTGGCGACCTTGAAAACCCCTACGGCAGCGCGCCAATCGCCGCTCCATCCAGCCCCAAGGCCTCCGATCTCAGTAACTATCTGCCCAATGCTTACAGCATCGAGAACTACAACGCTGCGCCGGCAGGAACATCGGGCATTACCAATAACGGCCAGCCTATCTCACTGGGCGTCTACGACCGCGCCAACAAGCTGCCCTACACCTTCAATTACACGCTGGACGTTCAATGGCAGCCGCGCAATGACCTCGCCATCGAACTGGGATATGTTGGCAACGTAGGCCGCCATCAGGTCATCCCGGTACCCTTCAATCAGTCCAACATCTACAGCCCATCCAGCCCCGCCCTTGCGGGCGGTCCCTACCAGCAGAACTACAGCTACGGCTACACGGTCGGCGGTGCGACGCTTCCCGATGGCACGTTCTACCAGGCGAATGACGAGGGCGGCAACGTAGACCTCCGCGTACCCTACATCGGCTATGCGGCCGAGTCCATTTCATACAAAGCCGCGGGTGTCGACGCCTACAACGCACTACAGGCTCACATCGACAAGCGTATGAGCCACAACATCCAGATCGGAGCCTCCTACACCTATTCGCACGCCCTTGACGAACAGAGCGGCCTCGGCCTCTTCTACAACGGCAGCAATGCTCTCAACCTGCGCAGCGGATACGGCTCAGCCGACTTCGACCGCACCCACGTCATCAACTTCAACTACGTCTTGCGCCTTCCCGACTTCGCCAAAAAACACTCTCTCGAAGGCGACTTCATCGACGGATGGTCTCTGGTGGGCCTTACTGTGCTCCAGAGCGGTCAACCCTACAGCATCATTGACTTCTCGGGTGCAATTGCGAGCATCTATTACTCGACTTTTGACGGCATCACCAACCCCATCGTCCCGCTAGCCTCTGGTTGCACAGCCAAGTCCGCCCGGACCGGTCACTCCGGCGCGTTCTATGTTTCCAATGGAGAAGCCGCCCTCAACCCTGCCTGTTTCACCCTTCCGATCCTCCCTGCAGGCGGTCTGGGCGGAGCCATCCCCACTTCCGATCCCTTTGAAACCGGCTTCACCACCGGCCAGCGCAACATCTTCCGCCAGGACTTCCAGAAACGCGCTGATGCCTCGCTCATCAAAGTCACCAACTTCTCTGACAGGTACAGCCTCAAGTACACCTTCGATGTCTACAACCTCACCAATACCTCCAGCTTCGACGTTCCCGGTAACGAAGTCGCTCAAAACGCAAGCTACAACCCCTTCCCAACTGGAGGTACGCCGGTACTGCCGGGCGCCTGCAACGCAGCCGGTGTTGGGACTGTCCCCGGCAGCTTCTACAGCTGTCCAAGTGGCTTGGGCATCGTAACCCACACCATCGGTAGCCCTCGCCAGATCCAGATGTCCCTGCATTTCACCTTCTAGGCCACACACCATCACACGAAAGCAGGAGGGCGATTCCAGACGGAATCGCCCTCTTACTTTTGGCCGGCTGATCGCGCCTTACCGCGACAGCGTCACCGAAAGCATCTGCGAGGTCGTACCGTGGTATGCAGACTCCAGTTCCGTCGAGGATGAAAAGCCTTTGCCCGTCACATGGCGCGCCGGAAAGTGAAACGTCAGTTCCTGCTCGGCAAACGGCCACGGCTCAAGTCGAAAATGGCGTGTTCCCATCGGCAGCACATGTACTTCGGCGCTTCGCCCATCATTCATCGCAAGCGGGTGCAACAAATCTGCCGAAGAATCAAAAGCCACGCACGTAAGCAGCGAAAGATTGTCACAAGCCTGCAACAGGCAGAACTTCTCTCGAATCGCCTGCGGAGTTTTTTGGTCAGGCGTGAGGTTCAGATCCCTCTGTATGCAGCTGATCAACAATTCCCGATACTCGCGCTGCGTCTCCAGAAACTCGTCCAGCAGCGGCAGTTGCTCCGCCGCAATCGTCGAGCGATCGGCATGTGCCGTCAGCAGATTATGCGTATGCAGAGCCACCAGCATGCCTGCATACGCATCCTGCTCTGCGATGACCCTTACCGCACGCTCTCGCACGGCAAGGTAATCCGCAAGGTCGATCTCCTCAAATGCCGAGTACTTCCCAACTAGCTCAGTAGAAAATGCCGACGGCTTCCCTTCACGCGTGATGCTCGGATGCGCGTCGCGCTCCGTCCAGCCATCATCGTGTGCTGCAATCGCGTGCAGCACTCGCGCTCGGGGCTCTGGTCTGCGAAACAGCGCATTGCCCCATGCTGCGGCAAACTCCCCAGCCAGGCGCGCATGATCCGGATGCGTAATCAGCCACCAGCCCGTCTCCGATTCCATTCGAAGCATTTCGTACTCCCCAAAGCTGAGTTATTCCGGAATATCCGAACGGCTCGACTCATGCCAGTTATGCAAAAAGTACCATTCCAGAAACATCCCTATAAAGAAGAAGACAAATCCAAGTACCGTAGCTGCCAGCACCAGCGCGAAAAGATAGTCCGTCTCAAGCTGTGAATTCGCATAAGTGATCGCGATACCGAGTCCTCCTTCACCCACCAGGCTCGATCCGGCAAAAAGCTCTCCGATAATTGATCCGATCACCGCAATCCCCGCAGAGATTCGAATCCCAACGAAGAGATTCGGCAACGCATGTGGTAAACGCAGCTTGAAGAGTATCTGCGTGGAAGTAGCCTTATGCATCAGGAAGAGATGGATGAGATTTTCTTCCACGCTGATCAAGCCTTCCGTTGTATTCGCAATAATGGGCGCAAGGCAGATGATAAAAGCAATCAGCGCGACTGAGTAAACGCCCGTCCCTGCCCACATGATGATCAACGGAGCAATCGCGACAATCGGCACCGTCTGCAACAGAATCGTATAGGGAAAAACCAGCCGCCGCAGCCATCTCCTTTGCGCAAACACAAGCGCAATCGCAACTCCAACCACGATGCTGGAAACAAGCCCCATCGCCGCAGCCTCCGCAGTAATCAGCAGCGAACCCACCAGCGAGGGAAAGCGATTCACCACAGCCTTCGCCACAATCCATGGTCCGGGCAGCATATAAGGCGCTATCTTCAGTTCCAGAACAGCAACCTGCCAGATGGCCAGCAGGCAGGCGAGCACAATCAAACTGTTCAATGCGAACCATAGATGGCGCTTCATCGAACGCTCTCCGCATTGCGAACATCGGTGCGCACAGCTTCGACCGCCTGCACCCCGCGCAGCAGCCGCGAAATGCGCACAACCTCCGCCTCATACGCAGCCGTAAGCCTCGTCTCAGCAGTACGCGGCCACGGCAGCTTTACCGGAACCACATGCGCTACCCTCCCCGGATTCGGCGCAAGAATTACAATGCTTGTCGAAAGAAACACCGCCTCGGCAACAGAATGCGTCACAAACATCACCGTCCAGTGCTGCTCCAGATACAGCCGCAATAGCTCTTCATTCAAGCGGTCGCGGCTCATTTCATCCAACGCCGCAAAAGGCTCATCCATCAGCAAGATGCGAGGACGGCTCACCAGCGCGCGCGCAATTGAAACGCGCATTTTCATGCCGCCCGAGAGCTGTCTTGGATAACGTTGCGCCACATGCGTCAACCCCACAAGCTCCAGCATTTTGCTGACCTTGTCCTTGCGCAGCGAGCGAGCCGCATGATCCAACTCCATCCCCAGACCAACATTCTGCTCTACCGTACGCCACGGTAGCAGCGTCGCATCCTGAAAGATAAAGCTCATCAGCTCGCGTGCATTCACCGGCGTCATGCCATTCACTGTGACAGATCCGGTAGTAACCGGCGTAAGCCCTGAGACTAACCTCAACAGCGTTGACTTCCCACATCCCGAAGGCCCCAGAAGCGAAACGAACTCGCCCTTATCCACACGAATCGAAACATCTCTGAGCGCCAACGCGCCGCTACGAAACTGCTTCGTGACCCTGTCAATTGCAATCTCCGCTACAATCCCTTCCGCAGCCGTGGCCAGCGTGCCATCACGATTCACCATCGGATTACCCCTGACGCGCCCAGAACGGGAAGATGCAACGCCGAAGCATGCTCCTCAGTGTGAATGATCTGCTGTGTTGATCGTTTCCAGTTCCAGTTATTCGCATGTTGAGGCAATACGGCGGTAGAAGGATTGCGATCATAGACCGGAAAGGCCGAACTCGCGATCTCCAGCCGCAACGATTCTCCCGCCGCAATCACAACTGAAGTAGGCTCCAGCGTAAACTCCCAACACTGAATCGCATCCGCCTCATATTCTGACGCGCGAAATAGCCAACTGGAACGCGCAATTCCAATTGAAATAAACTCAGCGCGCCCCGTTACCGTAACACGAACCAGCTTAGCTGTCAGATCGGCGTAGGCAGCCGAGGTAGCCGCATAAAGCGTCACCCGCGGCTGTCCAAAGATATGCACAGCAGTCGCACGCGCCTCAGAACTATAGACCAGCAGATTGTTTCCCATCTCATGCACGGCCTGATCTTGCGGCCCGCTCATAGCCAACGGACCCCCGGGAGCCATCACCGGTACTTCAGGGTCATAAACAAAGATGTCGCGCGGCTCTGACGCTGCAGGCAAATCGGAGTTCAACGCTCCGTCACCCTTTCGGGAATTCGCATTGCCTCGGGAGTGCAGATAGAGTGTCAACTGCGCATCCACAGGCCACTCGTCCGCTTCACACCATCGGTTTTCGCCCAGAGCAAAGTGGCGAACTCGCGGCTCACCGGCAAACTCCCCTGAGTCCTTGAGCCAATGATTGAACCATCGCAACAGCAACGCATCCGTATCGAAATTGGCAGCCGCACCCAGGTTCTGGTCGCCGACACGATCGCCCCAGGGAATATGAATCCACGGCCCCGCAAGCAGATACTGATTGTCACGCGCAAACTCAGAACCAGCATGATTCCGCAGCGCAACATATCCCGCAATCGAGCCTTCGAGATACGTGTCATACCATCCTGAAAGATGCAGCGCCGGCACTCTGATCTTATCCAGACGTTCACTGATATCCAGATCGCCCCAAAACTTCTCCATCTCTGAATCCGGATCGCGATGCGCAATCCAATCACGCACATAACTCGGTAACTCCGGATCAGATATCCCCGGATGTTCCCCATAAGGCAAAAACCCGGCCTGCGCACGCACATTAGCCCAGGCCAGCTCCAGCCTGTCGCTTGCATAGCGAAGCCCACAACGCCGCGCGTCTTCACGCAGCATCTGAATGCCCCAACCCAGCGTCGAAGCCAACCGCAACGCGCCCTGATGATAGAACCACCCGTGACACAGATCCGCCGCCGTCATATGCGGCGCAATGCACACCAGCCCCTCAGGATTCTCTGCCGCCGCCAATAACTGCGTAGACCCCTGATACGAGAATCCATACATCCCAATGCGCCCATTGCAGGCCGGATGTTTTTGCAGCCACGCAATCGTCTCAGCACCATCGCCCCCCTCATGTCGAAAGGGATAAAACTCACCATCTGAATCTCCGCGCCCGCGCACATCCTGAATGACGACATGATAGCCATGCCGCGCAAACCACGCCGGATGCGCATACACCACAGTCGAAGCTATATCGCGCCCATAAGGCTGCCGCATCAACAGCGTAGGCCACGGCCCAGGTCCACAACTTTCGACGGAAGGATAGTAGTGATCCGATACAAGAGTCACACCATCCGAAAGCGCGCAACGCACGCCTCGCTCCAGTCGAACTCCTCCGCCACAATCAACCACAGGTCTTCATCTCCAAATCAAGCACAAATCAAGCCCGAATCAAGCATCGTGACGCGGAACAAACCGATACATCGCCACCAGCACCTCCGCGATCTTTGCCGCGGAAGCATTGACCCACTTCTCGCCGTTTGCCCTGGTAGCCGCCGACGGGTCGCCCATCACTCCGCTGGGCGCAATATCGCGCGTAAGCCATGCAAAGTTGGCGCTCGATCCCTCCGGCTTCAGCAACACCGGCTCATCCACGCGGGCAATGTAATTTGAAGTGTATTGGTCCGTATGCACCAGCTCGGGCGTGCCGTACAAAAGAAATGCAGTCTCAATCTCACCAGCATGAAAGCCATACATCCGCTCCTGCGCGCTCACGCCCTCAAAACCCGCGCCCACAGCGCCAAAAAGAGAAAAAGTTCGCAGCCCGAACTCAGCCCGCAGGTCGCGCGCCATCACATCCACCAGCGAGGTGTTGCCTCCATGCGTATTGAACAGCGCGACCTTCTTGAAGCCCGCCGCCGCAATGCTCGCACCCACATCACGAATCACCGCCATGAACGTATTTGCCGAAACCGAAAGCGTCCCCGGAAAACCGATATGCTCATTGCTCTTGCCATAACATATTGGCGGCAGCGCATAAATCGGTAGCTCGTCCGGCACTAACTCCAGAGCCTTGCCCAGCAGCAGGTTATTGCACAGCGTATCAGTCGCCAGAGGCAGATGATACCCATGCTGCTCAATCGCCGCCGTCGGCAGTATCAACAATGTTGACTCGCGCGGCAAAGCGTCCACCTGCTTCCATGTCAGGTACGCAAAGTTACGCGCATCAGGAATCCATGTCTTCACTTTTCCAACGCCTCCGGATGAAAGCTGATCATCTTTCCAGGATTGAGCAAGCCTCGCGGATCGTACTGCTGCTTCGCCTTAAGCTGAATGTTATCGGCGCGAAAGCGTCCGCCGTCTTCAAGATAATTCACATGCGGATTGGCAATAAACACCCCAATCTCGCGGCAATACGTAATCAATTCATTGAGCCGCTCTTCGCCCGTGAAGTAAACCAGCGGAATCGCCCCCGGAACAACCACTCCCTCGCCATTCTTCATAAACTCAATATGGAAAAGAATCTCCTTTCCATAGCGCTCGCGCAACAGGCGAAACTGCTCCATGCAATTCGCAGGCGAGAAGCCCGCCTGCACATAAGTCCACGCGGGATCGGCCTTCATGGCCCATAGCGTAGTGTGGTTCCACGTGTAATCGCTCAACAGAGGTTGCGTTCGTGGCCCCACATAAGCGCCAAAGAATGTAACCTCACCTTTGGCGGCCATCGCAGCCTCGCGCAAGCGGGCTGACTGGCCCGTCTCAATCATCATCAGCACCAGCGTCTTATCATGCGCCACCACCTGCTTCACCGGAGTGAAGAAAGAAGGAATCGGCCATTCGAATACAGTAACAAGCCGCTTCGTCCATTCCTTGCTCTCTGCTATTGCCTTCGCAAAGAGAAACCCCTCTTCATAACTATCGAAGGCCGCAGTGAACTGGCTCCATTCCACCGCCGGAGTCAGTGCAAACCAAATGCGTGTAAGAATTCCATTCGTTCCCCACGCGTGAAGAATCTCATGTACCGCAGGCCCCTCATGCAGCACCACGCGCGGCTCGTCTTCCATCGTCACAACTTCAAAGGCGCGCACCGTATCGAAATCGCGCAGTCCCCCATGCGCAACCGAACCAATCCCTCCCGACCCGCCTGCGAGAAAGCCTCCAACAGTAGCCTTTGCGATTGTCGACGGATACATGCGCAGTTCCCACCCCTGCTTGCGCGCTTCCGTTTCCAGCACCGCCAGCCGCAACCCGGGCTGGCACACCGCTACTCCTTCCGGCGTGATTGCTTCCAGCTTGTCCATCAGCGTCAGATCGAGCACAATGCCGCCATGCAGAGGAATGCACTGTCCATAATTCCCCGTGCCCGCGCCTCGCGCCGTAAGCGGAATTCCATGTTTCCCAGCATAGCCAGCAATTGCCAGCACCTCGTCCACATTTACAGGCTGCACTGCCACGTCGCCATGCTTCGATTCCAACTGTCGCTTGAGCACTGGCGAATACCAATAAAAATCCTTCGAAAGCCGCTCCACAACAGCAGGGGCGGTAATTACCCGCGCCGCATCGCCGATAACTTCAGATAATCCAGCTGCAATGTCTTCAGGCATAGCGGAATAACCTCAGCTTACTTCATAACGGATGACTTCGTAGCGGATGACCTAATAGCGGATAACCTAGTCCTGCGCGTAGACCACGTCCGAAAAGCTCGCAGCATGCTGGGATGGGTAAAGAGAGCATAGCACTCGTCGCGCAAAACAGGCCCCACAACGCGGCAGCCCATATCGCTGCGCTCGGCCACCTCCGTTGCATGAATGTGAATCTGCAGGCAATGCCGATTTGCATCTTCAATGGTCGCGCCATATACAACGCGATCCAACCCTGCCCACAAAGCCGTGCTCATGCACATGGGGCAAGGCTCGCAGGTGGTATAGAGCGTGTATCCAGCCAGGGACAGTGTCTTGAGCTTCTTCGTAGCAAGTCTGATAGCTCGCACCTCGGCATGAGAACTTGGATCGAACTCACGCGCAACCGCGTTAAGAGACTTCAAGAGCAGTTCACCACTGCGCGTGTGAACGATGGAACAGCCAAACGGAACAGGCCTATCCGTCTTCAACGTCCGCGCAGTGAAGGCAACCAGCGCTGCCATGCGCTCCTTGTCAAGTTTGCCAATCGCATCAAACGCAGTCTTAGCCGCCACTCGCCGGCGGCGAATCCCCGCTGTATCTAAAGTTGAACTTGCGCCCATACTCGAACTTAGCATGGCAACACGTCAGAAGAAGCGAGCAAAATCCAAAACCCGCGGCAATCGTTTTTGAATTGATTAGAATACAGCTATGGCCATCGGCATCGATTCCATTCGCGAGCGTCGCGCGGCGTTCGCTGCCGCACCATACCCCAGCGCCGAGATTCTCGATTCAGCAACCAGTGCCCTCACCCAGGCCAACAGCAACGCCAGCCGCAACACCTACCTCTGGCGCGACGAGGCATGGACACTGGCAGAAGCCAAACGCGCCGCCCTGCTCGTCAACGATAGCGAAACAGCGCCAGCCCTGTGGGGAATCCCCATCTCGGTCAAGGATTGCTTCGACCTCGCAGGCGCGCCCACTTCGTGCGGCACAAAGTTCTACCGCGACCTGAACGGAGCTGCGCAACGAGACTCGTGGCTCGTTCAGCAGTTGCGTGCGCAAGGCGCAATCATCACCGGCAAGACGCATCTGCATCCATTGGCCTATGGCATCACCGGCGAAAACCCCGACTTCGGCGACTGCGTCCAACCCGGTAACCCCGGCGCGCTCACCGGTGGATCGAGCAGTGGCGCAGCCGCCAGCGTAATGGAAGGCTCCGCAATGGCCGCCATCGGCACAGATACCGGCGGCTCAGTTCGCGTTCCCGCCGCACTCTGTGGCCTGGCCGGTTATCGCGCCTCACTCGGCCGCGGAGACTGGCGCGGAGGAGCGCATCTGGCCGAGTCCTTCGACACCTTCGGCTGGCTCTTTAGCGATCTCGAAGATGGCCCCCTGCTCGGCTCAATCTTCGGTCCAACAGACACTCGCAAAGCAGGACTGCCCACGAAATTCGCCGTCGTCCACGACGCCTTCCTTCACGATTGCGAACCGGCCATTCTAGCCAGCGTGCACCAATGCCAAACCGAACTGGAAGCCCTCGGACTAACTCCAACCACAATCGACGTCGAATGGTGGAGCGATTCCATGGAGATCTTCGCCCCCATCCAGGCCTCTGAAGCAGCCATTATCCACGCCGGCCATTACGTCGAGTTCGAGACCTCCATCCGCCAGCGCCTGGAGTGGGGCGCAAGCCTGAGCGGCGATGCCATCACAGAACTTCGGTGCCGTCACGCAGCCTTCCGTCACCGCATGGATGTCTTGCTCACCGAGTACCAACTACTCCTGCTGCCCGCCGCCCCCGTAATGCAACTCACCGCAGGAGCAGACCACAGCCAGACCCGCACCCGCCTGCTCCGTTACACCTCGCCCATCAGCCTCGCAGGCATGCCAGCAGTCACAATTCCCTTCCTCGCAAACGGCCAGCCCGCAGGCGGCATGCAACTCGTCGCCGCTCACGAAGACGACGCGCGGCTATTGGCCGTCGCCGCCCAATTGGGCGCAAAACGCAAATCGCTGGCTCAACTTCAAACGGCATCATGGTAGTGTTTTGAGACAAGCACCGACAGACGTCCCTCAGCAGCAAACGAGCACCCAAACAAAGCCAGCGGAGACGCATTTGAAGAGACGAGATTTCATCCGGTGTGCAACCGCACTCGGAGCACTTGAAACCATGTCCATGTTGCCCGGTTGCCGCGGAAACCAAGCCCCCGCAAGCAAAAACGGTCTGATCCCCGTCCGTCTCCAGGCAGACTGGTACCCGCAGCCCGAGCAGGGCGGATACTTCGCCGCCGTAGCCGAGGGCTTCTACCAGCAGGAAGGTCTAGACGTCTCCATCCTCCCTCTCGGCCAATACACCAGCGGCTTCCAGGTCGTCGCCAGCGGCGGCGCAGAATTCGGATTGAACGCCAGCGACGGCATCCTCGAAGCTGTTTCCAATGGTCTGCCGATCGTCGCCGTCGGCGCCACCATGCAGCACGATCCGCAGGCCGTCATGGTTCACAAGGATTCGCCAGTCCACAGCTTCGCGGATCTCGAAGGCCATACCGTCGCCGCGCAGCCCGGCGCAACCTGGTTCAAGTACATCGTCAGCAAGTACCGCCTCAAAGAAGTGCGCGAAACGCCAGCCACGCACTCCATCGCCAACTTCCTCGCCGACCCCGGTTACATTCAGCAGATCTTCGTCACCAGCGAGCCCTACTTCGTCACCAAAGCAGGCAGCACCTTCCGCACCATGCTCATCAGCGGCACAGGCTACGATCCCTATCGCGTCTTCTTCACCCGTAAAGACCTAGTCGAGCAGCAACCTGACGTCGTAGCTAAATTCGTCCGCGCCACCATCCGAGGGTGGAAAGAATATCTGCGCAATCCCGGTCCCGCCAACGCCATCATCCTGAAGCTCAATCCAGCGCAGAACCCCGAGCAGATGCAGTTCACGCTAAAGTCACTGAAAGATGGCGGCTTCATCACCGGCCCCGACGCTTCTGGGGTAGACATCGGCAAGATGACCGCAGCGCGCTGGGCCTCCACCAACGAGCAGCTAACCTCGCTCGGAGTCATCCGCAAGCCCATCGACCCAACCACGGCCTACACGCTCAAGTTCCTACCCTGACCGGCTCCAGCTTCTAATACCGCCAGCTAGTCAAATCCGCCCCAGACGGCGCAGTCTTCTGAATGCGATCCAGTATCTTCGGCAGATACATCGTGTTGTAGTGCAGCCGCGAAAGCGCATTCGGCAGCGTCGGATCGCCATTCCAACAATGCTCCGCGCGCGGCCCATAAGCCACCTCGCCGTCATACGGAGGATTGGTCGTGCTCTTCAGAAAATCCTCCATGCGATACACTGCGTCGTTCAGAAAATACGTATCGTCGCTTCCGACATACAAATGCAGCTTGCCCTGTAACTCCGGTCCCAGCGTCGCCCAGTCGCGCATCAAAATGGCGTCCAGGTCGTAATGATCGTGCCAATACGCCGCGACCTTGTGATCGATCTCGCCCGTAGCCTTGTCGAAAATCTGCACCGGATACCCATCCGGCCCCTCCGGCGAATACACCGCCTGCCAGATGTCATACTGCTCGCCCGAGCGCCCATGATCCCCCAGCGCCAGCTCATAAGCATTTACATCCTGCGTAGTAGCCGTGGTGTGCCCCAGATAGTCGCGCATGCCAGGCTGTAATACACGCTTGTGCGCGCCCTCCAGGTAAAACGCATTCTTGTCCTCATACAGATCGACGTTGGTAAACTCATGAAAATCCACCGGGTCAGGACAAGCAACAAACGCTCCGTTGTAATGCGTCGGATAGAAAATCTGCACCGCCAGCGACTCCCATCCGCCCGTCGATCCGCCGTAAAGAAACCGCGCCCATCCCTGCCCAATGCCTCGGAACTTCTTCTCCACAGCCGGCATCAGCTCCGTCTCGATCGCATCTCCATACGGCCCCAGGTTCGCCGAATTCACCGCATACGAGTCGTCGTAATACGGATTCGCATGTTGAATCTTGATCACCAGGTAGCGCGGAAACTTGGCGCTCGTCCACTCCTGGTAAGTCTTGTAAGCCTCCTCCTGCTGGATGCGGTTATACCCTGCCAGGTGAAAGCGCTCACTGTAATTCGGTTTCAGGTTCGGGTCCGGCGGAGTGGTCCTGAAATCGTCGAATCCACTCACAAAGTGATCCTCAAAAACCATCTCAGGAAAATGCGCTTCCGGATGCTCGTCAAATCCCTCCGGCACCAGCACCACGGCAGAGAGAAACATCGGCCGACCCCAGAACTTGGTCAGCAACTCACTCTGAATCTTCAAGTGCCGCACATACTTCGTATCTTTCTCCTCCGCAATCGGCGGAATCTCTTCCGTAAGCGAAAGCACAATCGGCGCCGCGCCCGGCCCCATCTTGATCTTCATCGGCTTGCTGTAAAGATTCCCCGGCGTGATGTTCCAGTGCTGCCCTTCACCCTGATCCATATGCAGCTTGACGGTAGACCCATCCGAACGATGAAAAGTCTCATACCGATTCAGCACAGCCTGCACCGTATACTCGCCCGGCGGCACATCCTTGAGGCTCCGAATCGGATATCCCCATGCCGTCGCATCGACAGTCGCTGTTGCACCCGGCGCAAGCCCATCCACCGTCACGCCAAATACCATCTGCGAACGCGGCGTGTCATCAATCTGCATCCGCGGCTCGGCAGAAGGATCATTCGACAGCAGCAGGAGCAGCCGTCCATCTAGCGGTTTCGCGCTCCGCGCCTGGGGAAAACTTACTTCGAACGTCTGCGCACCGGCATGCAAAGAAAGGGCCGTCAACACGCCGCCCAACACAATAGTCAAAAAAGTATGGAAAGGTCTCATAGCGTTGAAGCATACCATTCCACGAAACCGCAGCAGCCGCACTTGGCAATTTCGACAAGGTAAGAATTACCGGATTGTGCACAGAATACCCAGCTGATGCAGAAGAGAACTTACATCCAATCCAACCAGCCCCTCCACCAACCGGTTCGAAGTCAACCCCTTAAAGCCGAATTGGACCCGAACCGCCCGCAAATTCCCGATTGGCATATGACTTGCTTGTTCTTCATCGGAACCTCGTAACCCACCGCCAACACGCGGTTGCGGAAACTTGGCAACCAACGGAGGATTTTGATGAAATCAGGCACAGCGCTCGCGACGACTTTCTTCGCCCTCGCAAGCTTCCCCCTCTTGGCGCAGCAACCATCGCCAGCCACGCAGCCGGCAGATCAGGCTCCCCAGTCAAGTCCGGCTCCACAGCAGAACCCGCCGGCAGCGCAGCCAGCGCCCCAAAGTTCCCCATCCACTCAAGATTCCTCAGCGGCCGTTTCGCAAGCTCCAATGAGCCCAGTCAATGGCGAACTTGAAAGCAAGCTGGATTCAAAGACCGCCAAGACCGGCGACAACGTAGTCGTTAAAACCCAGACCGCAATCAAGACCTCCGACGGAACCGAGATTCCCAAGGGATCGAAACTGGTAGGGCATGTAATCTCGGTCCAACCCAGCGCCTCAGGCACCAACTCCCAAGTGGCGCTCCAATTCGATCACATCGAGCTGAAAGGCGGTCAAAGCCTGCCCGTCCATTCGCAAATTCAGTCGATCTCACCCGCTGGAGCCTCAGCATCCAGCACTGACGCCATGGCGGCGTCAACTCCAGGCGCGGCTCCCACAGCTGGCTCTTCTTCCAACCGAAGCATGGGCACCAATAGCGCGCAGCGGCCGACCGGAACGCCAGAAACCGCAAACTCCGACTCAGGCACGGCAGCTGCTGCAGCCAACCGCATGCCCGCAGCAGGCACCGTAGTAGCCAAGAACGGCAACATCGCCATCCAGACCACATCGATCCCCGGCGTGCTTCTGGCTAACAACGCCCCTGGCATGCAGGATCCAAGAATGGCCACAGCATCCACCATTCTTCTCGGTGCTCGAAGAGACATCCAGTTGGACGGTGGCACCCAGATGGTCGTCGGAATCTCTGCCACCGGTCAGTAAGCTGTCGAAGCCCGACATTGAGCATTGTATTGACCCTAACAAGCAAGGGCCGGAGTCCACCTCTGGCCCTTTCCCGTGCGCGTATCAAATCTCTTTTCCTCGGATGAGGTGAAACAAAAATACCGATCGGTCCTACCCTAAGGCGCCGTGCCCCTGTTCTGTAATTCGAACACTCAATAATTCGAAGAATAACCATCAACATTTAATGCAGGTGCATCCGCCAGAGCGTGTACGCCAGAGTCTCATGCCATATCTGCTGCCACTCGCTCGCGCTGCCCACCGCGCTCACCTGTGGCCGCGGTGAAGTTAGCACCGCCAGCCCCTCGCTCGCGCAAATCTCGCGAATGCGGAACAGGTGCGCCGGGTCACTCACAATGACAATGCGATGGAAGCCATTAGTCCGCGCGATCACCACAATGCGCCTCGCCTGCTCCTCCGTGGTTCGGCTCTGCGTCTCCGCGATAATCGCCTTCTGCGGAACCCCATTGGCCATCAGATAAGCCTGACCGACTTCTCCCTCGGAGTAAGTATCTCCAGGCGCGCTGCCGCCCAGCGTCAACACCACCGGAGCGATATCATGCTCATAGAGTGCAAGCGCATGGTCCAGCCGGGCGCGTAGCACCGGCGAAGGCCGTCCCGAATACTCCGCAGCCCCAAAAACGCAAATCACATCCGCCGGAGCAGCCTGATCTTCATAGGCATAGCGCTCAATCTGCACATAAACCCAGATGCACCATCCCAGCGTGCTCAGGAAAACCACCGCGAAGAGGTAGAGAAACAGGAACCGCACCGCCGATCCGACCAGACTGCCCCGTCGGCGAACCGGAACCGCGCCAGCCGGAACCGGGTTAGCTGGATCCGAACGAACTGGAACCGAACCATCCATCGGCGCCCTCATCTACCGTTGCAATGCCAGGGCAATCTCATGCGTTGAGATCGCTCCCTCGCGCAGGATTTGCCACGACCCGCTGTTGCCAGCGAGCCCTGCCGTAAGATCGACAATCGTCGTAGGCACAGCATGACCCGAAGGTCCGCCATCCACAATCAGCGGAATGCGATCGCCAATCTGATCCCGTACGCAAGCCGCATGAGAACATTCGCTGGCATTAGCCAGATTCGCCGAAGTAGCCGTAATTGGCAGCCCAAAACACTCCACTACCGCGCGCGCAATCGCCGCGTCCGGCACACGCAGCGCCACGTTCCCGGTATTTGCTGTCGAACGCAAAGGCAGCTTGCTCCCCGCCCGCACAATAATCGTCAGCGGCCCTGGCCAGAACTTCTCAGCCAGCCGGTCAAACCTGTCGTCGATCTCCCGCGCCAGCTCGTAAGCCTGGGCCACCGACGCAATCAGCAAAGAGAGCGGCTTATGCTTCTGTCGTGACTTGATCTGGTAAATCTGCTCCACAGCATGTAGATTCACCGGATCGACCGCCAGACCGTAAAAGGTGTCAGTCGGCAACGCCACAACGTCCCCTTGCCGCAGGCAGGAGACGATATATTCGATGCGCTCGGGTTGTGGTTCATCGGGATGGACCCGCAAAATCTCCGCGGACAAATTGTCTACCTCAGTTCCCTGTATTCCTTTTGAGTTTCTACTCGAAATGTGACCGGAATCGCCCACTTCCAAAGGCGGCATCTGAACCCATGCCGTTTCCCAGACTACACCGTTTCTTCAGCGCCCGGACCTTCATAAGCCGAAAGGCTACAATCGGCTAAGACCGCTTGAGGTTACAGCAAATGGCTATCCGCATTGTACAGAGTAAGCAGAACGCCCGCGTGAAAGAGCTTCGCGCGGCTCTGCTTCGCCCTGGTCGCGGAGAGGCAGAGCTGGTAGCCCTCGAAGGCTTTCACCTGCTCGAAGAAGCACTGCAGAGCGGCCTGCAACCCACAACAGTATTCATCGCTCAGGGCCACGAGCATCTGCTCGATGCACTCAACCTCGCCGCAGCCACCGAAGTTCTAGCTCTGCCACCCGAAGTGCTGGCCTCCGCCGTCACCACCGAAAGCCCTCAGCCCATCGCAGCCCTGGTCCATCCCCGCCATTGGCCATGGACTGAAGTCCTCACGCCCAACGCCCTCATAGTAGTTCTCTCCGGCATCCAGGACCCCGGCAACCTCGGCACCATCCTGCGCTCAGCTGAAGCCTTTGGAGCCACCGGCGTCCTCTGCCTCACCGGAACCGTCAGCCGCTGGAACCCAAAGGCCATGCGCGCCTCCGCCGGCAGCGTCTTTCGACTGCCCGTTCTCACCAGCTCAGAAAACAAGTGCCTCCAGCACCTCCGCGAAGCCGGAATCCGCACCCTCGCCACCATGGCCCCCAGATCGCAGCCCGCACCGCAGCCCCTCGCCAATCGCGAACTCGCCCACGAACTCGCCGGCCCCATAGCCCTGTTCATCGGCGCCGAAGGCAGCGGCCTCTCGTCAGACTTGGCCGCCCAGTGCGACGCCCGCATCACCATTCCCTGCCCCGGCCCCGTCGAAAGCCTCAACGCAGCCGTCGCAGCCAGCATCCTCCTCTACGAAGCATCCAAACAGCGGAGGGACAGCCAATGACCCCGCAGGAATCCAGCCTTTTCGATTCACCGTCCACTCCGGAATCCGCCGCCCGCGGCCGCCGCAACGCCCCGCTCGCCGAGCGCATGAGGCCGCGCAATCTCTCCGAGTACGCCGGCCAGGAGCACCTCATCGCCCCCGGCAAACCCCTCCGCGTCCAGATCGAGCGCGATGACCCCTCATCCATGATCTTCTGGGGCCCTCCCGGCGTCGGCAAAACATCGCTCGCCAAGATCATCGCAGAAACCACCCAGGCCACTTTCCTCGAATTCTCCGCCGTCCTCTCCGGCATCAAGGAGATCAAGCAGGTCATGGCCGCCAGCGAACAAGCCTCGCAAATGGGCAGCCGCACCATCCTCTTCGTCGACGAGATCCATCGCTTCAACAAAGCCCAGCAGGACGCATTCCTGCCCTACGTCGAGAGGGGCACCATCCGCCTAATCGGCGCAACGACCGAGAATCCGTCGTTCGAAGTCATCGGCGCGCTACTCTCCCGCTGCCGCGTCTACGTCCTCAAATCCCTCACCGAAGAGCAAATCGTAGAACTGCTCCACCGCGCCCTCAACGACCGCGAACGTGGCCTCGGCAACCTGGAACTCACCGCCGACGAAGACGCCCTGACGCTCATCGCCGGTTACTCCAGCGGAGACTGCCGCAACGCCTATAACGCCCTGGAAATAGCCGCCCAATTGGCCTCAGACCGTGCCTCGTCGGAGGGAGCAGGGGCCTTCAGGCCCCTGAATCCCGCTCTAAAAACAAAAGGGGCTTTAGCCCCGGAGACCACGGCCGGCGACATCACACGCGCCCTCGCCGAAGAAGCCCTCCAACAGCGCGTCCTGCTCTACGACAAAACCGGCGAAGAGCATTACAACCTGATCTCCGCCCTCCATAAATCCGTCCGCAACAGCGATCCCGATGCCGCCCTCTACTGGCTCGGCCGCATGTTCGCCGCTGGCGAAGACCCCATGTACCTCGCCCGCCGCGTAATCCGCATGGCAGTAGAAGACATCGGCCTCGCCGCTCCCGAAGCCCTCAACCTCTGCCTCAGCGCCCGCCAAACCATGGAATTCCTCGGCTCACCCGAAGGCGATCTAGCCCTCGCCGAAGTCGTCGTCTACCTCTGCCTCGCACCCAAATCCAACTCCGTCTACACCGCCTACGCCGCCGTCCAGCAAGACATCGAATCCACCCGCCAGGAGCCAGTCCCACTCCACCTGCGCAACGCCCCAACTAAACTAATGAAAGACCTCGACTACGCCAAAGGCTACAAATACGCCCACGACGAAGAAAACAAAGTAGCCGACATGGACTGCCTGCCCCCATCCCTGCTAGGCCGCCACTACTACGAACCCACCAACGAAGGCCGCGAAAAACAACTAGCCCAGCGCCTGGAAGAACTCCGCCGCATCCGCCAATCCAAACGAAACTCCTAAGCGAGCGCTAGCCTCTGTTTTCCTCGTCTGTCATTCCGGAGGGGAATCTGCTGTTGCCTTTGCCCTTGCTTTTCTTGTCTGTCATTCCCGCAGGGGATCTGCTTCTGTCCTGCTAGCATCATCATGAATCCGAGGACTTCCGATGAGCTCAATCACATACAAGACTCTCCACGAACCCCAGATCGTAATCGGCATCCAAATCCGCACCAGCAACGCAAAGGAACTCTCCGGCGAAGGCCAGATCGGCGCACTCTGGCAGCGCTTCTTCGCCGAAAACCTCCTCGAACAAATCCCCAATCGCACCAGTGACAGCTTCTACGTCGTGTACTCCAACTACGCCAGCGACGAATACGGCGAATACGACTACCTTCTCGGCTCACCAGTCTCTTCGATCAACGACCTCCCGCCCGGCATGACCTTCGCCGCCATCGCCACCGGCGACTACGCAGTTGTAACGACCGAAAAGGGACCTGTCGCCGAAATGGTTGTGGGAACCTGGAAAGAAATCTGGTCGATGCCGGCCTCAGAACTGGGCGGCAAGCGCGCATTCATAACCGACTACGAAGTCTACGACCACCGCGCCACCGACCCAGCAAGCGCTGAAGTCGAGATTCACCTCGGCATCGCCCCTGCAGTGGATTAATCCAGAATCCGCTTTGCAGGGAATTTCGCTCTAAAGGCGCATAATTAAATCGGGCAGCAACTGCCGTTGCCTTTCTGGCTGTCATTCCCGAAGGGAATCCGCTGTTGCAATCGTGCCCCAAAAGCGCGGTAAAACGTCCCATACGCGCACAAAAATTCGACGCAACCCAAGCAATATCAACAGCTTGCGCAAGAAAAACGCATACCACCCGGGTTCAAGGTTTATTTCAACCCGCAAAAGACGTCGCCGGATGCCGTTAATAACACTCTCAGCAACCCAACTCTCTAGTCCGCGTACTTCACTGAACACCCATAAGGCCGCGTGAAAGGCGTAGGCACCGGCTTGCCCGCCATCGCCGCATTCAGCGCCTCATTCACATAGTTCTTCGCACCCTTGATGTCGTCCACATCCGGAGTAGGCCTGTCATCGATCGCCCCGTCATAGATAACCTTGCCGTTCGGATCGATCACTACCATCTGAGGAGTAGTCTTGGCGCTGTAAAGCCGGGCGATCTTCGCTTGCGAATCCAGCAGCACCGCAGTCGGAGCAGCGTGCATGCGGCTCAGGTAGCTGTTCTCCTCGCTGGCCGTCACATAACCCTGCTCGCCGGGCGCAGAAGAGATCACCGTCAGCCACACCACGCCCTTTGCAGTCCATTCCTTCTGCAGGCTCTGCATGTTGCCGCTCACATAATGCTTCTTCGTATAGGGGCAACCCTGGTTATGCCACTCCAACACCACATACTTGCCGTGATACTGGTCCAGCGAATCCGTCTTGCCGTTGGAGTCACTTGCCTTGAAATCAGGCGCAGGCCCACCCACCTGAACCGCCTGCGCAGTTGCAGCAACACCAGCAGCGCTGAAGAATAACGCAGCCAGCAAGCAGGATAATCGCGATAGCTGAAGGTTCCAGACCATGTCGAGCCCTCCTTGTTTCGTTGTCAATTGGATATCAGGGTTTCGTCGCCACCGCTGACGTGGCGGCAGGCAGCTATACTTAAGGCATAAGTCACAATACGCCCACGTTAGCACTTCCCGCAACAGCGCCGGAGTATCACCACTCGGGCATACCTGCGAAGTGTCCCACCCTCGACACGACAAAGCCACGACAAAGCCGCGTCAAGGATGGGACACTGAGCGTTCCGCTTCATTCCAGTTTGTCAGTCGCTATCGCTAGGGCTCCAGAGCAGCAGCCATGGCTTTTACCACGCTTCCATTGGCATCGTCGTCTTTCAGAGCCCAGACATAGGCGCCGCCAAGTCCTCCGGGTACTTTGAGATCTACGTAGAGCATCTTCAGAAATGCTGTGTCTGGATCGTCGTAGGTGTAGAAGGTTTCAGACGCCGGATCGTACAGAGATACGGCAATTCTCCGAGGATCGAAGTAGGTGCTGTATCCGTTCGCTTTAAGATTCGCGAGCGTCGCATAAGTCGCGGTTCCCGGAGTCAGCAGAGGGTCGCATCCCGCAGTGTTACCACTCAGGTCGGTGCACAAGCCTGTT
>Ga0302325_10006705_pt1 | contig 25768 bp, 17 predicted proteins | sample Palsa_T0_2_FD_201948 | JGI IMG/M metagenome (GOLD analysis project Ga0302325, IMG submission 201948) | Peat permafrost microbial communities from Stordalen Mire near Abisko, Sweden - Palsa_T0_2 | ecosystem: Environmental > Terrestrial > Soil > Palsa > Peat permafrost | place: Sweden: Abisko... | reverse complement strand
CATCGGTGTCGCCTCCGGAGTAGTCGAGCATCGGACGATTGTAAAGTCTACGCCAGACCAGCCCAAAGGCATCGTTGTCTTTGTCGTGATTGAACTTCATGCGCTTGTTCATCAAGTCCGTGAATGCCAGGCCCCCTGCAAGATTTCCCGAGTACCAGTTCCGATCCCACCGCAGCAGATCATTCAAAGTGGTAAAAACACCGCTGCCTCCAAAATGGGGAGATACACGCACGAGTCGGACCCACCCGTTACCTGCTTTAATCGTCACGCCCACATCCCGCAGTTCTTTGATTACGCGTGGATCAGATCGTGGGGCATATCCAGTGGCACGATTGGGGATGATCTCAGTGCTGTCGTCATTGATTTCGCTGCGAATCATATTCAATGGAAGAAATACCTTCCGGCGCATGTACGTAGAGAAAGACTCGTGCGTAACAACTTCCACGATCTTCGTCAGCAGCATGTAATTGATATTTCGATATGCCCATTGCGTGCCGGGAGTGAATTCCAGTTGCGCGGGGCCCAGGGCCGTGCTGATGGCCTCGTCGCGAGTGAAATAGTAAAACGTCATCCACGGCTGGCCGCTTTTTCTTGGCAGATCAGTGTATTCGTGCAGGCCACTCGTCATGTACACCAAGTGCTCCAATTTCAGGCCGTCGCCGTATTTTGCGACTTCCGGAACGTACTTCGACACGGGATCAACGAGAGACAATTTGCCCTCAAGAATCAAGAGGGCGATAGCAGCTGCCGTGAACTGTTTGGAAAGAGACGCGAGATGGAAGGCTGTTTGAGGCGTTATCGCCACGCTGTCGTCCAGATTGGCCTGTCCATATCCCTTGGCGAAAACAAGCTCGCCGTCCTTTATGAGGCCCAGCACATAGCCCGGAGAATCCTTCTTTGCGTATTGGGCGAAGATGCGGTTCACCTCGGCCTGCTTCGCGGCATCCAGCCACGGGGATTGCTCCGCCGTCACTGTGCCGGTCCGGCTCCTTTGACCTTCGATATGTTGAAACGGCGCAAGGCTGACAAGCAGCCCCAGCAAGAGCCCTCTTACCCCAACTCTAGGGAGGCATCCCATGGATGTATCGTACGATTCCCAGTCGAGCTTTGTGACCCCACGAACCCATGTCCCGCGAACCGCAGCGTGAGTGCGCTTCTTATTGCTGCCTGGCCTCAACTGGCAAAAAGATCATCGATTCGTGGATTGCCTGCTTTATCCACCGTTGGCGCATTTCCCGAATCTGGTCACAATAGATCTCTAGATTCTTGTCGAAATCAGTATCCGACAGATCCAGGTCGGCAGCTCTTAGAAGTTCACCTGACAACCATTGCCACGTACCCTTTTACGCCGGCCAACATCGGCAGCCAGCGACGGCGCCTTTCTTTCCTCTAACCATCGCGTGAAGTGAGGGCGTACCAGAATAATGACCAAGGTAGTCGCCGGACCCGATGCACTCGTAGTCAGCGACACTGCGCATTGCAGTTTTTTTCGTCACAAACAATTGGGTCGTTTTGCCCGGACACCAAAACGCCACTATAGAGGAACAACAAAACGACTATTGTGGCCCCGCAAAGCGGCAACGTCCTCTTCCGGATCGTTCGGGAATCACATCCAGGCCGCCGTCGCGCTCGAAGACGCTCGGTTCCTTGAGCAGTTTGGCAAGGCGCGGAACCGGCCTCGGGGCGGCGGCTAGAGCAGCTTGGAAGGCCTCCCACTGATCTGCCGTCAGAAGGAAGCGCCGGCGATCCGGCAGAGTGTTCAGGTCGGGCGGCGGTTCTCGCTTGGTGCTCATTCCCTATCACTATGGCATTTCATCAGCGCACCGGTCCAAACACCGACTGGACCAGCGCGAGCGCCTCCTCTTTCGTCTGGATTCGGGCCTCGAGTTGGGCGTCCTCCACCGCTTCCAGCATGCGCTTGAACTCCGGACCGGGACGGTAGCCATGCTCGATCAGATCCTCGCCGGTGAGCAGGCGCGGAGGGTGCAGCACCTCCGCCGGCGACTCCTCGAACTTCGCCTTCGCGAACGCATAGTTATCGAAGCCGCCATGGCTCGACGCGCAGTCCAGGCGGTGCAGCTCCAGGTGCTCCTCGAATTTTTCCAGGCGCAGCATGCGCTTGAGCGTGCTCTCGCGCATCTGATGGACGTGCGAAAAACGCATGTGGTTGGCAACCAGCGCCACCACTTGCTCGACGACCGCATTCGAAAAACGCAGCCGGGTGAGGATCTCGCGGGCCATCCGTTCGCCCAGTTCGACGTGCCCGTCGAAGCGGATTCTGTCGGCGACGCGAAAGGTTCCAGGCTTGCCGACATCGTGCAGCAGAACGCCCCAGGCGAGCTCCGGCGAGGGCGATTCAAGCCCTTCCAGCATCAAGAGCGTATGAGTCCACACGTCGCCCTCCGGATGGAACTCGGGCGGCTGCTCGACGCCGCGCATAGCCGTTATCTCGGGCAATATGTCGGCCAACAATCCGGATGCGTCCAGCAGCTCGAATCCGCGGCGGGGCGCTCCTTCGGTGAGGATGCGCGTCAGTTCGTCGCGAATCCTTTCGGGCGAAACGCGGAGGATTCGACCGTGCAGTTTTTGGATGGCCGCCCACGTGCCAGCTTCGATCTCAAACCCGAAGCGCGCGGCAAAACGAATGGCGCGCAGCATGCGCAGGTGGTCTTCCTCGAAGCGCCGTTCCGGGTCGCCGATGGCGCGGATCAGACGGCGCTCCAGATCGCCGAGGCCGGCGACGTAGTCGACAATCCTGGAGACGGGGACCGAGGGTAGCAGCAAACACGCCGGATCGAGGAGCAGAGCGTTGATGGTGAAGTCGCGCCGCAGGACGTCTTGCTTCGCGTCCGTCTCGAAGGTCACTTCGGTGGGGTGACGGCCGTCCTGGTAGGAATGATCGCTACGAAACGTGGCCACTTCCACGCCATCCACCAAGACGACACCGAACTGCGCCCCTACCAATTGAGCGCGAGGGAAGAACTCTAGCAGTCGAGTGGGCGTGGCGTCGGTGGAAATATCGTAGTCCTTGGGTTCGCGCCCCAGCACCAGATCGCGTACGCATCCGCCCACCAGCCAGGCTTCGAAGCCCCTCGATCGAAGCTCGGATGCAATGGCGATGGCTTGATTACGGCCCACACAATCCATCGTAGGATAGAAGCTGCGCGCCGCGCCCCGGGCGCTTCTCAGTAGAATAGAGGACGGCTCTCATGCCCCGCGATGTCTTCCGAAGCTAGTCGGCCCACCACGACCACCGCCAAGGTCGTGGTGGCGACCACGGTGGCGCTGTCCTTCATCAGTTTCTGGCGTGGAGCCTCCATTGTCCTCTCCGATCTGGCCTCGTCCGCCTTCTATGCGGGCGGGATCGCGGAAACGGCGGTAGGTCCGGCGGCGCCGTGGTTCGTGCTGGCGGTGATGCTGTTCAGCTTCGCGGTGCGGTCCGTGTACATGGAAAGCTGCAGCATGTTCGTGCGCGGCGGCGTGTACATCGTGGTGAAAGACAGCATGGGTCCGTTCGTGGCGCGGCTGTCGGTCTCCTCGCTGGTTTTCGATTACATCCTCACCGGACCGATCAGCGTGGTGAGCGCCGGCCAGTATCTGGGTCACTTGCTGGCCGAGATCTCCAAGATGCTCGGGCAGCAACTCGATTTCAACATCAACTATTTCGCCGCGTTCTTCGCGGTGATGGTGACCGGATATTTCTGGTGGATGAATATCAAGGGCATCCACGAATCCAGCGGCAAGGCGCTGCGGATCATGCAGATTACGACGGTGATGGTGGTGGCGCTGCTGATCTGGTGTCCGCTGACTATCGTTTTGCGGGGCCATGTGACGTTCCCTCCGGCGCCCCTGCCTCGCAATCTTCGTTTCTCCCAGGAATCCTTGGGATGGTTCAAGGGAACCATTTGGCCGGCGATCCCGATTGTCGCGCTGGTCATCGCTTTCGGGCACTCGCTGCTTTCGATGAGCGGGTTCGAGACGCTGGCGCAGGTCTATCGCGAGATCGCTTATCCGAAGATGAAGAACCTGCGCATTACCGCCAACATCGTGTGCTGGTACGCGGTGGTGTGCACCGGCGTGATCACGGTGTTCGCCGGCATGCTCATCAGTCCGGCGGACATCCGCAACCTCTATTCGGACAATTTGCTGGGCGGGTTGGCGATGCGCCTGGCCGGGCCGGAGCTGGTGCGGCTGGCCTTCCACATCTTCGTCGTGATCGTGGGCGTCCTGATTCTCTCGGGCGCGGTGAACACGTCGATGATCGGCGCCAACGGAGTCCTGAACCGCGTAGCCGAGGATGGCGTGCTGCTGGATTGGTTCCGAAAACCGCAAAAACGCTTCGGAACCACGTACCGCATCATCAACATGATCACGTTTCTGCAGCTTGCCACCATCGTTGCCAGCCGCGGCGATGTATATTTGCTGGGCGAGGCGTACGCTTTCGGCGTGGTGTGGAGTTTCTTTTTGAAATCGCTGGGAGTGCTGGTGCTCCGATATCAGCGGCACGATCAGGAATACAAATTTCCGTTCAACATCCGGATCGCTCGCGTGGAGATTCCCATCGGGCTCGGGTTCACCACGCTGGTGCTCGGTTTCGTCGCGGTGGCGAACCTATTTTCGAAACAAATCGCCACCATCTACGGCGTGTCGTTCACCATGGTTGTGTTCGTCGTCTTTACGATCTCCGAGCGCGTCAACGCCCGCAAGCGGAAGGCCCAGCATTTGGAGAAGAAGCCGCTCGAAGAATTCAATCTGCAACATCAACCCCAGGTGGATACGACGTCTTTACACGCGCGGCCGGGTTCCGTCCTGGTGGCGGTGCGGGATTACCGTCACATGGAGCACCTGAGAAAGATGCTCCAAAAGACCAACCTGCGGCGTCACGACATTGTGGTGATGACGGTGCGCACGATCTCGGCCGGCGCGGGAGAATACGACCTCGCCGAGGATCAGATCTTCAGCGATTACGAACGCGAGCTGTTCAGTCACGTGGTGGAGATCGCCGAGAAGGAAGGCAAGCCGGTGGAACTGCTGGTGGTGCCGGCCGTGAATCCTTTCGATGCCATGGTGCAATCGGCGGCGCGACTCAAGGCGTCGCGGCTGGTGACGGGCGTCTCGGAGCGCATGACGTCGGAGGATCTGGCCCGCAGTATCGGTTTGGCGTGGGAGAATCTTCCGGAGCCGCGCCACGCCTTCTCGCTCGAAATCATCAGCCCCGATCGGCCCTCTGTTTTTGTAAATCTCGGACCCCATCCGCCGCGCTTGTGGCCCGAGGATGTCGACCGGTTGCACGATCTGTGGCTACGCTTGAGCCAGAGCGAGGGAGTGGGCGCCAAGCTGCACCATCGCGACATCGTCGGAATAGCGTTGCGGCGCCTTCAGAGGGATTTGACGAACGGCGAGCAGGATCGTGTGGTTCAAGACCTGAAGGACGATCTGAAGAAGGAATGATCAGCGAGCCTTCGCCGCCAGCACGCGCAAGCGGCGGTAGTCGAGGGTCCAAACGCCGGCTTGGTATTGCGTGGGGCCGAGGCGCGCCACCAGTTCGCTGATCTTCCCTCGCCGGATATCGGTCGAAAGATCGTCGAGGAAACTCCCGCAGAACATTTGGAGCCAATCCTCCATCCCGTTCTCGCCTTCGAGCGGCGTCGGCCGATCGAACAAATTGGATTGAAGCACTTCGAAGCCGTGGCGCTCGAGCAGCAAATTGAATTCGGCGTCGCTCGGATAATTCCAAGGATTCCGCCGGTCGCAGGTTTCGCCGAGAGTAGCGCGCAGCGCCGCCAGCACGGACGCGATGTTGCCCTGGCCGCCGAATTCGGCCACCAATCGTCCGCTGGGCCGCAGTGCTCGCGCGATGGCGCCCACGGCCGCGTTATGATCCCGCACCCAGTGCAGGGCGGCATTGGAGAACACGGCGTCGAAAGGCTCGGCGAAGCCGAAGCCGGCTGCGTCGGCGAGCACAAACGGGATGCCTGGATAATTGCGGCGCGCCTGTCCGATCATGTCGGGCGAGCTGTCCAGTCCAGTCACCTGCGCGCCCGAGCGCGCGATCTCGGCGGTTAACTGTCCGGTGCCGCATCCGATATCCAGGATTCGTTCGCCCGCGCGCGGCTGAAGCAGCTCGATCAGGCTCTCGCCGAATTGCCACACGTAGGAATGCCGCCCTTGATATCGCTGGGCGTCCCAGGCCGCACTCATGCTTTCTTGGTACGGGCCTTCACGGCCTTAGCGGGCCTGGCTGGAACCTCGGGCTCCGGTTCTGGCTCAGAGATCGCGGCCGCGGGATTCACCGCCGATAGCACTTCCTTGAAAAGCTCTTGCTTCTTCAATTCCTTCTTAGACGGCGGCGCTATCTCGTGACGATAATCGTGATCGTGATAGCAGGTCCGGCAGCGAACCTTGGCCGGCGCGCTACCGAGGAGCGAAACGATGGCATGGTTGGTGATGCGTCGGCACTTGATGCAGTGGTCGTCAATCACGTCGCCTAAACGGTGGTCGCGCATAGCGAAAGCTGAGGAATCTTGGCTGAGTATATCAGACTGAAGCGGCGCTTATTCGAGAAAGGCCGCTAGCGCGGTGGCTAGCGGAAGGTATAAGGTTCGGGGCCGGCTGACTAAGCCCCGGAATCCATGGCGATGGTAAAAGGCAACCGCATCGTCGTTTTTGGCGTCCACCAAAAGCGCGTAAACGGCCGGTGGAGATTGCATTGTCCGGCGCGCCGCATCCGCCAGGAGCGCCGCACCTAGGCCGCGGCCCTGGAACCTCGTATCGACCGCCAGACGCCCGATGCGAACCGCGGGCAGAGTAGGATAACGGGGTAGACGCTTGGCCAATTCCGATGGGAGATCCACAAACGAGATACTCGCAGCGGCGATCGTGTAATAACCGGCGATCTCGCCGCTCAGCGCCTCCACCGCGACGAAGCAATTCGCCATCCGACGGCGGATGTCCTGCGTGGCCTGCGTCCGAAAGTAACGATCGAGCGAGTCTTCGCCGCAATGGAACGCTTCGCGATGGTGCTCCCGGCTTAGAGGCTCCAGACGAAACGGAGCCGATTTCATTCCCCGCCGAACAGCGCACGACGCCGCTGAAAAGCATTCTTAAGCGCGCGCACGGGCGCGGGTGGGTTGAGGATAGCCTTGGCAAGGCGCCGTTGGTCTTCGATGGAAAGACGAAGAATCTCGGCTTCCTCAATAGTCCGCGAGGCGGCATCGCGGGCAGCGGATACGACAAAATCGGTGAGAGTACGCCCTTGGATCTGGGCCGCGCGCTTGAGCAGTGCGTGTATGTCGTGTGGCAAGCGCGCCTCCAGACGTGCGGTCGATGGGGCGCCTTGCTTCATGATTCTAGTATACGGCAAATTGCCGTATATTGACTCCCGGAGCTGGATGGCGGACTCGCTCAAAGCGCGATCGCGCAAGGCTAACGCGCCGGGGCCGCGGCCGGCGGCGCGGTCTTGGTCCACTCGCCGATCCAATCCAGAAAAGACTGGTACCACAATACGCTGTTCTGCGGCTTTAGAATCCAGTGCCCTTCGTCCGGAAAGATCATCAGCTTGGAAGGCACTTTTCGAAGCTGCAGGGCGGTGAACAATTGCAAGCCCTGCGTGTAGGGAACGCGAAAATCTTCCTCGCCGTCGATGACCAGCGTGGGAGTATGGAAATCCTTCACGTAGTAACTGGGCGACCATTTGGCGTACGTGTCGGGATTGTCCCACGGCGTGCCGTTAAATTCCCACAGCGGGAACCACAGCTCTTCGGTGGCGCCGAATTCGCTTCGCAAATCGAAAACTCCGGCGTGGGAAACCAGGGCTTTGAAGCGCTGCGTGTGGCCGAGAATCCAGTCGATCATGTAGCCGCCGAACGATCCGCCGGCCGCGGCCATGCGGTTAGGATCGGCGTACGCAAGCGAAGCGACGTAGTCGGTGACGGCCATGATGTCGTCGTAGGCCTTGCCGCCCCAATCCTCCCGAATATCTTCCGTGAATTTCTGTCCGTATCCGAAAGACCCCCGCGGGTTCGGCATCACCACGACGTAGCCGGCGGAAGCGAAGACCTGCGCGTTCCAACGATAAGTCCAGCTCTCGCCCCACTCGCCTTCGGGTCCGCCGTGGATCAACATAAGGACCGGATACTTTTGATTGGGCCGGAAATTCGGCGGCTTCACGAGGAAGCTTTGGACGCGCGTTTGATCGGGGCTATCCACCCAGAATTCCTCGAGCGGCGTAAGAAAGTAGCCCGCCAGAAGCGCGTCGTTGAGGTGCGTGAGGGCGGTCGGCGTGCCTCCCGTGGAAGCTGCCCGATAAATCTCGGTGGGCGTGGAGCCGCTCTGCTGGGTGTAGATCATGGTCTTGCCGTCGCTGGTCAATTGCATGTCGTCCAGCGTGCTCGACCCGCTGGCGATGACCCGGCTGGCGCCGCCGGACGCGAGAATCATATGGATGCTTTGCCGGCCGCGGTCGAGGACCGTGAAAAACACGGCGTTCGAATCGCGCGACCAAGTGAAGCTCTCCACCGATCGATCCAGCGTTTCGGTGAGCGACGTCACTTTTCCCGAGGAGCGATCCAGAAGTGTAAGACGCCAGCGATCGCTCTCGTAGCCGGGCCGAAGCTGGCTGCGGTAGGCGAGCAGCTTTCCGTCGGGCGAATATTGGGGGCTGGCGTCCGCGCCCGGATTCACCGTGATCTTCTTCGATTCCCCGCCGTTGATCGATACGACGAACAGGTCCGTATTGGTGCTGGTGGCGGCCACCGGATCCGCATTCATCGCATAGCAGAGCTCGCTCGAATCCGGCGAGATCGCATAATCGTCGGGACCGCCGAGCGAAAACGGCGGAACATCGTGGTCGCCCGGCGTCAGGTCCTTCGGCACGCCGCCGGCCGCGTCCACCACCAGCAGGTGGGAGCGGCGCTTGGTTTGCCATTCGGTCCAGTGCCGGTAGAGCAGGCTGGTATAACTGCGTTCCTGCACCTTGTTCGCTTTTTCGGCGTCCAGACGATTCTTGTTGCAGCCGTCATCGGGGCAATCGGGAAATACGTCGCTGCTGAAGACCAGCTTCGTGCCATCCGGGGAGAACAAAACACCGGCAGCCTCGGTGGCGATATGGGTGATCTGCCTCGGCTCGCCGCCGTCCGCGTTCATGATCCACACTTGGGCGGACCCGTCACGATTGGAGATGAACGCGATGTGTTTGGAATCGGGCGACCACTGCGGCCGCTCGTTGTCGGTGCCCGCTGTCGTGATTCGGACGGACGTCCCGCCATTGGTGGGAACGGTATAAATCTGCTTGGGCTTGGTGTTCTGATCCAGATCGATGTTTTGAACCGTAAAGGCGACCGTCTTGCCGTCCGGGGAGATCTGCGGCTCGCTGATGCGGGCGATCTTCAGCAAAACTTGCACCTGGAAGGGCTGTTTTTGGGCGCTCAAAACGGCAGCGAGCATCACGCCCAGGCACAAGGTTCGCTCGAACGGCATATGACTCGATTGTAAGCCAGCGCGCCGAAGGGAGACCGCGCTCCCTAAAGAGCCAGCTTGCCCTGGTATTGCATGTCGTTCAGATGGAACTTATGTTCTACCTTGATGCCGCGCACCTGGAGGACGAAATCCACCTCTTTGTCGCCCGTGACGATGGCCGTGGATCGCGGGAACAGAAAACGAATCTCACTCGATCCGTTGCCTTCGAACTGCACATCCTCGGCATAGATGGAATTCTTGCCCTTGGGCGTCAGCTCGGCGGCGTCAATCAGTTGGGAACGAAGTCGATCCTTGCTCTGCGCGCTTTGGTCCTGATCGCTGTCGCTATCGCTATTGGAAGAGCGGCTGCGCTGGCTGGGCATTCTGAAACCGAGCACGGCGATGACGTAGTCCTTCGCGCTGGCGTCCGCGGCGGCCTTGGCCTCGTCGGCAGCGCCGGCGCCCTGCCGCAGCAGAGCGTGCTGGATAGGCAAGCCGCTCTCCCAGCGAATCGTGACATTCATCGACGACATGCCGCCGCCTTGACCGCTTCCATCGCTCGGATATCCGCCGCCGCTGGGATAGCCGCCACCACCACTGGGATAGCCGCCGCCTCCTCCGCCGCCCGGATAGCCGAACCCGCCGCCGCGACGGCCGCCGCCCATCCCGCCGCCGCGCCGCTGCATTCCCGATCCTTGGGGTGTGACCGTCTTGGCCTTGGCCCAGGGCGAATCGCTGAGCACTTTGCTGATTTCCTCGTCGTTCCACTCGGTGTATTCTTTGGTCTTCCAAGGCTCGGCCGCCAACAGCACGACGGCGCATGCGGTTCCGGCGATCCCAATTTGCAGAAGTGTCCTATAGTTCATCTAGCAACGCGACGCTTCGGCAAGGGCCTTCGTTACGATAGACTCAACTAGAATGGTATTTAAGATTGTCAACTTTTGTAACGGCAGGCGCCGCGTTGGCGCCCAGCATCCGCGCACTTTTCCGATAACCGATTCATCCTTAAACGCGTCCATAGGTTCATTCGTCTCCATGAAACTCAGCGTTCTTATTTCCTTTACGTGCTTGGTGTGCAGCATCGCCTCGGCGCAATCGCACCCGGCCGCGCTCCACATCATCGAGACCGCTCCCCTGCGGTTCGAACCTTCGAGCGACAGCATACCCCAGCGATTCGTTGCGCGCGGGCCGCGTTACCGCTTCGAGTTTTCGCGCGATACGGCGCTGTTTCACTCGGCTCGAGGCGACGCTAGTCTGCGATTCGAGCGTGTCGCGCCCGAGGCCCGGATCGACGGCGCGGAGAAGCTGCGATCAACCACCAACCTTTTTCTTGGAAGCGACCCAGCCAAGTGGCGGCGCGGCATCCCGAACTATGGACAGATCCGCGTCCAAGGTCTTTATCGAGGCGTCGATCTGGTTTATTACGGTAACGCGGGCGAGTTGGAATATGACCTGAAAATAAAGCCTGGCGCCGATCCGCGACAAATCCGGCTGGCTCTCAGCGGGGACGCGCGCGTCGATCCGGATGGCGACCTGGTGGCTGAGCTGATCCAAAAACGCCCGGTAGCATATCAGACTGCCTTGGATGGAACGAGAATTCCGGTGGCCAGCGGCTATCGCCGGAATCGCGATGGATCCTACGGATTCGCCGTCGGCGCTTATGATCACAGCCGGGAATTGGTGATCGATCCGGTGCTCACCTTGTCGATCTATGTAGGCGGATCGGCGCAGGACATCATTAACGCGATCGCGCACGACGACAGCGGGTTTCTGTATGTTGCGGGCACCACCGATTCGACAGATTTTCCGATAGTCGGGAACGCATCGCAGCCCAGCTACGGCGGCAACACCGACGTATTTGTCGCCAAGATCGATCCTAACGCTCAGGCTGTCGTTTACTCTACGTTCATCGGCGGATCGAGCAATGAGAGTCTGGGCGGTTTGGCAGTAGACGGGCAGGGAAACATCTACGTGGGCGGGACCACCGCATCCACCGACTTACCCGCCGTGAACGCTTACCAGACCGCGCTAGGAACCAGCGCTGTATCCAACGCCTTCCTGGCGTGGATCACGCCCAGCGGGAGTCTGAACTACTGTAGCTATTTGGGCGGCACCGGCACCGACATCGCCGGTAAAATCGCATTGGACTCGAAGGGCAACGTCTGGATGGTCGGTAGCACGAACTCCGCGAACTTTCCGCTCTTGAATCCAGCGCAAAATGGAATATTTTACGGCTATGACATGTTCGTCGCCGGGTTTAGTCCTAATGAGCCAGGCGCCAATACCTTGATTTATTCCACCTATATCGGCGGCGAGGGGAATGACACCGGCTTGGGGATCGCGGTGGCCCCGGACGGCACGCTATGGATAGCCGGCGGCACTTATTCCACCCAGATCGAAATCACCGGCTATAGTTATCAGCCGAAGTATCAAGGCCAGGGTGACGCTTACATCGCGCACATCAATCCGAACTACGGGGCTGACGGAGTCGTATATGCGACTTATCTCGGCGGAAGCGGGCAGGACGAAGCCACCAACATAGTCGTCGACGCAAATGGGCGTGCGATTGTGACAGGTTTTACTTTGTCATCGGATTTTCCGGTTACCGGCGCCGCAATACAAGGCCAATACGGCGGAAATACGGATGTTTTCATCGGCATTATCGACCCGTCCATCACGGCGAGCCGCGGGGAGGAGCTGGTTTATTCCACGTATTTCGGCGGCGTCAACGGCGACGTGGCGCTCGATCTCAAGCAGGACGCGAACGGTATCCTCTATGTGTCCGGATACACGCTCTCGCCCGGTCTTCCGGCTACCAGCACGGCGCTGCAATCCGCCTGGGATGGAAGCTTGGACGCTTTTGTGCTGAAACTGGATCCAACGCTGGTCTCGGCCGCGGAATTGGCAGCAGAGCGCAGATTGAGGTTCGCTCACGACGCGGTCGTCTCTTCGGCGCCGGAGATCGATTACTTCTCTTACTTGGGCAGCGACGGCGTCCAAATCGGTTATGCGGTGGACTTCGATTCGAAGGGTGATATTTTTCTAGCCGGTTCGACCAGCGGCCCGATTTTCGATGCGCTGGGAGGCGTGGCAAAAACGTCCGCCGCGGGGAACGTGGATGGGTTCGTGGCGGGATTCAATTCGTGTTCGTTCACCACTTCGATTCAGAGCTATGAGTTTCCGGATCAGGGCGGTTCCGTTACGGTCGGAGTCGGCACGCAGCCCGGTTGCCCCTGGACTGCCTCCAGCACACTGAATTGGATCACCGTGACGCCGGCTTCCAGTGTTGGAAACGGCTCGGTGACGGTCACCGCGACCGCTAATACCACCGGCGCGGCGCAGCAAGGCACGATCGATATCGCGGGCGTGTCGCTCCAAGTCGGTCAAAGCCAGTAGACCTCGCGGAGTCGGATTCGATCTAGACCCGCGCGACGGCCGGGCTGGCCTTCATCGCTTCCAACTTCTCCGCGGCCAGTTGCTTCACCTTCTCGATGTTTTGTTCTTTGATCTTCTCGTAGCCCCGAATCTGATCGGGCAACGCGGCGATCTCGATCGCCAGCGGCAGATTATCCTGCGACAAATTCGCCGTCACTTGTTCGACGAGCTCGCGATACCAAAGAATTAGCGAACGCTCCTGGCGGCGGTGGGCCGACATTCCGAAGATGTCGAACGGCGTTCCCCGCAGTCCCTTGAGCCGCTTCAAAAGGATCAGTGGAGCACGAAACCAGGGCCCCAGTTTTAGCTTCTTGTGCACGCCGAACTGACGCAGCAGCGGAGGATGCAGGTTGTACGATATAGCTTCGGGCGCTTCCCACATGTCGCGAGTTCGCTGCTCGAATTCCGGTTTGGTCAGGAGCCGCGCCACTTCGTACTCATCCTTGTACGCCATGAGTTTGTACAAATACTTCGCGGCCGTGTCGCGCAAAGCGGGTTCCGAAATATTATCGAGGAATTCGACATACGATTGCGCGTAAGCCTGGTCCTGATATTCGCGTAACTCGGCGACCCGGTCGAAGGGCGGCTGAGGCTTGTTGTCGGTGGTTTGGAGGAAGCTTTCCACCCAAGGCGCGTCCTCATAGTATTTGCGGCCCCAGGCGAAGGCCTCGAGATTCCGCTCGATGTCCACGCCGTTCAGTTCGATAGCTTCATGGATCGCTGGGAGCGAAATCGGGATCAGGCCGCCCTGGAACGCCAATCCGGTCATGAACAAGTTGACCGCCATGTGGCTCCCGAACAGCCCTTCCGCCAGCCGGTTGCCGTCTACGAAAATATTGCGCCCGCGATTGGTGACCGAATTCAGCAGCTCCAGCATCTGGACGGGGCCGGCGAACGTGGAGCGATTGCGGATGGTATCGATGGTGGGAGCAAGATCAGTATTAATCACCGCGACGGTTCGATCGCGGTTCGCCGTGCCGAGATTCTTAGGCTCGAGCACGCCCAGCAGATCGAAGCCGAGGATCAGATCGGCGTTGCCGGCGTTCACCTTGGCGGGAGCTTCAATCGGCCGCTCGCTGAGCAGCAGGTGCGACACCACCGCTCCGCCCTTTTGCGCCGTGCCGGTCTGATCCAGCGTGGCAACATGCAGGCCGTCGATCCAGGCCGCGGTGGCAAGCAATGCATTGATGGTGACTACGCCCGTTCCGCCGATTCCAGGCCCGATGATGCGATAACCGTCGCCCGGCTTCGCCATAGCGCACGGCGCGGGAACGTCGGCGGGCGGCAGCGCGGGAAGAGTCTTCTTCTTTAATCCAGTTCCGGGCTTGAGCTGGACGGAAACGAAAGACGGGCAATCGCCGTCAGCGCAGGTATAGTCCTTATTACACGACGATTGATGGATGCGCATCTTTTGTCCGCGCTCGGTCAGGATGGGCGTCAGGCTCATGCAGTTGGCTTGCTTGACGCAATCTCCGCAGCCTTCGCAGACTTCGTCGTTGATCACCAGGCGCATCACCGGCTCGGCATAAATCCCGCGCGACCGCTTGCGGCGCTTTTCGGCGGCGCATTCCTGATCGTAGATGATGGCCGTCACGCCGGGAATCTGTTCCATTTCGCGCAGAGTTCGGGGCAGCTCGTCGCGCGAACGAAGCACTGCGTTCGAGGCCAGTTCGCCGGCTTCGGAATATTTGCTCAAGTCCTCGGCCAGCACCACCGTTCTTCGAATGCCCTCGGCTTCCAGCTTCCGAGTCAGCGCCGGAATGGGCAGCGCTCCCACGGCGTTTTGGCCTCCCGTCATCGCGACGTGCCCGTTATACAGGATCTTGTAAGTGATGTTGACCTTCGCCGCGACACACGCCTCGATGGCCAGGTAACCGGAGTGGAACAGCGTTCCGTCGCCGATGTTCTGAAAAATGTGCGGATGATCGACGAACGGCGTCATGCCGATCCAGGGCGCGCCCTCGCCACCCATGTGCGTCATGAAAACGAAATTGCGGTTGGGGTCGTTCAGCCGCATGGCCATGGTGTGGCAGCCGATGCCTCCGCCGGCGATCTGTCCGTCCAACAGAACGGTGGAGCGATTATGCGGGCAGCCGGAGCAAAATGCCGCCGGCCGCGCCGACATCGTTTTGGCGACCGGCAATTGCGGATTGGCCGCGGACAGTGTCCGGGAATTCAGTTTCAAAACGTCGCACAGGACCTTGGCGATTTTGTCGGGATCGAGTTCGCCGGTGGGCGGGAAATGAGATTTGCCCAAAATGGCCGGCCGCGCGGCTTGGCTATAAAGGATCTCTCGAAGCTGCATTTCGAGAAAACTGCGCTTCTCTTCGACCACCAGGATGGTTTCCAGGCCGCTTGCGAAATCCGTCACGAACTCCGGATCGAGCGGGAACGGCATACCCGCTTTGCCGATTCGGATTTCGTCGCCGGCCCCAACGTCCCGCAGCGCCTGCATCAAATCGTAGTAGGGCTTTCCGGTGCTGAGAATACCGATGCGCGCGTTGGCGCCGTTGTGCCGGTTGACGCCGTTGATGCGTGCGAATTGGCGAGCCGCCTCCACGCGCCGGACGTTAACTTCATGCTCCAGCGCCAAGGTAAAAGGCGGAACCAGCCGCGGATCGGTGTACTTCTTATAGCCTTCCGGCAGGCGAATGGCCGGACGTTCCGGATCCAGGTCCGCGGTTCCTCCGCCGTCGCAAACATCGGTGACCAGTTTCATCGCTACCCAGGCCCCGCTGAAACGCGAGAGAGCGATGGCGAGCACGCCATAATCCAGAATCTCCTGCACGTTGCCGGGGTACAGGTAGGGAATTCCAAGATTGAACAGACTGAAGTCGCTCTGGCTGGGGATGGTGGAGCTTTTCGAGATGGGGTCGTCGCCGCACAGCATCAACGCGGCGCAATTGTTGCCGGTGCCGGCCAGGTTGGCGTGCCGAAAGATGTCGCCGCAACGGTCGACGCCTGGGCCCTTGCCGTACCAGATGCCGACTACGCCTTCCACCTTGCTCTTGCCGATCACGTCGTAAATCTGGCTACCCATCACGGAAGTCGCCGCCAGATCCTCGTTCACTCCGGGACGGAAATGGATGTTGTGTTCGGAAAGCAGCTTGCCGGCGCGGGCCAGCGCCATATCGTAACCGCCCAGCGGCGATCCTTCATAGCCCGAGATAAACGCGCCGGTGTTGAGGCCGGCTCGCCGGTCGCGCCGCATCTGGTCGATGGGCAAGCGAACCAGCGCTTGAATCCCGGTGAGGTAGACACGGCCGTGCTCGAGCGTGAATTTATCGGACAGTTTCATAGGCTAGCGGGATGGCATCCGATTCATGCTAGCATGCGTCGGCGCGGGCGGGGTTTGGGAGCGATTAATTCCGATGAAACTTGCGCTTCAGGTCGGGATAGAACTCTTTGAGGACGTTGAAAATCGAATCGTAGCCCATCTGGAAACCGGTGCGCGAGAGAATATCGGAGACGCGGCGATTCCCGCTCGGATAATACAGGTTTGAGATTGCGCCCGAACTCAGATTGCCCATTACTTCCGAGAAATTGTAGCGCTCGGTGCCGGCATCCGTCCGGGTGACAAAAATCCGGCTGATCGCGTATGCGGTCCGGCCCAATCCCCCGCCCGTGCCTTTGCGAAAGTAGCGAGGGTCTTCGTGCAGCAGGGTAGGGAAGACGCCGACGGTGAAAAGCTCGTTGGTAAACGCGTCGGCGAAATCGGCGCCGTAGCGTTTCGAGTAGCCCATGACGCCCTGGCCGTAGCCGGACTGCGCGCCGGATGCCTGCTGGATGGAGGCCTGGATGGCGGTGAACCCATAGGTGAACGGATCGAAATAGTGCAGCACCAATCCGAACTTCTCGCCCGCGTCGATGGCCGAGACGGGCTGGCTCGGATCGTTGACGGTCTTATAGTTCGGCAGGACTTTGAACATGCGATGGTCGTCCGAATCGGGGGAGATCGACGGCTGCGGCCGTTCCAGGGTGGAAGCGTCCGGATTGGCCGTATCCTGCGCGGCATTGGGGGGCTGTTGCGCGCGCCCAGCCCAGCCGAGTAAGCACAATAACAGCCCGCTCAAAACTGAAGAATTTTTGAGAATACAAATCCTTGTGAATTTGTATTATAGCGCACTTCCCTGACGCCGCCGATTTTTGCGTTCGCCCAGCCCCGAAAATGCGTATTAGGATGCAGAAGGTGATGGTGACAGAGAGTTTCGCTCAAGCTGCGGGCGTCCGACAAGCGGCCGTGGAGACAGATCGGGCGTTCGAGGCGGCGGTTCACGAGCACCAGGCCATGGTTTACAGCGTGGCGTACCATTTTCTACAGGACCACGCCGCCGCGGAGGAGCTCGCGCAGGAAGTGTTTTTGGCGCTTTATCGGCATTGGGACGAGATTCGATCGCCGGAGCACCGGGTGCACTGGTTGCGCCAAGTGGCGAGCCGCCGCTGTATCGACCAATCCCGGCGGCGCAAGCTGCGCAACCACGTCAGCCTGGAGGAGGCGAGGGAACCCTTTACATGGATGCCGGCCAACGATCCGGTGCTGAAGCGCTACATCCAGCAGTTGCTTGCCAAACTGGACGAAGTGCCTCGGATGATCGTGATCCTGCGCTACCAGGAGGGGCTGGACCCGTCGGAGATTTCAGAATTGCTGGAGATGCCGCTCGGAACGGTGAAAAGCCATTTGCACAGATCGCTGGTCCTGTTGCGCCGCAAGCTCGCGTTCGCCGCGGCAGAGGAAAAATCATGATGGATTTCGAGGATCAGCTTCGCGGAGCGCTGGAGCGCAAGGATCCCTCGCCGGGTTTTGCGGCGCGAGTGGTGGCTAGGGCGACCAGTCGGCCCAAACCCGCCGGCTGGGCTCATTGGCGGGCGTGGGGCGCGGCCGGTATAGCGGCATCGCTTTTCGTCGGAGCGCTCAGCCTCGATCTCGATCGACGCGAGAGACAGCAGGGAGAGGCCGCCCGCGCGCAATTAATCCAGGCCATGCAGATTACCTCCAGCCAGTTGCAGAGAATTCAGAGGAGAGTGCAGGGAACATTACGATGAAATATTTGTTGTGGTTTGCGTTGCTGGTGGCGCCGTCGCTGGCTTCCGGGCAGCCGCTGAAATTAGACAGCCTCGATAAATTGGCGGCCAAGGCTTCCAATACGGTGAGAGTTACGCTGAATGGCGGAATGCTGCGCCTGGCGGCCAAATTCCTGTCCGACGACGATTCGGACGAGGCGCAGATCAAGGACCTGGTGAAAGGCTTGAAGGGCATCTACGTGCGCAGCTATGAATTCTCGCAGACCGGCCAATACCTGGACTCGGATGTCGAAGCCATTCGCAGCCAGCTCAAGAATTCGGCCTGGAACGCGATCGTCGAGGTGCGTAGCAACGAAGCCCATGGCGAGAACACCGAGGTCTACGCGAAGGAACAAGAGGACCATTTCGCCGGTCTCGCGATTCTAGTGGCCGAACCGAAGGAACTGACCGTGGTGCACATCGACGGAGTGATCAACCTGGACGGCTTGTCGAAGCTATCCGGAAAATTCGGGATCCCGGGCGATATCGGAAGCAAAGTGGATAAGAAGCAAAAGTGATTTCGGCGCCGCTCGCTAAATCTTCTGTGCTTCGGCGACCGGTTTGATGGTCGGCCGCCGCTCAATGCCGACGCGCGCGATGCGATTGTGGTCCATCGCCAGTATCGTGAACTTGCGGCCTCCGTACTCAATCGCTTCGCCTTCCTTGGGAATATAACCGAGCTGGAACAGCAAAAATCCGGCCAGTGTTTCGAAGCCGGCGTCGCCGGGCAGTTCCAGGCCATACTGCGTGTCGAGATCCAGGATGCTGGTGGCGCCATCCACTTCCAGCACCGAAGTCTCGGCGGCCGGCCGCGGCCGTTTCACGTCGTGCTCGTCGCCGATTTCGCCCAGAATTTGCTCCAGCGCGTCTTCCAGAGTCACCAGCCCCACGATGGTTCCGAACTCGTCCACCACCACGGCCATGTGCTTGTGCGTGTTTCGGAATTCGTCGATCAGGTCGTTTAACGGCTTGGTCTCGGGGACCACCAGCGGTTTGCGCAGCACCCGCGAGAGATGGAACGGCCGCAATGCGCGCTTTCGTTCGGCCGCGACACGCCGCTCTTCCCAGATGCGCATCATGTCCTTATAGTGGACGTAGCCTATGATGTGCTCGGGATCGCTCTGATAAACGGGCAGACGCGAATACTGATGCTCGCGCATCCGCTTCAGCACCTGATCCAGGCTCGCGTCCACGGATACCGAAACAATGGCGTTGCGCGGCACCATGATCTCCCGCGCGTAATAATTCTGCAGCTCGAGCAGAGACTGAATGGCATCCTCCTCGAAGCGATGCAAGTGGCCTTCCCGCCGGCTGGAACTGACGATGAATTTCAGTTCCTCGGCGGAATGCCCGCCGCCGCTATGGCTGCCCTTGAGACCGATCCCTCGCGAAATCGCGGCTGCGGACCGCTCGGCGAAAAATACAAACGGCGCGGCCACGCGATCGAAAATCAGCAGAGCGGGAGCCACCAGAATGGCCAGCCGGTCGGCTTTCTCGATCGCCAGGTTCTTGGGCACCACCTCTCCCAGAACGACATGCAGGTAGCTGATCAGCAGGAACGCCATGCCGAAGCTCAGCGCATGCAGGAACGGAGCGACGCTCGGAGTCAGCAGCGGTCGGAATATCGACAGGAACCCTTCGTAGACGCTGTTCTCGCCGGCCCAGCCGAGTCCCAGGCTGGCCAGCGTTACGCCCACCTGAGTCACCGACAATAGACGCGCGGGATTCGCGAGCAGATTGAGCGCCGCTTGAGCTCCCACCTGTCCCTCGTCCGCCAAAGTTCGCAATCGGCTCTTGCGCACCGAAACCAGCGCAACCTCGGCCGCGGCGAAGAAGCCGTTCAGCAGCAGAACCAGTACGACTATGAGGAAACGATAAGGCATCGGTCAGGCGTCCGCGAAACAACGCCGGAAGGTCCAATCACGGTACAGTAGTGTCTTCCAAGTGCACTTCGGAAGAGTCCTAAAGTACATTAACTTGAGCATAGCGGTTTTGCTCTTGGCGGGGATCGCGGCGGCGTACTGGCTGGCGTATCGTCCCTTGGCGCGGACCTCCGGCCGGATTTCGGCGCCCGTCAGCGCGACCGCCACTGTGGTCCGGGATGCCATCGGCGTGCCCTACATTCGCGCCGCCAATTGGGAAGACGCTATCTTTTTACAAGGCTACGTCACGGCGCAAGACCGGCTTTGGCAGATGGACGCGCTCCGGCGATTGGCGGCCGGCGAGCTATCCGAGATCGTCGGTCCGGCCACTTTGGAAGTAGATCGGGACGCGCGCCGCTTGAGGATGCGGCGCATGGCCGAGGAGCATTATCGAACCTTGCCCCCCGCCGACCGCGCCGTGCTGGCCGCCTACGCGCGCGGCGTCAACTACTTCATCGAGACGCACCGTGGGCGATTGCCCCTGGAGTTCTCGATCCTCCGTTACGATCCGCGCCCCTGGACCGTGGTGGATAGTCTGCTGGCTGGATTGCAGATGTATCGCAATCTCACCACCACATGGAAAGAGGAGCTGCAAAAATCCGAGATGCTGGAGAGCGGCGATATCGCCAAGGTCAATTTCCTGTTTCCCTCTTTGGCGGGCACGGAGTTTCAACCTGGATCGAACGCCTGGGCCATCTCCGGCAAGCACACCGCCAGCGGTAAGCCGCTTCTCGCCAACGATCCTCATCTCGAGTTTTCGATTCCCTCCACCTGGTACCAGGTCCACTTACAGGCGCCGGGTTTGGACGTTACAGGCGTCTCGCTGCCCGGCGTTCCCTGCGTCATCATCGGTCACAACCGGCGCATCGCCTGGGGAGTGACCAACCTGGGCTTCGACGTCCAGGATTTGTATCTCGAGAAAATCGACATGCAAAACGGCCGCTATTTGTTCCAGGGGAAATTGGAACAGGCCCGTCTCGAAACGGAATGGATCGCGGTGAAGGGCGCGCGTCCCATGGAACTGCGCCAATGGGTGACGCGCCACGGTCCAGTGAGCATCTCGACCGAAAACCGGCACTACGCCCTGCGCTGGGCCGCGGCCGAGCCGGGGTCGTTTCAATTTCCATTTCTGGATCTGAATCGGGCGGGGAATTGGGGAGAGTTTACTGCCGCGATCGCGCGTTTCCCGGGCCCCGGCCAAAACTTCGTGTATGCCGACGTGGATGGAAACATCGGCTATCACGCTACCGGCAGGCTTCCCATCCGGAAAAATTACGACGGCGACGTGCCCGCCGACGGCAGCTCGGGCGATTACGAATGGGACGGGTTCATCCCCTTCGAGCAGTTACCCAGCTTCTACAATCCGCCGCAGGGTTGGGTCATCACCGCCAATCAGAACCCATTTCCGGATGACTATCCGTATCGCGTGCACGGCTACTTTGCATCCCCCTATCGCTCGCTCGAGATTCGAAGCCTGCTCACCGGCCGCGACGGTTGGAAGCCGTCCGACATGCTGCCGGTGGAGAAGGATGTTTATTCCGCCTTCTTGCGCGATCTGGCCGCGCGGCTGGTTGCAGCTTACGATCGCAAGAAGCCGTCCGGGGAAAATTTGCGCGACGCCGTGGATTTGCTCCGGTCGTGGAACGGGCAGATGGAGAAGCAAACGCCCGCGCCGATGGTAATGGCGCTGGCCTATCAGCAACTGCGCAAGAGAATCGTGGACTCCGCGTCCCCCGGAAAGTCGGATCTGTATGGATCGCAGATGGCGCCGGCGGTGGTTGAGAAGATCCTGAGTGACGGCGGCCGCGGCTGGTTTCAAGATCAGGACGAATTGCTGATGCGCTCGCTCGCTGCCGGAATCGCAGACGGTCGGCACGAGCAAGGCAGCAACGTGAAGCGCTGGGATTACGGAAAATACAACCAGCTGACCATCAAGCATCCGGTGGGCAGCCAACTGCCGCTCATCGGCGGGTATTTCAATATCGGGCCGGTGGAGATGAGCGGCTCCACCACCACCATCAAGCAGACCACGCTGGTCTTGGGTCCGTCCATGCGGTTCATCGCGGATCTTTCGAATTGGGATGGGTCCTTGAATAATTTGACCGTCGGCGAATCCGGCCAGATCTTGTCGCCGCATTACAAGGATCAGTGGGACGCCTATTACAGCGGCCGAAGTTTTCCCATGCAATTCGAGCGCGTGGACGCAAAATCGACGTTGGAGATTCGTCCTCAGTGACCGTCAGGTGACGATGGCTAGCGGCCTGTGGCAGAAGTCCTGGACAAGCTCAAGCACGTCCCACAAGCCTTGATGGACAGTGTGGGACATGCTTTAGCTTGTCCTGTTGGGCTAGCGGAGTTCGAATCGTCCGTCTCGGTAGAGATAGTAGCGGCGGCCTCGCCACACGATCGTATTCCCGAAAAATCCGACCAGCCAGAAGAAAAAGCTAAGCAAATCCTCGAAAGCCAGCAGAAGCCAGCGCGGCCGAATGCCCAGAATCCATCGGCAGGTCGCCCAGGCGGCCAGCCCGCGTAATAACGCCGCCGGAATCAGAGCGGGCCACCAAGCCGGGTGCAGGGCGACCAGGAAAATGCCGAGCGGAAGCGGGTAAGTAAAAAGTTGCCCGAGGTAGCCAAGCGGACGGGATCGCCGCGTGCTTCGCAGCCAGCGCATGCGATGCGCCAGGTTAGCTCGCGGACCCTCGCTCCCGATGAAGTGCGCCACCACGTTGCGGGACAGGATCACTCCCAGTCCCGCTTCGGCCGCGAATCTGCCCATCACGAAGTCTTCGGCCAGGTAGTCCTTCAGCGTCGCAAAACCGCCGATCGCCTGAAGCGCCTGCCGTCGCGCCGCCACCGTGGGGCCGACCGCGAACTTCACGCCTTCCACCAACCGCGCCACCAACAGTCCCGCCAGAAATTCGGTGTTCATGCCTTCGGCTTCCAGCCCGGACCACAGACTGCGTCCCGCCACCGCGCGGTAAGGGCAAGTGGCCAGAGCAACCTGGGGGTCGCCGAATTCGGCGGAAACCGATCGCAAGAAGCCGGAGCCGACGCGAATGTCGCTGTCGCTCATCACCAGCAAATCGTAGCGGGCCTGCGCCAACATACGGTCCAGGCTGTAGACTTTGGCGTTCGGGTAGGGCGGCTCGCCGGTGACGATCAAGCGCGCGGCGCGGTCGGGAAACTCGGCTTGCAATGCCTCGACGACGCGCACCGCCGGATCGCCCGGTTCGCGCACGGCGAACAGAATTTCGAACTCGGGATGGTCCTGCTCGAAGAAGCTCCGCAGGTTCTTTTCGAGTTCCGCGTCAACGCCCGCCAGCGGTTTCAGCACGCTGATCGGAGAAAGCTGATCCTCGGCGGGACTGCGTTGCGATAGAAAATTCCGCGCCGCGATGACGACCAGCACACAATACACCAGTGACGCGGCCACCAGGCCCGCCGCCACTAACGTCAGCGCGAACACTTATTCGGTCCGGGCTTTGGTCTCGATCAGCTTTTGGATTCCGGCCAGGAATTCATCCACTTTCTGCGCGCCCAGATCGCCGTGTTTCCGGTTGCGCACCGAGACGCTGTCGGACTGCGCTTCGCGATCCCCCACCACAAGCATGTAGGGAACCTTCTGCAACTGCGCATCGCGAATCTTCAGGTTCACTTTCTCGCTCCGGTCGTCTACCGACGCGCGCAGACCCGCCGCCGCCAAGCGATCCTTCACCTTTTTCGCGTATTCCAGATGCCGGTCCGTGATCGGCAACACGATAGCCTGCTGCGGCGCCAGCCACGCCGGGAACGCGCCCGCGTAGTGCTCCACCAGGATGCCGAAAAATCGTTCGATGGATCCATACAGCGCACGATGGACCATCAAAGGCTGATGCCGCTTGCCGTCTTCGGCAACGTATTCGAGGCCGAACCGGCGCGGGAGGAACGAATCGAACTGCACCGTCGAGAGCTGCCAAAGCCGGCCGATGGCATCTACCAGCTTGATGTCGATTTTGGGCCCGTAAAACGCCGCTTCATCGGGGCTGATTTTCACTTTGATGTTGAGACGGTCGGCGGCGCGTTTCAGCGCATTCTCGGCCAGTTCCCATTGAGCCGCCTCGCCATCGTACTTGCCGCTCGCGCCTCCATCCCAGGTGGAAAGCTCCGCCTCGTAGTCGTCGAAGCCGAAAGTCGAGAGCACATCGATGGCGAATTGGAGGCAATTGACCACTTCGTCTTCAATCTGCTCCGGCGTGCAGAAGATGTGCGCGTCATCCTGCGTAAATCCGCGGACCCGCATCAAACCGTGCATCACGCCCGAGCGCTCGTAGCGATACACCGTTCCGAGTTCGCCCAGCCGCACCGGAAGATCGCGATAGCTGCGCAGCTTGTCGGCGTAAATCAGAATGTGGCCGGGGCAGTTCATCGGCTTGAGCTGGTATTCGGCGTCGTCCAGCTCCATGGGAGTGAACATGTTTTCGCTGTAGAAATTCGCGTGCCCCGATGTTTTCCAGAGATCGCGGCGCATCACATGCGGGGTGTAGACCAGCGAGTAACCGCGCGCCAGATACTGATCGCGCATCCAATCTTCGATCACCTTGCGCACCAGGGCGCCCTTGGGATGGAAAAAAATCAGACCTGGACCGGCCAGCTCCTGGATGCTGAACAGGTCCAACTCCTGGCCGAGCTTGCGATGATCGCGTTTCTTGGCTTCCTCCAGGCGCGCCAGGTAAGCGTCCAGATCCTTCTTGCTGAAAAAAGCCGTGCCGTAAATGCGCTGCAGCTTCGGATTGTGCTCATCGCCTTTCCAATAGGCGCCCGCGATCGAGAGCAGTTTGAAAGCCTTGATGCGCGACGTCGTGGGCACATGCGGGCCGCGGCAAAAGTCGATGAAATTCGGTCCCAGGGTGTATTCGGAGAAAATCTCGTCGGCCTTCTCTTCGATGAGCTGCACCTTCATCCAATCGTCGGCGTACTTTTCCAAACCGACCGATTTCGGCGTCAGCCTACGTTCGTACGGAAGACCTTTCGCTTGCAGCTCCCACATTCGCGCTTCGATTTTTTCCAGATCTTCGGGAGTAAACGGCGTCTCGCGCTGGAAATCGTAGTAGAAACCCGTATCGGTGGGCGGCCCGATGCCGAGCTTGGTCTCCGGAAACAACTCCAGCACGGCTGCGGCCAGCAGATGCGCGGTGGAGTGCCGGTAGACATTCAGCGCTTCGGGATTCTTGGACGTGAGAATCTCTACCTTGGCGTCTTCCTCGAGTGGCCGGGTTAGATCGTAAAGCTCGCCGTTGACGCGCGCCACTACCGCGTCGTCGGCCAAGCGCGGGCTGATCGATTTCGCGATATCCAGCGGCCTGCTGCCGACGGGGGCGGGGACCTGGCTGCCGTCGGGCAGTGTAACAGTGATGCTCTCGCTCATGAGATCCATGAGATCTCAGGGTAACAAGTTTCCGCCGGCGGTTCCCCTTTTTGGCCGATTCGTCCGGTTACTCCGGTTTGTCAAATGCCAGTGACAATGATAATAATAGTCGCCGAGGACTCCACGCATGAAACTTACGACAGTTCTACTCATCGCGCTCGGCTGTGTTTCGGGCGCTTTCGCTCAAACACCGGCCCCGGCGCCACCGGCATCGGTGGGAGCGGCCATCGACCGCGAAATTGGTTTGGTTGAAAATCAGATCGTAGCGGCGGTCGAAGCGATGCCTGAGGACAAGTTCAACTTTTCTCCTGATAACCTCGATATCAAAGGAGCGAATTTCAAGGGAGTTTATACTTTTGCGGGACTCGTGAAGCATCTGGCGGCGGCGAACTACTTCCTCTGGGGCAGCGCGGGCGGCGATAAAGTCCCCGCTACGATCACGGGCATCAAGGGTCCGGAATCGATGACCTCGAGGGCGGAAATCATTCAG
>Ga0302325_10006704_pt1 | contig 25769 bp, 23 predicted proteins | sample Palsa_T0_2_FD_201948 | JGI IMG/M metagenome (GOLD analysis project Ga0302325, IMG submission 201948) | Peat permafrost microbial communities from Stordalen Mire near Abisko, Sweden - Palsa_T0_2 | ecosystem: Environmental > Terrestrial > Soil > Palsa > Peat permafrost | place: Sweden: Abisko... | reverse complement strand
TGGGGTGGCTTCGTGATTAGTCTTTTAATGTTTCGCGTATGCTTTGTGGCACTGCTCTCAGCAGCCGCATGGTTCTTATCTCCCTTTGATCTTCCTGCCCCGTACGGCGCCGCTGCCGGCCTGGGGTTCGGTTTGATCATCGTTCTCATCGAGGCTCAGGTCCGGAAAACTACGCTGAAACGCCTAATCGGCGCGGCTTTCGGATCGCTGCTTGGAATCATTGGAGCGTATTTCATCTCGCTGATCCTGGGCCACGCGTTCCCCGCCGGTTCCACCACGCTTTCGTTTCTCGAGATTTTGCTCTTGATGTGGATGGCCTACGTGGGGCTGATGGTGGGCGCCAGCAAGGGTGAGATGTTGAACCTGGGCGCGCTCGGCGGCCTGTTCGGCGGCGAGCAGGTGTCGAGCTCATCGTTCAAGATCCTGGACACCAGCGTCATCATTGACGGCCGCATTGCCGATATCGTCGAGACTGGATTCCTGGATGGCACGCTGGTGATTCCGCAATTCGTGCTGCGCGAGCTGCAACTGGTCGCCGACTCGGCCGATTCGCTCAAGCGCAATCGCGGCCGCCGCGGCCTGGACGTTCTGCAGCGCATCCAGAAGATGACGCAATTGAATGTCCAGATCCTGGAAGACGATTTTCCCGCCGTGCCCGAAGTAGACATGAAACTGATCGAGCTGGCCAAAGTCTACAACTGCAAAATCGTAACCAACGATTTCAACCTCAATAAAGTGGCGCAGCTGCACGGCGTCGAGGTTCTAAACATCAATGAGCTGGCCAACGCGCTGAAACCGATCGTACTCCCGGGCGAGATCATGCGCGTCTTTATCCTGAAGGAAGGCAAAGAGTACAACCAGGGCGTGGCGTATTTGGACGACGGCACCATGGTGGTGGTGGACAACGCCAAGAAGATGATCTCCAGAACCATCGACATTTCCGTAACCAGCGTCTTGCAGACTACCGCGGGTAAAATGATCTTTGGCCGTTTTGACGATCGGGTGCATACGGTTCACGATAAGAGCCACTCGGAACGCGCCGCCAGCGCTTCGCGCGAGCATCCCGCGCCCGCCGGAACACAGGCGGCGGAAGCGCGCGGCTCAGGCGTCGGAGCGGCAACCAGCTAGACAGGCATTCAAATGAAGGTTACCGTTATTCTTCCCGCCGCCGGGCTGGGAACGCGCATGGGGCGAGCCGTCCCTGAAAAGGCGGGTACCAGCCGCAAGCAGTTCATGCTGCTGGAGGGGTCGCCTATCCTGCTGCACACCATCCGGAAGTTTGCTTCATCGCTCGCGGTAACTGAGATTGTGGTCGCGCTGCGAGCGGAGGACATGGACTGGGTGCGTGAACTGCTGCGCGTCGAAAACTTCGGCAAACCGGTGCGATTGGTGGAAGGCGGCGACAGCCGGCAGGCATCGGTGGAGAACGCGCTGGCCACATTGGGAAGCGGGACCGAACTGGTCGCGGTGCACGACGCGGTTCGCCCGTTCATCGAACACAGCGTGCTGGAGAAAGTATTCGCCGAGGCCGAGGAAACCGGCGCAGCCATTGTCGGCATCGTGCCGGTGGATACGGTGAAGCAGGTGCATCGCAACAAGATCCGCCAGACGATTCCGCGCGAGCGCCTTATTTTGGCGCAGACGCCGCAAGTGTTCCGCTTCGATCTGCTGAAGACTGCGTTCGCCAGAGCGCGCGAGGATGGTTTCGCGGGAACGGATGAATCCAGTTTGGTGGAGCGCCTGGATCAAGTGGAAGTGAGCGTGGTCCCTGGCAGCGATCGCAATCTGAAGATCACCAAGCCGTCCGACATGGACCTGGCGCGGCTGTTTCTCGCGGAAGAAATGACGGCGCGGGTTGAATCTTAGCCTTGAGTGACCGCCTCTTGAGCGACTTCCGGATTGGTCAGGGCTGGGACGTGCATCGCATCGCTCCCGGCCGTCCCCTGATCCTGGGGGGCGTAGCCATTCCTTCAGATTTTGGATTGGATGGCCATTCCGACGCCGACATTCTTTCGCACGCCATCACCGATGCGCTGCTAGGCGCGGCCGGATTGGGCGATATCGGCATGCACTTTCCCGACACCGATCCACGCTGGAAGGGCGGCGACAGCCTGATGTTTTTGCGCCACGCGCGCGAGCTAGTGAGCGCCAATGGCTATCAGATCGCGAATGTGGATTCCACCGTAATACTGGAGCGCCCCAAGTTGAAAGACCATCGCGTTGCGATCCGCGAGAAGCTGGCGGAGACGCTGGGCCTCGATCCCGGCCAGGTATCGGTGAAATTCAAGACCGCCGAGCGCCTGGGTCCGGTCGGCGCGGGACTCTCAGCCGAAGCCCAGGCCGTGGTTTTGATCGCGCGCAAGTAACTCGATGGCTGCCGCACTTCCCCCCGGGCCGGCGAATCTTCCGATCGTTGGAAATCTGTTCGCTTTTCGCTCCGATCCGCTCGGATTCCTGACTAAAGCGGCGCGCAAGTACGGCGATCTGACCTATTTTCGAGTGGTGCGCCAGAACATGTACCTGGTGAATCACCCCGACTACGTGCGCGAGATTCTGGTCGCGAATCAGGGCAATTTCATCAAGAGCCGGGCGCTGCAGCGCGCGAAGGTGCTGCTGGGCGAGGGATTGCTCACCAGCGAAGGACAGCATCATCTGCGGCAGCGCCGCTTGGTGCAACCCGCGTTTCATCGCGAACGCCTGGCGGGTTATGCGTCGGCAATGAGCGAGTGCGCGGTGCGATGGCGCGAGCGCTGGCAAGCTGGAAGTACGCTGGATGTTTCCACGGAGATGCCGCATCTGACGCTGTCGATCGTGGCGAAGACCTTATTTAGCGCGGATGTGCAATCGGAAGCATCGGAAATCGGCGATGCCATGACCACGGTCCTCCAGATGTTCCGCTTGTTGCTGATGCCGTTCTCCGAGTACATGGAGAAGCTGCCTTTGCCCTATGTGCGGCGCTTTGAGAAGGCGCGGGCGCGGTTGGATGCCACCATCCATGGGCTGATTCGCGAGCGCCGCAAAAGCGGACAGGACACCGGCGACCTGTTGTCGATGCTGCTGTTCGCGCGGGACGAGGAGAAAGACGACGCGCGCATGAACGACCAAGAAGTGCGCGACGAGGCGTTGACTTTGTTCCTGGCCGGTCATGAAACCACCGCGAACGCGCTGACGTGGACCTGGTATTTGTTGTCGCAACATCCTGAAGTGGAGCGGCGTCTGCACGCCGAGATTGACAACGTGCTCCAGGGCCGCGCGCCCGAGTTGGCCGACGTTCCCCAGCTGCGCTACGCCGAGATGATTCTTTCAGAGGCGCTGCGGTTGTATCCACCGGCGTGGGCGATTGGCCGCATGGCGCTGGGCGGGTTCGAACTCGGCGGAGTCCGGATTCCGGCCAAATCGATTTGTATTCTAAGCCCGTACTTGGTCCAGCGGGATCCGCGCTGGTTTCCAGATCCGGAGAAGTTCGATCCCGAGCGCTGGACGCCGGAAGCTCGCGATGCTCGTCCCAAGTTCACATACTTTCCATTTGGCGGCGGCGCCCGCGTTTGCATCGGAGAGCGCTTCGCCTGGATGGAAGGCGTGATTGTCATGGCAGCCATTGCGCAGAAGTGGAAACTGCGCCTCGCGCCTAATCAGCGAGTGGAACCGCTGCCGCTGATCACGCTGCGCGTAAAGAATGGATTGCGCATGATCGTCGAGCCGCGGTGATTCATGTGGCTTCACTCCAGGATTTCAGTAGCGATCTGGCCGTTGCCCCAGGTGCAGTGGCGGCCGACGCCGGTCCAGTGGGCCGCTTCTAAATAAGGCAGAAACTCGGTGAGATCGCCTTCGTATTCGGCGCTACCGATAAAGCCTCCGATACCGTGGCGTTGTCCAGAGCGGCTGCTGCGGCGTTCCACCGCGACGCGCTTCAATTCGCAACGAACCGTCTTCACGGATCGTGCGCGTTCGGTCGAAGCGCGAAAATCGATTTCGAGCGGCCCCGCTCCATACAGGCTGCGCAAGGTGCTCAATCGGTCGCGAGCGCGCGCCAGCAGTACGGAAAACTCGGCCGGTCCAACTCCGGCGGCCCTCTTTAATTCCGTCGGCGTTTGAAAATTCACTCGCATGCGATGGACCGGCGCGCTGCCGGGTGCCAGATCAACCGTGACAGCAACCTGCTCAACGGACGCCAGGTCGGCCCACTGCGCAAAAGCCAGCGTGAAATGTTCGAGCGCAGGATTACGCGTCTCGAACACATTGAGCTCGAAGGAAAATGGATCACCCGGCTTTAGTGTTTGCCCATCCAGCGACGCAGCACGAATGACGAATGGGCGCGGCCAGTCGGCCAGACCGCTGGGCCCGGCGCTCGCGGCCGCCGGCTCGAAGACCCGCGCATAGTCTTCGGCGGACGTCACCCGGCGAAGCATAGTACCGAGCGCCCCCCGCACAACGTTTCCGGCCTGTCCTCGGGGAAAGCGAATAATTTGCCGCGCCGACAACTGAAACCGGCACGCGACAAGATCGAAAGTCACTTCAGCATTTCGCGGATCTTGGCCGTCAGTTCTTCCGTGGAAAACGGCTTCTGCAGGAAGTGGGCACCGCCTTGGGAGAGGCTGGCGTCACCGTAGCCGGAGACATACAATACTTTCATATCTGGCCGGCTCTCCGTCAGACACTCGGCCATTTTACTGCCGTTCATCCCCGGCATGACCATATCCGTAATCAAGAGGTGAATCGTGCCGTCGTGCTGGCCGGCCGCCGCCAGAGCCTCTTTGGACGAAGCGGAGGACAGGACGTTGTAGCCATGGCGCTTCAACATCGTTTCCACCACGCGCCGTACACCGTCTTCGTCTTCCACCAGCAGTATTGTCTCGGTGCCGTCGGCGACGTCCTTCGCGGAGGGCCTCTCCAGATCGTCGGCAGTTGGAGCCGCCACCGGAAGTTCGATGTGGAACGTGGTTCCCTTGTCTGGCGTCGATTCCACCCGAAGATCGCCGCCGTTCTCCTTGATGATTCCGTAGCTGGTGGCAAGCCCAAGTCCGGTGCCGTGCTCTTTCGTGGTGAAAAACGGTTCGAAGATACGAGACAGCACCTGCGAGTCCATGCCGATGCCGGTATCACGGATGGAGAGCGTGACGGAGTTGCGCGCCGGCGTTCCCGTATTCCGGGTTTCAAGCAGCAGCTTGCCGCCGCCCGGCATGGCGTCCCGGGCATTCACCACCATGTTCAAGATCACTTGCTCAATCTGGCCCGGATCCGCGCGCACGGCCTTCAATTCCGGTTCCAGCGCCACCCTGAACTCAATATCCTCGCCCAGCATGCGGCGCAGCATGCGATCCATTTCCCGCACCAGCGCGTTGAGATCGACCAGCGCTGCGCGGACTCCCTGGCGCCGGCTGAATGCAAGCAATTGGCGTGTTAGATCGGTGGCGCGTTCGGAGGCTTTCACCACCTGTTCCAAATCCACGCGCGCCGGATCGCCGGCATGCATGGCGTCCAGCAACATGTGCGAATAGCCAGTGATGACCATGAGCAGGTTGTTAAAATCGTGCGCGACGCCGCCCGCCAGACGTCCCACGGCTTCCAATCGCTGCGAATCGTGGAGTTGTTCTTCCAAACGTTTGCGCTCGGTAATGTCGCGCGCGTTCACCACCATGCCGTTGACGCCCGCGACGTGCGACAGATCGCGGGAAAACGATTCGAGCACCCGCCACGATCCGTCACTATGATGGATGCGGCATTCCACCGGCCGTCCATTGTTGCCTTGCACCAGCGCGGTTTCGAAGCGGGCCTTGTCATCGGGATGCACAAACGACAGAAGGTTCCTGCCGACCAATTCGTCCAGATGGTGGCCGAGCAGGCGCTCATGGGAAGGGCTGGCGTAGCGGATGGTCCCGTCCAGGTTCAGAATGCTGATCAGGTCCAGCGAATGCTCGATCAGGGAGCGATAATGCTCCTCGCGGCGTTCCAGCGCCTCGATCGCGCGGCCGCGCTCGGATGCGTAGCGAATGGACCGAATCAGCAGCTCCCCGTCCACGCGTCCCTTCACCAGATAATCTTGAGCGCCGGCGCGGACCGCCCGCACGGCCAGAGCTTCGTCATCGTGGCCGGTGAGAACGACGATGGGAGTCTTGGGCGCGTGGGCATGGGCGCGCACCAGAGTATCGAGACCATCGGCGTCGGGCAGCGAGAGATCCAGCAGCATGACATCGAACGGCTCGCGATTCAGGCGATCGAGCGCGGCGGCCAGACGGTCCACCTGAACCATTCGTAACTGGCTCGCTCCGGCATCGCGCAGCAGCTCGGTGAATAGGCGGGCGTCGCCGGGGTTATCTTCAACCAACAGGACGCGAATGCCGTCGAGATTCATGGGGCGCGACGGGATGGCGGAGGCGGAACGCTCCGGGTCTTCCGATCCACACCAGATTCTACCGTATGCCGAGCTCGTTTGCAGAATGAGTGCAACCTGCTGTACTATGAAGGTTTGCGGGCCCAGCGGGAAATCCCTGGAGTGTCTGCCTGATGAACCCAAATTTTAGGACCTTCGAGGATAGTTATGTACGCAGTAATTGAGACTGGCGGGAAACAGTACCGCGTCGCTCCAGGCGACCTGGTGAAAGTGGAAACGCTCCCTGGCGAAGTTGGCGCTGAGATCGAATTCGGACGCGTGCTGGCGGTTGTGAACGATGCCAACGAAGTGGCTGCCGGGGCTGCCGTGGCCGGCGCTCGTGTGAAGGGTACCATCTCCGAACATGGCCGCGGCGACAAAGTAATCGTGTTCAAGTTCAAGCGCAAGAAGCAGTACAAGCGCACCATCGGCCACCGGCAAAACTATACGCAGGTGAAGGTAAGCGAGATTCTGGCATAGCTTTTGGCGGAAATTTCATATGGCGCATAAAAAAGGTTTAGGTAGTTCCAAGAACGGGCGCGATTCCAATGCCCAACGCCTGGGCGTGAAACGCTTCGGCGGAGAAATGGTGACGGGCGGATCGATTCTGGTGCGGCAGCGCGGCACCATCTTTAAGCCTGGCGAGAACGTCGGCCGCGGCAAGGACGACACGCTGTTTGCCAAGGTTCCCGGCATTGTCGTATTTCGCGATCGCGGACGTTTCGGCAAGTTCATCAGCATCCAAGCCAGCGAATAGCGCTTTCCCGAACGATTAGCAGCGTTCGGGCGCAAGCCCTCAGTCTAGAAGCAGCCAACCCCCATGTTTATTGACGAAGTACGAATCCGCGTGAAGGCGGGCGACGGCGGCAATGGCTGCCTGGCGTTCCGGCGCGAGAAGTTTGTCCCGCGCGGCGGACCCAGCGGCGGCGATGGCGGGCGCGGCGGCGATGTGGTTTTTCTCGCGAGCGAACACCACAACACGCTTCTGCATTTCCGTTTTAATCCCGAGCACGAGGCCGAGCGCGGAAGGCACGGCGAAGGCAGCCAGCGCACCGGCCGCGATGGAGCGTCGAAAGATGTTCCGGTGCCGGTCGGAACGGTGGTCTACGACGAGAGCACGGGCGAACAGCTGCATGATTTCACGCAAGCGGGCGAGCGCTTTGTGGTGGCTCGCGGCGGCCGCGGAGGGCGCGGGAATCAGCACTTCGCTACGTCCACCCATCAAGCCCCCACCGAGCATGAGCCGGGCCATCCCGGAGAAGAAAAACGGCTGCGGCTGGAGTTGAAGCTGCTGGCCGACGTCGGGCTGGTGGGTTTCCCGAACGCCGGCAAGTCGACGCTGATCTCGCGGATCTCGGCAGCGCGGCCCAAGATTGCCGATTATCCTTTCACCACTCTCGAACCGAACCTGGGCGTGGTCAGCGTGGGCGATGAGACCTTCGTCGTGGCCGATATTCCCGGCCTCATCGAAGGTGCGCATTTGGGACACGGCCTGGGCGTCCAGTTCCTGCGGCATATCGAGCGGACGCGGCTGCTGGTGCACCTGGTCGATGTTTCCGAAGCCACGGGACGCGATCCGGCCGACGATTTCCGTGTCGTGATGGAGGAGTTGGAAGGCTTCAGCCCCGATCTGGTCCGGAAGCCGATGTTCGTGGTTGCTTCTAAGGTCGACGTGGCGCAGGATCCCGAGCGAATCGAAAAGCTGCGGGCTTTAGCAACCTCGAAGGATCTGCCGTTTTATGAGATATCCAGCGTGACGGGGCAAGGGATTGAGAACCTCAAATATAGTTTGGGGCAATTTCTCGCCAAGACTGTGGACGGCGAAGCTACTTTACCAGCGCACTCGAAGCCGTAGCAAAGTTCAGAATCACGGACGGGAAAATCCCGAGCACCAAGGTTCCTACAGCGGCGACCCACAGCGTTGCGCCGATGCCCACGCCCACCGGCTGCAGTGATAGCGTCGCCTCGCCCGGCTCCTTCATATACATCACCACCAGAACGCGCAGATAGTAGTAAGCCGCCACCGCGCTGTTCAGCAGGCCCAGGATGGTGAGCCATACCAGGTTCGAATCCAGCGCGGCTTTGAAAATGTAAAACTTCCCGAAGAATCCGCCCGTGAGCGGGACTCCGATCAGCGATAGCAAAAAGACGGAGAACAGCGCCGCGGTTACCGGCTGTTTCCATCCCAGCCCCGCGAGATCTTCCACGTTGACGTACTTTTCACCTTGCCGCGAGAAGTGCGTGATCACGGCCATTGCGCCGATGTTCATGAACGCATACGCTGCCAGATAGAACATAGCGGCAGCGGTGCCGATCTGGCTGTGGGCCGCAACCGCAACCATAATGTAGCCGGCATTCGCGATGGAGCTGTAGGCTAGTAGCCGCTTGATGTTCGTCTGCATCAGCGCCGCGAAGTTCCCGATGATCATGGTGAGCAGCGCCGACGACCAAACGAAGGGCTCCCAGCGGCTGGTGATCGGGCCAAAGGCGGTCATGAACACGCGCAGGAACACGGCGAACGCTGCGGCCTTGGGGCCGGTGGACATGAACAACGTCACCGGCGCGGGCGCGCCCTGGTAAACGTCCGGCGCCCAAATCTGGAAGGGCGCAGCCGAGACTTTGAACGCGATTCCGACGAACATCAGGGCCGCGGCGGTGCCGGCCAAAATGACATTGCGCTCGGAACCCGGCGTCAGAAGTGCAATGCGGATGGCGGTGAGATTCGTGCTGCCCGTGGTGCCGTAAATCCAAGCGATGCCATACAGCAGGAACGCCGTGGCAAACGATCCAAGCAGAAAATATTTGAGCGCTGCCTCGTTGTTGCGCTTGTCGTCCCTGAGATAGCCCGCCAGAACATAGGTGGCGATGGAGGAAATCTCCAGGCCGATGAAGATCATGATCAGTTCGTTGGCGGTGGCCATGATGCATTGGCCAGTGACGGAGAAAAGCAATAACGCGTAGTATTCGGATGACTCGGCGTGCTCCCGCTTGAGATATTGCGTGGCGGAAAACAGACCGAGGATGCCGACTGAAATGACAAGCACGCGGAAAAACGTTGCGAACCCATCCACGATCAGCATGTTCGAAAACGACAGGCCCGGGTCGGCGTTGGCGGCGACGGCGGCTCCGAGAGCCGCGGCAAAGGCTACGAAAGTGAGCACCGAAAGATTTCTCTTCTTGTTTTCGCCTAACAAACCTTCCAGCAGCATGATCAGGGCGCCCGCCACGGTCATGATGATTTCGGGCAGTATTCGCAGGTAATCCGTGCCCGTCGGCATGAAGTTAGCGGGCATTGGCAAACTCCCCTTGGGCTGCGAGAATGGGGGAGGGACGCGGCACGGCCTTCACGTGAATCTCGCGGCGCGCGTCAATCGGCCCTAACAGCACGGCGTTGGACGCTGAAATAGGCGTCAGAAAGCTTCGCGTGTAGGTGCCCATCCAAACCATGATGAGAATCAGCGGAACAATGATCACGTACTCGCGGAAGCCGAGGTCGGGCATGTGGTGCGTCAAATCTTCGGACGCCTTGCCGAAGATTACCCGTTGGTACAGCCACAGCATATAACACGCCGCGAGAATCGAGCCCAGCGCCGCGAACACCGTCCAGCGAAAGTAGACTAGGGACGCGCCTTGCAGCACCAAAAATTCGCCGATGAAATTGCTGAGCAGAGGAAGACCAATGCTGGCGAGCATGGTGATCATGAAGGCCGTCGAAAGCCAGGGCGCGGGCGTTGCCACTCCGCCGTAAGACGCGATTTCGAGCGAATGCCGGCGTTCATAAAGGAAGCCGACGATGATGAACAGCCCGCCCGTCGAGATGCCGTGTGCCAGCATTTGATAAACCGCGCCGTCGAAACCCTGCTGCGTGAAGCTGAAGATCCCGAGTACGACAAATCCCAGATGGCTCACCGATGAATAGGCCACCAGCTTCTTCATGTTCGGCTGCACCATCGCCACTAGCGCGCCATACACGATACCAATGATGGCCAGCGTGACAATCCATCCCGCGCAGGTGCGGGCGGCATTTGGAAACATCGGGACGCAAAAGCGGAGCAGTCCGTAGGTGCCCATCTTCAACATCACAGAAGCCAGCATCACGGAGCCGGCGGTGGGAGCTTCCACGTGTGCGTCGGGCAGCCAGGTGTGCAGCGGGAACAGCGGCACCTTGATCGCAAATGCGATAAAAAAGGCCAGGAACAGCCAGAGCTGCTCGACGGGGCTGAGCGCGATGGCGCCGCTTTGCAGGCCCGCGAGGATAGTGGTGTAGTCGAACGTCCCGGCCAGATTATATAGATAGATGATGCCCACCAGCATCAGCATCGATCCGGCCATGGTGTACACGAAGAATTTAACTGCTGAATAAATCCGGCGCTCGTGGCCCCAGACGCCAATCAAAAAATACATCGGGACCAGCGAGACTTCCCAGAAGACGAAGAACAGAAAGAAATCCAGCGCGCAGAATACGCCGATGAGTCCGAATTCCAGCAGCAACAGAAATGCAAAGAATTGTTTGATGTGTTTGTCGATGGATCGCCACGAGAGCAGCACGCAAATGGGCGTGAGAAGCGTCGACAGCATCACCAGCCACAAGCTGATCCCATCCAGCCCAACATGATAATTGATGGCCGGCGATTGTATCCAAGACCGATTGGTTTCCAGGGCGAACGTGCCCGCAGCGCTGGACCAGACCGGTCCGATGAGTCCGAGTGAAACTACGAAGACTGCGAGCGATGCAATCAGGCTGAAGACGCGTACCATCTCGGGCTTATCTTTCGGCACGGCGAGAATAATCAGGAACGCGATGAGCGGCAGGAAGATCACGACGTTGAGCAATGTCATCGCAGGCCTCCCGCGAAACCTACGGCCAGTAGCACGATGATGGAGCCGAGCACTACCCAAGCCGCGTAGCTGCGAATGTTACCCGATTGAGCCAGCCGCAAGATGGAACCGATGCCGCGCGATCGCGTTCCCACGCCGTTGACCGTGCCGTCGATCAAACCGGCGTCGACGCCGCGCCAGAGCACGGTGCGCGAGCCCTCAATCAGCGGTTCGACCACGGTTGCGTCATACGCTTCATCGACGAAGTATTTGTTGTAGACCAGCGTGTACAGCCCGCCGGCGCCCTTGGCGAACGAATCGGCCAAGCCGCGTTTCGCGACATAAAATACGTATGCGAGCAAAATTCCAAGGATGCCCACACCGGCGGAAAGCCACGCGAGCCCTTGATTCTCGGCTCTCTCGGCGAACATCGGCTCCAGGAAATGCGGCACGTTGATGAAGCCTCCAACCAGCGACAACACGGCCAGGATCATGAGCGGTCCAGTCATGACCAGCGGCGACTCGTGCGGATGCGCGTGGCCGCGATAATCGCCGGTGAAAGCCAGAAACCAGGCGCGGAAGACATAGAACGCCGTCATGCCCGCGGTGAGCACGCCTACCCAGTACATCCACGGCGCGCGCTCATAGGCCGCTACCAGAATCGCGTCCTTGCTGAAGAAGCCCGACGTGAAAGGAAAACCCGAGATGGCGAGCGAGGCGCAGAAGAGCGTGATCGCGGTGATCTTCATGTGCTTAAACAGGCCGCCCATCTGGCCCAACTCCTGTTCGCCATGCAGGCCATGAATCACCGCGCCGGCGCCGAGGAAGAGCAGCGCCTTGAAGAAGGCATGTGTCATCAGGTGAAAGATGCCGGCCGAAAACGCGCCCACCCCGACGCCGAGAAACATGTAGCCGAGCTGCGAGACCGTGGAATACGCGAATACTTTCTTGATATCGGTTTGCGCAAGACCGATGGTGGCCGCGAAAAACGCAGTCGCCAGGCCGATCACGGCAACGGTGTCCATCGTGATGGGAGCCTTGGTGAACAGCGTGGCTGACCGCGCGATCATATAAACCCCCGCCGTGACCATGGTTGCCGCGTGGATAAGAGCGGATACCGGCGTGGGGCCGGCCATCGCGTCCGGCAGCCAGACATACAGCGGGATCTGCGCCGATTTGCCCGTAGCGCCGACCAAAAGGAGCAACGTGATGGTGGTCAGTATTCCCGCGCCCGCTTCCACCGGCAGGCCTTTCGCCGCGTCAAATACTTTGGAAAAGTCGAGCGTTCCGAATTGCCTGACGATTAAAAACACCGCCAGCGAAAATCCGAAATCGCCGATGCGGTTCACGATGAATGCCTTGTTGCCGGCCGTGGTTGCGTACTGCTCCGTAAAATAAAACCCGATCAGCAAATAGCTGCACAACCCCACGCCCTCCCAGCCCACGAACAGCAGCAGATAATTCTGCGCGAGCACCAGCACCAGCATGAAGAACATGAACAGATTGAAGTAGGCGAAGAAGCGATAGTAGCCGCCTTCATGATCCATATAGCCGGCGGCGTAGATGTGGATCAAAAGCCCGACGCCCGTCACTACCATCAGCATAATGGCGGTGAGGCGGTCCACTGCGAAATCCACGCCAATGTTCAGTGTGCCGCTTTGAATCCAGGTGTAGTAGTGCTCGATGTACTTCGTTTCGATCGGGCTCAGACCGAGCAGCGTCTTCACCACCCAGGCGAAGGAAAGCGCCACTGACCCGATGGCGATGAGATTGATCACCGCCTTCGGCATGCGCTTGCCGAAGAGTCCGTTCGCGAGGAACCCGAGCAGCGGAAAAATTGGAATCAGCCAGAGGTTCATTGAGAGTGGCTCATATTTCAGTAAGTCATCGAAATTTTCAGTACTTCATCGAATTGACGTCGTCGATCATCAGCGTCTTGCGGTTCTTGAACACGGTAAGAATAATGGCCAATCCCACGGCGGCTTCCGCGGCGGCCACCACCATCACGAAGAAGCTATAAATATGACCATCCACTTGCCTGAACTGGTAGGAGAACGTCACGAAGGTCAAGTTCACGGCGTTGAGCATCAGCTCGATGGACATGAATACCGTGATTATGTTGCGGCGGAAAATAAAGCCGGCCACTCCCAGTCCAAAAAGAATGGCGCTCAGAATCAGATACCAGCTCAAGGGGACGGCATTCGGCATGCTCAGATTTCCTTTCTTGCAAGTACAATCGCGCCAACCAGTGCGATCAGAATCAGGACCGACGTCACTTCAAACGGCAACAGGTAGCTGGTGAACAGCTTGAGTCCCACGTCTGCCGCAGTGCCCTGGAAATTGCCGAAGATAACACCCTCGGTCTTCGGCAGAGTCGCTTGAATAATGAAACTGATGAGTCCGAGAAATGCGACGAGCAGAACGATACCGAGATATTTGACGAAACTCGATGTTTGAAAGGTAGGCGTTTCCGCTCCAGCGTTCAATAACATGATGACAAAGACAAACAGCACCATGATGGCGCCCGCATACACGATGAGCTGCGCCGCCGCTATGAATTCTCCGCCGAGAAGCAAGTAGAGAACGGCGAGCGATCCCATTACTCCGATGAGCGAAAGCGCGCTCGATACCGGATGGGTCTGCACCACCAGGCTGATGGCGCAGAAGACCGCGATCGCAGCGAAGATGAGGAAGATTAGCGCAGTCATTTTGTTGTTAAAGCCTCATTTTGTTGTCAAGGCTACGATCAGGCTGGTGGCCAGCAGGTTGATCATCGCTAGCGGAAACAGGAAAATCCAAGCGAAGCGCATCAACTGATCGTAACGGAAACGCGGCAGGGTGGCGCGCACCCAAATGAACACGAACAGCAGAAAAAGGACTTTCCCGCAGAACCAGAAGAGTGCCATGAGAATGGCCTTCAGCATGGGCACGAAGAGGGACAGACCAAAGATGGCGGCAATGCCGAGGAACACCAGTCCCGTGGCAGGCAGCGTGAATTTGTCCATGCGCCGCGCTGGATGCACGCCGTGGTATACCGCGATCAGTCCGGCGAGAGCAAAGATAAGGATGGGTATGGCGTCGGAGTAAGGCTCCGGAAATGGAGGCTGCCATCCGCCGAGAAATATTAGCGTGGCCACCGCGGTGACCGTCACCATGTTGGCGTACTCGGCCATGAAGAAGGCCGCAAAGTTCATGCTGCTGTACTCGGTGTGGAACCCCGCCACCAGCTCGTTCTCCGCTTCGGGAAGATCGAACGGAACGCGATTGGTTTCGGCGAACGAGGCGATCATGAAGATGATGAAGCCGATGATCTCCGGAATTACGTTCCAACGCGGGATGAAACCGAGCCAGTAGCCGCTCTGATAGTTCACCATTTCGCGGAAGCTGAGCGTATTCGCCAGCAACAGCGGCGCGGCTACGGCCAGCGCGAGGGGCAGTTCATAGCTGATCATCTGCGCCGAACTCCGCAGCCCGCCCAGCAGCGAGTACTTGTTGTTCGAAGCCCAGCCGCCCAACGCCACGCCATAGACGCCGATGGAGGATATCGCGATCACGAACAGAATTCCGATGCGCAGATCGGTAAGCTGCATCCAGGTGGTCACCGGGCCGATCTTGATTTCCGGCCCGAATGGAATGACGGCGATGGAAATCAGCGCCAGCAAGACGGCCACAAACGGCGCCATCAGATAAAAAACTTTGTTGACGTGCGAAGGCATCAAGCCTTCCTTGGTGATCAGCTTTACCACGTCGGCCAGCGGCTGCAGCAATCCGTGCGGACCCACGCGGTACGGACCAACGCGAAGCTGGACGTGCGCAATTACCTTGCGCTCGATCCACTGCAAATAGGCGAGCGTGGTAAGAAGCACGAAGGCGACCACGGCCACCTTGATCAGGGTGAGTATGAAAAAATTCATGAATGAACTTACGGCCGCGGCTCGGAATACAACGCGCCCGGCGCCTCAAGTGTGGAATTCAGCTTCTTGCAATATCGCCCCAAGGTTCCGGACGTGAACAATGTGTCGCGCGCGGACTGAATGAGTTCCGGACGCGAGCTATGCGGTACGCGGCCATTCACCGGCGACGTTTGCGCTGCTCCCCCTGCTGCCATTAAGGGCAAAGGAATATTATAACCATGCGCGTTCTTGCGAATCTCTTCCAGGACTTTGTCGGAGGACCAGATGCCGAGATTCACTCCCATCTCTTTGGAAAGCAACCCCAGGATTTCGAGGTCGGGCTTGGTTCCCATCACCTGCACGCCGCCCTTCAGACGCTGCACTTCGCCGCACACGTTGGTGACGGTTCCATGTTTCTCGTAAGCGGAAGCGGCGGCAAAAACGATGTCGGCGCGTTGCGCAGTTTCGGTGAGGAACATCTCCTGAACAATGACGAAAGCGCCGCCGGTTGCTCCATGGGTCGCTAGCGAGGCGTGTTTCAAGGGATTGGCGCCCACCACCCACAGCACATCAAGATCCGTAGCCGCAAGAATTTCGTCGTAAGCCAAACCGGCCCCGCTCGCCGGCCGATAGCCCGGGCCGAAATCGGGACTCAAGCCCATGTCGGACGCGCCCCGCGAATTCGAATAGTCTAGCAAGCAGACATATTTCACCGGAACGCCCAGCGAATCGCCAAACGCCACCAGTTTGCGGATGGAGTCGCCCTTGATGGCGTCCCCGAAAAGAATGACCAACTCGGGTTCGCTCTTGAGCTGCTCACGCAGAGATTCTATGTCGGCTAATTCGTGGCCCGGCACCGTGATGATCCCGCGCACCGCGATGTTCTGCTCGCGGACCGGGCCTGGCGTGACGGTGTAAACATGCGCGTCGTGATGACGGTAGTTGGCTCGGATCTGAAATGCTAGAAATGGATGCTGCTGCGATAGATCGCTCGAAACCACCAGGATCGCCTTGCGATCGTAAAGATCCGCGGTCGTCGCAAGCGCGTCCTTCTTGCCACTCAGGGCGTCCAGCAGCGTTGGGACGTCACCCGTGCGATGGTGGTCGATATTATTGGTGCCCAGCGCATCGCGCGCGAATTTCTGCAGATAATAATTCTCTTCGTTGGTGGTGTGGTTGGAGCCGATCACCGCAAACTTACCGCCGCGCGCCTTCACTTCCAGAAGCTTCTGGGCCGCGGCCGTCAAGGCTTCCGACCACGACACCGGCTCAAGCTTGCCGTTCTTACGTATCAGCGGCGATTGCAGCCGCTCCGGGCTATTCACAAAATCGGCCGCGTAACGCCCCTTGATGCACAGGAACTCGCCGTTGATTCCCGACCGGTCGCGATTATTACCCCGAATGACCTCGTTGTTGCGCACGCCCAGCGTGGTTTTGCAGCCATCCGCGCAATGCGTGCAAATAGTTCCGACGTGGTGCATTTCCCAGGGACGCGTCTTATAGCGATACGTTCCACTGGTAAGCGCGCCCACCGGACAAATGTCGATGCACATCCCACATTCGTCGCACTCAAGATGGTCGAAGCGATTGGGCTCGATCACCGAAAACGAGCCGCGATTGCCGACGCCCAGCGCCTTCACGCCCATGCCTTCATCGCAGATGCGCACGCAGCGATAGCACAAAATGCAGCGCGGCTTGTCGTAGAACACAACCGGCGACCATTGTTCTTCGTCCGTATGTTGCTTCTGTTCCAGGAAGCGGCTCTCGCCCAGGCCGTAGCGGAACGTCATGTCCTGCAGCTCGCATTCGCCGCCTTTGTCGCACACCGGGCAATCCAGGGGATGGTTCGTCAGCAGAAATTCCAGCGTGCCTTTGCGCGCCTCATGCACCTGCGGCGAATCGGTGTGGACCACCATGCCCTCGGCCACCGGCAGCGTGCAGCCGACCTGCAGCTTGGGCGTCTTTTCCACTTCCACCAGACACATCCTGCAAGCGGCCTGCAGCGACAGGCCATCGTAATAACAGAACGACGGAACTTCGATGCCCACCTGCTTGGCCGCGTTGATTACCAGCGTGCCAGGCGCGGCCGTTACCGCTTTGCCATTGATCGTGAGATGAATTTGGTCGCTCATTTTATTAAGTACGCCGCTCTCTTACGGTCGCGGTTCTGTAGGCGCAATTCCTTATTCTGAACCGCGCGCGTCAGCAAGCGGCAGCTCATGCCATGGCCAGTTCTGCCGAGTGCTGATAGGGGCACGGCTTGCCATTCAAATGCGCTTCGAAATCTTCGGGAAATTTTTCGACAATGGAGATGGTCGGCATCGCGGCTGCGTCGCCCAGCGCGCAGAAGGTTCTTCCGAGCATGTTTTTCGACAGCTCGCCGATCAGCGGGATATCGCTCTTCTGGCCGGCCCCGGTGTGGAAACGGTGCAGCATCTTCCTCAGCCAGGTAGTGCCTTCGCGGCACGGAATACACCAGCCACAGCTCTCGTGCTCGTAAAACTTCATGATGCGTAACGCAAACTTCACCATGCAGGTTTCTTGGTCCAGCACCACTGTGCCGCCGGATCCGAGCATGCTCTTGGCCTTGGCCAGCGAATCATAATCCATGGAAATATCGCACTCGTCAGCCTTCAACAGAGGGCATGACGAGCCGCCAGGCACCACGGCCTTCAGCTTCTTGCCGTTCCGCATCCCGCCGCCGACTTCATCAATCATGCGAAGCAGATTGAAACCCATAGGCAGCTCGTACACGCCGGGTTTGTTGATGTGTCCCGAGAGGCAGACCATACGCGTTCCGCCGTTTTTCGGAGGCCCCAGAGCCGCGAACGCCGCGCCGCCATCCCTAATGATGGCAGGAATGGCCGAAAATGTTTCCACGTTGTTCAGCAGCGTCGGCGATTGCCAGGCTCCCACCACCGCTGGAAATGGGGGCTTCATGCGCGGGATGCCTCGCTTACCCTCGATGGAATCGAGCAGCGCCGTCTCCTCCCCGCATTCGTAAGCGCCCGCGCCGGTGTGAGTGTAGAGATCGAAGTCGAAGCCGGTACCCTGGATGTTCTTGCCCAAGTAGCCGCGCGCGTAGGACTCCGCAATAGCGCGGTCCATGGCTTCGATCAGATAGCGATATTCGCCGCGGATGTAAATGTAGCCCTTGTGCGAATCGATGGCGCGGCCAGCGATCAGAATGCCTTCGATCAATTGGTGCGGATCATTCTCCATCAGCAACCGGTCTTTGCAAGTGCCCGGCTCGCTCTCGTCCGCGTTGATGATGACGTATTTCGGCTTGGGTGAAGTACGCGGCACGAAGCTCCATTTCAGGCCGGTTGGGAATCCCGCGCCGCCGCGTCCGCGCAAAGCGGACGTTTTCACTTCCTCGATAATTTGCTCGGGCGTCATCTCCACGGCCTTGAGAAAGGCTTTGTAACCGTCGGTGGCAAGATAGGTGTCGAGCGATTCCGAATTGGCGAGACCAAAGCGCTTGGTCAGGATTTTGACTTCGAGCGGGCTGGGTTCGTTATAAAGCATCAGATCTAGCGGTATCCACCTGTCCTTCTCCATAGCCGTGAAAGGCCGTCAACAAGTTGGTCTCGACATCGCGAATCAACTCGGTTAACGACGCAGTCAATGCTACCTTCAATTCCTCGATATCCTTTTTTGTAATAGGGTCAGACTCTGCCATATCTACTGCGCCTTTCGCACTTCCAGGAGCAGCTGGTCCAGCCTCTCCGGCGTCACATGATGATGGAAATCGTAATTGAGCTGAATCGCCGGAGCCCAACTGCAAGCGCCCATGCACTCCACTTCCTCGAGTGAAAACTGCCCGTCGGGCGTCACTTCCTTGTGCCCGATCCCGAGCGTCTTCGAAGCGTGCTCGTACAACTCGTCCGCGCCCAAAATCAAGCAACTGATGTTGGTGCACACCTGCACGTGGCACTTGCCGAGCGGCTTGCGATGGAGCATCGAGTAGTAACCCACCACTTCGTCCACCTGCAGCGTCTTCACCTGGCAGCGTCTTGCGACCTCTTCAATCAACTCCGGAGAAATATGGCCTACTTCGTCCTGCGCGTACAGCAGCATCGGTACCACCGCCGAGCGGGTCCGGCCGGGCGGATAGATCTCCAGCATCTTCGCGAATCTGGCTTCAAGTTCCGGCGAAAAAGTCATCAGCGATCCACATCCCCCAATACGAAATCCATACTCCCGAGCGATGCGATGGAATCCGCCAGCAGCCGGCCTTCCAACAGCGACGGCAGCGCCTGCAGGTTTCCGAAACTCGGCGTCCGCATAAACACGCGATAAGGCTTGGACGTCCCATTGCTTACCACGTAGTAGGCGATCTCCCCGCGCGGCGATTCCACGGCCTGATACACCTCGCCGGCCGGAACGCGGAAGCCTTCCGTCACAATCTTGAAGTGATAGATCAAGGCTTCCATCTGCGTTTTCATCTTCTCGCGCTCGGGCAGCACGATCTTGGGCGCATTGGCCTGCCAAGCGCCTTCCGGCATCCCTTCCAGCGCCTGCTTGATGATCCGCGCGCTCTGCCGCAGCTCCTCCATCCGCACGCGATACCGGGCGAACACATCGTTTTCCGTGTGCACCGGAACTTCAAATTCGAACTGATCGTAGCTGGAGTAGGGTTCATCCTTGCGAACGTCCCACTTGACGCCGGCCGCGCGAATCATAGGACCGGTGACGCCCAAGTCCAGCAAATCTTCCAGCGGGACAAAGCCTACGCCCTGCGTGCGGCGCTTCCAGATCGGATTGTTGTTCAACAGCTCTTCGTATTCGTCCACCTTGCTCGGAAAAGCGTTGATAAATTTACCCACCGCCTGTTGCCAGCCGCGCGGCGGCTCCAGCGCCAACCCGCCAATGCGAATGTAGCTGGTCATCATGCGCTGTCCGGAGAACATCTCGAAGATCCTCAGAATGTCCTCGCGTTCGCGGAAGCAATAGAAGAACATGGTCATCGCGCCGATGTCCAACGCATGCGTCCCCAGCCACACCAGATGGCTGTTCAGCCGCTGAAATTCAGCCAACATCACGCGCATCCATTGCGCCTTGGGCGGGATTTCGATGTCGCCGATCAGCTTCTCCACCGACAGCGCGTAGACCAGATTGTTCGACAGGTTCGAGAGGTAATCCACGCGGTCCGTCAGTGTCACCACCTGCTGCCAGGTTTTCACTTCGCAGTTTTTTTCGATGCCGGTGTGCAGGAATCCGATGTCGGGCACAGCTTTGAGAATGGTCTCGCCATCCAGTTCCAGCACAATGCGTAGGACGCCGTGCGTGGAGGGGTGCTGCGGCCCCATATTCAAAATCATCCGCTTGTTACCGCTAGGGGCGGCGATTTCGGCTACGTGCTCGTGTGTCGCGTCGGTCGCGGTGATCGAATCGGTATGAAGTGTGGATTCACGCATGGAACACTTTTCTCAATGTGCTATTGCTCGTCCCGAGGCTCTATTCATCTTGATAACTGTACTTGTGTCCGTGCACCGGATAGTCCTTGCGCAATGGATGACCTTCCCAGTCACTCGGCATCAGGATCCGGGTGAGACCGGGATGGTTGCGGAAGCGAACGCCGAACAGATCGAATACCTCGCGCTCGTACCAATCCGCGGTGCGCCAGACCGCGGTGACGGAATCGATCTCGCATTCCGATTCAGCAAGCCAGCACTTCAACCTGAGGCGTTGGTTGTTCTCGAGCGAATGCAGCATATACACCACCTCGAAACGCGGGTCAGCCGGAAGCCAATCCACCGCGGTGATCGCGCTCAAGCGTACAAACCGCTGCTGGTCCTTGAGGTACCGGCAGACTTCCACGATGCGCCCGGGAGCAATCCAAAGTGTCGGCTCTTTCCGCTCGGTGTGGCCTCCCGTAATAGCTCCGGGAACCGCGCCATCCAGCGCCACGGCCGCCGCATGGTCCTTCAATTCGTCAGGCAGCATTCTTGGTTACCGAGGACTTTGGGCTGAGTTCTGGGTCGCCATAGGGGCTATCTCCCGGCGCTTCATGCGACCAATCCAGCGCCCCCTTCTTCCAAATGTAGACAAATCCGGTCAAGATCAAAATCACGAAGATCAGCATCTCGAAAAACCCGAATAGCTTCAGCTCGCGATAGACCACGGCCCAGGGATACAGAAACACCGCCTCGATATCGAAAAGGATAAAAACGATGGCCACCAGGTAGAATTTGACGCTGAACCGTTCCCGCGCCGAGCCGGTGGGCGCAATCCCGGATTCATATGGCGAGTCCTTCACCCGGTTCTTTACGTGCTTGCCTAACAAAAAGGAGATCGCTACCAGCGCCGCGGCCACCACCAAGGCGATGACGGCTTGCACCAGCACCGGGAAGTAGGTATCAGAATAGGAGGTCGGCATTCGATTGTTTGGATTATAGACTCAACGGCCCTAACATTCGACTATAATGAGATCCGGCCTCGGGCCGCAAGTTTGGTTTTCAGAAACAGGAAACGCGCAATGGCGGCGCCCGCAACAAAACAGATTGAAATTGTTGTTAACGGACAGGCACGGCTGGCACCGGAGGGGTGTACCTTGCGGGAATTGCTGGCGTGGCTGGAAGTGGATCCGGAGCGCGTCGCGGTGGAGTTGAACCGGTCCATCGTCCAGCGCCAGGCGTGGGATGAAGCCAGCGTGGGTCCAGGCGCAACGTTAGAGATCGTACAGTTTGTAGGCGGGGGCTAGACGGAACGGGTTCCGCGGGGTGGGCGGGAGCGGAAGAGTCCATTTGCCTATTGACACTTGTATTGACTCAGGTAAAATTTAGAGGCACTCTTGTTGCAAACGTTAGCGGGGTGACATGTTCAAAACAAAGAAAAGCCGTTCTGAATCAGAAGACAGCATACGCACGTTTGCCTCGAGCGACGTCTCGCGCATTGCCCAGGTGAGCTTGCGGCAGTTGCAGTGGTGGGATGAGCGGAAGGTGGTCTCGCCGCGCCATGAAGGCCACAAGCGCGTCTACCAGCCCGAGGAAGTGATTGAGATCACTGTCATTGCCGAACTTCGGCGCAAGGGATTTTCATTGCAAAAGATCCGGCGCGTACTGCGGTTCCTGCAACGCGAAATGGGTAAGCGGCTGAGCGACGTCGTGCAGTCCCAGTCGGATCTGCACCTGGTCACCGACGGCAAGTCCATTTATCTAGAGGAACAGCAGGACCGGATCATTGACATCCTGAAGAACGCCAAACAACCCATGTTTCTGGTGTGCGTCAGCGATCAAGTCCGGCGTCTCGACGATTCCTCCCAACGCAAGCCGGTAAAGACCGAGGCTGCTTCCGCGGGTTCGCGCCGCTCCGTCCGAAGCGCCTAAACCGAGCCGCGACCGTCAGGGACCCGGTCTTCGACAGTCGCTAGGCTAACAGCAAAACTCCGGTATACTGAAAGAGCGAGGTATCAATGCCGCGTTGGATACGGTCCGTCCTGATTTCCGCTTTCGTCGTTGCTGTCTGCTCCCTCATTGGGGGCATCTTTGGACCGGGTGTCGCCGGCGTTTCGGCTGCATCCAGCGGCCCTGAAGAAGACCTGAAGACGAATATCAAACAATTCACCAAGGTCTACGAGCTGGTGGAGAACAATTTCGCCGACAAGGTCACGTCCGACAAAGGCATCTACAAAGGTGCAATCCCCGGAATGCTGCGGACGCTCGATCCGCACTCCAATTTTTTCGACCCCAAGGATTTTCAGTCGCTGCGTGACGATCAGAGCGGGCACTACTACGGCGTGGGCATGCAGGTGGCCCCGCGTAATGGCAAAACCATCGTGGTAGCGCCGTTCGGTGGATCGCCGGCGTATAAGGCTGGGCTCCGGCCCGGCGATGTGATTCTTCAAGTCAACGACAAGAAGACCGACTCGTTAACTACCACTGAGGTGGCCGACCTGTTGAAGGGCCCGCGGGCCACCCACGTCCAAGTGGTCGTTGGCCGCGAGGGCGCCGACAAACCGCTGAGCTTCGACATCGTGCGCGACGAGATTTCTCGGTCCAGCGTGGAAGACGCCTTCTGGGTTCGTCCCGGAATCGCCTACATGAGGATTACGCAATTCAATGAAAATACCAGCCAGGAGATGGAAGACAACCTGAAGCGGCTGGGTGAAGCGAATATGAAAGGCCTCGTTCTGGACCTGAGAGAGAACCCCGGCGGTCTGCTGAACGAAGGCGTCGCGGTGGCCGGGCACTATTTAAGGAAAGGCGAAGTTGTCGTATCGCATCGCGGACGCGCATCCGCCGAGAAGCCCTACCTGGCGCGCGGCAGCGCCTCCGGACAGAATTATCCGATTGTGGTTTTGGTGAACCGCTACTCGGCATCCGCCGCGGAAATCGTGGCCGGCGCCTTGCAGGATCACGACCGCGGTTGGATCCTGGGCGAGACGACATTCGGAAAAGGATTGGTTCAAACCGTTTATCCGCTCGAGGATAATACCGGCCTGGCGTTGACCACCGCTCATTACTACACCCCCAGCGGCCGCTTGATCCAGCGCGATTACTCTAACATCTCGTTCCTCGATTACTATTACGGCAAACGCACCGAGCAGAAGAATCTGCAGGATGTGAAGAGCACCGACAGCGGAAGGACGGTGTATGGCGGCGGGGGCATCACGCCCGATCAAAAGTACGAAACGCCCAAGTACAACAAGTTCCAGACCGACGTGCTGACAAAGTACGAGTTCTTCAATTTTACGGCGAAATGGTTCGGTTCACATCCGCAAGCGCACTTAAATAAAGGCTGGGAGCCGGATGCTACGGTCATCAATGATTTCCACGAGTACCTGTTGAAGCAAGGACTACCGTTTACTGAAGCCGAGTGGACCGAAAACCACACCTGGATCCAGCAACAGCTCAAGCGCGAGATGTACGCGACCGCGTTCAGCTATGAGGATTCTCAAAAGGTGGCCATTGAAACGGATCCCGAGGTACTGAAGGCCATTGACGCGATGCCCGACGCCAGAGCGCTGCTCGACAAAGCGAAGAAGCTGGTTGTTGAGCGCATCCAGCGCGACGATCCGCGGCGTTAGGGCTCCATACTGAACCGCGACCGTGAGGGAGCGGCTGTTCGACATTAGCGAACGTTTGAGCACACCACAAATTACCGTCCTCGACGCGGGCGGCCAATACTGCCATCTGATCGCCAGGAAGATTCGCGATCTCGGCGTATATGCCGATGTTCAGCCCAGCGAAACACCTGCTTCCGAATTAACAGGCCGCAAGGGCATCATCATTTCCGGCGGTCCGGACAGCGTTTACGAAGCCGGCAGCCCACAAATCGATCCGAAGATTCTTTCCACCGCGAGCGCCGTGCTCGGCATTTGCTATGGGCAGCAGCTCATGACCCATGTGCTGGGCGGCCACGTCCGCAAGGGTGAGAAGGGCGAGTATGGATTCGCCCGATTCCAACCTGCGCGCCCTCATCCGCTCTTCGCCGATTTGAACGGCCAACTTCAGGTCTGGATGAATCATCGCGACCAGGTGGAATCGGCTCCCCAAGGTTTCGATGTTCTGGGCGGAACGTCTACATGTCCCGTCGCTGCGATCGCCCACCGTACCCTTCCGCTGATGGCCGTACAGTTCCATCCGGAAGTCGCGCACACGCAACAAGGGCATCAGATCCTGGCAAACTTCGTCTTCGGCGTCTGTGGCTGCACCAAGGATTGGGATCCCAAGGACCGCGTCGGACCACTCGAAAAAGAAATTCAGGCCATCGCGGCGGACCGAAATGTATTCTTCTTCGTCAGCGGCGGAGTGGACTCCACCGTTGCCTACACGCTGTGCTTGCGGGCGCTCGGCCCCGAGCGTGTCTTCGGTATCTACGTCGATACGGGCTTAATGCGCGAAGAGGAGACCGCCTATGTGCGGCGTTTGTTCCAGCAACTCGGTGCGAAGGCGTTTCGTGTGGAGGAAGCGGAAGCGGAATTCCTGAAGGCTCTCGACGGCGTCTCGGATCCTGAAGCCAAGCGCCATATCATCGGCGAGCAATTCGTCGTAGTGCAGGAACGCATCTTGAGCACCGGCCATTTTCTGGATGGACATTGGATTTTGGGTCAGGGAACCATTTATCCGGATACCATCGAATCGGGGGGCACCGCCAAGGCAGACGTGATCAAGACTCACCACAATCGCGTGGCCGGCATCCAGAAACTCATGGAATCGGGCCGGATCATCGAGCCGCTAGCGTCGTTCTACAAAGATGAAGTCCGCGAGATCGGCGAAGAGCTGGGCATTCCCGCCGAGTTCCTGCATCGTCATCCTTTTCCAGGACCAGGGCTGGCGATTCGCTGCCTATGCTCTGACACATCCGCACCCGTGACTCGCCGCGATCCGGGCTGGTTGTTGCCCATCCGGTCCGTCGGCGTCAAAGGCGATTCGCGCAGCTATCATTCAGTCCTCGCGCTCGACAACGTGCCGGAAGACGATGTCGCCACCGAGTTGGTGAATGGCATGCTGGACATCAATCGCGTCGTCGGGCTGGTGCACGCGCGGGTTGGAATCGCGGAGATGCAATCAAGCCCCGCCACGCTGACTCGTGAACGCCTGGAACGGCTGCGCCAGGCCGATGCGATCGTTCGGCAATGGTCGGAAGAAAGCGGATTCGAGCGCGAAGTCTGGCAATTTCCCGTGGTGTTGATTCCGATCGGCGCGGGCGACAATCCGGATTCCGTGGTTCTGCGGCCCATT
>Ga0302325_10006703_pt1 | contig 25769 bp, 18 predicted proteins | sample Palsa_T0_2_FD_201948 | JGI IMG/M metagenome (GOLD analysis project Ga0302325, IMG submission 201948) | Peat permafrost microbial communities from Stordalen Mire near Abisko, Sweden - Palsa_T0_2 | ecosystem: Environmental > Terrestrial > Soil > Palsa > Peat permafrost | place: Sweden: Abisko... | reverse complement strand
AGGGCGTCCCCAGCGGGAGTCGAACCCGCGTTAGCGACGTGAAAAGCCGCGGTCCTGGGCCTCTAGACGATGGGGACGGAATACGCAGGCAGGCGCGCGTACTTAGCCGCTCGCCGGCACCCTTGTCCAGTCTTGCCCTCACTCCTCGGGGGGCTTCGTCATCAGGGTCGTCGTACGGCTCTCGGAGCCCTCAAGCCCCGAGCTTGTGCACCTGGGCCGACAGCCGTGACACCGTGCGCGAGGCAGTCTCCCGGGCCATGACGCCCTTGCTCGAGGCCTTGTCGATGGCCACAGTCGCCGCCCGCAGCGCTTCCTTGGCGGCCGCGACGTCCTTTGCCTCGAGGGCGGCACGGACGTGCTTCACGTGGGTGCGCACGGAGCTCTTCACGGCGCGGTTGCGCAGGGTGCGCTTGATTCGCTGGCGATTGCGCTTTTCGGCGGACGGATGGTTGGCCACGGTTGCCTCGACTTTTCGGAGCGGCGGAACATACGGGGAGGGGAGTGAAAGTCAAGCGGGGGGAATCGCCCCCTCGGCGGTGCCCACGCGGGACACGGCCTCGTCATCCGGGAAGGACGATGCGAAACGAGGCCCCCCCGGAGCTTCCACCGTTCACGGCGACCGTGCCCTGGTGCGCCTCGGCGATCCCCCGCGCGATGGCCAGTCCCAGCCCCGCCCCACCGGCGGCGCGTCCGCGCGATCCCTGCTTGTAGCGGTCGAAGATACTCTCGCGCTCGCCAGCCGGGATGCCCGGGCCGGTATCCGCGATCTCGAACACGATCTGGCCCGCCTCGCGCGACACGCGCACGACGACGCGCCCTCCGCGCGGCGTGAACTTCAACGCGTTGGCCACCAGGTTGTCCAGCGCTTGCCGCAGCTTCTGAGGATCCGCCCGCACTTCGAGGTCCAGCGACCCCTCGAACACCAGCGCGATCCGTCGGCGCGTGGCCACCGGGGTGAAGACCCGGAGCATCGGCTCGATGACCGCACCGGCCTTGATGAGCCGGCGCTCCACCGTGAAGACACCGGCCTCCAGGCGGCTGGCGACCAGCACCCCGTCGACCAGGCGCGCCATCTCGCTGCACATCCCGCGGATCTGGGTCACCGCCGCGTGCCGCTCCGCCGGTGTCATGTCCTCGGATTCCAGCACCTCGGCGATGAGCCCCAGCGACGACAGTGGGTGCCGCAGATCGTGCACCAGCATGGCGATGTGGTCGCGACGCTGGGCCTCCAGCATGCGCTTCAGACGGAACGTCTCCAGCGCGGCCCGCACTCGGGCCAGGAGCTCGCGAGAGTCGATGGGCTTGGTCAGATAGGCGTCCGCCCCCTCCTTCAACCCCGCCTCGATGGCGTGCGGCTCGCGCCTCGCCGCCGTGAGCATGATGACCGAGGGGCCGTTGCCGCGACGCGCCCGGAGCCGCCGCAGCACTTCGACGCCGTCGAGACCAGGCATCGACACGTCGAGCAGCACCAGCTCCGGCTCGCGCTCGTCCACCTGGCGCAGCGCCTCGATTCCGCTCTGCGCTGTGCGAACGCGGTGACCGTCGTCGGTGAGGATGGCGTCGTAGAGGACCAGCGTGTCCGGAAAATCGTCCACGATGAGGATGTCGCCCGCGGCGTCTCCCATGGAGGCCAGCGAGGGGCGATCGTTCACTGCAGGGCCCCCGTACTGACCGGCGGCGCCAGGAGGGGTGGCGCCGGATCCACGGGCTGGTCCGCCACGCGCGGCAGGACCAGCGTGAAGGTCGACCCGCGACCCTCCTCCGAGCGGACCTCGATCTCCCCGCCGAGCGCCCTGGCCAGCCGGCGCGACAGGGCCAGGCCGACGCCCGTGCCTTCGTAGCGACGACCGTCCCCGGCCTCCAGCTGGTGGAAGTCCTGAAAGAGCTCCTTGATGGCATGGGCCGGAATGCCGATGCCGGTGTCGCGGACGGCGAGCTGGATCTCGTTCTTGGTCGGTCGCACGCTGAGGACGACCTGCCCTTCGTCGGTGAACTTGATGGCGTTCGACAGCAGATTGAGCAGGATCTGCCGGACGCGCTGCGAGTCGGTCACTGCATCGAGAGGCCCGTCGCTCCCCTCCACGACCAGCGTGACGTTCTTGCCCGAGCGCAGACTGTCCACCTCCGCCACGCACGCGCGTGCAAGATGGTGGACGTTCACCGGCGCCAGGCGCACCTCGATCCGTCCCGCCTCCGCCTTGGCCAGATCGAGCACGTCGTTGATGAGCCCGAGCAGGTGCTCGCCGTTTCGCTTGATTCGCTCGAGGGACTCCCGCGCGCGCGGCGAGAGCTGCTCCCGCGGCGAGTTGGCCAGCAAGTCCGCGAAGCCGAGGATGGCCGACAGGGGCGTGCGCAGCTCGTGGCTCATGGACGCGAGAAACTCGGTCTTGACCTTGTTGGCCCGCGTCAGGCGCTCGCCCTGCTCGGTGAGCGCCACGCTCTTTTCGCGCAGGCGGTCGTGCGTCCAGGCGTTGTGCAGCGCCACCGCGAGCTGGCGTGCGGCGTCGCGCACGAACTCCGCGCGATCCTCGGCCGACGTGTGGATGCCGCCGAGGACCATGGCGCCGGCCCCTTCGTTGCCCAGGGCGATGGGGTAAGCCAGCACCCACCGCAGCGGCGCCGTGCCGATGCCGAGGTCTAGCCGGGGGAGCGGGTCACCCAGCGACTCGCCGCGGAGGTACACCGGCTCGCGCCTTTCCATGACCGCCTTGGGGAGGCCCTCGGCGCCGAAGGCCCCGTGGTCCACGGCCCGCCCGTCGGCCGAGCTGGCGTGCACCGGCACCAGGCGGTCCGCGTCGTCGAGCAGGTAGACGACGCCCACCTGCGCCCCGGACAGCCGCACCAGCGTCTGCAGCCCTCCCGCCGCCAGCGCCCCCACGTCCAGCGTCTTCAGCTCGCGTACAAACTCGGCATAGGCGCGCGCCCGGGCGTCGCGGGCGGCCAGGTCCTCGTTGGCCCGGGTGAGCTCGGCTACCGCGCGCTCCCGGTCGGCGAGCGTGGCGCGCAAGCTGGCGTCCTTGTCGAGCAGCAGCGCGTTCATGGTCACCAGGCTCTGCTGCACCGCTCCCAGCTCGTCGCGCCGCGTCGCCATCGGCGGCAGGCGCTCCAGGCGCCCTGTCGCTACCAGCGCCTCCTCGAGCTGCGCCGTCGTCCCGGCGATGTCACGCGCGATCCAAGCGCCGCTGCCCAGCGCGATGATGATGGCCACCAGCAGCACCGTCCGCGTCGCTCGCTGCGAGGCAGCCGCCGACTCGAACGCCAGCTGCTCGCGATCGTCGGCGTCCTCGATGGCGTGCTTGCCCAGGTCGGACAGGATGACGCGCATCGCGTCGGTCTTGGCCTTCCCCTCGTCGGCGGCTTGCTCGTCGGGGACGACCCCTCGTTCACGCGCGTGGATCTGCGGCTCGCTGATGTTCTCGATCCACTCGTGCACCAGCTCCCCGAAGCGAGCCACGCGCTCGTCCTCGGTGCCGCTCTCGGCGACGGCCTGCGCCTCGGCGAGCACCCCCTCGAGATCCTTGCGCGCCTGATTGTAAGGATCCAGGAAGGCCCGGTCGCTCGTGAGCAAGAAGCCGCGCTTGCCGGTCTCCAGGTCGGACATCAAGCGCAGCAGGCGCTCGGCGTCGAAGGCCAGCTTGAGGTCGTGCTGCACCAGGCGCTCGAACTGCTTCTCCAGCTCCTCGTGCGCGGAGTTGGCGCGGTAGAGTCCGACCCCCAGCACCGCCACCACGAGGAGGGAGCTCAGAAGGATTCGCCAGAAGAGGGTGCTCTTGAGAATGCGCACGCGACAGCCCCCACAGAGTGTTGCATGGGCTTGTCTGGGGCGCCTCTTTCCTCGAGGCATTCGCCCCTTAGGCTTCTCGACCGATCCATGCTCCTGCGCAGGCCAGCACCCAGGCGATGGGCGAGAGCGCCAGGGCGAAGACCACCGTGAAAGGCGCGGCGAAGCCCAGCCCGGTCAGCGTGATGGTGAGCGCGAGCACGCACGCGAGAGCAGGCTCGAGCAGGGTGCGGACGCCTGCCGCGCGGGCGATGAGCCAGCCGCTCACCGGGAAGGACGCGAGCAGGCCGATGCCCAGCAGGAGCACCGGCGCGGCGGCGCCGACGTCGTGCTCGTCCACCGTGGACAGGTCGATCTTCAAGAGATGCGCCGCCAGCACCCCCGCGGCGACACCGACGAGCATCGCCCCGATGGTGACGAGGGCACCGAACAGCACCCAGCGCACCTTCACCGGCTGGTCGGCGCGGCTCAGCGCCGAGCGCAGCGCGGACAGGCTCGGGGGCTGCGGGCCTATCGACAGGCGCGAGAGATGCCCGCCGGAGAACGACGAGTGAGGCCGAGGGTCGCCGCGCAAGCGCAGATCGCGCGCCAGAAACCAGGCGAGAACGCCCATCGCGGCCAGGAGTGGGGTCACCGCCAGGAGCGCGCCGGGTCCACGCCCGTACACGAAATGCGCGTAGAGGCCGTGTGCCACGATGGTGGCCACGAAGGCCGTCGGGAAGATGGGGACGCGCGTCTTGGAGTGCTTCGCGCGGCCGAGCGCGTACCCCCACATGCACGCGAAGAACACATGGGCCGGCAAGGAGAGCAGCGCCCGCGCCATCCAGATGGCCCCTGTGGGATGCGCGTGCAGGACGAAACCGTTCTCGACCGCCGCGAAACCAAGCGCCGACGAGGCGGCGTAGACGACGCCGTCGTACGGCTCGTCGATGTGCTTCGAGAGAAACGCTGGCCAGGCCGCCGCCACCTTGCCCGCTTCTTGCGCGGGCGCGACGACGAGAAAGAGAAACACCAGGGCGCCCTCCTCGCCGGCGGCGGAGACCCGGACGTCGAGCCCCGTCAGCCCCGCCGCGCGGCTGACGAGAAGCAGCGAGAACAGCGCCGCCACGGACCCCAGCACGAACGTGACCGCCAGCAGCCACGGCGGCTCTCGGCGCACGTCGGTGCGGCGGAGCAGGGCGGCGAAGAGGGCCGCCGGGAGGATGGCCGGAAGGAGCCAGCGCAACGTCGCGAGCACGAGGGCAGCATAGTCGCCGGCCGCCCGTCCTCGGAGCTCGTCAGAAATGAATGCCGAGGTGAGCCGTCGGGACGAAGGCGAAGCCCGCGCTGTTGCCCGATTCGTTGTAGAGTTGCTGCTCCTGCTCCGGTAGCGACGTGACGTCGGACTCCGGAAGCCCCGCGGGGAGGGGGACTTTCGGGCGCTCGAGGAAGAGGAACTGCAACTCCGCGTCGATGCCGATGGAGACGTACTTGGCCAGGTAAAAGTCGATGCCCACCATGGGGCCGACGTCGAAGCCGTGGACGCTCACGCTGGAGGGGTTGTCGCCCGCCGCCACGGACACCGTCGACTTGTTCAGCGACCCGACGAAGTTGTAGCCGCCGCGCACGCCGAAGTAGGGGTCGACGTGGCCGATGCGGGTGTGGAACGCCGCTTCCCCGCTGAGCTCCCAGAGATCCCCGATCCCCGAGAGCTGCAGATCGCGCACGCGCACGCCGAGGCTGAAGAAGAAGAGGCGAACCCCCGCCGCGGCGCCGTACGCCGGTCCGCCCGCCGACGTCTTCTCCAGACCGAGCGTCTTCGAGTCGAACGAGTCCATGCTGGCGAATCCGCCGCCCAGGTCGGCGTTGAGGTACACCCACTCCAGCCCGAGTCCGCTGTCCTTGCGCTCTTCGCGCTCTTCCTGATTGGAGATAGCGGGGTTGCTGGTCGCGTCGCCCGCCGCCGGCGTCTCGCCCGACGGATACGCCGGCGGTGGCGAGCTCGGATACGCGGGAGGCGGTTGCAGCGCCTGGGCGTTTGCCCTGGAAGCAAAGACGACGACGGAGGCCGAGGCGAGCCAGGCGAAGGGGCGCATCATGGGTAGGCTGCCCGTGAGGATACTACTCGATGACCTCGCAGGCTCGCTCGAGGAGCTCGGCGACGTCGAGCTGGTCCACCCTGTCCTCCAGGTTCTTGCTCTTGATGCCATCGGTCAGCATCGTCATGCAGAAAGGGCAGGCGCTGGCGATGGTCTGCGCGCCGGTGTCGAGGAGCTGAAGCGTCCGCTTCACGTTCACCCGATCGCCGTTCTGCTCCTCCATCCACATCTGCGCACCCCCCGCGCCGCAGCAAAGACCGCGCTGCTTGGTCCAGTACTCGGGCTCCACCAGCTCGACACCCGGAATGCGCTGCAGGATCTCCCGCGGCGGATCGTAGACGCCGTTGTAGCGGCCGAGGTAGCAGCTGTCGTGGTAGACCACGCGCCCCTCCACCGGGTTTCTCGGTACGAGCTTTCCCTCCGCCAGAAGCCCCAGCAAGAAATCGCTGTGGTGCACCACTTCGAGCTTCAGACCGAAGTCCGGATACTCGTTTTTGAGCGAGTTGAAGCAGTGCGGGCAAGTCGTTACCACCGTCCGCGCGCCGCCCTTGTCCTGGTAGGCATGGATCGTCGTGGCGTTGCCCTCGGCCAGCATGGCGAAGAGAAACTCGTTGCCGGCGCGCCGTGCCGGGTCGCCGGTGCAGTTCTCTTCCTGGCCGAGGATGGCGAAGTCGACCCCGCCCCGCTGAAGGAGCCGCGCCGTAGCGCGCGCGATCTTCTTTGCGCGATCGTCGTAGCTGGCCGCGCAGCCCACCCAGAAGAGGACCGGCGTCGTCGGCTTCTCGCTCATCGTTGGCACGCCCAGGCCGTCGCTCCACGCCGAGCGGTCCATGCGCGAGAGATTCCAGGGATTGCCGTTGGCCTCCATGCCCTGAAAAGGCTTGGCCAGCTGGTGCGGGAACTCCCCTTTGACCATGACCAGGTTTCTTCGCATGTCGACGATCTTGTCGACATACGAGATGAGGACGGGGCACTGCTCCTCGCAGGCACGGCAGCTCGTGCAGGCCCAGAGGACATCGGGGTGAATCACCTCGGAGACCAGGTTGACGGGCTTCAGCGCGATCGCCGCGATCGCCTGGGGGCCTGGGATGGCCTGGATCCCCGCGACCTCCTTCTTTCCCTCCTTCTCGCGGTGAACGACCTCCTCCTCCCGCGAGTAGAGGTGATCGCGCAACGCCAGGGTCAGGTGCTTGGGGCTCAGGATCTTCCCGGTCTGGTGCGCGGGGCAGTTGTCCGAGCAGCGCCCGCACTCCGTGCAGGTGTAGAAGTCGAGCAGCGCCTTCCAGGTGAAGTGTTCGATCCGCGCGACGCCGATGGGGAGTGCCAGCGGGTCCGCCGCCTCTCCCGCCGCACCCACCTTCTCCATGAGCTTCTCGGCGCTCTCCGCCATGGGTTCGAGTCGCCCCGCCGGATGCAGGCTGCGAGCGAAGACGTTGGGGATCGCGGTGATGACGTGAAAGTGCTTCGAATGCGGCAGGAGGTTGAGAAAGAGCAGCACCAGCGTGGAGTGCGTCCAGAAGCCCAGATGGGAGAGAAAGACCAGCGCCCCGGGCGACAGCGACTGAAGGAGCAGCGCGAAGAACGAGGCCGCGGGCGACGGCCACGGCGACCAGGCGCCGCCGAAATGCTCGGTCCCCAGAGGGGCCACGATGGTGGCGATGGAGGCGCACTGCCGGGCCGTGGCCACTTGCGTCGCCGCGTCGCACAGGCCAGCCTTCTGCGAGGCGAGCACGAGCGACGCCCCGTCGTAGGTCATGTCGGCGACCATCATCGTCAGGATGATGGCGATGATGAGCAGACCCTCGAGCGAGAGGGCCATGCGCTTCGGTTTCACGACCAGGCGATAATAAAAGAAGACCAGCGTCCCCAGGATGACTCCCGTGGCGGTGCAGTCCTTGGCGAACTCGTACGTCGCGCCCAGCGCCCCGTCGGGCCGCAGCACCCAGAGATCGAACGGAGCGTAGAAGCCCCGTCCCCATAGAATCAGCGTGCGAAGAAGGAGGACGACGAATCCCGTGAAGATGAGCTTGTGAGCCCATCCGGCGGGGTTGTAATAGTCCATCTTTTCCTGGCGAAACGCGTACCTCCAGGTCCCGCGCAGGCGGACGGCGATGTGGTCGAGACGGCTGGTGGCCTGCGCGATCTGAAGGAGCTGCCAGCGCCGGCTCGCGGACCACGCGAACATCGCGAAGGCCGCGAAGATGAGGGTCAGCATCGCCGTGGGGCTCATCGTCGAAGCTTTATCGGGTCCGCGCCGATGGCGTCAAACGGCGCCTCCCGGTCGGGCAAGGTTCGGCCGGATGATCTAGGCTCGCCGGGAGCCCGTGACCTACGACTTCGTCATCATCGGCTCCGGGTTTGGCGGCAGCGTTTCGGCGCTGCGCCTGGTCGAGAAGGGCTACCGCGTCCTTCTGCTGGAGAAGGGGCGCCGCTTCGAAGCCAGCGACTTCCCCAAGACCAACTGGGAGCTTCGCCGCTGGATGTGGATGCCCCGCTGGGGGCTGCGCGGCATGTTCAAGATGAGCTTCTTCCCTCACCTCACCGTGGTGCACGGCGTCGGGTACGGCGGCGGTTCGCTGGTCTACGCCAACACGCTGCCCGTTCCCAAGCACGCCTTCTTCTCCAGCGGGACGTGGAGCGGTCTGGCCGACTGGAAGACGGAGCTCGCCGACCATTACGCCACGGCGCAGCGCATGCTCGGCGCCACGCGAAACCCGAACCTCACCTACGTGGACGAAGTCATCCGCGAGGTGGCGCGGGACATCGGCCGGCCCGACGATTTCCATCCCACCGAGGTCGCGGTTTACTTTGGCCAGCCCGGACGGACGGTGCCCGATCCGTATTTCGGCGGTCGCGGTCCCGATCGCACCGGGTGCATCGGCTGCGGCGCCTGCATGACGGGCTGCCGCTTCAACGCCAAGAACACGCTCGACAAGAACTATCTCTACCTCGCCGAGAAGCTCGGCCTGGAGGTCGCCACCGAGACGGAGGTGACCGCCGTGCGGCCCGCCGAAGGGGGTTATCGCGTCGAGGCTCGCGGGGGTCGCGTCGTCACGGCCAAGAACGTGGTCTTGGCCGGCGGCGTTCTCGGCACCCTGGAGCTCCTGCTGCGCATGAAGGCCGATCCCCAGGGCCTGCCGCGGCTCTCCGATCGACTGGGGCAGTTCGTCCGGACCAACTCGGAGTCGCTCATCGAGGTGGTGAGCGAGCGGCGCGATCACGACCTCTCCAAGGGCATCGCCATCGGATCCATCCTGGAGACCGACGAGCACTCGCATCTCGAGCCGACTCGCTACGGGGCGGGTTCCGGCTTCTTCCGCTTGCTCGCCGCGCCGCATGTCGCGGGCGCCTCGTTCTGGATCCGCATGGCCAATCTGGTGGGCACCGTCGCGCGGCACCCGCTCCGCCTGCTCCGCGCCGTCCTGGTGCCCGATTTCGCCAAGTACAGCGTCATCCTCCTCTACATGCGCGCGCTCGAGGGTTCCTTGCGGATGAAGATCGGGCGCGGGATAACGACCGGCTTCGCAGCCGGGCTGACGACGGAGCTCGGCGAGGGGCCGGCTCCTACCGCGTCGATCCCAGAAGCGACCGAGCTCGCCAGGCGCGTGGCGGAGAAGATCCAGGGACTCCCCGTCAGCCTGATGACCGAGACCGCGCTGGGTGTCCCGACCACCGCGCACATCCTGGGCGGATGCTGCATGGGAGCCACGGCGGACGACGGGGTGATCGACAGCCATCATCGGGTGTTCGGCTACGATGGGCTGTTCGTCATCGACGGGTCCGCCGTGTCGGCAAACCCGGGCGTGAATCCTTCGCTCACCATCACGGCGCTCGCCGAGCGTGCGATGAGCCGCATTCCTCCGGCTAGCTGACGACCCGTGCCCCGCATTGCGCTCCTTCCCTTGCTTGCTGCGCTCGCGATCTCGTGCCGCAGGGACGCGGCGCCCGCTCCTCATGCGGTGAGCGAGGCGCCGGTTGCGGCGCCCGCCACGCTCGTCGCCGAAGGAACGCTGCGCGATCCGGATGCGTTCTGGGGCCGGCTGCGCCAGGGCGGCGGAGCCGCGACCATGCGGATGCCCGAGACCGCGGCGGGGGCCGTCTTCGCCTGGGCCGGCATCGATCCCGCGCTGGCGCCCCTCATCTCCGGGAAGCTTCCGTTCCACGTCGCGATCGGCGATGGGGCCGGCGGCATCGCGTTCGCCATCGCCATGAAGCTGAGCAACCTCGAGACCGTCCGAAGCGCGCTGGTGGAGGGAGATACGGCCCGTTACCGAGGGGAAGAAATCGACGGGATGATCCATCTCCTGCCACGCGATGACGCGACGCCGAGCCTCGCGCTCGCCGTCTCCTGGTCGGGCTATCTGGTCATCGCCTCGAGCGCGTCCGAACTCGCCGGCCTGGGGGCGTATGCCGCGCGCACCTTGCCGGCCAAGCCGCTCCCGGCCTCCTCGTTCCAGCTACGGATGGAGCCTGCTGCGCTCGAGCGGGCCGGAGAGAAGGCGCCGGACTTCGCCGCCGGGGCGATCGCGGCATGGGCTCGCGGTGTGCTGCCGCCGGAGGTCGACGCCGCCGCCGTCGCCGCCTGTTTCGCGCCGGGAATACGGGATGCGGCGGCGATGGCCAGTGACCTCCGCGAGGCGCGAGTCGACGCAGACGTCGACGACGCGAGCTTCGACGCGGTCGTCACGCTGGAGCCCAAGCCCGGCGACAACGGGGCCCGACGCCACCTGAACGCGATGCGTCCGGCGGACCCCTCGCCGCTCCTCGATGCGCCGCGTGAGGCCATCGCAGCGCTCTTCTGGAGCGACACGGCGGATCTTCGCGCGGACGGCGCGAGCACGCTGGGCCCCTGTCTCGGGCGGGCCCTGGCGCCCATCCTGGGGTCCCATGGCGGTCCGAAGATGGCCAATCTCCTGGCGGCCTGGGCACGAGGCCGCGGCGACTGGGAGACGGCGGCGTTCATCGACAGACCGTCGGTGGCCGGGCTGGTGGTGCGCGCGCCGGTGGCCGACGGCGCCGCGGCGTCGGCTTCGCTGCGCGGCGCGGCCGACCTGGTCTCGCAGCCCTCCTTCGCCGATTCCATCCGCCGCCTCCTGCCGCTGAGGGCGGGAGGGGTCGAGCCCATCGACGTGCCGCGCGTCGGCAAGGGGTCCGTGGTGATGTTTCCCACCCATCCCCCGCCGTCGCGGGGGACGGCGGATCCGCCGGCGGCGAGCCCGAATCTCGCCCCGCCGGGGCTGGCATGGGCGGTGGACGCGAAGGAAGTCGACATCGGCCTGGGCCAAGCGCCGAGCGAGCTGCTGGCGCTCACCCGGCCGGCGGCGTCCCTTCGGACCGCGGCATCCATCGAGCGCGCGGTACGAGCGCTCGGCCCGGACGTCACCTTCGCGGCCATCGTCGTGCCGCCCGGTTGCTGCACCTCGGCGGCCGCGGCCGCAGCTCCGCTGACGCTCGGGTGGGGTCGCCACGACGGCCAGGGCGCGGCGAAACTGACCATCGGCGACGCGCTCCTCGCACGGATCCTGGCCCAGGTCACCGGACCGTAGAGCGACCCCACCACCACGCATCGAAGCCGCTTCAGCGGCGATCTGCGTGGAGCCCGCGCGGTCCGACCGGCCGCCGGAAACCGTCACAACGTCCATTTGCGCAAGCACTGGAACTCGATCTCGGCAGGCCCCCAGATCCGGGCATCGTTCGGTGCGGGCAGATTCGAGTCCGTAACCTTTCTTTCGTTGCCCCTCACAGTGTGATGCGACCTAACCCTCCGCCCGCGATTGCCGGCGAGCACCGAGTTCACAACGCGCAGGGAGCCCTCGATCAGGCGAAAGCCAAGGGCGAGGTGCGGCTCGACCCCGGAGAACCCACTTTCTGCTCCGGTCTGGGTCGGTCTGCTCTCCACCATCGGACTGGCGATGCAGACCAGCGTGGTCATGGTCGTCTACATCGATGAGGCGTTTCATCGACGCGTGCGGGAAGGGAGAATCCATACCCGCGAAGACATCGTCGCCGCGCACGCAGAGGGGACGGTGCAGCGCCTGCGTCCCAAGATCATGACCGTCACCACGATGGCGGCAGGTCTCTTGCCGCTTCTGTGGGCCCATGGATCGGGCGCGGAAATCATGAGACGAGTCGCGGCTCCGATGCTCGGCGGCCTTCTCACCAGCGCCTTTCTCACACTGGAAGTGTTGCCTGTCCTCTATACGATCTGGCGCCAGCGTCAGCTTCGGCGCGCCCAGCGCCTCGGCGTCCCGCTCTCCGCTGAGGTGGGCGCGGTCCCCTCCTGGGCGGCTCGGTAGACGCCGGCGGACGTCAGCGGGCCCATCCGAACGGATCGCTGGCTCCTGGCTGGGCTCGTAGCTGCGGCCGAGCCGTGTCACCATGACCCCCCCATGGCGAAACGCATCGTCGAACGCGACATCCAACCCCTGGACGCGCCGCGCCGTCGCACCCTTCTTGCACGATGACCGTCGATGCCCCCTGAGCGAATGCCCGAGCTTGGCTCGCCCGTGGTCGACGGGATTGCGATAGGCCGGGCAATCGTCTGGGAGAGCGATCCTGCCCCCGAGAACGTGACCCGCACCCCGGCGCAAGAGCGCATGCGAATCACGCGGGCGATGGCGCGCGCCACCCGTGGGGTCGAAGAGCTGGTTCGCCTGCTGGGGGCTGCCGAGGCGGAGCTGTTCGAGCCGGAAATCGAGATTCTCAAAGAGCTCGAGCCCTTGTTGTTGGAAAAGGTCGACGCCGGGCTGGCGGCCGAGGAGGCGGTCAACGAGGCGACCTCTCAGGTCTCGACGGACTTGCTGGTCGATGCGCGGGCCCGGTTGCTGGACGGCCTCGGATACGCCGAGCGCTCCGTCGGGTCGTTGCTGGAGGGACGGGACGGCGACCGGGTGCTGGTCACGGGGGCCCTGACCCCGTCGGTCGTGGCGTCCCTTCCTGCAAGGGTGGTCGGAATCATCGCCTCGTCGGAGGAAGGGGAGCGGGCGACAGGCGCCATGTCGCACGCAGCGATCCTCGCTCGTGGTCGCGATATCCCCCTGGTGTTCGTCGCCCCCGGCGTGGCCCTGGCCATCCGAAACGACGACACGGTGGTCCTCGACGCGACCGCGAGCCCGGCATCCATCTGGGTCGCGCCCGACGATTCCGTGGTTCGCGAGGCACACCAGCGGCGAGAGGCGCGGATGTTGACGCGCGCCGAGGAGGAGTCTCGCGTCGCCGCCCCGCTCTCGCACCTGAGCCTCGAGGTGCACGTCAACGTCGGTTCGCGCTACGAGCGCTTTCCCGCGTCTGCCGACGGCATCGGTCTCCTGCGAACCGAGCTGGTGTTCTCCGAGCACGCCAGCGCTCCCAGCGAAGGGGAACAGTTCGGCGCGCTGCTGGCGATCGCCGCGCCCCTCGGGCGGGCGCCCTTCGTCGTGCGTTTGTTCGACGCGGGGGGAGACAAACCGCTTTCATGGCTTCCGGCGCCGCGCGAAGCCGTGGCGGCACGGGGGATCGCGCTCCTGCTCTTGCACCCGATGCTTCTCGACGCGCAGCTCCGCGCCATCGTCCGTGCGGCCGACCACACCAACGTGCGCGTGCTCTTGCCGCTGGTGACCAGCGCCGCGGACGTCGAGCACGTGCGTGCGCGCAGCCAGGGAAGGCTACCGGTGGGGGCGATGATCGAGACCCCCAGCGCGGTGGAGCAGATCGACGAGATTGCCGCCGTCTCCGATTTCATCTGCATCGGCACGAACGACCTCTTCGCGATGGTGACTGGCCGGGATCGCGCCGACTGCACGCTCTCGCTGGATACCCGCGCCCTGCGCATGGTCGAGCGCATCGTCGTCGCTGCGCACGCCCACGGGAGGAAGGTCAGTGTATGCGGGGAGCTCGCCGGCGACCCACACTCCGCCCGCATCCTGGTTGGGCTGGGCGTCGATGCCATCAGCGTGGCCGCCGTCCGCTTCGCCAAGGTGAAATTCTCCTTGCGCGACGTCACACTCGACGATTGCCGCGCCGTCGCGCGCGAAGCACTGAGAGGAGCCGACGGGCTCGAGCAGTACAGCAGAGCGGTGTAAGGCAGCGTGGGCGGATAGCGCGCCGGAGCAGGGCTCGCGGATCCGTCACTCGCGTGTACAATTGGGGGGGTGGACGGTGATTCGCATTCACGAGCGCTCGTTCGAACGGTCGGACGGTACACGATGTTTGCGGAGATTGCGGCCGGGGGAATGGCGGCCATTCACCTGGGCCGACTCCGCGGTCCCGCGGGCTCCTCTCGCACCGTGGCCATCAAGCGCTTGCATGCCCAGTTCGCCAAGGATCCCGAATTCGTCAAGATGTTTCTCGACGAAGCGCACCTGGCCGCTCGGATCCGGCACGCCAACGTGGTCTCACCCATCGACGTGGTGGCCACTCATGGCGAGCTTTTCCTGGTCATGGACTACGTGCAAGGTGAGTCTCTTTCACGACTCGCGCTGGCCAACCGGCGCTCCGGAACGCCCATCCCCACGGAGATCACACGCTCCATCCTTTCGGATGTCCTCCACGGATTGCACGCGGCGCACGAGGCCACCAGCGAGCGCGGCGAAAAGCTGGGAATCGTGCATCGCGACGTTTCGCCGGAGAACGTGCTGGTCGGCGTGGACGGAGTGGCGCGCGTGCTGGATTTCGGCATTGCCAAGGCGGTGGGGCGCGCGACCATCACGCGTGAAGGGCAGATCAAGGGCAAGATTGCCTACATGGCGCCGGAGTGCTTTCAGCTCGGGGAGGTGAACCGCCAATCGGACATTTACGCGGCGGCAGTCGTTCTCTGGGAGACGCTCACCGGCGAGAGACTCTTCAAGGCCGATACGGACTCGCAAACCGTGGCGCGTATTCTCGCCGGCGAGGTGGTCCCCCCGAGTCGGTCGGCGTCCGACGTCTCCCCCGAGCTCGACGCGGTGGTCCTTCGCGGCTTGAATCGCGACCCTGCGAAACGTTTCGAGACCGCTCTGGAGATGGCGCAGGCACTCGAAGCTACGGGAGACAGGGCCACGACGACCCAGGTCGGCGAGTGGGTGCAGCGGATTGCGCTCACCGCGCTCGCCGGCCGCGCACGGATGCTCGCCCAGATCGAGCAGGGAGGCGATCCCGAGCCTTTCTTCGATTCGGCGGAGGTCACGGGGGCCCACCCCTCGCTCCTGGCCCAGGAGATGCCCACCTCCCGTATGACACCGCCGGAGACCAGGCAGGTCGGTAGGTCGGCGCCCCTGGTCGCCCTGTCTCGCCCCTGGGCGCCCACGTGGCTGCGCAAGCCGGATTCGCGCAGTCCGAAGGCGTCCGGCGATCGCTGTAGCGTGGCCCTCTTTTCCATGGATGACGGTGAGTACCAGGAGCTTCTTCGCGAAGACGTTCTCAAGGCAGCGCGCGGACACGGCTTTGCCACGCGCGTCTTTCGAGCCGGCAACGACTCCGAGAAACAGGTGGCTCAGATCCAGGAATGCCTCCGGGAGCCGCCCGATCGACGGCCGACGGTGGTGATGGTCAGTCCGGTGCGCGAGGGTTCCCTCCTGTCGACGGCCCACGAGGCCTGCCGCCTGGGAGTTGGCTGGGTGGTCCTCATCCGCTGGTGGGATTACGTGAATAACCTCCGGGCGGAGTTCCCGGATCTCCCGATCTTCGCCGTGGTGGCCGATCAGAAGGAGATTGGTCGCATCCAGGGCCAGCAGCTTCTCGCGCTCTTGCCCCGCGGCGGTGAGCTCGTCTACATCCAGGGGCCGCTCGGTACTTCCTCGGCGGTTCGCCGCTATGCCGGTGTTCAAGAGGTCTTGCGGGGCTCACCCATCGAAGTGTTCACGGTTCACAGCGACTGGACTCTCGAAGGCGGAACGCGCGCCATGATGGACTGGGCGCGCGTCTTCCAAAGGCGGGAGTTGCCGAGGTTCATCGTCGGCGCCCAGAACGACGCGATGGCGATGGGCGCCAGGGACGCGGTGATGGCGGTCGCCAGAGATCGGGGAAGCTCGGCGGAGGGGGTCTCCTTCTGCGGCTGCGATGGCTCACCCGCCTACGGTCAGCGCCTGGTCATGGAGGGCAAACTCGCCGCGACGGTCATCGTCCCCGCATTTGGCGGACGGGCGATCGCGGAAGTGGCGTCGATGCTGCGGGGCGGTCCGCGGCCGCCAGCGACGATCTTTCTGAAGCCCGTACCTTTTCCGGAGCCTCAAGAGCTCGCGCGCTCGTCGGGCAGGGCGCCGTGAGGCCCCCCCCGCCGCCATGGCAAATCAGAGCTTGGGCCGCACGAAGACGTCGAACAACGTGCCCACGACCAGGCGGCCGAGCCGCGCCACCGCCTCGGCACGGGCGAGCGGCGAGCCCCCTCCGACGACGCGGAACGTCGTCAGCTGACGAGCGAAGTCGTTGGCGTGAACGCGAAGCACCCCTGCCTGGACGATGGGTCCATGCGCGTCGTGGCCTTGGTGAATCAGCGTATAGAGGGTGGTCATGGACCCCCATACGTCGAATCCACCGTGATCGCGCACGTCCTTGTATCCCGTCAGCAGGTAGCGCTGACCATCGGCCCCGTAGAAAGGGAGGGTGTAGACCAGCTTGCGGGCGTCGGGCGAGTCGGTCTCCTCGAAGAGGTTGAACACGCCGCCGCTGACTCTCGCGCCGGTGGTCGTGGTGACCCCCGAGACCAGCAGCTCGCCGATGGCGACCGCCGCATGCTTCTTGTCGGCAATGAAGGCGGTGGCGTCCTGCAAGGTGAGGGTGAGGGTGACCTGGGTCGATGCGTCGAGGCGCTCGCCCGCGTCCGCCAGAGCCAGGTACTCGGCCAAGGTCTGCGGCTCGAGCGAGGTCGGTGACAGAAATCCCTCCATGGTCTCGGTGCATGTGAGGCCGATGCCGGGTGTCTCCGGGGGTGCCGTTCCGTCCTTGGGGATCTGCACCGCGTTCATGGGCTCGACCACCGGCTGGACCTTCCCGCGCTCGGGGGCCATCCATGCCGGGTCGTTCTTGTACCGACGAATGAAGAGCTCGATGTTGCGCTCGGCGACCGCCGCGATGGTGTGCGATGGATTGGTACCGGTCGCGGCGGGCAACGCGGCGCCGTCCATGACGTAGAGGTTCGGGTAGCCGTGGACCTGGCCGTCGGGGTCGACCACGCCAGCGCTGGGACTCTCCGCCATGACGCACCCACCGAGGTTGTGGACGGATATCGGCTGATTCAGAAACTTCCAGAAAGGATTGTATCCCATGGCCCCGCCGAGCGCTTTGGCCACGTCCTGGCTGAGGCGCTCCTCGGTGGAGTAGAGGGGCATGTTCGACCCGACGTCCCACTCGATGCGCAGCAAGTTCGTGAGCGGCACGAGCTCGATTCGTCCGTTGGCCAGATCGCGCCCCATGGCCAGAAAGACCGCCGAGTTTGCGCCGACGCCCGTGTTCTCATCCACGCGCCCGCGGCTCGCCGAGATGGTCACCCGCTTCAGGTCGTGCTGGGTCACGGCCACCACGTCGCGCTCGAAGCCGTGTCGGGGGTCGAGCAGCTGCAGCAGCGACGCGATGTTCCGAGGGTAGCCGCCCTCCTCCAAGAGAAACCACGAAGCGTCGTCCATCGCGGCCCGATCATAAAGCATCCCCGTGGTGATGATGGGCCCGACCGACGGCTCGAACGGTTGCGCCGTCTCGAACGCCAAGGCGACGTAGTCTCCATTGCCAGAATAGTGGTGGCCCAGCGCGGGGCTCAGTCCGGGCAGCGTGCCGTACTCGTCGCGGCACCGCAGCAGGAGTTCCGTCGTGTTGATGGCGCCCGCGCAGACGAAGACGCTCTGCGCTTCCACCGAGCCGTCCACGTCCCTCACGTGATCACGATAGTGAACGCGGTATCCGCCGCTGTCGTTCGGCTCGATCCGGAGCACCTCGGTGCGCAACGCGACTTCGACCTTGCCGGTGTTCTCGGCCAGAGCGAGGTAGTTCAGATCGAGCGTATTCTTCGCCTGCCGGTTGCAGCCGACGACGCACTCGCCGCAATAGTTGCAACCTTGCTGGAGCGCACCGAAGGCGTTTCTCTGCGGCTCTTTGCTGGGGTCGTCGAAGTGAACGGCGATGTTCGGATGGAAGAACTGCGCGCTTCTCCCGAGCTTCGCCGCGACCTCGCGCATGAGCAGGGTCTTCGGCGGAAGGCTGGCCGGCAAGTCGGCTCGATACTTCACGGGCTGGACCGGGTTCACCTCCAGCATGGTCGCGGCGAGATCGTAGTATGGATCGAGCAGGTCGCGCGTGTAGCCTGCCGGCCAAGACGCGAACCCGTCCGGCGGGACACGCAGGTGAACGTTGGCGTAGATCTGTGATCCTCCGCCGTACGCGGCCGACTGTACGACGAACATCTCCGAGATGGGCTTGACGTCGAAAAGCCCCTGCTCGTGTCGCCACAACCAGCCGTCGAGCGGATCATCCCAGTTGCGCGGAAACCCACCGAAGGGATAGCGCCGGCCGCGCTCGATGACGCCCACTTCGAGGCCCGCTTGTGCCAGACGGCACGCGCTGACCGAGCCCCCGAAACCGGTACCAATCACCAGCGCATCGTAGCTAGCCCGCATGGCCTCTCCCACCCTCACGCGAACACGGCACAGCTCGGGAAATAGAGCCCGTGACCACCGCGGTCAAGTGCTACACCTGGCGACGTCATGGCCCCCTCCACCGACGTCGCCTTTCACGGCATCGACCACGTTCAGCTCGCGGCGCCCCCGGGCTGCGAAGCCGAAGCGCGGAGCTTCTTCGGCGGTCTACTCGGCCTCACCGAGCTGCCGAAGCCGCCGTCTCTCGCTGTCCGGGGTGGCTTGTGGTTCCGCTGCGGCGGGCAGCAGATCCACATCGGCGTGGAGGGGGACTTCCGACCCGCCAAGAAGGCGCATCCTGCGTTTCGACTGCGCGACCATGCGGCGCTCGAGGCGCTGAGGGCCCGCCTCTCGGCCGCCGGCATCACCACCCGAGAGGATGTCGAAATAGAGGGCGCTGCACGATTCTTCGCCGAGGATCCATGGGGCAATCGGCTCGAGTTCGTCTCGCGCTAGGAGACTGTCGGGGCTTTTGCCGACGGCCTCACCACGCGCAGGTGGAGAGCGCCATGATCGCCGCCAGGCGCGCCTTCACCACGCCATATTCCGCCACGACCAGGCTCTGCTCCGCCAGGCGATGGGCTTCGGATGCCGTCACCAGATCGACGCTGGTGCCCAGCCCCTTGGTGTAGGCCGTTTGCGTCATCGAATCGTTCAGCGCCGCGAGGTCGCGCTGCTCGAGCGCAACTTTGTACGAGACCTCGGCCACCGTGATTCCGCGCTGCGCTTGTTCGACCTGGATGAGGGCCTGGCGGCGCAACCCCTCCAGAGTCTGGGCGGCGATGTCCTCGGCGGCGCGCTCCTGCTTCATCATTCCAAGGCGCGTCCCCCCATCGAAGATGGGGACCGAAAGCGCCGCCCCGATGCTCCAGGTCGGGTTGGGATATCCGGCGTTCACGGCCGATGTCGCGCTGAGCGTGCTCTGTCCGGTGAGGACGGGAATGAATGAGTACCAGGTATTGCGTAGATTGCGCTTGGCGACCTGCAGGTTCGTACGTGCAGCCGCGATGTCCGGCCTCTGGTCGACGGTGTCGACGGCCCGGCACGCTCGTATGGCATCCTCCGCGATCCCGTCGACATTCATCTCGCGGGCCACGCCCGTTTCCTCGGGAATTCCCAGGGTCAGCCCCAGCAGCTCGCGCGCCTGGCGCAGTGCCTCGTCGCCGTTGACCAGCGACACACGCGCGTTGGCAGCGTTCTGCTGCGCGCGGACCACGTCCAGCATCGTTGCTGCCCCCAGGGCTTCCTTCCGCCTGGACAGTTCCAGCTGCTCCAGCGCGACGCGCAACCCGCCGCGGCTGATCTCGGCGCTACGCTCCGCGGTCACCACAGAGACGACCTGATTGGCCAGACTGAGATCGAGAGTGCGCATCGTATCGTCCAGGGTCATCCGGCTCGAGTCGATCATCAGCTCGTTGATGCTGATCTGGTCGAATTCCTGAACGTTGATGATGTTCTGTGAGAGCGTCAGCGCTCCGGCGAGCGTGTTGGGGATGGGGACGACGTTGGACGTGACCAGGCCGACGGTGTTCTCGCTGGTCTTTCGTGTCAGGAGCTGATGTACGTAGGAGGCATTGGCGCAGCCCGGAGGAGCCGAGCTTCCTCCTGCGCACCCCCCCAGCGACGGCAGGTACTGGGCAAAAGCAACGATCATCTGTCCTTCGGATTGCAACACCTGGTCGAGCGCGCTCTGGAGGTTGGTCGAGCGCATGCGCAGCAGCTCCAGCGCCTCCGCCCACGACGAGACCAGGCGTCTCGGCGGCGGCACCGGGGCGAGCATGGGATCGTCCACGTGGGGGGGAGACGGGACGGCCGACGCGTCGTAGACCGGAGTGCCGGCGGCGGGGGAGGGTGACCCGCCGGGCGCAGCGGCGAGGCCCGCGCGGGAGACGGTCAGGAGCAGAAGGGTGGCGATCGATGCCTTTCGCATCCGTTTTCTTTGTCACGACGCTGCGAGGAGGGACCGCGACTCCCGACGAGTGGGCCGTCCTGACGTCCGGAACGTGTTGCCATCCGCGCGGTCCGTATCGTCGCCGAGGTCACCGGGTCGATCGTCCCCTCTTTGCTCCCGGACGCGGGCGGCTGGCCACGCGGCGCTCCACGACGAAAGCGTGCTGGGCCAGGAGCGGCACCAGGAAGTAGAGGGCGCAGATGGCGGCCGCAGCGTCGGGCAAGAACCCCATGTCGCGCATGATGGCGCCCTGCAAGCCCGCGGAGTTGATGACCAGCCCCTTGGATCGCCGCAGCTCGCCCTCGACAGCCTGCGCGAGGAGAACACTGTCGCCGGTTCCGCGACGGTGGCGCTTGGCCAAGCGAAGGGCGTGGGGCACGCGCTCGTCCGGACCGAGCACCGGACGACCGAACCCGGCGATGGTCCGACGGCGGCGAAGCTGGGCCGCCACGAAACTCTCGACCGACTCGCCGCGGGCCACGGCGGACTGGGTCTCATCGAGGAAGCGCATGAATGCGCCGACGGGCTCGATGGTGATGTTCGAGGTGAAGAGCGCAGCGACCCCCCCGATGAGCGAGCGAGCGAGTGGGCCGCCGTGCGATGCGATGCGCCGCGCGACAGCCAGAGGCCAGATGTGCGGGTCGAGGAGCTGGGTGTTCACGCCGAGCTGCTCGAGGAGGCGCGCGTCGAGCGCGCTGAGCTCGACCCCGGCGATGGACCAGGCCGCCACCTGGAAGAAACTCCGTCGCCCGAGGAGGTCCTGAAAGAGCAGCTTGCCCCGGATCTCGTGATCTCGGAGGTCCGGTCGAACCCTCGCGAGTTCGGGCTCGAACTCCAGCTTGGGTCCGAGCTTCGCCGGTCGCCGCGCCAGCTCGGGCGCGCCATGCACGGCCAGCCGCTCGAGCTCGGGCTGCGCGCAACGCAGCGCCTCCATGAGCTCCGGGAGCGTTCCTCCGGGAAGAGAGGCCAGCGCAGCTGCGATCAGCTCGGCGGGCGCCGCGCCGGTGGCTGCCGCCAGCTCGGCGTTCTGGAGGGCGGCGCGGATCGATGGGGAGCCCGAGCGCGCGCGTGGCCTTGGAGTCTCCCGGCGCGCGCTCATGCTCTAGGAGCCCGTCGGGCAAAAGCCCAACGGCCTCCGTCGTGAACGTTCCAGGACGGGGACGGCATTCGCCGCCCCTAGTTGGCGCTGGGATCGGCCGCCTCTTCGCGAAGGAGCAGCGGGAGAAAGAGTCGGACCGTCGTCCCGAGGCCGAGCTCGGACTCGAGCACGACGTCGCCTCCGGCGCGTCGAACACGTTCGGTCACGAGCGAGAGACTCAGCCCCGCCGCCTGGCCGCTGGGCGTGAAAGTCAGGGGCTCGAGCACGCGGTCGACCGTTGCGGGCGCCATACCGGTGCCATTGTCGATCACCTCGACGATCGCCGCGCTCACCCTGGGCTCCACGCGGACGGTGATCACCGAGCCCTGCGGGCGGTGGCGTACGGCCTGCATGGCATTGGTGAGCAAGGCCGAAAGGGCCTGCACGACGATCGACCGCGGAACGGTGGCGGGGCACGGCTCGTCGCCAGGCAGCTCGACGCGCAAGGCCGCGACCCGTTCGACCACCACTCGAACGAGCTCGGCGACCTCGGACACCACCGTGGAGAGATCGCACACCTCGTCGAACGCGTCGGGCGCGACGAGCGAATAGACGTGGGCTACCGCGGTGGAGGCCTCGCGCAGGGCTATCGCCAGATCGTTCACGGTGGCGTGAAGCTCGGGTGTGGCGGGTGCAGAAGCTCGAAGCGCGACCACGCGCCGCGCTTCGGAATCGCGAAGATCGCGATTGCCGACGGCATCCCGCGCGTAGGCATCGGCGAGTCCCGCGACTGCGCCCATGGCCGTCCGGAGGATCTCCACGTTGAGCGACGCGACAGCCAGAGGGCTCGCCAGGCGGTACCCGACGGACGCCGACAGGAGCTCCATGGCCTTGGCGTCGACATCCGGTGGACCCACCCGGGCGTCGCGACCGATCGCGCGAAGGCGGGCCCGCTCCGAGGCGGTCGCCAGAACGCGGCTGGTCGCTTCGGGGGCGCGCACCACTTCATCGACTCCGAGGGCGAGGGCCCGATGCGCCTCCCGGTCACTGCCGACGATGGCGATGACCGCTCCACGCGCGAGGGCCGGGGGAACGGCCCTCGCCAGGGCGTCCGGCGCGACGAAGACGACGCGCACGCCGGGGGGCGCGTCGGCCATCCAGACGCACGTGTCGGGACTCTCTCCCGCGGCCCAGAGGACGATCACGTCGCCGACGACACTCATCCTGGCAGTCTACGCAGCTTCCGGCGCGCGGGTAGCGAAGAGCTACCGATCGTGCGCGAAATGACGGATCGTGGCCGCACGGGATTCCGCTGTGAAGGATTCGCTGGGGTCGATGCGGATGTCGAGAACGACCGGGCGTCCCCTCCTCGTCAGCTCCCGAAGCAGCTCGGGACGAAGATCGCCCGGATGGCGCAGGATGACTCCCTCCGCTCCGAACCCGCGTGCGACCGCGGCCAGGTCGGCCACGTGCGACGGAAGCGACGGCGGCAGCCGGCCGTAGACCGCTTGAAATCCTTGTTCGATCATGTTCCAGCGCCCGTCGTTGAAGACGGCAAAGACGACACCGATTCCGTTGTCGACGCAAGTCAGGATCTCGCCGGCGTGCATGGCCACGCCACCGTCGCCGCAGAGCGCGATCACCGTCTCCGTCGGACGAGCCACCTTGACGCCGATGGCCGAGCCGATGCCGCTGCCCATCGACCCGAAAGCGGTGAGCGCGTGGAACGACAGAGGGCTGTCCACGCGCAGATAGTGCAGCGCCATGGTGAGGTGCTCGCCGATGTCGGAGCACCAGATCGCCTCCGGAAAGGCGCGGCTGAGCTCCGCGAGCACGCGCTGCGGCTTGAGCGGGACGTTGTTGGACTGCGCGAGCTCGGCGCGCGACGACCGGCACCCGGCGACGCCGCCCCTCGGTGGGACCCCGTCCGCGGGAAGCGTCGCAGTCAGCTCCAGGAGCACGCTTCGGGCGTCGCCCACGATCCCCAGCGTCACCGGCGCGTTGCGCCCGACGAGGAGAGGATCCCGATCGATCTGGATGGTCTCGGCCGTGCCGGCCAGAGGGAGCCTCCAGCCGTTGGTGGCGATATCGCCGAGCCGCGAGCCCACGATGCACACGACGTCGGGCGGGTCCGCCAGGTATTCGGCCACCGAGGGGTGCTGACCGACGCCGACGATTCCCAGGTAGAGGGGATGCTTCTCGGGGAAGACGCCCTTGGCGTGGCCGGTCACGACCACCGGCAGCGAGAGTCGCTCGGCGAGAACGAGCGCCTCGGCCGATGCCCAGCGGGCCCCGTTGCCGAGAACCAGCAGCGGCCGTCGCGCCGTGCGCAGAACCATGGCGGCCTTCTGGCAGACCAGCGGAGGGGGGACGGCGGCTGGCCTGACGCTCGACGCGAAGCGGGGAGGGGGACTCGACGGTCGGCTTCCGACGTCGAGGGGAACCCCGATGTACACCGGACCGGGCCGGTCGCCGGTGGCGAGCTGCCAGGCGCGTTCGGCCGTCGGGGGCGCCGCGTCCGCCGCCTGCAGCGTGGTCGCCCAACGAGTCATCGAGCGCACCATCCCCAGAGCGTCCAGACCGGCAGGCGAGCCGTCCTGAAGCGCGCCGCGAGCAACGGCGGTCGAGGCGATCTCGCCGGCTAGAAAGATGACCGGCAACTCCTCGAGCGTTGCAGCGGCCATCCCGGTGATGGCGTTGGTCAGCCCGGGACCGGACGTCGTGAGCACGAGCGCCGGTATCCCGGTGGCGCGGGCGTAGCCGCTGGCGGCGAAGCCGGCCATGGCTTCGTGTCGGGTGGCCACGAAGGTGATCTCGGGCACGTCGACGAGGGCGTCGAAGATCGGGCTTGCGGCGCCACCGGGGATACCGAAGGCGACCCGCACGCCATGGTTGGCGAAGGTCCGGAGCAGCGCAGCGGCGGCGGTGGGGGTGGAAGGACGAGAGCGGGTGGTGCTGTCAGGCTGACGATCGACGGTGCTCTCGAGCTGGCTATCAAAGGCGAATTCTTTCACGGCGCTAACCTCTGGGTCCCGCTCCCCACGGCGCACAAGCGCGCCGCCGTTGAGGCGTGACCTCGACGGAGGGTAAGCGTACCTGGGTTCAACGCGCCTGCCACCGTACATGGAGCCGACCGCTGTAAGGTGAATCGAGCTCGGCCTCGACGGTGCCTCTCACCCCGCATGCCGCAAGAAGGCCCTCCATTCCGCCGCGGTGAGCGCTCTCGATCCAGATCCACTCGTCGAAGTAGTGCATGATGAAGTAGGAGGGACCGCGCGGTTCGAGGCGCCATCGGCCGTAGTTGGCGAAGAAGCTGCGGTGGTTCTCCAGCCATCCGGCAACGGCGGTGACATCGGCCCCGAGGAGGCCCAGGAATCGGCGCGCGTCGAAGAGCGGCGCGTACCCCGCGGTGTTCGCCCAGATGCTCCGCAGCGCCGACGGGGGATCGGCCGGTGCGATCACGGCTGCGGCCGCAGCCAGATCCTCCAGGTACTCGCGGACCGAGTACATGCGGAAGAACCACCGGCTCTGTACGGGCAAGAGCTGCCGGTAGAGCGTGACGGCGGCCCGCCCGTGCCGCTCCACGGCGTCGGCCGTCATCTTGAAGAGAAACCCTCGAACCTGACCCCACGGTGGCGTTGCGCTGATTCGCCCGCCGAGTCCCAGCGCCGATCGGACTCGTGCCAGATCGATCGTCCGTTCCTCGTGGTGCAGCGTGGGCACGGCCGCGAAGCATAGACCATGCGGCCGCGGGCGTGGGGTCTCCCCGTCTCCCGTGTGATCCAGGTCGTCATCGCCGCGGTCGGGCGACGGGCGCGGTGCACGCGCCTGACGACGACCCTCCTCCCGGGTGACGGGCACGCGGCACAGGAGTGACGGGCACCTTGCAGACGAGTGACGGCTCGTCGGATCGCGAGTGACGGGCAGCCTGCACTCGAGTGATGGCTCGGCGGATCGCGAGTGACGGGCAGCCTGCACTCGAGAGATGGCTCGGCGGATCGCGAGTGACGGGCAGCCTGCACTCGAGTGATGGCTCGACGGATCGCGAGTGACGGGCACCCTGCACTCGAGTGATGGCTCGGCGGATCGCGAGTGACGGGCAGCCTGCACTCGAGTGATGGCTCGACGGATCGCGAGTGACGGGCAGCCTGCACTCGAGTGATGGCTCGACGGATCGCGAGTGACGGGCAGCCTGCTCTCGAGTGACGGCTCGACGGATCGCGAGTGACGGGCAGCCTGCTCTCGAGTGATGGCTCGACGGATCGCGAGTGACGGGCAGCCTGCTCTCGAGTGACGGCTCGAC
>Ga0302325_10006702_pt1 | contig 25772 bp, 18 predicted proteins | sample Palsa_T0_2_FD_201948 | JGI IMG/M metagenome (GOLD analysis project Ga0302325, IMG submission 201948) | Peat permafrost microbial communities from Stordalen Mire near Abisko, Sweden - Palsa_T0_2 | ecosystem: Environmental > Terrestrial > Soil > Palsa > Peat permafrost | place: Sweden: Abisko... | reverse complement strand
TCACCCGGTTCATGCGCTGGCTGGCCGGCCGCGGGCCCGCCTTCGGCAGCTACGCCGACCTGTGGCAGTGGTCCGTGACCGAGCCCGGGCCGTTCTGGACGGCGGTCTGGGACTACTTCGAGGTGCTCGGCCACCGCGAGCCGGGCCCGGTGCTCACCGGTGAGGTCATGCCCGATGTGCAGTGGTTCACTGGCGCCACTTTGAACTACGCCCGTAACGCACTGAGGACCGCGTGGACCGATCCCGATCGTACGGCGATCATTTATGATTCCGAACGACCCCGGTCTGGACATCTGACCTACGCTCAACTCGCCCACCAGGTCGCGCGGGTGGCGCGGGGGCTGCGGGCGCTGGGTGTCCGCCGCGGCGACCGGGTCGCGGCCCTGCTGCCGAACGTGCCCGAGGCGGTCATCGGCCTGCTGGCGGCGGCCAGCATCGGCGCGATCTGGTCGTCGTGCTCGCCCGACTTCGGCGCGCGCAGCGTCATCGACCGGTTCGCGCAGATCGAGCCGACCGTGCTCATCACCGGCGACGGCTACTGGTACGGCGGCAAGAAGTTCTCCCGGGCCGAGATGGTCGACGAGGTGGTGGCCGCCCTACCGGGCCTGTCCGCGGTGGTGCTGGTCGACCTGATCGAAGCGGCCGATGGCTTCCCGGACCAGTTCATCCGCTGGGACGACCTGGGGGCGGAGGGCGGCGAGCGCGAGCCCGAGTTCGACGAGGTGCCGTTCGACCACCCCCTCTGGGTGGTCTACTCCTCGGGCACCACGGGCCTGCCCAAGCCGATCATGCACGGGCACGGCGGGATCGTGCTCGAGCACCTCAAGGCGCTCGCCTTCCATCAGGACCTGCGGCCCGGCGACGTCTTCGCCTGGTACACCACGACCGGCTGGATGATGTGGAACTACCTGGCCGGAGGCCTGCTGGCCGGCCTGACCATCGTGCTGTACGACGGCAGCGCCACCTACCCGGGCACCGACCGGCTGTGGCGGCTGGCCGCCGAGCACGCCGTCACCTACCTGGGGGTCGGCGCTCCGTACCTGGTGGCCTGCATGAAGGCGGGGCTGCGCCCAGGGGACGAGGTCGACCTGTCCGCGTTGCGGGCCATCGGCTCGACCGGATCGCCGCTGCCGCCTGAGGCGTTCGGCTGGGTGTACGACCGGGTCTCCAAGGACCTGCTGCTCGGCTCCTTTTCCGGCGGTACCGACCTGTGCACGGGCTTCGTGGGTCCCTGCCCGCTGCTCCCGGTCCGGGCCGGCATCATCTCCGGCCGCTGCCTGGGCGCGGCGGTGCACGCCTACGACGAGAACGCCCAGCCGGTCGTCGGCCAGGTCGGCGAGCTGGTCATTACCCAGCCGATGCCGTCCATGCCGGTCGGTTTCTGGAACGATCCCGGCGGCGTCCGGTACCGGGAGAGCTACTTCGACGTCTACCCCGGGGTCTGGCGGCACGGCGACTGGATCGAACTGCTGCCCGACGGCGGGTGCGTCATCTACGGCCGGTCCGACGCCACCCTCAACCGCGGCGGGGTCCGGATGGGCACCAGCGAGTTCTACCGCGTGGTCGAGGGCTTCGCCGAGGTCGGCGACAGCCTGGTGGTGGACACCGGCCAACTCGGTGCGCAGGGGCGGCTAATGTTGTACGTGGTACCCGCGGCGGGCTGCGAACTCGACGACGACCTGGTCGCCCGGCTCCGTGCCGCGCTCCGGTCCCAGCTCTCACCGAGGCATGTGCCGGATGAGATCCACCGGGTGCCAGGTATCCCGCGGACGCTGTCCGGGAAGAAGCTAGAGGTGCCAGTGCGCAAGATCCTGCTCGGGACTGAGCCGGAGCGAGCCGCCGACCCGAACGCGCTGGCCGACCCCGAAGCCCTCGCCTACTTCACGAGGTTCCGGACGCCTGATCCACCGCGGTTACTTTAAGAAACGACTCCGTCACAATGGGGTGGCAGAGTCGTTCCGGGTCAGCACAGCACCAAACCACAAAGGAGTGGACAGTGGACGCGATGGCGGACAGCGCCGATCTCGAGACCAGGGAAGCCCTCCTGGTCAAGGCAGCCCAGGCCTGGCTGGACGATCCCGCGCTGGACCCCGCCCTGCTGGGCGGTGAAGGCGACAGCGTCCTGTGTTACCTGCGCGCCTACTACCACCGGGTCGCGACCGAGGACCTGCCCTCGCCCTCGCGGCTGGCGGCGGTCGCGCAGGCCCACGCCGAGCTCGGCCTGCTCCGGCCGCAGGGCCGGGCGCTGGTCCAAGTCCGGGCGCCGGGGCATGCTCATCTGGACTCGGTCACCCCGGCCAGCCTGGTGGTGGACATCGTCACCGACGACATGCCCTACCTGGTCGACTCGGTCACGACCCGGCTGAACCGCCATAAGGCCGAGATCCAGCTGCTGATCCATCCCCTGCTGAGCGTGCGCCGGGACGTCACCGGCGCGCTGCGCGAGATCGTCGGCGTGTGCAGCGATGCCGCGGCCCAGGACAAGCCGGGCGACGGCGCGGCTGCCGCCGGTGAGCTGACCGAATCGTGGATCCACGTCGAGCTCGAACCGCCCGGCGACGGCGTCACGGCCGAAGGGCTGGAGGCGGACCTGCGCCACGTGCTCGAGGACGTGCGGGTGGTGGTCGAAGACCAGCAGCGGATGGCGGCGACGGCCCGCGGGCTGGCCAACGGCCTGGCCGAAGAGCCCGGCAGTTCAGCTGGGGGGGACGACCCCCCCAGCGACGACGTGGCCGAGTTCGGCGCCCTGCTGCGCTGGCTGGCCAGCGGCTACTTCACCTTCCTCGGCTATCGCGAGTACGACCTGATCCGGTCCCCGGAGGGCGCCGGCCTGCGCCCGGTGCCAGGAACCGGGCTCGGCATCCTCCGGCACGACCGCCAGGGCGGCCACTCGCTGCGTAAGATGTCCAGCCAGGTCGCGCGCCGGGCCCAGGATCCGGACGAGCGGCTGGTGCTGGCCAAGGCGAACTCCCGGTCCACCGTGTACCGGGCCAACTACCTGGACTACGTCTCGGTCAAGAAGCTCGGCCCGGACGGGACGGTCATCGGGGAGTACCGCTTCCTCGGCCTGTACACGCACGCGGCGCACACCGCGCCCATCGCCGGCATCCCGGTGATCCGGGGCAAGCTGGCCTACGTCCTGGCCGAGGCCGGGCTGTCCCGGGACAGCCACGACGGCAAGGACCTGATCGAGATCCTCGAGGACTATCCGCGCGAAGAACTCTTCGAGATCTCGGCCGAAGAGCTCACCCCGATCGCGCTGGGCGTGCTGCGGCTGAGCGAACGCAAGCAGACCCGGCTGTTCCTGCGCCGGGACCGCTACGGCCGGTACATGTCCTGCCTGGTGTACCTGCCGCGGGACCGGTACACCACCAAGCTCAGGCTCCGCGCGCAGGACATCCTCACCCAGGCGCTGAACGGGGCGTCGGTCGACTACAGCGCGACCATCGGCGACTCGGCCCTGGCCCGCCTGTACGTGGTGGTCCGGGGCGAGCGGGGCCGGCCGGTCCCGCACGTGGACACGGCCGCGCTGGAGCGCAGGCTGGCCGCCGCGGTCCGGTCCTGGGACGAGGACCTGTCCGCCGAGGCGATCCGGGTGCTCGGCGAGGAGCGGGCCAGGACGCTGCTCGAGCTGTGCGGGGCGAGCATCCCCGAGACGTACAAGGCGGACATCTCCGCGCAGGACGCGGTCGACGACCTGACCACGATGCTCGGGCTGCGGGAGGCGGGCCTGCAGTTCGCGGTCCGGCTGGTCGAGCACGTGGAGCGGTGGGCGCTGGTGATCTACCGGTCGGGCTCGCCGATCACGCTGTCCGACGTGCTGCCGCAGCTGCAGCACATGGGGCTCGAGGTGGTCGACGAGCACCCGTACCAGTTCGCCGGGAGCTCGAGTGCCGGGTCGTTCTGGATATATGAATTTGGTCTGAGGCCTCCGGCGGCGGCCGCGGCCGGCAGTCTGCGGCTGGTCTTCGAAGAGGCCCTGACCGCGCTGTGGCACGGCGAGACCGAAGACGACGGGTTCAACGCGCTGGTGCTGACCGCGGGCCTGACCTGGCGCGAGGTGACGCTGCTGCGGGCGTGCGCGAAATACCTGCGCCAGGGCGGCGTGCGGTTCAGCGAGGACTACGTGCAGCGGGTGCTGCGGTCCAATCCGGCCATCACCCGGCTGCTGGTCCGGCTGTTCGAGTCCCGGTTCGACCCGGCCAAGCAGGACGGCGCGGCCGAGCGCTGCGAGGCCATCTTCGAGGAGATCCGCGGCCAGCTCGACGAGGTGGTCAGCCTCGATCACGACCGGATCCTGCGCACGTACCTGGCGCTGATCGACGCGACGTTGCGGACCAACTACTACCGGACGCAGAGCCCGGGCGGCGCCGAGGGGCCGCGTCCCCTGGTGCTCAAGCTCGCCCCCAGCACCATCCCGGGGCTGACGCAGCCGCGGCCGAGGTTCGAGATCTACGTCTTCTCGCCGCGGCTGGAGGCGGTGCACCTGCGCTTCGGCCGGGTGGCGCGCGGCGGGCTGCGCTGGTCGGACCGGCAGGAGGACTTCCGCACCGAGGTCCTCGGGCTGGTCAAGGCCCAGGAGGTCAAGAACGCGGTCATCGTCCCGTCCGGGGCCAAGGGCGGTTTCGTGTGCAAGCGGCTGCCCGATCCGTCCGATCGCGAGGCGTACCAGGGCGAGGTCCTGGCCTGCTACAAGACGTTCATCGCCGCCATGCTCGACGTGACCGACAACATCGAGGCCGACCAGGTGGTGGCGCCGCCGGAGGTCGTCCGGCGGGACGGCGACGACCCGTACCTGGTCGTGGCCGCGGACAAGGGCACCGCGACGTTCTCCGACACGGCCAATGAGATCGCCGCCCGGTACGGCTTCTGGCTGGGCGACGCGTTCGCCTCCGGTGGCTCGGAGGGCTACGACCACAAGAAGATGGGCATCACCGCGCGCGGCGCCTGGGAATCAGTCAAGATCCACTTCGCGGCGCTGGGGATCAACCCGGACACCGACGACTTCACCATGACCGGCATCGGCGACATGTCCGGCGACGTGTTCGGCAACGGGGTGCTCCTGTCCGAGCACATCAAGCTGGTCGCGGCGTTCGACCACCGGCACGTGTTCATCGACCCCGACCCCGATCCGGCGGCCAGCTTCGCCGAACGGGCCCGGATGTTCGCGCTGCCCCGGTCCTCGTGGGCCGACTACGACGCGGCCCTGATCTCGCCCGGCGGCGGGGTCTGGCCGCGCAGCGTGAAGTCGGTGCCGGTGTCGCCGCAGGCCCGCACGGTGCTCGGCCTCGACGCCGGGGTGAACGCGCTGCCGGTGGACGAGCTGATCTCCGCGATCCTGGCCGCCCCCGTCGACCTGCTGTGGAACGGCGGGATCGGCACTTACGTGAAGGCCAGCCACGAGTCGCAGGCCGACGCGGGGGACCGGTCGAACGACGCGGTCCGGGTCGACGCGTCGCGGCTGCGCACCCGGGTCATCGGCGAGGGCGGCAACCTGGGCCTGACCCAGGCGGCCCGGATCGAGTACTCGCTCGGCGGCGGGCTGGTGAACACCGACTTCATCGACAACTCGGCCGGGGTCGACACCTCCGACCATGAGGTCAACATCAAGATCCTGCTGGCCGACGCGATCCGGGCCGGCGCCATCCCCGCGGCCGCCCGGCACCAGTTGCTGGAGGACATGACCGACGAGGTCTCCACCTTGGTCCTGCGGCACAACTACTCACAGAACATGGCGCTGGCCGCGTCCCGGGCCCAGGCTTCCTCCCTGCTGCACGTGCACGCCCGCTACCTGCGCAAGCTGGTCCGGGACAAGCAGCTCGACCCGGAGCGGGACGTCTTGCCGAGCGAGCGGGAGATCGCCGAACGCCGGTCGGCCGGCGGCGGCCTGACCACACCGGAGTTCGCCCTGCTGCTCGCGCACACCAAGATCTCCGCCGACGACGACGTGCTCGCGTCCAACGTGCCCGATGACCCGTACCTGCGCCGGGTGCTGGACGCGTACTTCCCGGCCCAGCTGCGGGCGCGGTTCGCGGACCGGATGGAAGCACATCCGCTGCGCCGCGAGATCATCACCACCTCGGTGATCAACGAGATGATCGACACGTCGGGCGTCACCTTCTTGTTCCGGCTGATCGAGGAGACGGGCGCCTCGGTGCCCAACCTGACCCGGGCCTGGCTGGTGGCCCGGGACGTGTTCGACATGCCGGCCTTCTGGCGCCAGGTCTCCGAGCTCGAGGGCCGGGTCAGCCTGGCGGCCCAGATCACCCTACTGCTCGAAGGGCGCAAGCTCACCGAGCGCGCGGTCCGGTGGCTGCTGCACAACCGGCGCCCGCCGTTCGACATCTCGGCCACCGTGGGCTTCTTCGCGGACGGGGTGCGGACCGTGCGGGCCGGCCTGCCCAAGCTGCTCACCGGCCGGGACCTGTCCGGCTTCGACGAACGCCGGGACTCCTACCTGGCCCTGGACGTGCCGCTGGACCTGGCCGAGCGGGTCGCGGCCATGGTGCCGACGTACTCCGCCTTCGACGTCGTGCAGGTCGCCTCGGTGGCCGGGCGGCCCGTCGAGGAGACCGCCGACGTCTACTTCGACCTCGCCGACCGGCTGCAGATCACCCGGCTGCGGGACCGCATCACCGCGCTGTCGCGCGAGGACCGCTGGTCGACCATGGCCCGCGGGGCCCTGCGCGACGATCTGTACGCCGCGCTCGCCTCGCTGACCCAGGACGTGCTCGGGGTCAGCGGTTCGGGGCTCCCGCGGACGCCGGAGGAGCGGCTCGCGGCCTGGGTGTCGCGCAACGAGGAGGCGGTCGCGATGGCGACCCAGATGCTCGGGGAGATCTGGGAGAGCGAGCGCTTCACGTTCACCACCTTGTCGGTGGCCCTGCGCGCCATCCGGACCCTGGTCGCCTCGAGCTCGCTACCGCAAGCCTGAACCCTGACCCCGCTAGTAAGTGTGCCCGTAGGTGGGGCCGCCGCTGCCCGCGACGACCTGGGCCTTAGCGCCGTGGGTGGTCGACGGCGGGTCGACGGCCGCGAACTCGTACGTCCAGTTCGCGTTCACCCCGTGATCGCCCTGCTGCGTAGCCGGCGTGGTGATGATCGGGGCGAAGCCGGCCGGTATCGAGATCAGCGCCCCGAATACGTTGCCCGGGTGCTCGATCGTCGTGTTCAGGTACATGGCGTAGAGCACGAGGGCCCCGCCGTCGGCGGTCCGCAACGCGAACTGCGGCAGCGCGGCCCCCTCGAGCAGCCACTCGTAGGTCAGGCCCTGCGCGGCGTACGAGTGATCCAGCGCGGCCGCCGTGGCATACAGCCCGGTGGTCTGCGGCCCGCTCGCGATCGCCGCGGCGGCCGGCGCGGCGGGTCCCTCGTCGACCACGGCCGCCTGGGTCGGTCCCACGATGTTCGGCGGCAGCAGCAGGCTCGAGTCGTGCGCGCTGACCTTGGTGGCGTAGCCGTCGCTGTCCAGGGCGATGGCCGGGAGCGGCTGGTCGAGCGCCGCGGACCCGTCCAGGGTCCACTGCTCGGCCGCGCTGATCCGCTGGAAGACCATCACCGTGTTGACCGCGGGCGCCCGCTGAGCGCCGGTGACGGTGGTGACCGGGACCGCCACCACGAACCATTGCGGGAAGTTCGCCAGGGCCGGCACGTAGAAGGTCGGCGTGCCGTAGCTGTACTGCGTCACCGGCGTCCCCGTCTTAGACAGGGCCGCGTACTGGGCGTGCAGGAGGGACCACTGCGCATCGGCGACGATCGAGAGCCCTTGCACCTGGTCGCCCTGCTTCGCGGCCGCCGTGCTGGCCGCGACGTAGGAGCTGTATTCGGACCGCGCCTGCCCGATGGTCAGGCTGTGCACCGAGCTGGTGACCGCCTGGGCCGGGGCCGGCGAGGAACACCCCGCGGCGCTCAGCGCGACCACCGCGGCCACCGCCGCCGACCCGAGAACCCCCAGGTACGCGAGCCTGGTCCTGCCCCTTCCAAGTGCCACGCTAACGGAGAATACCGGGTCTGCCCGCCGGATTCGGCGCGCCCAGGTGAGCTGACTGATATGCACGTGCGTCTCGCGTACAATTTCGGGCGTGGCAGGTCTGGATCCGGCCGATGAGATCGCGGCACTGAAGTCGAAGCTCGCCAGCATAGCGGCGGTGCTCGACCCTGACGCCATGCGGACAGAGGCGGAAGGCCTGCGCGAACAGGCTGCCGATCCGGAACTATGGACGGACCAGGACCGGGCGCAGAAGGTGACCCGCCGGCTGTCCTACCTGGAGGCCGAACTGGCCCGGCTGGCCGGCCTGCACCAGCGGCTCGGCGACACCCAGGTGCTGTTCGACCTGGCCGAGAGCGAGAACGACCCGCCCACCCGCGACGAGGCGATGCGCGAGCTGGCCGCCCTGCGCAGGGAGATCGACGGGCTCGAGGTACGGACCCTGCTGAACGGCGAGTACGACGCCCGGGAGGCGCTGATCTCGATCAACGCTCAGGCGGGCGGCGCGGACGCGGCCGACTTCGCGGAGAACCTGCTGCGGATGTACCTGCGCTGGGCGGAGCGGCACAAGTACCCGACCGAGGTGTACGACACCTCGTACGCGGAGGAGGCGGGGATCAGGTCGACCACCTTCGCGGTGAACGCGCCCTACGCCTACGGCACGCTGCGCGGCGAGCACGGCACGCACCGGATGGTCCGCATCTCCAAGTACGACAACCAGGGCCGCAGGCAGACCTCGTTCGCCGGGGTCGACGTGATACCGGTGGTAGAGCAGACGGACCACATCGAGATCCCCGAGGACGAGATCAGGGTCGACGTGTTCCGCTCCAGCGGGCCCGGCGGCCAGGGGGTCAACACGACCGACTCGGCGGTCCGCATCACCCACCTGCCCACCGGGATCGTGGTCTCCTGCCAGAACGAGCGCAGCCAGATCCAGAACCGGGCCTCGGCCATGGCCGTGCTGCAGGCCAAGCTGCTCGAGCGGCGGCGGCAGGAAGATGCCGAGCAGATGCAGGCCCTGCGCGGCGACGGCGCCCGCGCCTGGGGCACCCAGATCCGCAACTACGTCCTGTACCCCTACCAGAACGTCAAGGATGTGCGGACGGGCATGGAGACGGGTAACGCCGTCGCGGTCCTAGACGGCGAGATCGATGAGTTCATCGACGCCGAGATCCGCTGGCTGCGCCAGAACGGCCGGTAGAGCCTCCCTGCTACCCGTGCAGGTGAATAGCCAGCAGCAACAGCACGGTCAACCCCAGGATGACAGCCGCGATGAGCTGCGGTGAGGCGTTGAAGTGCTGGTGGTGGACGTGCTGACGCGCGGCGCGACACGCCGCGCACCGGCCTTCGACGACCGGTCCGGCGCACGAAGCGCAGATCAGGTGTTCACAGCTCATCGGAACCCTTTCCGGCTGGCCCGCGCCCCGCCACTTGCCGCGTGTTACGGCCTTAGCTGCCAGTTTCCCTCTAGACTGTTCCCTGGCCTAACCAAGGTTACCCGCATGTCGCCGGAGTTGGCGGCGTCCGGCCCGCGAAACGCCTACCTACAGCGCTGTGATGGTCCCGTGATCAATTTCGATAACGTCACCAAGGTGTACCCGAATCAGTCCCGGCCCGCGCTGGAGAGCGTGAACATATCGGTGGCCAAGGGCGAGTTCGTGTTCCTGGTCGGCCCGTCCGGGTCGGGAAAGTCGACGTTCCTCCGGCTGGTGCTGAAGGAGGAGCGGCCGTCAGAGGGCCGGATTCACGTGGCGGGCCGGGATCTCGCGCGCCTCACGAACTGGAAGGTGCCCTACCTGCGCCGGCGGATCGGCTGTGTGTTCCAGGATTTCCGGCTGCTGCCGAACAAGAACGTCTACCAGAATGTGGCGTTCGCTCTGGAGGTCATCGGCAAGCAACGGCGTTTCATCCGCAAGGTCGTTCCCGAGGTGATCGACCTGGTGGGCCTGGAGGGCAAGCACGACCGGATGCCCGACGAACTGTCCGGCGGCGAGCAGCAGCGGGTCGCGATGGCCCGGGCCTTCGTCAACCGGCCCATGATCCTGCTCGCCGACGAGCCGACCGGGAACATCGACCCGGCCACGTCGATCGGCATCATGAAGGTCCTCGACCGGATCAACCGGACCGGGACGACCGTGGTGATGGCCACGCACGACGCGGCCATCGTCGACTCGATGCGTAAGCGGGTGATCGAGCTGGAATACGGCAAGGTCGTCCGCGACCAGTCGCGCGGGGTGTACGGCCAGGCATACTGACCTGTCATCGCGGCGCGGCGGACCCGCCATCGCCTAGGACTACAAGGGATCAGAAAGCATGCGCTCACAGTTCGTCCTCCAGGAAATCTGGATCGGGCTGCGCCGGAATCTCACCATGACGATGGCGCTCATCGTGGTCGTGGCCATCAGCCTCTCCCTGCTCGGTACCGGTCTGCTGTTCGTCAAGCAGGTGGACAGGACGCGAACCTACTGGCAGAACAAGGTCGAGCTCTCGATCTACCTGTGCATCAAGACGAGCCCGGAACCGACGTGCCAGGAGAACGGACCCGCGAGCGATGCCGAGCGGCAGCAACTAAAGCAGCAACTGCTCGCCATGCCCCAGGTCCAGAACGTGTACTACGTGTCCCAGCAGCAGGCCTACTCCGAGTTCAGGCAGTATTTCTCCAACGAGCCGGCCCTGGTCCAGGACACCCAGGAAGGTGACATCCCCGACTCGTTCGAGGTCAAGCTGCGCAACCCCGAGGCCGACTACAACATCGTGGCCAGCGCGATCACTGGCGCCCCTGGGGTGGAAACCGTGGTCGACGAGATGACCATCCTGGACAAGTTCTACCGGCTCCTCGACGGCGCGAGGAACGCGGTGGTCGTCATCGCCCTGATCCTGATCGTGGCGGCGATCCTGCTGGTGGCCAACACGATCAGGCTGTCCGCCTTCAACCGCCGCCGAGAAACCTCGATCATGCGGCTGGTCGGCGCGTCCAACTTCTATATCCAGCTGCCGTTCCTCTTGGAGGGGACCATCGCCGGGCTGATCGGCTGGGCCATCGCCGCCGGGCTCCTGGTGGCGGTTAAGTCGCTCATGCTGGATAGCCTGGGACAGTACTTCTCCTTCAACGTAGGTTTGTCCGTCGGCGACCTCATCGAGGTCATCCTGTTCTCGATGGCCGTCGGGGTGCTGCTGTGCGGGGTGACGTCTTTCCTGACGCTGCGCCGCTACCTGCGGGTTTAACCGGGAGTGGCGGGGCGTGCTGACGGGAGGGACGTGGCTCGGGAGCAAGGGCGGAAGGCCATCGCCCGTAACCGGCGTGCCTACCACGACTACCACATCGAGGACACCTACGAGGCGGGCCTGGTCCTGACCGGCACCGAGGTGAAGTCGCTGCGCGCTGGACGTGCGTCGCTGGCGGATGGGTTCGCGCAGATCACCGACGGCGAGGCGTGGCTGCACAACGTGCACATTCCCGAGTACACGCAGGGTACGTGGACCAATCACACCCCGCGCCGGATCAGGAAGCTGCTGCTGCACCGCAAGGAGATCGACCGGCTGGCGGCCAAGGTGTCCGAGCAGGGCCTGACGCTGATCCCGCTCTCGTTGTACTTCAAGGACGGCAACGTCAAAGTGGAGTTGGGTCTGGCCCGCGGCAAACGCACCTACGATAAGCGGCAGGACCTAGCACGGCGGGACGCAGCCAGGGAAATAGACCGAGCGCTGAAACGGCGAAGGTGACGGGCAGGCGGATCGTGTCCTGGAGTTCGAACGAGCGCGGCGGCCACGCCAGGCCGCGGGACCCCGCCATGCCCGATCCACGCCAGTCAGACCCCCCCGGCCCCTCTGACCCCGACACCCCCACCACCCCCTTCACCCCCTTCACCCCCACCAGCCCCGACGGCCCCACTAACCCCGACGGCCCCGTCATCCCCCCCAGCTTCGGCGCCCGCGTTCTCCCTGGTGTTTCCCCTAGCTCCGGCGGCCCGGTCTTCCCTGTTGATCCCGCCAGCCTCGGTCCTGTCCTCCCCGTTGTCCGTCCTGACCCTGTTGTTCCTCCTGGCCTCGCCGCTCCCGCTGACCCGGTCAGCCCCAGTGGTCGCGTTGCACCCGGTGTACCGCGCCGGGCCCGGTCGGCCCGGCACGGGTCCGCGGGTTCGTCAGGCTCCGGCCGCCGGTCCGCGCCTGCGAGCCGGCAGGTCAAGCGCGCGCGGATCGCGGGGCTGGCCATCGTCGCCGTCGGGATACTAGTGATCGGCCTGGCCACGGGTTTCGGCACGGAGCTGTCCGCGGAGCCCACCGCGCAGGCGTTCCTGCTCGCCTGGCAGCAGCAGCACTACGCCGCCGCGGGCGCGCTGACCACGGCCTCGCCGGGTACCGCGGCCGCCGACCTGAAGGCCACCTTCGCGCAGCTCGACGCCACCCAGCTGTTCCTGACCATGGATTCGATTACCCAGCACGGCGGTACCGCGGAAGCGTCCTTCACCGCCTCGGTCGATCTGGCCGAGGAGGGGCGGGTCTGGACGTACCACGGCTCGTTCGGGCTGATCCGGACCGACGGCACCTGGACGGTGCGGTGGGCGCCGAGCGTGGTCTACCCGGGCCTCGGCCAGGGGCAACGGCTGGCTGTGGTGACGCAGTTCCCCGATCGCGCCGCCGTGCTCGACGCCGAGGGACAGCCGCTGCAGGTGCCGAGCCCGGTCTACGTGGTGGGCGTGATGCCCTCTGCCCTGACCAACCCGGCCGCGACGGCCGACCGCTTCGCCACCGCGACCGGGCTGGATTCCGGGCAGGTGCTCGGCCAGATCAGCGCGGCCCCGCCGAACCAGTTCCTCAAGCTCGCTTCGCTCGATCCCGCGACGTACTCGAGCCTGCGCCCCGAGCTCCGCGACGTGCCCGGCCTCGTGGTTCAGCGGCAACGAGCGCGGCTGTTTCAGGCCGAAGCCGGCGGACTGGTCGGTGCGGTGGGCAACGAAACCAGCCCGGTACTGCGCAATGAAGGCGCGTTCTACCTGCCCGGCACCACCGTCGGGCTGTCCGGCCTGGAAGAGAAGTATCAGCGTCAGCTCCTCGGCATGCCGACGACCGAGGTCGTCGCGGTGACCTCGACCGGCCGCCAGGTGGGCGTGCTCGCGCGGTGGCCGGGTGTGGCTGGCACTCCGGTGCGCACCACGATCAGCTCGAAGGTGCAGGGCGCAGCGCTGGCCGCGCTGGGCGGAGTATCCAGCTCAGGGGAGATCGTCGCTGTCCAAGCGTCCACCGGAGAGGTGCTTGCGGTGGCCCAGCGCCACGCGTCCGGCGCGCCCGCCGCGGACGCGCTCAACGCCAGGCTGACGCCGGGCACCGCGTTCACCATCGTGTCGGCCGCCGCGTTGCTGGGGACCGGGGTCAGGGCGGGGACCCAGATCTCCTGCGAGAACTCCTTCACCGTCGGCGGGCAGACCTTCACCAGCGACGCGACCGGCGCGACCAAGTCCTTCAGCGACGACTTCGCCGATGGCTGCGGCACGGCCTTCGCGGGACTCTCCGAACGCCTCACGACCGGCCAGTTCGACCAGGTGGTAAAGGGCTTCGGCATCGGATCCGACTGGTCCTCCCTGCCGGTTCCCGCCTTCTCCGGGTCGGTCCCGTCCGCGGCGGGCGTGGCCGCCCTGGCCGCCGAAACCATCGGCCAGGGCAACGTCCAGATGAGCCCGCTGTCCATGGCCATGGTCGCCGCCGCGGTGGACTCGGGCAGCTGGCATACCCCGCAGTTCGTCGAGGGTTCGCCAGACCCCTCGGGAACCGCCCTGAACCCCAGCGGCGTGTCCGAGCTGCACAGTCTCATGCGCAACGCGGTCCTCTCGGGTGACGCGCGAGCGGCCAGCCAGCCGGGGACGCCGGTCTACGGCCAGGTCGGCCTGGTCCACACCGGATCGACCTGGACTAGCTGGTTCGTCGGCTTCCGCCGCGACATCGCCTTCACCGTCATCGAGTCGGGCAAGACGTCGCAGCTTTCCGCCGCCGCGCTGGCCGGCGCGTTCCTGTCAGCCCTCGGCAACTGACCTCCGCTTCGAGTCCAGCCCAACACCAGCCAGAGTCGCAGCACAAGCCCTCACACGTGCACCCCGCCCGCACCACGTGCACCCCGCCCGCGCCACCCGCCGGGCCCGCACGCTCCGGCGCCAACCGGTCCGATGCTCCATCGTGCCGGTTATGACCGGCTCTATGCTCCATCGTGCCGGTTCGCCCTGACCGACAGGAGCCGGGCCGACAGCGGCCGGTCACTTTGCGTTATGAAAATGTGACCAAAAGTTGCGAAGAGTAAGCAACCGTGCCAGTGCTCACGAGCGTCCTCACGTGTGACTGGGATTCGCTCGGGGGTTGCGGCCCAGTCAACGTTAAGGTCCGGGCCTCATCTCGGGGGAGACCCGGCCATCAGACCGGCTCCGACCCTGCCGGTCGGCCCCTGCGGGCGCGTTTCGGCCACCGCCAGCGCTCGCAGGGGCCATTTCTCTTGAGCGCCCCACTCCTGCCCCAGACCGGCGCGCCACTCCGGACCGGCGCGCCACTCCGACCGGGCGCACCACCCCGGACCGGGCACGCCACGTCGGCCAGGCGCGCCACCCCCGGCCAGCCGCGCCACGCCGGCCGGGAATTCCGGTTGGCTGGCGTGAGTTGTAGGTAGACGGTCCAGTACGGCAGAATGTATCGCGCTGGCCGCACAACTAAATAGGGGGGTGAACGGTTTCGACTTTGGTGGTTGAACCAGGGGAAGCGGGCCGAGGGTTGCAGTTATGACCTCGTAAATCCTGTGACTGCAAACCAATAAGTGCCAACACATCGCGCACTGACCTCGCTCTCGCCGCTTAAGACGAGTTAGAGGTCTGTCAGCCCGGGGATGCCTTCGACCCGGTGCCTGGCATCAGCTAGGAGGATTACTACCTGACCCGGTCGCGGGGCCAGGCGGGACATCAAACAGCGGCTGAGCCTGTCGGCGCCTTGCTTGCGTGATCGCCGGGGCTGAGAAAAGCACAGCAAGCTGCGCCCGGAGAAGCCCTGGTGATGCACCGAAGGACGCGGGTTCGATTCCCGCCACCTCCAAGAGTGCTCGAGGTCCAGCCTTGAGCATTGTTGGAGGTGTCCGAGGCCCCCGATGACAAGTAACGAGCTTTCGTGTCCGGCCTGCGACGGCCGCTCAGGCGGATGCTCGGGTGGATGCTCCAGCATCCGCTGCTGACGGAAGCCCGGCAGCAGCCGGGCCAGCACCAGCGCGCCCGCGATACACGCCAGGCCGCCAGACACCACCGATACCGTGTTGCCGAAGGCGGTCGCGACCGCCCCGGACTCCACGTCCCCGATCCGGGGGCCGCCGGTCACCACCGCGGTCTGCAGCCCGGACAGCCGGCCCCGCAGGGCGTCCGGCACGGCCTGCTGGATGATCGTGTTGCGGAACACCGCCGAGATCACGTCGGCCCATCCGGCCACCGCCAGCAGCGCCAGTGCGCCGGGCAGCCAGGACACCAGCCCGAAGCAGGTGATGGCGACGCCCCAGATCAGGACCGCGACGATGACGGCCAGCCCCTGACGACGGACCCGGCTCACCCAGCCAGTGGTGAGCGCGCCGACCAGCGCGCCCGCGCCGGGAGCGGCGTACAAGAATCCGAGGGTCGACGCTCCGCCGCCGAACAAGGTCGTCGCGAGCGCCGGGAACAGCGCGCGCGGCATCCCGAACACCATGGCGTTGATGTCGATCAGGTACGCGCCCTGGATGGCCTGGCGACCCCGCACGAATCTGAGGCCCTCGACGATGGAGCGCAGACCGGGCCGGTGGTCCGCCGCTCCGGCGGGAGGCTGCGGGGAAAGCAGGAAGGCCGCCAGCAACGCCGCGCCGAAGCTGGCCACGTCCATCCAGTAAACAAACCTGACCCCGGCCCCGGCCAGCAGCAGCCCGGCCACGGCCGGGCCCACCACCAGACCGAACTGGAACAGGGACTGGAAGATCGCGTTCGCGGCCGACATCTCGGACCGCTGGACTAGGTTCGGGATGATCGCCCCGCGCCCGGAGCTGTCCAGCCCGGCGAACCCGGCCGTCAGGGCCGGGAGGACGAACAGCGGCCACAGCGCGGTACCCAGGTCGGCGTTGACCGCCAGGCCCGCGCTGCAGCAGGCCATCAGCACCTGCGCGAGCATCAGCAGGCGGCGGCGGTCCATGGCGTCGACTACTGATCCGCCCAAGAGCGCTCCGCCGATCAGCGGGAAGAGCTGGGCCAGCGACACCAGGCCTACGTCGAGGGACGAGTGGGTCAGCTGGTACACCTGGTACGGCACCGCCACCGTAGTCAGCTGGGTGCCGAGCACGGACACGAGCTCGCCGAGGACCAGCAGGCGCAGATCGCGTGACCGCCGCAGCGGGCTCAGGTCGATGAGCACACGCCGCACCGCCCGAGCCCGCCGCTCGGCGCTTTTCTCCAACTTCGCTTCCTCCCGTACCGCCCCGGAGCTCAAACCAGGCCGGCGGGCCCGCCCCACGGCTCAGACCAGGCTCCCGGGGCGCCGGCCCGCGCTCAGCAGATTTGATCACGCGCCGCGCCGGCGTAATCGCTCAACGGCCGGCGAAAAGCCTGCTGCGCGCCCCCGGACGGCAGTGAGCATGACCGATCATTACCATTCTGCTTCCGAACACGGGATAATAGGGCGACAGATAGGAACGGTTGTGACTGGCCGGTTCCGCCGCGGGCACCCGGGATTGCAGCGCGCAGCGCCTGAGGGCGTGGTGCTCGCCGAGGTGCAGCGCATGGAGCCGGGAGGAAGGGGATGGGAGAATGGCGGCGATGAAGCCGCGGACGGGCGACGGTCCGCTCGAGGTCACCAAGGAGGGGCGCGGCATCGTGATGCGGGTCCCGCTTGAAGGCGGCGGGCGCCTGGTTGTCGAACTGACGGCGGACGAGGCGGCTAAGCTTGGCGACGCCTTGAAGTCCGTGGTCGGGTGACCGGGCCTAGTCACCCCTCTTGACCGCGGCGAGCAGGCCATTGCCCAGCGGCACCAGCACCGGGACGAGCCGGTCATCCCCGCGTACCTGGTGAGCGAGGTCGGTGGTGCCGTCGAAGACCTCGGGGTCGTCCCGGAGCGTTGCCGTCGGCAGCGCGTTATTGAAGGCCACGACGCCGCCGGGCCGCAACAGCCGCAGCGCGGCGATCAGGTAATCCGGATAGTCTCGCACATCGGCGTCACAAAAGACCATGTCGTAGGTGCCATCGGAGAGCCGGGGAAGCACGTCCAGCGCCCGGCCCAGGATTAGGCGGCATTGGTTTTGCGCGAAGCCGGCCTGGGTGAACGCTTTCCGCGCCATTCGCTGGTATTCCGGCTCGATATCAACGCTGGTGAGCGTGGAGCCGGGGCGCATTCCGCGCAGCAGCCAGATGCCGGAACTGCCGCAGCCGGTACCGATCTCGACCGCGGTCCTGGCCCCGACCGAGCAGGCCATGAAGCGTAGCGTCGCGCCTACCGCCGGTTGCACCGGCTCGGTGCCGCCCAGGTCGGCCGCATACGCCCGGGCGGCCAGCAGTGGCTCGTCTTCGGGTATGTATTCAGCGGCATAGGCAAGTGGCGTCATCCGCAGCAGCCTAGCGCCAGATGCGCAGGTCCGGGAACTCTCCCGGGTCCCGGGCCGTTACCTAGGCGATATCGGCCGTCCTCTGCGGTCCTCATGGCCGCGCCGTCGGCCTCTCGGTCCCCAACTGGCGCAACGGAAGAATCCAGGGCACGATGGTAAGAGTCGTGGCAATCTGCGACCCGGAGGGCGGTTCGTTGGAGGAGGCCAGGGCTCTGGAACCCGCGCCGACACAGCCTGCTCAGCCCGAGTGGAACCTCCCGACGTGGGAGGACATCGTCCGGACGCATTCCGCTCGGGTCTACCGGCTCGCCTACCGGCTGACCGGCAATCCGCACGATGCCGAGGATCTCACCCAGGAGGTCTTCGTCAGGGTCTTCCGGTCGCTGTCCAGTTACACCCCCGGGACGTTCGAGGGCTGGCTGCACCGCATCACCACCAACCTGTTCCTGGACTGGGCCCGGCGCAAGCAGCGGATCAGGTTCGAGGGCCTGGCCGACGAAATGGCTCACCGGCTGCCCGGCTCCGAGCCCACGCCCGCGGAGGCCTTCGATGACAGTCACCTCGATGACGACGTCCAGGCGGCGCTGAAGGCCCTCCCGCCGGAGTACCGCGCCGCCGTGGTGCTCTGCGATATCGAAGGGTTCTCGTACGAAGAGATCGCCGCCACGCTGGGCGTCAAGCTGGGTACGGTGCGCAGCCGGATCCACCGCGGGCGAGCTCAGCTACGGGCCGCACTCGAGCACCGAAGGCCGGCCCCGGTCACGGCCACCGGAGCCGCCCACGGCAGGGCCACCGACGCTGGAGCCACTCACGGCAGGGCCACCGACAGCAAGGCAACCGAAGACAAAGGCACCGGAGCCCACGCCTGGGGCCAGGGACGCCGGCGTCAGAGCCTGGTACCCCGGCTGAAGCGGTCAGGTGGATCATGAGCCACCTCGGTGACCGCCTGTCGGCCTTGGTCGACGGCGAACTAGACGGAGCGGAACGCGATCGTGCGCACGCCCACCTGGCCAGCTGCCAGCAGTGCCGGACCGAGGCTGCCGAGCTCCGGGCGCTGAAGCAGAAACTCAGCATGCTCTTGTCCGGGGCCCCGGCCGAAGCGGCCATGACCCGGCGCCTGATCGCCATGACCGGTCCCGGCGGGCCGCTGCCACCGCGGCGGCGGCGGCTGCGCCTGGCGCCCGCTCCGCGGGCCGCGGGCCGGCGAGAGATTCTACGGCCGGGTTCCAGGGGACCGGTCCGCCGTCGCTACCTGGTGTTGGGCGCCCTGTCGCTCGTCGTCGGTCTGAGCACGGCCGCCTTCACCGCGGGCGGCGGCGGTGAGGCGGCGCCCGGGCCCAGGATCACGCCGCCGGTGGAGATGTACAGCGTCGAGCACGCGATCACCACCGGCGAGGTTCCGTTCACCGGCCCGTCGGGTCAGCCATCGCCAGGGGCATCGGTGGCCGACTCGGACGTGACCCAACCTTGAGGCCGCTGTGTTCGCCTTCAACTGCCCTGTAAACCACGGCCGCCCCGTAAACCACGGCCGCGGGCCAGCGCTGCTGCTAGCCGTGCTCGCGGTCGCCGTGCCTAGTTTCCTGGTCACCGCCTGCAGCGGCCAGCCCGCGGTCGGCGCGTCGCCGGACGCAGAAACCGCAGAAACCGTGGCGGCGCCGGCCGCGGGCACGCCGTCACCGACCACCCGGCGCCCGGCCAGCGCCCCGGCCAGCGCGTCGGCCAGCGCCCTGGCCGCACGCCTGCTGACGCAGGCGGCCCAGGCGGCGGTCGTGACCTCCTACCAGGGCGAGGAAATCATCTCGCACTCGGGCATGAGCGGCGGGACCGTGCTGGTGTCGGACATCTGGCACGCCAGCGGCGGCCAGACCGTGACCCGGACGCTGGTCGCCGGGACGTACTCCAGCAGCGAGCCCTACCTGTCCTCCGACACCGACGCGCAGTGGCCCGAAGGCGTGCTGGGCGTTACCACCCAGCTCGTGCACCTGCTCGAAATGCACTACGTGGTGGTGTACGCCGGAGTGGGCTCGGCCGACAACCGCGCGGCCCAGATCGTGGAGGCGCGGCGCGACAACGGCAGCCTGGCCGCGAGGTTCTGGCTGGACGACGCCACCAGGTTGCCGCTGGAGCGAGAGGTCTTCGACACCGCCTCGCACGTGATCAGCGAAGACGTGTTCTTCAACGTCCAGTTCTCCAAGCAGGCCCCGGCCGCCGCGCCGGCCGGCGGACCGTCCGATCCGCAGGGACCGTGGACCGATCCGCTCCCGGCTGCCCAGCTGCTTGCCCTGCGTTCTCATGGCTGGCTGGTCCCGCCCGAACTCCCCGGCGGTCTCTCGCTGTTCACCGGCGCGCAGACCCACACCAGTACCGGAGCCGTGCTTGACCTGGGCTATTCAGATGGCCTGTCGGTGGTCTCGGTGTTCGAGCAACGCGGCAACCTGGCCGCCAAGCTGACCGGCTGGCAGAAGATCACCGTGGCCGGCCACGCGATTTATGCCGCGGAGCCGGATCAGCGGTCCCTGACCTGGTCCAGCCGCGGCATGGTGTACACCGTGATGGCCGACGCGCCGGCCCAGACCGTCGACAACGTGATCAGTGTCCTGCCGCACGACACGCCGCCCGGCTTCTGGAAGCGGATGTCCCGCGGCTTCGCCCGGCTGGCATCGTGGGCCAACCCCTTCCGGTGACGGTGAGGTCCATAGCCCGGCTACGGTCCGCTCTGACACGGTTTAGAGTGGACGTACGAGTGCGTGACCTCACCAGCGCGACGGAGACCTGAGCGTGTTCGATCTGAATATCCCCAAGCTGCTTATCCTGGCGGTGATCGCGCTTATCGTCTTCGGCCCGAAGGAGCTGCCGAAGATCGCGTCCCAGGCCGGCCAAGCCCTGCGTGACCTGCGCCGGATCGCCGAAGGGGCCAAGAACGACCTGCGCGAAGGGCTGGGACCGGAGTTCGCCGACTTCGAGATCGAGGACCTGAACCCCAAACGGTTCGTGCAGAAGCACCTGTTCGACGACCTGAACGGGAACCACGGGGACTCCGCGGCCACGGCCGCCGCGCAAGCCGGCCGCCCGCGGGCCAACGGCGCGCCGCTCGCCCCCGGCGAGCGCGCCCCCTACGACATCGACGCCACCTGAACCCTTAAAAAACCGACTAGCGCGGCGTGAGCCCCAGCTGACGCCCAGCCAGGCCGCGGCGGCGGGCGCCGAGTTCGTCCGCGATCTTCCTCAGCGCGAGCGCCGCGGGCGAGTCGGGCTCGCCGAGCACGAGCGGGATCCCGGCGTCGCCGCCTTCGCGCAGCCGGACATCGAGCGGCACCTGACCGAGCAGCGGTACCTGCGTCCCGGTAATCCGGCTCAGCGCCTCGGCCACCGAAACTCCGCCGCCCGAGCCGAAGATCTCCGTCTGCTCCCCGCAGTGCGCGCAGACCAGGTAGGACATGTTCTCGATGACCCCGGCGATCCGCTGATGGGTCTGCGTCGCGATCGCTCCGGCCCGCTCGGCCACTTCCGCGGCGGCCAGCTGCGGGGTCGTCACCACCAGCAGTTCGGCCGAGGGGAGCATCTGGCCGACGGAGATGGCGACGTCACCTGTGCCGGGCGGCAGGTCGAGCAGCAGCACGTCCAGGTCGCCCCAGTACACGTCGGCCAGGAATTGCTGCAGCGCCCGGTGCAGCATCGGCCCGCGCCAGACCACGGGCGTGTTGCCCTTGGTGAACATGCCGATCGAGATGACCTTCACGTCGTGCGCCGACGGCGGCATGATCATGTTCTCGACCGGGGTCGGGCGGCCGGTGACGCCCAGCATCCGCGGCACCGAGTGGCCGTAGATGTCGGCGTCCACCACGCCGACCTTGTGGCCCGAGGCGGCCAGCGCCACGGCCAGGTTGACCGTGACCGACGACTTGCCCACCCCGCCCTTGCCGCTGGCCACCGCGTAAACCCGGGTCAGCGAGGCCGGCTGGGCGAACGGGATCTGCGGCTCGGGCCGCCCGCCGCGCAGCTGGGTCTGCAGGGCCTGCCGCTGCTCATCGCTCATCACGTCCAGGTCCACGCGGACCGAGGCCACGCCGGGCAGCTTGCTGACGGCCGCGGTGACCTCGCGGATGATGGTGTCCCGCAGCGGGCACCCCGCGACGGTCAGCCACACCTGCACGCGCACCGTCCCGTCCGGCGCGATGTCGATGCCCTTGACCATGCCAAGCTCGGTAATGGGCCGGTGGATCTCGGGGTCTTGCACGCCGTCGAGTGCCTTCGTGATCTGCTCGGCGGTCGGCGGGGACATCAGCGGGGGACTCATGAGTTCATGCTACGAACCCACGTCGTCTCAGCCTAATTATCCCGAACGAAACGTGGTACCTGCCGCTGGTCACCCAATGGTGTTGCGTGTGCAGCCCGTTGGCTCGCGGGTGAGGGTTACGCTCCTGGGATGGAGCGAGCGTATCGGGTTCGGCGATCGTGTCTGGCGGTGCCGGCCAGCAGCGAGCGGTTCATCGAGAAGGCGCGCGGCCTGCCCGCCGACGAGGTGTTCCTGGACCTCGAGGACGCCGTCGCGCCCGCCGCCAAGGCGCAGGCGCGGGCGAACGCGGCGGCCGCGGTCACCGGTGACTGGGGCGGCCGGGTGGTCGCGGTCCGGGTCAATGACGCGGCCACCCAGTGGGCTCACCGCGACGTGCTGGACGTGGTCTCCGGCGGGGGAGTAGACGCCGTCATCTTGCCCAAGGTGACGTCGCCAGACCACGTCGTATGGCTGGACCTGCTGCTCGGCCAAGTCGAACGAGAGGCGGGCCTGCCGGTCGGGCAGACGGGAATCGAGGCGCAGATCGAGGACGCCCGGGGCCTGGCCGCGGTGGACGCGATCGCGGCGGCGTCGCCGCGCCTGGAGGCGCTGGTGTTCGGGCCCGCCGACTTCATGGCCAGCGTCGGGATCCGGTCGCTGGACGTCGGCGGCCAGCCGGAGGGCTACGTCGGCGGCGACGCGTACCACTACGCGCTGATGCGGATCCTGATCGCGGCGCGCTCGCGGGGCGTGGCGGCTATCGACGGGCCGTACCTGAAGGTCCGCGACCTCGAGGGCCTGCGGCGGTCGGCCGCCAGCTCGGCGGCGCTCGGCTTCGACGGCAAGTGGGCGCTGCACCCGAGCCAGGTCGAACCCGTTAACCAGGCGTTCGCGCCCTCCGAAGCCGACTATTCGCGTGCCGCGGCGATCATCGAGGCCTACGACCACGCCACCACGGTCGACCAGCGCGGCGCGGCCATGCTCGGCGACGAGATGATCGACGAGGCCTCTCGCAAAATGGCCGAGGTCATCGTGGCCCGGGGAAACGCGGTCGCCCACGCCAAAATCGGTAAAGCACCGGAATGAGCTCCGATACATGCCGTTAAACCCGGCAGAGGTGACGACTGGTCCTTATGAATGACGGAAAGGAAGAAATAGGACGATCAATGCCGTCATTGGCTCAGAACACCCCAGTCGGTAAGGGCTTCGACCAAACCTTCCGTGATCGGCAGCCCCGCCAGGTCGCCGGACGCCACCCAGCGCGCCTCCGCCGCGTCGTCGCCCGCGCGGAGCGTTCCCCCGGTGATCGTGGCCCCGTAGTCCCTGATGTCGAGGACGTTGCCGCCCGGCGCGGGTCGCCGTACGCTGCCCAGCAGTGGTCCCGCCTGCACGTCCAGGCCGGTTTCCTCCCGCATTTCCCGGACCAGCGCTTCGGCGTCCGTCTCGCCCGGCTCGATCCGCCCGCCGGGCAGCGACCATAGCCCGGCGCCAGGCTCATGCCCGCGCTTGATGAGCAGGAGTCGCCCCTGATCATCTTTGATGACGGCGCCCACACAAGGGATCACGGATCCAGACACGCGGCTAAGTATCGGCGCTCCGGGTCAGGTCGGCAAGCGTGGTATCTTCCTGCTCATCTTTAGGTGGTCGCTGTCGGCGCGGCTTTAAAAGTTGCAATTCGGTCACGTCGGTGAATTATCGCGAGCCATGCCAACGGTTTACCCGCATCAGGCGTCCCTAGTGTGGGATAAAGAACCAGAGCTAGCGGGACCCACTCAGCGGGCGGCGCCGGATCCGCGTCACCACTCTGATCGGGCCTGGCTGGCAGGGGACTGACGCAGCTAGACGGCTTAGGCGGCCCCAGCCCGGTGACCGCAACTCACCGGGCGGGACCTTGACCCCCGGCCTGCACAGGAGGACGAGGATCTATGGACCATGGTAGCCGCCGTTGGCCCGATTGGTCTGTATTGGTTTCAGTCTGTAGTCGCAGTACGACAATTCCGCTATGTTTCGTTTTCCCTATTGAGCTTGCCCGATCCCTATAGGCCCCAACTTCATAGGCCCCAGAACTTCCGGGCTTGCCCGGGACTTTCCCTCTCCAGACTGTAAGACCGATCAGGTCAGCCGTTCCTGCCCTGGTCAGCCCACCGTGAGCCGGCAGCGTGCCGAGCCAGGTCGGAAGCCGTCCGACTGCGCGTGCTACGGGAGGCCAGCTCGACGCAGCCGTGCGCAGGGTACGGCTGTGGGTTCCAAGAGAGGAACAATCCATGTCCATCAAGAGCAAGGTGCTCGCCGCTGCGGCGACGCTGACCCTGGTCGGCGGCGTCGGGGTAGCGGGCGCGCTCACCGCAGGAACCGCCAGCGCGGCGACCCCGTCGTGCGGCGACTCCTGTGTCGACATCTTCAGCCACCAGTTCGGCACGCACACTGAGCCGAACTTTGTGGTTGACGTTCTGCGTCAGGGCGAGAAGGTCGGCCAGCCGATCATCCTGTTCCGGACCGCGAACTTCGACCCGGCCGAAGACTGGACCGCGGCATTCCAGGGCACCACGGCCGACTTCTTCGCGGCCGGCCTGGTCTCGGCTGACGTCGCGCTGCACTACGGCTGCATCCCGACGGTCAACTTCCCGGACTGCTACGGCCAGACCGCGATCGCCGTTAACGACCCGGCGTTCGAGATCGAGTACGCGCCGTTCGGCGTGGACTCCGGTCTGTGCATGGGCGTGGCCAGCACGGCTGTCCAGGGCGAGGGTGTCACGCTGCAGCCTTGTGGCGTGTCCTCCAAGACGGTGTGGATCGACGACATCTTCGACTCGCTCAACACGCTGTTCCTTGGGTACATCCCGGTCATCAACGGCTCGGACACCAACTTCTCCCAGCCGTTCGTCCTGACCTACCCGGACAGTGGTTACCCGACCGACCTGCCGCGTCCGCAGCTGCAGGTCGACAACATCACCGGCTTCTCCAACTCCAGCCCGCCGTTCTTCATCCCGGGTCCGGAGCTGGGCACCGTTGATGTGAACCAGCTCTGGGGCGCCGACCTCGGGATCCTCAAGTAGGCCTGAGCTCGCACTCTGAAGTGGTAGCAAAGTGACGGTGACGCCGGCCCTCCGCGATGGCGGGTCGGCGTCACCGTCGTACCTGGTTGATCAGCACGTATACAAGATGAGCCGGCCGGTAAACCTTTCATGCGGGCCCGGCGTCCTAATTGCCAGAGACTTCAGGGTTTCCTAGGGTCTTTCCCTCTCCAGACTGCACGACCGATCTAGGTCAGCCGTTCCTGACCTGGTCCGGCCACCGCGAGTCGGCAGCGTGCCGAGCGATCGGGCAAGTTCCGACGCGTGCTGCGGGGGCCAGCTTGGCGCAGCCGTGCGCAGGGCACGGCTGCGAGTTCCAAGAGAGGAACAATCCATGTCCATCAAGAGCAAAGTGCTCGCCGCTGCGGCGACGCTGACCCTGGTCGGCGGCGTCGGGGTAGCAGGCGCGCTCACCGCAGGAACGGCCAGCGCGGCGACCCCGTCGTGCGGCGACTCCTGTGTCGACATCTTCAGCCACCAGTTCGGCACGCACCTCGAGCCCAACTTCGTGGTTGACGTGCTGCGTCAGGGCGAGAAGGTCGGCCAGCCGATTATTCTGTTCCGGACCGCGAACTTCGACCCGGCCGAAGACTGGACCGCGGCCTTCCAGGGCACCACGGCCGACTTCTTCGCGGCCGGCCTGGTCTCCTCCGCGGTCGCGCTGCACTACGGGTGCATCGCCGGAGTGAACTTCCCGGACTGCTACGGGTTCGGCAAGCCGGCGGCCATTAATGACCCGGCGTTCGAGATCGAGTACGCGCCGTTCGGCGTGGACTCCGGCCTGTGCATGGGCGTGGCCGCCACTGCGTTCAACGACGAGGGCGTGTCGCTGCAGCCGTGTGGCGTGTCGTCCAAGA
>Ga0302325_10006701_pt1 | contig 25774 bp, 27 predicted proteins | sample Palsa_T0_2_FD_201948 | JGI IMG/M metagenome (GOLD analysis project Ga0302325, IMG submission 201948) | Peat permafrost microbial communities from Stordalen Mire near Abisko, Sweden - Palsa_T0_2 | ecosystem: Environmental > Terrestrial > Soil > Palsa > Peat permafrost | place: Sweden: Abisko... | reverse complement strand
CAGCTGGTTCGAAGCGACCGCGCGTCAGCGGCTGCGCTGGTTCGTCGACGCGGGGAGCTTTGAGGAGTTCCTCGGCCCGGCGGCACGAGAAATGAGCCCCCATCTTCCGGACTTCAACCTGCCGGAAGCGTTTGACGATGGAATGATTGTTGGTCGCGCGAAATTGGATTCCAAACCGGTGCTGATCGCCGCGCAGGAAGGCCAGTTCATGGGGGGCGCCTTCGGAGAGGTGCATGGCGCCAAGCTCACCGGACTTTTGCGCGGCGCCCGCGACGCCAAGGGACCGCATGTGGTGATCCTGTTCGACACCGGCGGCGTGCGCCTGCAAGAGGCTAATGTCGGCGAGCTCGCCATTGCAGAGATCATGCGTGCCGTACTCGAGGCGCGCGCGGCCGGCGTGAAGGTTGTCGGTCTGATCGGCGGACGCGCAGGCTGTTTCGGCGGCGGCTCGCTGGTTGCGGCGTGCTGTTCGGCACTGGCTATCTCCGAACAGGGCCGGATTGGCATATCTGGGCCCGAGGTCATCGAGACCAACCGGGGCGTGGAGGAGTTCGACTCCAAGGACCGCGCGCTGGTCTGGCGCACCATGGGCGGCAAGCACCGGCGGCTGCTCGGCGGCGTGGAATTGTTTGTGGGCGCCAGCATTCAGGACTTCCGCGATGCGGCTCGCAGCCTGCTCGCTCAAGCGCCAAGCCTGAACCTCGACGTCCTGAAGGCCGAACAGGCGCGTCTGGAAGATCGACTTGAGCGCTTTGGCAGTTGCGCCGATGGACTCGAAGTTTGGAAGGCGCTCGGCGCCAAAGATCCGGCCGTGATCCCCGGCATGGCCGCTGACGCCTTCATTCATCTCGCCGATACCATCCGGAGGCCGCGCTATGACGCTCGATGATCTTCTTGATGGGCTGTTTTTGCAACGTCCCAACATTACACGCGAAGGCGGCGTGCTGACTGGCCAGGCCACACTGAAGGGCGGCGGTGCCGTCGAGATCGTCGGCGTCTACGACGCGACACCGCTTGGCGTGGACGAGGCAATCCGCCTATCGCGACACGTGTTGGACGCGCTGATGCGAGGCAGCGATGACCCGATTTTCGTTTTCGTCGACAGCGGCAGCCAGCGCATGAGCAAGCGCGATGAGTTGTTGGGAGTAAACGAGTTCCTAGGCCATCTCGCCAAGTGCCTGATTTGGGCCGACATGCAAGGGCGCCGCACCCTCGCCGTTCTCTACGGCAGCAGCCTGGCGGGCGCGATCATCGTTACCGCGCTCGCCACAGGTACCCTGCTCGCCGTGCCGGGAGCGAAGCCCGAAGTCATGGATCTTCCGTCCATGTCGAAAGTCACCAAGCTGCCGCTCGCTGTTCTCGAAGAGAAAGCCAAGTCGACAGCCGTCTTCGCGCCGGGTGTCGACAACATGGTCAAGACCGGTTCGGTGCTGGAGGTTTGCAAAGACGTTCCTGCCCTCGCCGAGAAAATCGCCATCCTCCTCGGAACATCGAGAGATCCCAACGATAACCGTGGCCTACTAGGTAGGGAACGCGGCGGCCGGCCTAAGGCGGCCGACATCGCCCGGCGCATTTATGACCTGGCCCACTCCGCTTCCTGAGTGGCGGCTACGCCGCCACGACGTGGTGCGCCTTCATCGCGGCGCGCGGGCTTCGCGTACGCACGATGGTTTCAACTCAGTGCCAAATCCGATCGTCGACGAGTGGATCGCGTTCGGTCGGCCACTCGTGGCGCGCCGCCCCAGCGCTTGCGACGGCGCCGGGCTGCCGCTGGGTCTGCCGCTGCCGCCATCTCTCGGCAAAGCGCGTATCGCGATCACTATGCCGCGCGAAGCGATCGCGACCGTATCACCGCCGCCCACATTGCTCGAGATTCAAAGCTTCGCGCCACCGGCTTGGCGATCCACGCTGGATCACGTCGTCGCGTTATGCGCAAAGCTCGACATCGAATTGCGCGCCTTTGGCAGCTTGGCTTGGCAGTGCCTGACAGGACTCGACTATCTGACGCCGGCGAGAGACATCGATCTGCTTTTTCTTAACGCAAGACGCTTTGCCGTAGCTCCTCTGATTGGCGGTCTCGCGGAGATCGAAGCGAAAGCTCCGTTGCGGCTAGACGGAGAAGTCGTGCGGGCCGATGGCGCGGCGGCAAATTGGCGGGAGCTGCGAGCCGCGCCTCTGGAGGTCCTTGTCAAGACGCTCGACGGGGTTTCGCTGCAGCCCTCTGCGGAATTTGTGGGAGGGCTCGACTGATGTTGGTAAGCGCTCTCCAATTTCGCGACAGGGCCGACTGCATCGACGCCGCCGCCATCGCCGGCGCCGCACGCTCCAGCCTAATCGAGGAGCTTGAGACCTGGCCGAAACCCGGGCTGGTTAGTCACGTGGATTGCGGCGCGCATCACGATATGGATGCAAATACGCTCCGGCGCAGCATCGAAGCGATCACGCCGTATTTCGAGGCGCTCGCGCAAGCGGGCGCTCAAGGCGCGGCCATGGGACGACTGCGGGTGATCGGTCTCGAGGCCGAGGCGGCCATGATGCGCGCCACCGGAACTGTAAATACTCATCGCGGCGCGATCTTTGGCATGGGATTGTTATGCGCTGCCGCCGGGCGGCGTGCTAGCGGAATGGTCCACCCACGAGAGCAACTCGGGCGCGTGGTCGCCCGCGTCTGGGGCGAAGGGATTCTCGACGGACCTGTGCTGCTGCACAGCCACGGTCAACGCGCCCGTCTTCGCTATGGTGCAGGCGGCGCTCGCCAGCAAGCAGCCGCAGGTTTTCCATGCGCCTACCAGATTGGGCTGCCCGCTTTAATTGAAGGGGAAGCGCTTTCGCGGGGCGATGAGGAAGCAGCACGCGTGCATGCGACTTTCGCTCTGATCGCCGTGCTCGAGGACACAAATCTTCTGCATCGCGGCGGACCGACTGGTTTAGCCTTCGCCCGAGCGCAAGCTTGCGGATTTCTCAACCGCGGTGGGATCGGACGTCCGGACTGGCTCGCTGATGCTGCCGCGGTCCATGCCGCCTTTGCGGCACAGCACCTCAGCCCGGGCGGCGCCGCCGATTTGCTAGCGATGAGCCTGTTCCTCGCGCGCATGGAAGGCCGACCGGCATGCACTTCGTAATCCTGAAAACGCTGGCGCCGATTTTTGTCGTAATCGGTCTCGGCTTCTTCGCGGGTCGGCGGGGCATCATCGACAACAAGCACGTCGGCGCGCTGAACACGCTGGTGATGAGCTTCGCCCTACCTGCGGCGATTTTCGTCGCGATCTCCACGACTGCACGTCGCGACATACTGCGCGAAGGCGAGCTGTTCTTGCTGCTGGGCTTGGTTATGGTCGTGTTTTACGTGATCTGGTATTTCGTCGAAACCCGCCTGCACAAGGTTCCTAGCGCTAAAGCTGCGGTCCAGGCCCTGACCGTCGCGTTTCCCAATTGCGCCGCAGGTTTGCCGATCGTCGCGGCCGTGATCGGTGGGACCGGGGATGTGCATGTGGCGGTGGCGCTCGCGGTCGGAACAATGTTGGTTGTGCCCCCCACGATTTTCCTGCTCGAACTGTCGCGAGCCCAAAGCGGCGCGCGCGGAGCAGCCACGCAGTCTGGTTTTAGCCTCGCATTGCGGCGCGCCTTAACTCAACCGCTCGTGCTCGCTTCGATACTCGGGAAGTTGATCTCTCTGTCCGGAGTGGAGCTGAGTCCGCTTGTCACGGGCCCCCTTGATCTCATCGGGCAGGTGGCGGGCGGTGGCGCGGCCTTTCTCACCGGCTTGGTCGTGTCAGGGCTGCCTTTTGTTTTGAACTGGCAAGTAGGCATCGCCACGATCGCAAGCAACATTCTCAAGCCGCTTGCCGTGTTTGGCCTCGCGATGGTCCTGGGGGTGTCACCGGACATTGCAAAGCCCGCCATCCTGATCGCCGCCCTTCCTGCGGGCTTTTTCGGAATTCTGTTTGGCGTCAGCTATCATGCCAACTCCAAGGAATCAGGTTCGACGGTGCTCAGCAGCACCGTCCTGAGCGCCTTGACGCTGGCTGGCGTCATCGACTGGCTCTATCCCAGCTGAGGCCGCGCATGCCACTAGCCATCCTGTGCTCCGGACAGGGCAATCAGCACGCGGGCATGTTCGACCTTACCGCGGACTCGCCGGCAGCTGCTGAGCTATTCAGAGTCGCGTCGGATCTCCTCGGCGGACGCGATCCGCGCCAGCTGGTTCAGGCAGGCCGCGCAGCCGATCTCGAAGAGGATCGCACCGCTCAAGTGCTGTGCGTCCTTGCGGCGTTAAGTCTCGGTGCCGCGCTCGCCGACGCCCTGCCCGGCGACCGGTTGGTAGCGGGCTACAGCGTTGGGGAATTGTCGGCTTGGGGGCTGGCAAACGTCTTCGACGGCATCGAGACCCTTCGTCTCGCCGCGGCTCGAGCGGAAGTCATGGACGTTGTGCGTGACGGGCCGCAGGGTTTACTGTTCGCGCGGGGCCTGTCGCGTTGCGCCATAGATGAGCTCTGCCGCCGGACACGAACGTTTATAGCGATCATCAATCCCGGCGACGCTTATCTGGTCGGCGGCAGCGAGCGGGCGCTCGACGATTTGGAGATCGCTTGCCGGACGGCCGGCGCCACTCGCAGTCATCAGATCGGTGTACACATCGCTTCGCACACGCCTCTTCTGGCGAAGGCCAGCGCTGAGTTCGATAAACGTCTGGGCGAGATTAAGGTTGTGCATCCTCTTCGACATGGCGTGCGCCTGTTTAGCGGCGTGGATGGGCAGCCAGTCTTTGATCTCGTCGACGGTCTCCGCAAACTAAGTCGGCAGATTTCGACTACGGTCGATTGGGTGGCGTGTCTTCAAGGCTGTGCCGAGGCAGGCGCGACCTCTTTTCTCGAACTCGGACCGGGGCATGCGTTGAGTGTTATGGCCGCCGAAGTTGCTCCCGGCGTTGAGACGCACGCCGCGGAAGATTTCAAATCTTTGAAGGGTCTTAAGAGCTGGCTAGGTCAACACCGGTAGGCAGCTTTCTAGCTCGACCGTTTCATCTAAAGGAGACCATGAAATGAGCAGCGAATTCATCAAGAGAACCGACGGCACGCAAATCTTTTACAAGGACTGGGGTCCAAAGTCGGCTCAGCCCATTGTGTTTCATCACGGTTGGCCGCTGAGCAGTGACGATTGGGACGTACAGATGCTGTTCTTCCTCCAGAAGGGCTATCGCGTGGTGGCGCACGACCGGCGTGGCCACGGCCGCTCGTCGCAGGTCGGTACCGGCAACCATATGGACCACTACGCTGCGGATGCGTCGGCCGTGGCTGAGCATCTCGATCTGCGGAAAGCCGTGCACATCGGCCATTCAACCGGCGGCGGCGAGGTCGCCCGCTACGTCGCGAAGTTCGGCCAGCCGCAGGGTCGCGTCGCGAAGGCGGTACTTGTCAGCGCGGTGCCGCCGCTGATGCTGAAGACGACCGGCAATCCCGGCGGCACGCCGATCGAGGTCTTCGACGCTTTCCGCACGGGTCTCGCCGCCAATCGCGCGCAGTTCTATCTCGATGTGGCATCCGGCCCCTTCTACGGCTTCAATCGCCCAGGAGCGAAGGTCTCGCAGGGTGTCATCCAGAACTGGTGGCGTCAGGGTATGATGGGAGGCGCGCTTGCGCAGTATGAAGGGATCAAGGCCTTCTCCGAGACCGACCAGACGGACGATCTGAAGGCGATCACGGTGCCGACCCTCGTCATGCAAGGCGACGATGACCAAGTCGTACCGTACGCCGACGCCGCCCTGATCCAGATCAAGCTCCTGAAGAACGGCACGCTGAAGATTTATCCTGGCTTCCCGCATGGCATGCTGACCACCCATGCCGAGGTCATCAACGCGGACCTGCTCGCGTTCATCAACGACAATAGCCACAGTTAGCCACCGATGGACGGAAGACCCATTTTCTCGTCCACTAACGAGCGGATCCGATAGGCCCGGAGGCGGCGCTAAGCTGGGCGAGAGACGACGCGGGCGGCCCAAGAAAACGGGCCGGATTGCAAATAGCAAAAGTTAGTAAACGCATGCCCAGAGGCGCTAAACCAAGCGAGGGACGAGGCGGGCGGCCACCCTCCTACTGACACTTCACGAGATGGTATTGGCCAGCCTTTAAGTTCCGATGGGGTATCCTAGGGCCGACGCTTCCAGAGCTAGCAATCTTCAAAGCACACGAACGGGGGGCCCGAATGAATCGGCGCGGCCCCTTGGACCCCTTCACGATGAAGCGCACCGCGTCCAGCGGAGGGCGCTCCCTCTCTTCCGCCGCCTCATCGCGGATCGCTAGACAATGTCTAAGAATTCAAGGACCCTTTCCAAAATAGGTTTGAAATTGATCACGCTGGCCTGCATTCTATTTCCGACGCCTATATGGATATCTAGCCGCGCGTCCTGGAGCACCTGAAGTTCATGCGGTTTAATTGATGAATCCGAATGCGACGTTTTGTTGCGAAGAATTCTCAAAGCATCAAAATAGACACGCCACTTCTTCTTACCCGCGCGACTCATTTGGCTGGTTTTCAGAAGGCCATCGATATACTCCATAAATTTTTCGGATGATGGGTTGATGGGCATCATTCTTGTATTACAGATCTCGACGCAGGACATTTCCAGACAAGAGACCAGATGGGTGTAAAATCGCCGGCAGACAGAGACCATATAATTGCTAAAATCGGCATCGTCGCAGTCTATGGTACCGCCGCCGAACTTGTTTCGACCGTCCAAGAAGTCGATCCCGACAGCAAGATCAATGAGCGTACCGTGAGTCACATTTCCAACGTATCTTTTGTAGAGCGGTGCTGGCGGGCAAAGCAAATTGCTATACTTAGACATCTCCTCCGCCGCTTCCTTGAAGTCCGGCCGAAATTTTTCCCCTACTTTCAATGAGATCATAGCGAGGAACTCCGGCGTGGGCTGTCGTCGTTATAGCGGTCGTTTGCGACGTATTGTGGCATATACCGGAGAATGGGTGCGCTGTCGTTGAAGCGAGCTCAGGAGGTCTTTTCGGAAGGTTTTATGGTATAGTCGGCATAGCGGGGGGCAGGACCCATCAGAGGACGTCGACACCAGAGCGGGGTTGACGTCCACTATCGGCTTCTTCGCAAATGCGGCCGCGATTGATTTGTTCGACGTCAGGCATCGGGCCGCTTATGGCCGCGATCAGGGCATAGCCAACACCTCAGCAACGCCCCGCTAATATGCCAGTCGGCCACGCGTTTCCACACGACCAAGACCCATTTCAGACATTCGGCGCAAGACCGAGTGGCCAGATTGGCGCGTCTTCTAGTCCGCGTAGGTGAACATTTGATATCATCTCTAGCTCGAGGCGGACGCCTGCGCGAGAGGGACACATGCCAAGGTATCTTTTGTTTTTACAGTACGACGCACAGGGTGCGAAAAGCCTCTTGCAGGAGACTGCGATGGCACGCGAAGCCGCCGCGCGAAAGGCAATCGAAAGCATCAGCGGCAAGATCGAATCGATATACTTCACAGCCTCGGGCGAATTCCAGGTCGCTATAATCGCGGAATATCCCAACGCCGCGACAGCGGCGACACTCGCTACAATGATCTTATCCACTGGGGCGGTTTCGAAGTTCAATCTTATTGAGTTGATCACCGCGAGTGAGATCGACCGCGCCTACGTAGTTTTGACGAACCCGGTGGAGACGGGGTCTTAGTCGAGTGATTTTGACCCTGAGCGAACGATGGTAGTGGGGCGGCATGCACTAGCATTGTCTAGGCATTTGATAGGGGGACAACAATGCGCTGGTACCATTATTTGGCGTACTTGTTCGGGGGCGCATTCCTTGCCAACACCATACCCCATCTTGGCAATGGGATTTCTGGGAACGCGTTCCAGAGCCCCTTCTCATCGCCGCCGGGAGTCGGCTTGTCCTCCTCATTGGTCAATGTCCTTTGGGGCCTTTTCAATCTTGCCATAGCTTACCTGCTCGTCTGTCGAGTAGGCAGCTTCGATCTGCGCAAGACCCACCATGTGCTTGCCCTCGGGGCGGGCATCCTGATTATGTCGGTAATGCTCGCCCACACTTTTGGGCCGCTCCATGGGGGACAGTGAAAGCGCTTGTTGGCCCTTCTCGGACCTCAGGCAAGGTCCGAGTTGAGTCCGCAACGCGTGGAATAGCGGACATTGCCAGCGACCTTCGACCAAACCAGTTTGTGAGTACGCGTCCTAGTTCTTCTGCGCCGCAATGACGATCTGCGTCTGGATCACCAGCGCGCAAAGCCTGCCGTCGTCGCGCGTGATCCTGGTCTGCCAGACCATGGTGGTGCGGCCGCGGTGCAGAGCGGTGCATTCGGCGCGGGCCGTTTCGCCGACCGGAATGGCGGCGAAGAAGTTGGTCTTGCTTTCGATCGTCGCCGTGCGTTCGCCTGCCGGAAGATTAGCCATGGTTGCCGCACCGCCGAGCGTGTCGGCGAGCGACATGATGGCGCCGCCGTGAAGAATGCCGTCGGAATTGTCGTGCTCGGCGCGAACGACAAGTTCGCCTTCGGCCCGCTCCGGCGAAACGTGCGTGATCTTCAAGCCGAGAAAGTCGGAAAAAGGCGGGGGTTTGAGATCGGCCGCGCGGCTCATGATCTCTTCCTGACTTTTTGCTGCAGACAAGCGGCCGTTAGAATACCACGACGCTGCGGATGCTCTTGCCCTGATGCATCAGGTCGAATGCGGTGTTGATGTCCTTGAGCGGCATGGTGTGGGTGATCATCGGGTCGATCTCGATCTTTCCCTTCATGTACCAGTCGACGATTTTTGGCACGTCGGTACGGCCGCGGGCGCCCCCGAAAGCCGTGCCGCGCCACACCCGGCCGGTGACGAGCTGAAACGGCCGCGTCGCGATCTCCTGGCCCGAGCCGGCAACGCCGATGATGATGCTTTGGCCCCAGCCGCGATGGCAACTCTCGAGCGCCATGCGCATGAGATTGACGTTGCCGATACATTCGAACGTGTAGTCGGCGCCGCCGATCTGATCGGCCCCGCTCTTGGTCATGTTGACCAGGTGAGCGACGAGATCGCCGCCGACTTCTTTCGGATTGACGAAATGCGTCATGCCAAAGCGCTCGCCCCAGGCTTTCTTGTCCGGGTTCAGATCGACGCCGATAATCATATCGGCGCCGACGAGACGAAGGCCCTGGATGACGTTGAGCCCGATGCCGCCCAGACCGAAGACGATACACTTCGCGCCTGGCTCCACTTTGGCGGTGTTAATCACCGCGCCAACGCCGGTGGTGACGCCGCAGCCGATATAGCAGACCTTGTCGAATGGGGCGTCCTCGCGGATTTTCGCCACCGCGATTTCCGGCAACACGGTGAAATTGCTGAACGTCGAGCAGCCCATGTAGTGGTGGATTTTTTCGCCGCCGATGGAGAAGCGCGCGGTGCCGTCGGGCATGACGCCCTGTCCCTGGGTCGCGCGGATCGCCGTGCAGAGATTGGTCTTGCGCGACAGACAGGAGGGGCAGGTCCGGCATTCCGGCGTGTAAAGCGGAATGACATGGTCGCCCTTCTTCACCGACGTCACGCCGGGTCCGACGTCGACGACAATTCCAGCCCCCTCGTGGCCGAGGATCGCGGGAAAAAGTCCCTCGGGATCGGCCCCCGATAAAGTGAATTCGTCGGTGTGGCAGATGCCGGTCGCCTTGATCTCGACGAGAACCTCGCCGGCGCGCGGGCCGTCGAGCTTTACGTCGGTTACTTCGAGTGGTTTGCCGGGCGCGAATGCCACGGCCGCGCGTACTTCCATGATATTCCTCGCGGTCGCATCGTCTTGTCACCAGCGATGACGCGCCATCGTCTGCATGCGCCGTTCCCAAAAGCAAGAGCGCGGCCGAGGCCGGGCCGGTGTATGATGTCGGCCTGCTCTGGAGATTGAGCGCGCTTAGGCGCGAAACGGGGAGCCACAGCCATGCGGCAGATTTCGATCACGCGAGCTGGCGCGCCCGAGGTTCTCGAAGTCAGAGCAGCACCCGATCCTCAGCCCAAAGCCGGCGAGGTTCGAATCCGCGTCGAGGCAAGCGGGATCAACTTCGCCGATATCCTCGGTCGAATGGGTCTTTATCCGGACCTGCCGCGGATCCCCGTCGTGCCCGGTTACGAAGTGAGTGGCCGCGTCGACGCAACGGGTGCAGGTATCGACGGAAATTGGGTAGGGCGCGACGTTCTCGCATTGACGCGATTTGGCGGCTACGCGGATACGGTCTGCGTTCCCGCAAATCAGGTGTTCGCGCGCCCGGCGGGCATGTCCGCACTGGAGGCGGCGGCAATTCCCGTCAACTATTTCACCGCTTGGCAGCTTGTCGTCGTCATGGGCGGCTTGAAACCTAATGAGACGGTTCTCGTCCACTCTGTCGGCGGCGGTGTCGGCATTGCGGCGACGCAGATCGCAAAACATCTCGGCGCCCACGTCATCGGCACCGCTTCCGCATCCAAGCACGACCAATTGCGCGCTTTTGGCATCGATCACCTCATCGATTATCGAACGGAAGATTTCGAGACGCGGGTGCGCGAGATCACCGACGGCCGTGGCGTCGAGCTCATTCTCGACGCCGTCGGTGGTGAATCGTGGAAGAAGGGATATCACGTGCTCGCTCCGACCGGACGTCTCGGCATGTTCGGCATTTCCGCGGCTGCCAGCGGCAAGGAGCGCAAAATCCTTGGAATGCTGGCGCTGCTCGCGCACACGCCGTGGCTTCAGTTCAACCCGCTGTCACTCATGAATGCGAACAAGGGAGTTTTCGGCGTCAACCTTGGCCATATGTGGGGCGAGATCGGCCGCATGCGCGAATGGGCCGATCGTTTATTCGATTTGTGGGTGCAAGGCGTCATCAAGCCGAAAATCGCGCAGAGCTTTCGGTTCGACGAAGCTCCGCAAGCGCATCACTTTATTCAGGATCGCAGGAATATCGGCAAAGTCCTCCTGGTGCCGTAAGCCGTTCCGGATCGATCGCCGCGAGGTACGGTGGCCCAAAAAGCAAGAGCGCGGCCGAAGCCGCGCTCAGGTAAGCAAAACTGCTCGATGTTTCAGTGCGGTTGCGGGACAATCCGGATATAGGGCTTCGGCGTCTTCCAGCCCTGCGGATAGAGCTTCTTCGCCTCGTCGTCCGTTACGCCGCCGGTAAGAATGACATCCTCGCCCTGTTTCCAGTTCGCCGGAGTCGCGACCCGGTGCTTGGCAGTGAGCTGGAGCGAATCGACCACGCGGAGCACCTCGTCGAAATTGCGGCCGGTCGTCATCGGGTAGACAAGGACCAGCTTGACCTTCTTGTCAGGTCCAATGATGAAAACGTTGCGCACCGTCTGGTTGTCGGCCGGCGTGCGGCCTTCCGAGGTGCCGTTGAGGCTCGCCGGCAGCATGCCGTAGAGTTTCGAGACCTTGAGATCGGTGTCGCCGATCATCGGATAGTTCGGGGCGAAGCCGACGACATCCTTGATGTCCTGCGACCATTTCTTGTGGTTGTCGACCGGGTCGACCGACAGGCCGATGATTTTCACGCCGCGCTTGTCGAACTCGGGCTTCAGACGCGCCATCGTGCCAAGTTCGGTGGTGCAAACCGGGGTGAAGTCTTTGGGGTGCGAAAAGAGCACGACCCAACTGTCGCCGATCCAGTCGTGAAAGTGGATCTTGCCTTCGGTCGTTTCGGCTTCGAAATCCGGTGCTGTATCGCCAATGTTAAGCGCCATGGAAACCTCCGTCGCTTGGGCTGATTACATGTGAGGGAATATCCTTCTGCCTGTAGATAGCCCTCGAACAAAGGCAATACTAGGCCTTCCATCGCGCATTATCCCTCCGAAATCGGCGAGAGATTGAGAAGAATTGAAGTGCGCCCACGCGCGTAAGTGGAACAATTTTCTGAGATTTATGCGGCGCCTTGGCGCGTGCATCGCCGGCCGCGCGATCCCGCCAACGCGTGACCGATATCACAGCGGATGCCCCGACTTTGCCGCACCATAGCCTTCGGACAGCCAGCCTCGGCCATCAGACTCGCTGTCACAGCCTGAGTCTTGAGGCGCGGCAGCCGGAGGCGACGAGTCAAGCTTATGATGGATCAGGATCGTCCCACACTCGAAGCGCTCCTCGCGGCGGTTTCGTATTCGCCGATTGTGGTAACGCGCCCGGTGGCCCGTCTTCCGGCGGGCTACGACGACGTGGACGTTGCGATCCTCGATTGGATCGCCGCCGAAGGACGTCGCTTCGGCCACGGCTACGCGGTGATGTAACGGCGCTCAGTGTGGCGCGTTTGCGGGGGCCGTAGCAGACAAGCCGACCGTTCGTCCCGCAAATCCCGCAGCATCGAAATAACGGGTCTCTCCAGCCATCTGCATATTGATGACGGTGGCCAGGCCATTCGCCGCGGGGTCCGACATCACAACCCGGCCGGTCACCTGCGGCATCGCGCCATTGGGCATCGCCTCGGCAAGCACGCGGCCGATAAGCTTGCCTTTGCCGCTGATGTCCAACTGCATCAATTCCGCGATCGTGCGGCCGACGTCTGCATTGCTGGCGGGAGCCGGATCGACGAAATGCGATTTGAAATCCGGTCCCTGCATGGCCATGAAATTCCAGGTGTCGGCGCGGCTGAACGAGCCGTGCATGCCTTGGCCTTCCTGCAGGACGGTGTCGGCGACTTCGACCGTGCAGCGCACGCCGCACACAGTGTCGAACGAGCGAAAGCTGATCGCGATTGCCGGGTGGGGCGTGACTGCGCTGCCTTCGAGCGCGATGTCGTCGAGCGTGAGCGTGCCGGAAAATTTGCCAAGCTTCGTGTCGACGAAGATGCCGCTGACATAATCCTGCGCGAGAAGCGCATCGACGATCCGTTTCGCCACGGCCTGGTCGCCGTCGGGCAGATAGATCAAGTCCGATCCGCCGTTCGCCGCCACGACGACTTTCGGATCGTAGCGGTCGCCGCCAATGAGCCCGTTGCCGAATTTGGTGTGCCGTCCCTCCGGTATCGTCCTGTATTCGTCGTCCGGATCGATCAGCGGCAGGTTCAGCGCACGGGCGAGATCGAGGGCAACGAAGCCAAGAGGCAGGTGTCCTTCCGGAGTATCGGCAAATCTGGTTTTCACCGTGGAGCTGGTCTGGCTTTCTTTCGAAATCGTGGAAAAGCCGTGATCGGCGACCGTGATGATGTCGGTTGTATCGAGGAGTCCGAGGTCGCGCAGCGCCGTTTCGATCTGCGCCAAATCGTCGTCGGCATTGCGGATCGCGGCCAGCGATGTCGGGCCATTGATGCCGGGAACGAATGAATTCAAGCTGTCGCCCTGATAGTGCTGCGTCCCGTCTGGATCGCGCGACCAGAAAACCAGAATGAACGGCTTGTTGCGCTCCTTGAACAGCGGCAGAACCGTCTGTGTCGCGATAGCGGCAAAATAGTCCTGCTGTACGGTATTTGGCGTCAGCGTGCCGGGCGTGGTCATGTTGCCGAAATTGCGATTGGCGCCGCGCGACGGAGCCACGAGCGGCAGGTTCGCTGCCTGAAGGCGTTGAGTCATGTCCGCCGAGAGCGGAATGCCTTTGTCGCTGCCGGTCGCGTCATCGACGATAATCGTCTGCGCCCGACCTTCCTTTGTGTGATCGAAGATCAGGGTCGGGCCGATCTTGCCGATCGCCGCCGTACTGTAACCCTTGTCGCGGGCAAGCTTGAGGATCGTCGCTTCGTCGAGATAGTTGCCTGCAAAATGCTCGTCGACGTCGGCAAGCACCGGGTCGCTTTCCAGGAACGGCGTCATGCTCTTGCCGGCGCCCGGCACTTCGAAGCCGGCGTAGATCGTGTTGGAGAAATCGCCGGTGTCGCCGAGCATGTGGCCGGTCGACATTGCGGACGCATTCGCCGTGGTGAAGGTCGGAAACAGCGCGTGACCGTTGCGCAGGCTCACACCCTCGCGCGCGATCGCCGCCATTGCGGGAGCCGTGGAGTCGTCAACCATGCGGGCGCGCAAGCCGTCGGCGACAAACAGAACCACATTATGAGGTCGCGAATCGGGCGCCTGCGCGCAGGCTCGAGAGGCGGCGCCGATCGGCACAAGGCCGGCGATCATGATGCCGGCGATGACGACAAGCGGCCTACGCATTGGAAGACTCCAGGCAGCGGAGAAGCCGCCTTTTGAGCATAACTTATGACGAGGCCGTGACGGTGCCGAAAGACTGCCGACGCCGGATAGATCGCCAATGAGGGATGTTGGGCAGTCGACTGTCGCCGGCTAGTGGACTGCGGTCATTGACATTTTCGCGCCGACGCCGCAAAGCCACTGGGCCGGTTCGCGAGTTTTGATGCCGCAATGTTCAAGCGAATCCTGATTGCCAACCGCGGCGAGATCGCCTGCCGGATCATCAAATCCGCCCGCCGAATGGGTATTGCGAGCGTCGCAGTCTATTCCGAGGCCGATCGCGACGCGTTGCACGTCGAGATGGCCGATCTTGCGGTCCCGATCGGACCGCCGCCGGCGGCGCAAAGCTACCTCGTCATCGAGAAGATCGTTGCCGCCTGTAAGGAAAGCGGGGCCGAGGCGGTGCATCCAGGCTACGGATTTCTTTCCGAGCGTGCGGCCTTTGCCGAGGCGCTCGCCAAGGCCGGCATCGTGTTCATCGGGCCGAATCCCAAGGCGATTGCCGCGATGGGCGACAAGATCGAGAGCAAGCGCGCGGCGGCCGCCGCAAAAGTCGCGACGGTACCGGGTTATCTGGGGGTGATCGAAGACGACCGGCAGGCGGCCACGATCGCCGATGAGATCGGTTATCCGGTGATGATCAAGGCGTCGGCCGGCGGCGGCGGCAAAGGCATGCGCATCGCCCACAGCCCCGCGGACCTCGCCGACGGATTTGCACGCGCGCGTTCGGAGGCTAAATCGAGCTTCGGCGACGATCGCGTCTTTCTGGAAAAATTCATCACCGATCCGCGCCATGTCGAGATTCAGGTTCTGGGCGACAAGCACGGCAACGTCATCTATCTCGGCGAACGCGAATGCTCGATCCAGCGGCGCAATCAAAAAGTCATCGAGGAATCGCCGAGCCCGCTGCTTGACGCCGCGACGCGCGCGAAGATGGGCGAACAGGCGGTCGCGCTCGCCAAGGCGGTCGGCTACGACAGCGCCGGCACGGTCGAGTTCGTCGCCGGGCAGGACCGCAGCTTCTATTTTCTGGAGATGAACACGCGGCTTCAGGTCGAGCATCCGGTGACGGAGCTCGTCACCGGGATCGATCTCGTCGAGCAGATGATCCGCGTCGCCGCCGGCGAGCCGCTCGCGCTCAAGCAGAGCGACATCAAGCTCAGCGGCTGGGCGGTCGAGAGCCGCATCTATGCCGAAGATCCCTACCGCAATTTCGCTCCGTCGATCGGCCGGCTGGTGCGCTATCGCCCGCCTGCCGAAGGCGAGCGTAACGGCGTGACGGTGCGCAACGACACCGGCGTCGCCGAAGGCGGAGAAATCTCGCTGTATTACGATCCGATGATCGCCAAGCTCGTAACTCACGCGAAAACCCGCGGCGAGGCGATCGATGCGCAGGCCGACGCGCTCGACGCCTTTACCATCGAAGGTATTCGCCACAACATCCCGTTTCTCGCCGCGATCATGCAGCATCCGCGCTGGCGCGCCGGCAAGCTTTCGACCGCATTCATCGCCGAGGAATTTCCCGGCGGGTTCGAACGAGCAACGCCGACCGGTGCGATGGCGCGCACCATCGCTGGCGTCGCAGCCGCGATCGATCACCTCCTCGGCGAGCGCAAGCGCCGCATTTCCGGCCAGCTCAACAGCGCGGTCACCCGCGAACGCCGGCGCGCGATCTGGCTCAGCGGTGAGGAGCTTCATGCCGACGTCTCGCATGATGGCGACGCCATCACGGTGTTGTTCGAGGACGGCCACCGTCACGTTTTGTCGTCGAACTGGAGTCCCGGAATGCCGGTGTGGTCGGGCACGGTCGATGGCGCCGGCGTCGCGATGCATGTGCGGATGATCCCGAATGGCTTCGAGCTTGCCTATCGCGGCGTCGAGGTGAAGGCCTTTGTCTATACCGAGCGCGAGGCGCGCTACGCGCGGCTGATGCCGGCAAAGAAGCTTTCCGGCAGCGAAAAATCCGTGCGCTGCCCGATGCCCGGCCTCATCGTCTCGCTTGCGGTCGCCGAAGGGCAGGAGGTCAAGTCGGGCGAGACATTGGCGGTCGTCGAAGCGATGAAGATGGAGAACATCCTGCGCGCCGAGCGCGACGGCACGATCAAGAAAATCCGCGTCAAGCAGGGCGACAGCGTCGCGGTTGACGCAGTGATCATGGAGTTTGCGTAATCGTCATTCCGGAGCGGGCAAAGCCCGCGAGCCCGGAATCCATGATCCGGTCTCGGCAGTAAGCGCTCGTACCCGAATCCTGCGATAGTGTGGCGATGGATTCCGGGCCCACCGCCGCGCGGCGTCCCGGAATGACGATTGACCGGCATGCGACCACTGCGCTTCCTTTTTTTGCCTTCCGGACGCTTGCGTCCGCAGACCTTTTTAATTGCCGCCGTCGCCGTTTATCTGGCCGGTGTCGCGTCACACTTGCTCACGGTTCCGGATGTCATTGCGCGCGCCGGGCTGTGGCCTTTCCTCGCGATCCAGGCGCTGCTCATCTGGATCTGGTTCGTGCTGCACGCCAGGCGGCTTCATGACGCCGGTCGGGGCGCCGGCCTCGCGGCAGCCGTCAGTGTCCTTTACACCCTCTCCATCGCGCTCCTGGTGATCGTGGCCGCTTCGTTCTACGGCGCGCTGGCCGGGCAAGTGCCGGACGCGAATTCGGCGAGCGCGCTTGGCCTCATTCTCCTGGTGGCGATCATCGCGATCCTGCTCGGCGCGCCGCATTACGATTTGGCCTGGGTGATGGTGGCGATCTTGTTGCTGATCGCGTTCGCGCCGCTCGTGCTCGCCGCCGTGGTCACGCTGTGGGCGGCGACACGGCCGAGCGCGGAAGGGCAACCGGTGTGACCCTCCACTTCGCCTACGGCTCGAACATGAGCCGCGCGGTGATGGGCAGGCACGCGCCGGGCGCCGAGCCGATCGGCGTCGCGGCGCTGGCGGACTATCGCTTCGTGATCACGGCCGACGGGCATGCTTCGGTCGAGCCGAAGCGCGCCAGGACTGTTTATGGCGTGCTGTGGCGGCTGACCCCGCGCGACTGTGTCACTCTTGCGGTCTGGGAAAATATCGCCGGCGGGCTCTACCGCGCCATGACGCTTCCGGTGCAGCAGGACGGCCGCCGCCGGATGGCGCTCACCTATGTCGCGAGAGCGCGCAGAAGCGGGTGGCCAAAGGCCGGCTACATGGAACTTGTGATTGAGGCGGCGCTGGAGTGGCAGTTGCCGCAAGTCTACAGTGACTCTTTGGGACAATGGTTGCCGAGGCGTCCGGCCGGGGCGGGCCTGCGTAAGCTCGGGGAATTCAGATGGATGTGATCTTTCAGGTCATGATCCGCGGTCAGGTCCAGGGCGTCGGCTTTCGCGCCTGGGCCGAGGTGACCGCCGTCGAACTCGGCGTCGAAGGCTGGATACGCAATTGCCGCGATGGGTCGGTCGAAGCGGTGCTGGCCGGCTCCGAGGAGGTCGTGCTCACCATGATCGAGCTGTGCCGGGACGGTCCGCCCGGCGCGCGCGTGGAGGCGGTCGATCAGCGCGAGGCGGGTTCCGCAGACCTCGCGCTGCGCCGTCCCGGCGAACGTTTCTCGGTGCTGGCAGGCTTTTGAGCGTCGGCGGTCGCGCCGAAGAGCGGATCGAATTCGGCCCGCAGCACTTTATCAACGTCCGTCATCGACACCGGCACGCCGAGATCGGCCAAAGACGTCACGCCGTAGCGGCGATCGGACACGCCGCACGGCACAATGCCGGAGAAATGCGACAGATCGGGCATGACGTTGACCGAAAAGCCATGCAGCGTCACCCAACGCTGCACGCGGATGCCGATTGCGGCGATCTTGTCCTCGCTGCCATCTCCCCTGTCGGGACGTTTGACCCACACGCCGATGCGATCCTCGCGGCGCTCGCCACGCACGCCGAAAGCCGCGAGCGTGCGGATGGTCCATTCCTCGACGGTAGCGACGAAGCGGCGGACGTCCGGCGTGCGGCGCTTGAGATCCAGCATCACATAGCCGACGCGCTGGCCGGGGCCGTGATAAGTGAATTGCCCACCGCGGCCGGCGGCGTAAACCGGAAAGCGGGCCTCGATCAGCTCCTGCGGCTGAGCCGAAGTGCCGGAGGTGTAAAGAGGCGGGTGTTCAAGGAGCCAGACGAGCTCGCTTGCTTCGCCCCGTGCAATTGCCGCGGTGCGCGCCGCCATGACGGCAAGCGCGCTGTCATACTCGGTCAATCCGTCGCTCACGAGCCATTCGACCGGGGGCGAACCAGCGGCGGGAAGGAGCCCGAGTTTCAGGTCGCGGCGCGTGTTAACCACCTCGTAACCATGCCGGGGCGAAACAATACCGTACGGAATCTGTATCGACAAAACCGCACGGAGGCCACTTGGCGACACTCGACAATGTCTCGATCGATATCGCCGTGGTATTGGGCAAAACCTCGATGCCGATCCACCAGGTCCTACGGCTCGGCCGCGGCGCCATCATCGAACTCGATTCCTCCGAGGAGGACGAGGTACGCATCCTTGCCAACAACATGCCGGTGGCGAAGGGGACCGTGATCGTCAGCGGCAACCGCATCGCGGTGGAGGTCAAGGAGCTCCTGCCGCGCACCATCGACGCGGGCTAAGTCCTCTGTCTCGTCATGCCCGCGCTTGTCGCGGGCATCCACGTCTCCAGGCACCAATCCTAAAGACGCAAATGGCCGGGACAAGCCCGGCCATGATGAAACGGTCGGCCGCCGGGCCTTGTCCGGACACGGGCTAACTGTTACATCCGCGCGGCCGCGCGCCATTTCCGGCACGCGTCCACCCCACATGCGGCCGTGGCGGAATTGGTAGACGCACTAGCTTGAGGTGCTAGCGGGGCAACCCGTGGAGGTTCGAGTCCTCTCGGCCGCACCATTCACCTGAAGATGTCGATAAAGCTGCGGTGGTACACGCTCGACCGGCTTGCGCGCGGCACCGAGCCTGGAGCGCCCGCCGGGCGGATAGAAATTATTCACAATATTCGCGGGAAGTGGGTCAGCCCAATTTTGGCCGCTTTGTCGCCATGCGGTACGCACCACTGATTGGTATAGTATGGTTGGGGTCGTGCACATGCACAGGGGAGAAGCAGCATGAAACGTCTTTGGATTGCGGGAGCACTCGCGCTTGCAGCCGGGGGGCAAGCGCTTGCTGCCGATCTCCCGCCACCCGTCATGCCAGTCGCGCCCGCGACCTACCTTCCGGTCGCACCTCCGTTTAGCTGGACCGGCATCTATATCGGCATCAACGGGGGTTATGGGTTCGGCCAGAGCAATTGGACCGCCCCACTTCCAACTGGCTCGACGGGCAATTTCAGCACAGGCGGCGGCCTCGTCGGCGGCACCATCGGCGCCAATTATCAGTGGAGCCAGTTCGTGCTCGGCATCGAGGCCGATGGCGACTGGCAGAACGTCAATGGCAGCGTCGGCTGCGGTACTCCCGGCGGGTTCCCTACAAGTTGCCAAACCCAGAGCGATTGGCTGGCGACCGTGCGTGGCAGGGCCGGCTACGCCTGGGATCGTGTGCTGTTCTACGGCACCGGCGGCGCGGCCTTCGCCAATGTCCAGGCAGGATCAGCTAACACCGGGTCTTTCGACACCGGCACGCAGATAGGCTGGACCGCCGGCGCGGGCATCGAATACGCCTTCATGCCGAACTTAACTGGCAAGGTCGAGTACCTCTACGTCGATCTCGGCAATCTGTCGTGCAACGTAAATTGCGCTGCCGGCACCAGCGTCACTTTCACCGAGAACATCGTCCGCGCCGGCATCAACTACAAGTTCTGGTAAGACGTTCTAGTTCACGGCCAGAAGCGGAGCGGTTCGGGCGCGTCCGCCCGGATTTTGCATTTTTGAGAACATATGCGCCGTCCCGTTGGACGTGGAACAGGGCTGCGCGCCGTGGAGCGATACACGGCCGTGCGGTCAGCTCGTGGATGGTCGATTTTAGTGACCTGCCAAGTGGTAGCCACCACCGCACGGGACGGGACGCCGGATAAATAAAGTCCGGCTTCCAAGCGGCGCCAATGAAATCACAAAATCTCCTTGCTTCCGGCCTACCGGCGTCTCAAACAGACGTTTGAATTTCAATCTGCCGTTTGAAAACGGCGCGTTGGAAAAGGGTGTGGCATGTTGGCAGTACGAACGTTGACGCGGCGGGTTGGCGGCGACATCACACTTCACCCGGCTTGTCCGAACTGCGGAAGGTCGATGCACCTGACGCGCATCACTTCCGAGACGGGCGGCCTTTCACCTCTGCGGACCTATAGCTGCGGAGAATGCGGAGTCTGGGTGACGGAAGCTGTCGAGGCCCGATCGATCGGCAAGGCCGATGTTGCCCCCTGCATCAATCCCGACGCCTATACTGGGATGTGACGGCCGCAGCCGTGCCTTTCTGAATTGAGTCAGGGAAACCTCTCGGCTCTTGCCCACGTGGTGCCCTGCCTCGCGTGAGCCCCAAGCGCATTTCGCCCCCCAGCGCTTGGGGCTTTTTTGTGCGGGAGTGCCGCTACGGGATGGCGGGCATGAGCTTCAGCAGATCGGCAGCGGCGCCCTATTCGAATATTAGCCGGTAACGGACGAAATCATCCGCCGGGACAAACTCATCGTAGAGTCGGCGGGCTGGATTGTTCGCGCGGGTATGCCAGTAGAGCCGCGACCAGCGCGCGGAAATTGCACGATCTATCAGGTCTTGAATGAGCAGCCTTCCGCAACCACGGCCGCGGTATTTCGGATCAACAAAAAGATCTTCCAGGTAACACGTGGGCGCGAGCGTCCAAGTCCCGTCGTGCAGCACGCTGACGCTAAACCCGACGACCGTAGCGTCGATTGTTGCCAGGCGACCGAAGATTGCCGACGCCGGATCGATCATGCGTTGCCACGTCCGCGCCGTCACGGTCTCAGGGATGCTGCTTTCATAGAACGCGCCGTAACCGGACCACAGCCGCCGCCATGCATCCTCATCCGCCGCCGTTGGATCGCGTATTGTCGGCATTCGCTCCGTTGTCATGAATTCCTCAGGGGCCTCGGGGCAGCGATCGTGGGCTCCGCGATTTGAAACAGCGGACCTCAGAATATTGATCGGAGCCCGCCGCCGTGGGCAAGCCGCGTCCGCGGGGCAATCGGCCCGAAGCCAGCTTGACAGATTGCGGCAGTGACGTAGGCTCAACCGTCGGTTTGCGGCGCAAACCGACGCCCAATCGGCAAAAAGACCGCAACGGGTGCCAAAAAGGGAGGGTATCGACGCCGATATCGGCCGATCGACGGCTATTCACGATTCAATCTTCGGCATTGACTGCGAGCTGCCACAAGCGGGGGCCGTCAGCATATGCAGATTGCAGCCTGGCCGGCGGACATGGCGTCCGCGGCTGCGAGCGACCGCTGACCCGCCAGAACGGGTCTGACGGAAAACGATTCAAGGGAGGAAAAGCAAAATGAGTCTTCTAGCAAGGCTGGAGCCGGGCGCTGCGACCTTCGTCGCGGCTACGGCGGTGGTTGCCGTCGCCGGAATGCTGTTTGCGTCCGGCGCCAAAACCGAGGACCTCAAGCACTACGATTCCAGCACGAAAGACTTCTGGCTGCATCCGCCAGATGACTGGTTTATGGGCGACGAAACGCAGGAGCAGAAGGGCACCCACGTGCTCAACACTCTGCCGCCGCCGACCGGGGTCAGCAAAGAGGAGATCGAGGCGACGCTGAAACAGGTCAAGCTTCCGCATGGTTTCAAGATCGATCTGTGGGCGAGCGGCCTCAACGGTGCACGGCAGATGGCGTGGGGCGACAAGGGCACGCTCTTCGTCGGCTCGTGGTTCGGCACCGGCGGCAACGTATATGCCGTGGTCGACGAGGGCGGCAAGAAGACGGTCAAGACCATCCTGAAGGGCTTGACGGTGCCGACCGGCCTGGCGTTCCGCGACGGCGCTCTCTACGTCGCCGACGTCAACAAGATCTACAAATACGCCAACGCCGAAGCAAATCTCGACAATATGCCGCAGCCGCAGGTCGTCTACGACGACATGCCGCCCTACATTCCCCATGGCTGGAAATATCTGGCGTTCGACAAGAACGGCTGGCTCTATGTCGCATTCGGGCCGCCCTGCAACATCTGCCTGCCGCCGACATCGACGTCGCAGATCAGGCGCATCAATCCGGCCAACGGGTCGGCGGAGATCGTCGCGCTTGGGGTTCGCAACAGCGTCGGCGGCGACGTCGATCCGCGCACCGGCGACTACTGGTTCACCGAAAACGCGCGCGATTGGCTCGGCGACGACATCCCGAGCGACAAGCTCAACCACATCACCAAGATTGGCGAGAATTTCGGCTACCCATATTGTCACCAGGGTGACATTCCGGATCCGAAATTTGCCATGGGCCACAAGTGCTCGGAGTTTTCTCCGCCGGCCCTCAATCTCGGCGCCCATGTCGCTCCGCTGGGCATGAAGTTCTACACCGGGGATCAGTTCCCCGCCGACTATAAGAACAACATGATCGTCGCCGAGCACGGCTCCTGGAATCGCCACCAATTCCAGGGCGGCCGGCTGATGCGTGTCAGCGCCGATCCGGATGGCAAAAACGTGAAGCAGGTTGAGTTCGCCTCCGGCTGGATCGGCACCGACGGCAAATATCGCGGCCGGCCGAACGACGTTCTGCAGGCGAAGGACGGCTCGCTCATGGTTGCCGATGATTTCACCGGCGCCATCTACCGGATCAGCTACAGCAAGTGATCCGTCATTGCGATCGCTCTACGCCCTCGGCGGGAGCGATCGTTCTGATCCACTGCGGGTCCAAGCCGGAGGCTTCCGGCTTGGACCTCTCTTTTTGGTTCTGACATGACACAAGCGCGGATCATCCTGCTCGCCCTGGCCGTGGTTGCCTTGCTCGCCGACTGCGGGCAAGCGTCAGCGGCAGACGTCGCGGCCGGGAAAGCACTGGCTGAGGGTTGCGCGGGATGTCACGGCGCGGACGGCGTTTCGCAAATGCCGCTGACGCCGTCGCTCGCCGCCCAGCCCGACGAATTCGTTCAATGGCAGCTCGTCTATTTTCGTTCCGGGACGCGCAAAAGCGAAGTGATGGGCCCCATCTCCGAGGCTTTGAGTAACGAAGACATTCGCAACCTCGGCGCCTTCTACGCTTCACTTTCGCCGCCGAAACCGGAGGCCACAAGCGACGCGATCGCTCAAGCCGGCGAGAAGCTTGCCGCCGGCCACCGCTGCAAGTCATGTCATTCCGACGACTACAACGGCTTTCGCGCCGCCGCGCGTCTCTCCGGCCAGCGCGAAGATGTGATGGTCAAGGCGTTGCGCGATTTCAAATCCGGGACGCGCATCGGGTCCGGCATCGCCTCGATGGCGGACGTTACCTACGACCTCAGCGACGCCGATATGCAGGCGCTCGCGCATTACATGGCGGCGCGGCCTTGATGCAGCACCGGCGAAGCGCTTGGCGCTTCGTTTAGTTTGGCGCTGGCGCGTCGGGGGGTGCGCTCTCTGGCTTACCCGTATCAGTGACGGTCTTGGCGACGTCGGTGAGGGAGTTGCCCGCGTCAGTGACGGACTTGGCGAAGCCGGTGAGGGAGTTGCCCGCGTCAGTAACGGACTTGGCGACATCGGTGAGAGAGAAGCCCGGCTCCGCTGCGAGCACCTCGTCGACGCCGCCCCATTCCGCCAGCGCGCTGCCGACATCCTCCAGAGCGGGCGCCGGTAATTCCGTGTCGTCGGAGGAGAGAATTGCGGCCCACGGTGGATCACTCCATTGCGCAATGGAGGCAAGGGCGAGATACCCTGCGCTGGCCGAGTCGTCCGCCAACACGACGATTTGCCACGGCCGATAGTCGGTGGCAAAAAACTTCTCGTCCGGCACCGGCAAAGCGATGAGATCGGCTGCCGGCAGTGCGACGGATTTCGGCCAATCCGGAGCGCCGCGATTGTCGAGCGAATGCCCGCCGGCCGACTCGATCCGATCCGCCGCGGCCGGCACCACATGCACCACGCGAAATCCCGCTTCTTTTAGCTTCTTCAAAAGCTCCGGGAGAGCAGCGACCGTTGCCGGATGGATGTCGTGAAGCAGCAAAATGCCCTTGCCGCGCGCTTCGAGCCGCCTCATGGCACGGCTTACGATCTCGCCCGGCCCGATGCGGCGATGCCAATCGTCGGCGACCGTATCGGAGCTGAAGACGACAAGCGAACGCGCCGCCAGCTCTTCTTCAACAGTGTCCGAACGCGCCAGACCGGGAATGCGGAAGAAGGGCGCAAGCTCTTTCGGATCGCCGAGAGCCGCGACTACATCGGCGATGCCCTCATCGATCTCATGCCGCATTTTCTCGATCGGCAATTTCTGAAAACGTGTCGGATGATTCTCACTGTGCGTGCCAATGCTGTGGCCGGCCTCGTACATCCGCCGCACCACGGCGGGATAGGAACGGGCCATGTGGCCAACCAGAAAATACGTTGCCTGGACGCATTGGGCGGCGAGGATGTCGAGTATCGGGTTGGAGTAGCGCGGCAGCGGGCCGTCGTCGAAGGTCAAGACGACCTCTTTGTCGGCAAGCGGCAGCGTCTGCCGATACTGCATCACGCCGACCTGCGGCAGCAGGGCAGGTTCAAGGGTGAGCACACGGCTGGTTCCGAGAGCGTCGGGGTTGCCCGGGCATTCCTGCGCCTGCGCCGGCATGACCGCGGTGAGCGTCCCGCCGATGCCGGCGACCGCGCCCAGAGCTGCAATCCAAGCAACAGAAACCGACGCCCAAGAAAGGCTTCGCATGCCCAATTCCCGTCCCGAGTCGCGGCCGGGACCGCCCCCTGTACGTACACTAGGGTCTGCCGCGCTTAATGCAATGTTAACGGCCGGGCTGCCGCCCGCCGCCGTGTTGAAAACTCGGGCACACGGTCTCGTCCGACTCTTTCCTCGCCGTTAATCAGGGAGCCGTAAACATAGGCTTTGGTATTTTTGCGTAAGGGGCGTGAGTATGACGGCCGCGGCGCCAGCCCGGAAACGGTGGGCAATACGCCCGCGACCTGCGCGCGAGCTGGCGTCCCTGTCCTCCGGCGACGGCAAAGACGCCACATTTACGCGTATCGCCCCACTCCTGCCGCTGTTTCTTGCCGGCGCGATGATGCTTTGCGCCGCGGTCGGCTTTGCCGCCACGCGGCTCAGCGAAAGCCGCATCGAGGCCGCGCAGCACTTGGCACTTCAGCACGCGGTTGAGGAATTTCGCGCGCGGTTCGTCGGTATCGACGCGCCGGACGACGTCCAGCTTCCGTTCATCGCTCGTCGTGCAGGCCTCGGCGACCTGCGGTTCGACGCCGGGCCGACGGGTGAAGGCGCGCGCGAACTGCAATCCCTGCACGACGCCCGCGGCCGCATTGTCGGATGGTTCAGTTGGGGCGCCGACCGCGGGCTCGTTGGCGTCATGGACCGTTTCTGGGAAATCCTGGCGGCGGTCGGTGCGGCGCTCGCCTTGTGTGCTCTCGTCGCCGTGCGCGCGGCGCGACGGCTTTCGCGTTCGCTCGATCACAGCGCCGAGACCGTGCGCAAGTTGACAAGTCAGGACGTGTTGACGGGGCTGCCCAACCAGCGCGTGGTGCTCGAACTTCTCACCGACATGCTGGCGAAGCGTCGCTCCGGCGTCGTGGC
>Ga0302325_10006700_pt1 | contig 25776 bp, 23 predicted proteins | sample Palsa_T0_2_FD_201948 | JGI IMG/M metagenome (GOLD analysis project Ga0302325, IMG submission 201948) | Peat permafrost microbial communities from Stordalen Mire near Abisko, Sweden - Palsa_T0_2 | ecosystem: Environmental > Terrestrial > Soil > Palsa > Peat permafrost | place: Sweden: Abisko... | reverse complement strand
CTCATCGCCACGGCCAAGCTCAACGATGTCGATCCGCAGGCCTGGCTCGCCGACGTGCTCGCAAAGGTGCTGGACTATCCCGCCAAACGGGTCGGCGACCTCCTGCCATGGAACTGGGGCGCGGAACGCCGTGCTGCCGCCTGATCATGCCGTTAGAATCGCGACGGGGGAGCCAATTTGGTCTCCCCCGCCGCTCTTAGTCTGCCCCACTATCGTCGCTTCAACCGTGCCATAGGAACTGCAGGACAACCGTCGCGCACGCGTCTTCCATTGTCTCCAGGGTGAGATTGCCGACGACACGCAGCACTTGAAGGACACCAGGAACGAGTTTCTTGTCGCCTTCAAAGCCAGTCGATGCCAAAACCGTAGCCGGCCCCACGTTCATGATTGCTACCAAGATCCGCATGTCATGGATGATATTTACCGGCATCCCGGGCTTGACGAGCTGTTTCCAGAAATGCCCGATGGAACTTTCTAGCACTGGCTCCCGAACTAGCACCGCAGGCTTTTGCGTCACCGCGGGCGTGCTCGTCCGCTTGGCCGGCATCGCGCGCTTGCGTTTGACCGCTGGCTTTCGTTTCGTCGTCGTCTTGGTCGTGCGTGTTTTTTTCTGTTTCCGATATCGCTTCATTTGTTTCTTTCCAATTGATCGCCGCCCTCTGCGGCGGTTACAAAACCAATTGGTATTAAACGTCCTTGTTCGTGATGACTCCCGACAACCAGCGACATGTCGGCGACAACACGCGACATGTCGCGTGTTACGTTCGCTGGGGCAGTCACACCCCGATCGAGATGTAAAGTGGGCCAGCCTAGGAAGGGCTACAGTTTGTGAACGACAATTTTAGTAACCGTAAGCTCCGAGTTTGATGACATGACTGACGAAGATTCGGATTGGATTTCGCTCGATGATGCGGTGAGCCATGTGGAGGCAACGCTCCACTGCTATCGAGAAAAAGCGCTCGATGTGGTGAAGCAGGCAGCAGATGATCTGAAGCTGAAGACGAGAACAGTCACGAACCGCTCACCAGGGTTTATCGAGTCGTTTGTCGGTGGAGAGAGGATATTTCATCCTTATCGCGGCCCAACAATCGAAATCTGCCGCAACGACTTGCTCAAACTTTGGCCAGAACATCAAGAAGGCGAAACGCGCAACCTTCGACGCGATAAGACGAGGCGCAGCAGACCAAACTCAGACGGCATCAACGAGGCGATTGACGCTCTATGGCCACAGGGAACCCCCCGGGGTCTGAGAGCGAAAGACCGTTACAATCAAATAGAGGATTGGCTTGAACGCAATCAAAGAAGCATTCCAACGAAGACCGCGCTTCCCCGTACAGTTCAAAGAGTTCTGAAGGAAAGACGAGAGCGAGAGCCTTCATAAGAACGCTACGCTCCTACGCCTGAATAGGGTATTCGCCGGATGGATACCTGCTTCAGGCAGCACAACATATTGCTGTGAGTCAATCTGAAAACCCGAGGCCGCTGGATGCGCCGATCTATAGGTCTGCCTTGCACAACGAATGTGCCTACTTCTCCAAACTTACCGGATGCGGCGAGCCGTCCTCGCGTTAATGGGTCAGGAGGGTCTTTGCGAAATCCGGGGCGAGGTCTTTTGCGGCGTTCATGATTACCTCTCGAGCGTGCGGCGTTGCCGTAACATAAGCCTGCGCCACCGCGGACTTTAGACCCGTTTCATAGATCAGAATATCGTCGATCTCTTGCTTGAATAAACGCCCAAGTTCGGGATCCGATGTGACGTCGAGACGAGAAGCGACCGCAAGTCGCAAAGGCACAAGCGACTGCTCGTGGGCACCGGTGTAGTAAGACATGACGAGCGAAGCTTCTGCCTTTGGTGAGTTCCAGCCATAAATCGCCGCTAGATCGGCAAGAAGAAGCCACGCTCCAGGATTCGCTGGCATTAGTTTCACGGAGCGCTCGAGATTTTGCTTGGCTTGATTGATCTTCCGTAAGTCAGCACTCTTGTTCCAGACCAAGTAAGCGTCGGTGTACGCGAGTTTAGTCCACAAATCGCCACGAACCAGGCCGATCTGCGCCGCCCGTAACGTTTTGTCGCGAGCCTTAGCGAGATCGACCGCGGTCACTTGGCTGTCAGGCAATTTGACTGAACCGACATCAAACGACTCGGCAGCGATGAGCCATGCAGACAGAATGCTAAGCGCGATGCCATATATCCATAAAAAACTGCGCATGGAAAACCCGGCCATAACATTAGCAAGGTTATAGGCGGATCGCTATGGGTACCTCGTCAGGCCCCCTTCCGCCCACGGCCGGCGCCGAACTTGTGACAACACAAATTGATCCACGCCGGCCATACTGGTAGCAGGTGATCGAAATTCCAGCGGTGTCGAGAGAAGCCGTTTTTAAATGCAATTCAAAGCGCGGTCTTTCAGACGCGACGAAAAGCGCGACGCTAGCAGATTGGCCTCCATCGAGCGGGCGATATTGGGGGCAATTACGGATGCCGAAGCAGACCGGGCCGGCCTCCAACAGCGCATCGAATCAGCACGAGTGGTCCGCTGCCTTTGCTCTAAGCAACGGCATTGATGATTATCTACAGCGGGAACCAGAGGACGAAAAGTCACTGATAAAAAGTGAAGCCGACATGGTGAACGGTCAAGCCAGAGTTCGCCAGCTTGATGACCACATTGAACATTTTTGCCGCTTATTACAGCTCCTTCGGGCGCGAATGTCCGAAGGACTCTTAAAACGCGCCCCTCCCCCGACAGACCTGGACGATCGTTGAAAGGATGATTCTCAGGTCGCGACGAAAAGACCATTTGCGTAGGTAATCTACGTCATAAGCAACGCGCTCTGAATAGGTCGTATTGTTGCGCCCTTTAACCTGCCACAAGCCGGTTATACCTGGCCGGCCGGATACATAGACCTTGATATTTTCGCGATATTTTTCGACCTCGTCCTGAATTATGGGTCGGGGTCCGACCAGACTCATATCGCCAAACAGGACGTTGAATAACTGAGGCAACTCATCGAGGCTGGAACGGCGCATAAAATGTCCAAACGGGGTCACCCGCGGATCATTCTGTAATTTATGATTCGTCAACCACTCACGGCGGGCATCTTCATCGTTGGTCAGATATTCCTGCAACTTTCGCTGAGCGTCGATCTCCATCGTCCTAAACTTCAGGCAATCGAACTCCTTCCCTCCAAAACCAACGCGACGATGGCGAAATAGGATCGGTCCTGGAGACGTGCCCATAGTGACCAAACAGCAGCCAACCAATAGCGGCAACAAAACTACAATGGCAAGAAATGAAGTGAGGACGTCGAACGCCCGCTTCAGTGTTCCGCCGACCGGGCCAGCATAGCCCGGAACCAGAACATCCGTTTTTTGGACTACACCAGAAGTAAGACTCATGACACGATGCGGTTGATAGCGGTGGCCGGCGTTTACACTTTGGTAACGCTTAAAGCTTCACTGCGAAGATTCCAAGACCCTGACCATTCGCTAATATGTTGCGTCGCAAAATTGGGAAAATCAAGGGCTTTTTTATGTTAAGGTTTTCACCAAGAATTTACCCCAGCCTCGCAAATTTTATCAAATGTAACATTAGGTTACAGACGGTGAGCGGTCTTCCCTCTGTTTACAACGAATGGTAGCATTAGGATACCGCAGTGCAGCAATTCACGGCATCTCCGCGGCTTTGCGCTTGGGCGCAGGCTGCGATGGAACCTCAGGGTTTGGGATAGTAACCTCAACAGAAATAATGATTTTCAGGCGACCTGCGGTCACTTGAAGACCGTGAAGCGGCCGTGATAATGTTTTATTGACTTCTTTTGGAGGCGTAGTGCTCATCCGTTCAGTGCCGATCATCCGTTCAGTGCCGAACGTGCTTTCAGTGCCGATGTTGGCAGTTGCAGCCGCTATGTCCCTAGGCGCACCCCTATCGGCGCAAGCTCAAAGCCCGTCAGGCGCACCCGCCAGTGCTTATCTGACCGGCACCTCATTTCTGGCGAATCCGCAAAGCCTTTTGGCGATGTATCCGTTTGGTGGTGGAGATTTGGTTTCCGCGGTTCGCCATCTTGTCCTCGATGACCTTGGTACTGTGAATCCGCTTTTGAGCCTGGCGACAACGGCCACCGTTGACCAGAAGAACGCGATTGGAACGGGGGTCGGTTTGGCAGCGCTTTCAGTACTCTCATCAAATCCCCAAGCAGCGTCGACTATTCAGCAGGCGCTGGCTCGGCGGAGTGACCCCGTTGTCTTGGCCGCATACATGGCGGTCACGGGTAACGAACATCTCACCGGAGCGGGGCCTAGTGCTGGAGGTTCGCCGGGCTCGGCAGAGGCTCCCACCGCGAATACGACCCCGAGCTCGGTTGCCCCGTCGTTGGGCGTACCGCTGCCGACCAAAGCGCAAGATTCCTCCACTCCGGCAGGGATTGATCAATCTGTTGCTTCGTTCCTGGCTAATCCGGGAAGTTTATTGGAGGCGTATCCGCTTGGTGGTAACAACTTGGTTTCGACCACACGGCATTTAGTTCTTGCTGATCTGAGTACTGTGGATCCGCTGGTGAATTTGGCGACAAGTGCGACCACCGATCAGAAAAACGCGATTGGAACCGGGATTGGACTTGCCGCGCTTGTGCTTCTGCCATCGAATCCACAGGCACCGGCAATTATTCAGCTCTCGCTCTCTCGGCTGAATGACCCTATTGTTTTGGCCGCGTACGCCGCAGTTACCGGTAACCAGCATCTCACCGCGGCTGGACCAGGCGGTGGTGGTGGCGGCTCCCCGGGTTCGGCGGAAAGCGCTACTGGAAATTCAAGCGCCGGCGGAGGCGTCGCTGGAGTTTCCGCTCTTTACCCGAACTTTGATACGCCAAACATTCCGGACGCCTTCACGATACCGGGAATTACCGTCGGGACACCCGTCGTCGGTCCCACGACGGTCGGCAATTCGGTTAGTCCCGCCAACCTTTAACGCTGCTAGGCGAAGGGCTTTGACCTGGCTGACGCTGCGGCTCTAGATACAAGCGGCGTTGAAAAAGTGTTTACGGCCCAATGAATCCGACGAACAGCTCTCCAAGTATGAGGATACGCTCCGCATTTCGCGGCAGATCGAGAACATTGGCGGCTGCGCCCAGCGCTTTGCAAAAAGATGCGCCCAGCGCCTTACAAAAAATAGTCGATCATCCAGCGGAAGGCGTCTCTGGTAGTTTTTCTGCCGCGTCGAACCCCTTACTGAGCGCAGCGTTGGGAATGCGCCTCGCCTTGGTGCATGATTGGTTCCCGGCCTTCCGAGGCGGCGAACGTGTTGTCTCAAGTATCCTTAAGGTATTTCCCAATGCGGATATATTCACTCTGTTTGACTTTCTGTCAGAACAGGAGCGAGAGGAGCATTTTGGCGGAAGAAAATTTACAGTAAGTCCCATGAACGATTGGCCCTTCGCCCGTCGTTTGTATCGTCATTTGTTTTTTCTCTGCCCCTTTTTTGTCGAACAATTCGATGTTGTTGAATACGACGGTGTCATCTCTTCATCCGCAGCGTTTGCTCGCGGAGTTATCGCCCGTCCGGATCAGCCTCATTTGTGTTACGTACATAGCCCTATTCGATACGCGTGGGATCAGCAGTTCGAATATCTCAACCAGGCCGACCTTGGATTTGGCCCTAAGGGCCTTTTGTTTCGCTGGATGCTTCATCGCATGCGTGTCTGGGATGTCCGTACTGCGTTCGGGCCAGACGTGATGGTCGCTAATTCCACCTATGTTCGCGAGCGGATTCGTCAGATCTATGGTCGAAAAGCTGAAGTTATCTTTCCTCCGGTCCAAGTTGATGACATGCCATTTTTTGAAAAAAAGGACGACTATTATGTCGTAGCGTCCTACTTGGTTCCGTACAAACGTGTGGACTTGGTCGTACGAGCTTTCAACGAGATGCCTGCTCGCCGGCTTCTGGTCGTCGGGAGTGGCCAGCAAGAGCGGGAGCTTCGAGCCATGGCAGGACCCAATATCAAATTCACCGGTCATCTGCCGCGGCAATCATTTCTGGATGTGATTGCGAAAGCCAAAGCATTCATTTTCGCAGGCTGCGAAGACTTCGGCATCGTGATGGCAGAAGCGCAAGCCTGCGGCACGCCGGTTATAGCATTTGGACGCGGCGGAGCGTCCGACGTCGTGCGCGAGCTCAAACCTAATGTCGCGCAGACTGGTTTGTTGTTTGGCCGGCAGACGCCTAAGGCAATAATCGATGCAGTCGATGAATTCGAGTCAAGACAAGCACTGATTGTGCCGGAAGCCTGTCGCGTTAATGCAATGCGGTTCTCGGAAAGCCGGTTTCACAGTCAGTTCAGCGGCGCCTGGGCGAGAGCGGCCGAGCTTAACAAGCTGAGATTCGCGTCGGCATGAATTACATTACTCCTTTAGAATTGGCAGGTTAAAAAAATAAGACAAAAGAGGCGTTTGATGAACTCGCCGATTCGCAAAATGGCCGGCTCCATCTATCATGGGGCCCTCAATAAGTTACTTGCGGCAACCTACAACAGAGAGATCAATAGTAAAACTTCTTGGACAGATAAACCCGTCGTCAAGGTCGTTTCTTATTTTGGATGGCAAAACGGGATATCGCAAGGCGCAGTTTCTCAACACGGCGCGCTTCGCCAGCTTGGTTACCAGACGGATGTCGTCGATATCACTCAATCAATGGGTAACCCTTTTATCCACATTCCATCCGGACCGGCCGACATCTTTATTATTCACTGCGGCGGTAGTCAGTTTTTGCGTGCGGCTTGGCCGTTGCGGGACGTTCTGCGGACCGGAAAGGTCATAGCGTTTTTAGTATGGGAGTTTGCCGAGCCTCCCACCGATTGGGCGCAAGCGCCTGGTTGGTGGGATGAAATCTGGACGCCGAGCCGATTTTCCGCAAAGGCACTTTCGCAATGGTGCGATTGCACTATCAGGGTGATTCCACCCTTGGTTTTTCGGGGCAGCGAAACGCCGAAACAATGGGACAAGGGCGTAGAGCCGTTGAGATTTCTGACGATGGCCGACGCCCGTTCAAGTTTGAGCCGAAAAAACCCGATTGGAGCCGTAAAGGCTTTCCGTTCTGCTTTTCCAAACGAAACGGATGTGGAGTTAACCGTAAAGCTGCACAAGACTGACGTTCGCGAATCGGCGGAATTGAGGCGACTACTCGATGAGATCAGCCAAGATTCGCGGATACGCCTTATTGACCGAACCCTGGAGCGCAACGAGCTTGAGCAGCTCTTGCTAAGTTGCCATTCGTTTGTCTCCCTTCACCGAGCCGAGGGATTCGGCTTGCCGATACTGGAAGCGCAGACATTCGGATTGGCTACGATAGTGACCGGCTGGTCGGGCAATTTAGACTTCACCAACGACGAAACGTCCCTGGTTATTCCCTACACCATGACGACCACACACGATACCGGGAATGTCTACGGCCGAGTGCGGTGGGCAGATCCGGATCTCCAATCCGCTGCAAGGGCAATGCGAAAGCTATATGATAGCCCAGGCGAACTGGCGCGCATTGCTGCTGCAGGATGGAACGCTCATCGGCCTGAACGGCAGCTGGATCACTTTGCAAAATCATTTAAGAGTTACGTCGGCTGAGTGGGATCGCTCAAAGGGCGCCGCTAACTTTAGCTGGAATTTGCGTCATGCCGTGGGTTCCGAACTTTTAACAAGTTCCCCCTTCTCCGATGCCCCATTGGATTTGCGGGTCAAGCTTTCACGAAGGTGATCCGCCAGCCGGATTGCCAGCGCAACAATGGTGAGTGTGGGATTTGCGTGTCCACCGGTCGGAAATACCGAACACCCGCCAAGGTATAAATTCTCCAGGCCAAACACGCGGCAGTCGGAATTAACGACGCCATTTTCCGGCGAATTAGCCATCCGCGTGGCGCCGATGAAGTGATAGGTGCCGCGCAATTGGCTTTCACTTAAGGGTTCCTCACTGTCCAGCCAGAGTTCGGGATGGGCATGCCCGTAGCCCAACCTAGCCAACTCTTCGGCAACATATTTCGCGAGCTCTCGCGCGGTTCGCCGCTCATTTTCAGAGATTTTCCAGTCTACGCGCGCCCGGCGAAGGCCCATGTCATCGACAGTATCGGATAAGGTTATCCGACTTTCGTAATTAGGTTCCTGCTCCAAATCTATGATCACGCGCGCAATGGGATCGGGTATCAATGGCTCGATACTTAGAATGCGCTCTCTGATCAGATTGCGGACCACCGAAAATAGACCGCTCAACAGTGCTTTAAGATCGGCAAGCGCTCCAGAGTAGGCTGATCTTCTTTTAGCCGCATCCCGGAGCCGTTTCCCCGCCTCCCAAGCTGAGAATTCTTGTTCCTGGTAATATATGGCAGCGCTCGCATTAAGTAATTTCTGGCTCTGTTGCGCTTCTTCAGACAATGCAAATCCGACTTCGTATAAAACAGGTGCGTACGGCGCTCTTCTGAAAATGTTAAACTGCTTCTGGAGGGGCAACGCCGCGCTCCTTCCTGGCCGGAGCGTCAGGATGACTCCCCTCGGATGCTGTGCGAAATAGCGGCCTATGTTGTCAAATTTGTTGATATTCGACAAAATCACATTCGGAAGATTTAGCAACAGTCTGGCGTTATCGATTCCGCTGCAACAAAGCACAAAAGATTTGGCCGAGACCAGCACCTCCTCGCCGCCTAGCGATTTAAAGCGAGCCGTCTCAATGCGCTGACCTGACGGGTCACCTGATATCTCTACGAGATTGGCGTGAAGTAATATTGTAGTGTTTATGTCCTTCTCAAGGGTCGGCCCATAGGCGACCTCCCAGCCAAAACTGCCTTTGCGTGGCTGTAGATACCTAAAGCGCTGGCGGAAGTAGGGCCGCGCCGCTCGCCAGACAAATGGAACTATGTTCTTACTGTTAAATATCGGCAATTGCTTTTTTATTGAGAGCAACGCATCTTCATTATCGAACCATGGCTGCGCGAAATTTGCGATTTTTTTTGCTCTTTCGTAGTAAGGCTGCATCGATTGCCACGATATCGGCCAGCCGGAATGTCGGACCCAACTTCGCCCCCGAAAATCGATCGGGTCCAAAACGGCGCAGCGGCCGCCCCAACGGATATGGCTTTCTACTGATTGAGTTGTTGAGCCGCCGAAGACCCGATACCGCCCACTGGTCAAGCTCATGGGATAGCCAATACAGTCCCCATCATAAAGCATCTGCGTTCGCGGCTCAGTCGTGAGACCGCCGGACTCGGCCAAGCAGACACTCAAACCGCTGCCAACAAGCTGTTGCGCGATCGTAATCCCGGCAGGTCCGGCCCCCACAATACAGAGGTCAACATGTATTGTTGACGGGTAGCTGTCATGCTCGAGATCGATCTTCATTCGTCGTGTCTCACCTGACTTGCGGACGCATTCTTGGTTTTCAGAGCGAATATTTATAACTGCACTCTTGCTCAACCGGAACTATAGAAACTCAGCAAAGGCCCTTCGACTGGGGCCTTCGGCAAGGGTTTACGCCTTACGGAATCTCGTCTGCGCAATGCATTTATCGCAGCAGCTATTATAATTCAGGCTGAGCTGTCGGCCCGCGTGATGAGGGTACGCATTGTGGCAAAGGCTTCATAGACACGGCCCCACATAATTAGCCCAAGGAGAGCGTAAGTTATCATTCCTTCTACGAAGGCGAGACCTGTCTCTTGCAACGAATCAAGCGCCACCAGATTCCGAAGTAGGACGTGAGCCAAGGCGACCGCTGCCGATACAAGGAACGGCAGGATCAGGACACGCAGGTACTCAACAACGGAACCTCCAATCGGGCTCAGAAAAATATAAAGTAGCCTGGGATAGTAAACGACATAGGAAAGCAGCATCGCCAAAGCGACCGCCCGAATTCCGAAATGCACAGCCAGTATCAAGGCAACCAGCCACACAATCGAGTGCTCCAGACTAAGTCTTAGACGTGCATCAGTTCGCCCAATGGCCATGAGCACCGACACGTGAATGCCGGTTACCGCCATAAGGGCGCCAACCGGGGCCATATAGGCAAAAACCGGGGCGAGCTCACTCCAGCGATCAGATAGCACAACCGTAAAAACGCTTCGTCCAGCGGCAATGAGGATTGCCATTGGCGGAAAGATGACGATGGACATGACCATCGTGGTGATAAGTACGATTTGACAGATAGCCTGCTTATCGTTCTGCAGTTTCACGAGCCGCGGATACAGAGCACCAAGCGACGTTGTAATAATCATTGGCATTGCGTTAATGCGGTTTGCCATTGAGTAAATGCCCAGCGGCCCATTGCCGACAAACCGCGCAATTAATATGGTGTCCATTTGAGCGGCAAGGAACAGCGTGAGCGCGAAAGCACCCGTATTGCGGGCAAAATGTAAATGCTCGTGAATGATATGGCGATCGAATACAAACAGCGGACGAAAGCGCGTCGTCCGCAGAATCACGACAGCTTTGACGAGTAAAGCGGTCAACGACTGGGCAACAAGCGCCCATGCGCCGCTACCAGCATAAGCAAAGACAATCACGGCGATGACGCCTGCGATCGAACCGAGAATGTCCGATAGACTGATTAAATCGAAACGGTTTCTCTGTTGAAGATCAGCTGTAGGCGCTGCCAATACCCCAAAGCCGAGGGGGATGATCGCCATCGTCGCAACGAGCGGCGGAACATCTGGTTCGCGCAGCAACCAGCCGGCAGGAACCGCCAGAGCTAGAACTAATAGAGACAGAAGCGCGGACCAAACAAGCGTAACCCAAAATACGCTCGACCAAATCGCGCGCTCTTGAAAATCGGTTCTTACCAGCGAATTTCCAAAACCGGCATCAGCCAGGACATTGGCGAGATAGAGTACTGAATTCGCGACTGCCATCAAACCAAAATCAGAGGGGTGCAGAAGTCTGGCCAGGATCGGCAGAGCCAGGACTGTCGTAATGGCTTGAAATACCCGCGCGACAGTCAATAGCGACGCGTCAAGTGCAAACTTTCTTAACGCCAAGGCACCGCTCCGTTGGCTCCTCTTAAGTTACCATGTCGCAAACAACTAGGGCGATTATGCTCAATCCAGACTAGTAATTTTTATCCGGGCTAGTAATTTTTGTCGTGAGTTCTTAATGTGTTGCGTTCCAACAAACCGGCAAATGCGCGTGGCCTCCGTCCCTTTTTTTCAGACTGCAAAGTCAGTGTACTACGGGCTTTTCAATGGCATTGCAACGGCATCGCTTCGGCGCCCCAATTCAAAATCCCCATTAGGTGAATTAGCTCAATCCGCAATTAAGATTGTTTCCTATTACGGACGACACAACGGGATTTCGGAAGGTGCCATTCTTCAGCATGCCGCATTCCGAGCCCTTGGATATGACGTTCAGACGATCGACGTGACCCGCGCGATGCGCAACCCGTTTATTCGATTAGACGGCGGAGATGGCGATCTATTTATCTTCCATTGTGGCGGCGATCACTTCCTGCCGGCAGCGTGGCCGCTGCGCGGAACTTTGCCACGAGGAAAGGTTGTCGCTTATTTGGCCTGGGAATTGCCAGATCCGCCTAGCAACTGGCCGCAATCGTATTCTCTGTGGGACCAGATTTGGACACCGAGCCACTATTCGGCACGCTCTTTGTCGCAGTGGTCTGATTGTCCGATAAGGGTCGTACCCCATGTGCTGTTGCAACATGATACCGAGCCCCGGCAGTGGCGAAAAGGAAAAGAAATTTTGACCTTCCTGACCATAGCCGATGCACGTTCAAGCATCAGTCGTAAAAATCCTCGCGGCGCTGTCTTTGCTTTTCGGCGGGCGTTTCCCGACAAAAGTGATGTTAGGCTTATTGTCAAACTACATAAGACGTCCGGGCGAGCCTCAGTTGAACTCGACCAGCTTTTGGCAGAAATAAGAGAGGACCCGAGAATTCAGCTAATAAATCAGACTCTTTCACGAGAAGAGATGAATCAGCTCTATCGCGGCGCTCACGTGCTCGTCTCTCTACATCGCGCTGAGGGCTTTGGAATCCCTCTGCTTGAGGCTCAGACTTTCGGCCTGGCTACTATCGCGACGGCATGGTCAGGGAACATGGACTTTATGGCGCAAGATAGGAGCCTGCTCGTTCCTTACGCGCTAACGAGCACCTATGATGCTGGGGGTACTTACGGAAAGGTTACTTGGGCTGATCCCGACATCGACAGGGCTGCCGCGGCCATGCGATCGCTATATGACGATCAGACGAAATACGAAAAGATTGCTGCTGCGGGTTGGGTATTTAGCAGACCCGAGAAGCAGCTCGATCGATTCGCAGCCGCGCTGAAATCTGTTCAGATGGCGACAACCGGTCTCGAGGTCTAATCGTGATTTTCAGGCCAGTTAAGACAGCGCTGATCTCTGCCAGAGAAATCTATCAGAGCCAAAGAAGTATTATTGCGGTGTGCAAGTATGTCGCGCGTTTCCTGTTTCGGCGCGGCCCTTCGGCCATACGCCGCCGTATCGAGGCCCGAAATTCTCTAGCGCAGATCAGGAGCAAACCCGGGCTGCAGCTCAAGGGTAAGACCACTCTTGCCGTCCTGGTTCAAGGCGCCATCGGCGATAACATAATTGCCGCCAGGTTTCTTCGCGATCTCAAAACGCGCTGCCATGACGTTACCTTTGACATATTTACCGCGAACCTTTCCGCGGGCCGATGGATCTACGGTGAGCTTCCTGGTCTCTTGAATTGCTTTCAAGACGCGGCGTTCGATCATGCGTCGTCAAATTACGTTGCCTCTCTGTTGTTTGAAGATACTGTTAGGCTCGTGCATGTTAGTAGCGAATTTAATAACCGTGAGGCATCGCAACTATCGTCGGTTTTAGCTTCGATAAAGAGATTCTACGAAGAGCATCTTCCAATTCCATTCAATCATAATGGAGTTCTTGCGCAACAATTGCTTTATGCGCACGGTCAGTCTCGTCCAACAGCCGCACAATTCATTGCTGGTATCGTGTACGGCGGAGATCGTTATGCGCTGATCGTCCCGGAGAATACGATTGCAAAGTTCGAGCTATCCAACCGAAAATATATCACTGTGCATAATGGCTTTGACGTTGCCCAAGTCGGTCATAATGGTTCAGCCACAAAGGTTTATCCCAGGTTTGATGAGGTCATAGCTGCGCTGCGGAAAGTCAGACCCGAATTTTTATTTGTTCAGATTGGAGCCTCGACGAGCGTCCAAATTGCCGGAACGGATCTGAACCTCATTGGCAAAACCAGTCTTCCCGAAGCAGCCGCGCTGGTAAAGGGCGCTTGCTGTCATCTCGACAATGAAGGTGGTCTTGTCACCGTGGCAAGTTGCTACGGAACCCCTTGCTGTGTTGTCTTTGGTCCCTCGAGCCCGGATTATTTTTCTTACATAGGGAATGTCGGTGTTCGGCCGCTGCAATGTGGTGGGTGCTGGTGGCTCAGAGCGGACTGGCTTAGCCGCTGTCCCCGCGGCATGGCCGAACCAGTTTGTATGTATACTCAGCCGCCTTCAAACGTTGCAAACGCCGTGTTGCAGCTTTTGGAAACGAGCAGCCCGAAGTCCGTCAATAAATCTGTTCGAGCCTGATCGTTGTCTATTTCAATTGATAAACATATTCTGGGGTCAAGCGGCCCAACGCCAAGTGATAGATACCTATGAAATTGCCCCGCAGCCGACCGCGGCGATCGACGTAGCTTTCTGGACGGATGCTTTTGGCAAGATTTGCCATAAAGTTTTTAGAAGCTAGTCGAAACGCGTAATAAGGCGACATATTGCCCTTTCGAGCAATATAGGCGGGATTTATTATTTGTGAGTATCCTAACCGAACCTCACTTCCCTTCCCTCTTTTGGTCCCGAGGTGCGCTCCCCAAACACGTTCAGTCGTGACGATACGTCCGATACCGCGAAGGGCTCCGCAAAAATCAAGGTCCTCTTGCCAGCCATAAAGAGGTAGCCGCTCATCAAATCGAATTGAACCGATGCTGACAATTCGGAATGCCATATTACACCCGTAGGTACCCTCGATATCTCGGGTGACAGGTTCCTGACTTGGATTCTCGCGATGATCCTCGACGAAGCGAAGGCCTTGCTCAAATGTGTAACCGGGGGAATTCGCACCGTCTGCGATTACCTTGCCTTGCAGGCCGACGATCGAGTTATCTTGCGCAAATATTCTTTCCACATTGAGAAAATAGTCATCACCTACGATGAAGTCGTCGTCGATAAAGACGATCACATCTACCTTGTCGATCAGGTGGCATAATCCCTTGTTACGCTGACGGGTAAGCCCGGCCTCACCTAACACGGTCGTTACGGGGATACCGCGGAACTTCATCTCCGGGATATCAGAAGATTGCACTACCGAGATAACAATCTCGTCGGGCGGTCGTGCCTGCGAAACAACAATGTTAAGGACTTTACTTAGAATTTCGGCGCGGTCGCGCGAAGCAATCACCAGACCAATTTTCATTTCGACCGTCTAACATCCCTGAAAGGGGGTCAGCTTGCACCTCAAGCTGTAGCCCGACTTCCGCGCTCTGCAAGAAAAGCAGAACTGGCGCGCGTCTGCGCGCTTCGCAGCGGCCTAAGTGCCGCGACACCGGCGATTGCACCTAAAACTACAGCGACCCAAGGTCCAAAATCAGGCCCGGAGGTTGCGAGCGCTGCCATCGCTAACGCCGGCGCTAACGACAGCTTAAGAGCTGGCAACATCTCTTCAGTCATCTGCGTACGCCAACTACAGCGCCGAAACAATGTTACAGCCAAAAAAGCGCCCATGAATGCGGCTCCGATCAGTCCCGAATTGCTGACTATGGCTGCGAACCAATTCGAGGTTCGGGTGGATCCGAAACCTATACCGAGGCCGCCCGTCGACCATAAAGACTCCCAGGCCACGCTGTTCCACTGTGATCTTTCGTAGAACGAGGTAGTCAGTGGTTTGTTAAAGATGACCTCTTGAACCAGATTCGTCAAAGGGTCTAGAAGATCCGGGCGTACTACAAAAATTATCAAAAGGCCGATTGCCAACCCGACGCCAGCCAGGAATTCCAGCAATAAACCACTCTGGCTTACCTCTGAGGAAGCGAAAACCCTTCTTATCCAGTTCGCGCTATAAACTGCGCCCAATACCGCCAGACCGACATAAGCCGTAGAGGAGGTTGAATATATAGCCAAGATCGTCAGGCAGAGTGCAGCCACAGTCGCGAGAAGCTGCTGACGACCTGCCGGATAGAGATGTCGCAGTAAGGCGAGGATTGAAGCAAACACGACGCACATGCCCCCATAAGTCGAGGCTTCCGGCGCCAGACCGACAACTCGTCTCATACCCCCCACTTCGGAGTTTATCAGAAAGGCGTAGCCCGCATTCCGAAACGGCTCGAGGAAGCGTGTAACACCGCTAGCTGCTGCGATGATATCCAGGAGACCGGTTGCAATACATACTGAACCGCCTACCACCATGCCTAGGAGCAAAGCCTTTATGAACTTCGAATCTTCTGCAATTAGAGCGACGGCAAAGACTGTCATAATGGACAGGACTACATAACCCGTCTGCGTGAAATTTGACTGGCCTGAAGCGAGAAGCTCCGTCGGCGCACGATAGTGCATCGGCACTACGACAACCTCGCCAGCATAGAGCCTCGGCATAATAAATGTCGCCAAAATGCCTGTCACCAAGAATAGCGCAAGACAACCTAATTCTCGGAGTCGCAAAACCCCCATGAGTTTTGGCGACAGAGTAAGTACGTGCGGAAGCAGTACTTTCACGATCAGGACCCCGGCAAACATTGACTGTGGCAGGATGGACATGCCACCAACGTATTCCGGTGGAACCAGTGCCAAGCTGGCGAACGGCATCGAGCCCAACAACAAAATCAGCACCGTTGTCGGAGGAGCGAAAACACTCCAGACGACCAGGGCCCAAAACGCAAAAGCTGGGTAGGTCATTGGCCTGTTTTTTTATCTAGCCCGTACACCATTGGCTCGCGCTCGGTCGGCAGGAGGACTAACTGCGGTCTTACTATTAGCAAGAAGCGCTAAATAACAAGAAAGACCAATGAGGGCTAGAGACCCTTTCCATAATCGTTAAGTTAAATCCCAGGAGTGGCTCCAATAGTTGACAACGTAGGATTTTTGAAAGTTCCGCTTCGTCATCCGCTCGGTCAACACCCCTCTTTTTCTTGACATTTTACGCCTGAAGATTTGGTGAGCGGGGTTGGTCCAATCGATCGGATACCAAACGTAAGGTGGCAAGACCTTTAGTCGCCCAAAGCGGTATTCCGATTTGGTAAAATACCTGAGAATCGGCATCGCTCGCGCAGCAATTTCTTCTTGCGAATGCGACAGATAATAGTCGACGACCGTCTTGAAGAGAACCGGCCCCGTCAGCTGTTCCGGGGGCATTTTGTGTAGCGTGCCCATCCGACTTGCTTCGTCAAAACGTTCAACCACGAATGCAACCGCCACCAGCCAAAATATCTGGCCAGGAACGGAGGCCATAACGGCATTCGGAATTGAATGTGCGAATGAGTTATTTCTTCCCATTCGGCCGACCAAAATATCGCCGCCATTTCGCAAGTCGTCCAACGGACGCAGACACTCGGAATCCATATCTGCGTAAAAGCCGCCGAACGAGTACAAGAAGAAATAACGAATAACATCAGCTCTGAATATCTCGGTGGGCAGTTTATCATAAGTACCGACAAACCAGGGAAATCGCGTGACTATAAAGTTGCGATTATCACTATCGTCCCATAAAACATGACGATACATAGGGTTGTATTTCAAAAAACTCCCGCGCCAGTAGGCGAAATTAAAGGGCAGACTGTGCCGCGTTTTCCATGTCTGGAACACCGTTCTCGGGATACCATCACCTTCAGCGCCATCAAGCTCGGACGGCGTGTCGTTCCGATCAACGGTCTGATTTACTGGGAGGCTCTTCGGTTCAACGAAGCGACCGGCTAAACCCAACCAGAGCATGCGGTAGGATGTCGGATCAAAGATAGCCGCTCGCACGCGCCCTAGCCTAGAAAAAAGCGGGTCACTCATCGCTACTTCGGAACATGTACAAATTAACCGATCACCGCACCGGCATAGTTAGATTAGCAGAATCCATGGCAAACATCAACTCTAGAAATTTTTTGGCACCGGCGCACCAGGAAAATCGCTTGGACCTTTGCAAGCCCAGGCTGGAGAGCCTCTTTCGGAGTGATGGCTCTTCTGAAATTCGGGTTATTGCGGCCAGCCAAGCGTTCCGATCGTCGGGCGAGGCATAGAGTGCAGCTTCGCCACAAACTTCTGGCAGACTGGCAGCATTGCTGGACACAATCGGACAGCCCAGCGCCATTGCTTCAAGCACCGGAACGCCGAATCCTTCAGTTCGCGACGGAAAGACCAAACAAAGTGCGCTTTGGTAAAGTAGGGCAAGAGTATCATCGTCCACTCGACCAAGATGTTTGACGGTGGGTAATAGTCGATCTTGAGGGCCTCGTGCAAATACCGCGGAATCCACACCTCCGACGGTAAGCACATGAATGCCTTTGCGGGCGAGATCCTCGGCGATGGATGAGACCATCGCCAGATTTTTGTGCGGCGCTCTGCTGCCAACAACAAGAACAAAGGTGGGTGGCAGCTCGGCTCGATTGAGAGACGATCGTTCTGGCCTCCAAAGACCTACATGTTCATAGCCATCATAGATCACCTCGATTTTTTTCGCCGGTGCTACGCCAAATTCAATGATCGTGTCTTTTGAGAAGCACGAAACGGTAACTACTTTTTGAGCGCGCCAGCCAAGTACCGGCTGGAGAATCCGATAAGCCGTCCGAAACGGCAATCCGTAACTTTCAGGTGCTAGACGAATATTTTGGTCATGAATACAAACGATTTGCCTTCCGGCCATAACTGGCCCGGTATTACACAAACTGAGCAAGCCACCTCTTGTATAAGCTGGCAATATTAGTTGTTCCCAAATATGCCCTGGTAGGTTGGGCAAACACCGAACCGATATATTGCTGTAATTAGGCGTCGGAATATCTTTGTTCCTGCAAAGCAGGTCGAGTTTCAGGTCGGTTGTTAGCGGATGTCGCTCGCTAATGAGCGAGTCCATGGCGCCAATAATTTCTCTTGCGTAGCGATCAACCCCGGTGACTTCCCGGCCCAAAAATCGACCATTGATGGACCATAGCCGCTTCATCGCCGCGTTATTGCGAGTTCAGAGGAATACGGCTTCGCAGATAACAAATCACACACCACATGCACGAGACTGCCCTTCGACCTAGTCAGGTCTTTTCTCAGGAACCACTTTTTGCAGAATGACGGTGAAATACAATCGGCCCCAACCATCGGAAATCCTTTCGAGAACGCGATCCGTCACAGTCGCAATTGGGACGAGCGGCGGAAGTACGGAAAAATAACCCTGATCAGCATAACGATACAGGGCACGACGCGACAGATCAGCTGTTGCCGCAGCCTCATCGATCTCAGTCATCCGGTTCAAATGATAGCAAGTTGGAAAAGTGTCGGCCTCATCCCGGCCGTAGAGCCTTTTAACGATAAGCTGAATTGCACTGTGCGGAAGGAAATCAAGAAGACGACGAATCCAGGTTACGTAGTGGGTCCCGCTGATCGAGTGTCCAATAAAAAAGCCCGATGGCTTAAGGACGCGGCTCACTTCGCGAAAGAACATCTCGCCATCTTCGACATGTTCCAATACAGAAATGCAAGTGACAACATCAAATGTTGCATCCGGGAAAGGGATTTGTCCGCGAGTGCCAAGCTTTCGGAACCATTCGGGTGACTGAAGATGAGGATGTACGACAAGATCGGTGCCCCAAATCTCACGGTCCGCTGATCGGTATGCGGATAATATACTGTTGTCGCCGCAGCCAATATCAAGAGCGGAATGCGCTTTCGTGAGGTATTCGCCCAATATTGTCTTGTAGCCATCAAAATGGTTGATGTCGTTCGGAAAACATCTGTCAAAAACTCTGGCCGCAAAGCCCATACTGCGAGCGCTATCACAAGAGAAACTGCTGAACCAGCAACATAGTGGACCAAGTCGGGGGGACCGATCAATCGATTATTTCAACGATGACCGCGTGATCGCTAAGTTTCAGCGAAATAGAATCGATGTTGGTTAGCGTCTGCTCCGGGGTGGTCCCTACAGTCACATCATAAAGATTAACTTCCGCGTGGGCATGCCCCAGGTTTATGGATATTTCGTCGGAGCCCTTGGTGCTTTCACCCCATACGACGAGCTCAAAGATGCCGCTACTTTTTTGAATGAGCAAATCGTGGACCGTGCTAGGCTCGTTTGAGATGGAATAATCCAGCGATGCCGGTTGAGCCAAGGGTGTTTTGTCAGCCAAGATGGTTGTAAGGTTATGGATATAGGTTGCAGCTAACTTTGGTTGCGATCGCGAATTGAAGAGCCCGGGGTTGCCACCACCGCCCTCGCCGTCACGCAATTCATAAATAAATGTATACCGCCAGCCTCGTTTGAACTGCGCAAGATAATTATTGACCAGAATCGTTCCCTGAACTCGCTCGCCGCCAATGCCGTCAACCGAATCCCACCCGGTTTCTGTAGTCACTCGTGGCAAGACCTCTAACTCCTCACTGCTGTAACCACGAAAATGACCACGCCAAGTGTTGCCGTATTCGACAAAAAGTCCATCCCACGGACCGCTTAATGTCGGATCGGCGGCTTTCCACGCTTGGTTATCGACGTAGATCTTTTGTGTGCTTGTGACGTAGTTGTGTGGGTTGGCGTAATCAGCATATCTCGTTCCGTCTGGGAATGTCGTTCCCGCTCCCTTTGGGATCGTCAGATATTGCAGGCCGACGTTATCGACTTCCGCTCCAGCTTCAGAAACCGAAAAAACAGGAAACTCACTGAGTTCCGCTGCCGACTTTACCGCTGCGTACAAAGCTTGCTGGAACTGCGCAACGGGGATCCAAGAGCCACTACCACCACCGGTTTTTCCCTTGTACGTGATTGGGAAGTTATTGGGCTCGTTTGGCCCCTCAAAGGCCATGAGCGAATTTGACGTGGCGAATGCCTTACCGAGGGTAATTACATCGTCGACATTGCCACCACCCGTCAGCAAATCCAATCGAACACCCGTTTCTCGAGCGACGAGTCGGGTCTGTAATGAATTGCGCCCGCCATCCCTAATATTACGAATGCCCAAATATCGCAGCGGAGCAATATAAGATCCGCCAGGCACACCTTGATCAATGTGCGTATTCACTCCGAGCGAACTCAGGAAGGAATCCGCACTCACACTAGTTCCCGAAAATGCCTCGCTGCATGCCGCCATCGTAAGCACAGCTTGAACCAAAAACTGGATACCACGCTTATTAGGTTTCAGGCACATCTGCGGCAAAGAAGCCTCCTGCTACTCACTTATCGGCGAACGAACGCGCGCCTCTTTGATGGCATGCCACGAGGAACTGGCCTCTCTAGTAATGTTGCCATGGCTTGAGCTTAAAGTCAGTAGCCAGCTTAAGATCGACGCCTTGCGAAAGCAGGAATTGCGCGAACCGAGTGCGTGTTCCAATAGGCCACTGATCGATCTCAGTTCTCAGACGGTCGGATTGACCGCGAAGTCTTTGAACAGCTATCAACCCATCGTCGAGAAAACCCATATCAACAAGATAACGCAGGTCCTCGAAGAACTTGGTATGCTCATCGTCATCCAAGGCATAGAACCAGCGCGCGCCCACTTGCACGCGTAATCGCATAATCCAACCTTCGTAGGGCGCAAATTCAATTGACTTGTCGAACGAATCGCGAAGCTCCGGATTAAATCCTCCTGCTAGCACTCCTACCCAAAATCGTCCCAACCACAGCTGCGCCGCCAGGGGCTGGCAGGCGAGACCATCGTCTATCACATCCTTCGAAATCGAGAGCGCTCGCTCAAGGCTAAGATCGCCGTGCCCCGCCAGGGCGTTGTCCAAAGCACGAAGTGCAATCGCGGCGCGGGCCCCCGCGACTCCGGACATGCAAGCTAACGTCGGTGACAGTTTTAAGCTGTTGCGAAGCTCCGCGATTATGAGGTCGGGTGAATACGAATAATTCCCCCATATTCGTTCAGCGATTGCACTATATGCCGCAGTCTTGGCGTCGACCACAGCAATACCTGCAGCCACTAACATTGAAATGACGCAGAACAGTCTCAGCAGACCAAATGTCAGTCGATCCGTCGCCAATCGTGAATTCCCGACATGCCCGACTGAGCGCAGCGGAGTACTAAGCTGTTCGGACGAAACACCACGTGCCCTGTCTATTAAGCCTTTAGCTCGCCCGACAATAAGCACAGCAACTACCGTCCCTCAATTCTCCGAATATGAGTACCCGTATTTGCTATAGTTCTTATTGTAGTAGTAATTGTACGAATATGGCTCCATGTTGCGCAGCTGCTGATAATTCACTTTGTTGAGAATAACTCCGACGATTTTATCGGCCGCCGCGTCAAAGTTTGCGAGCGCTTCGCTAACAACGTCGAAGCGGGTGTGACCCCAATTAACGACTAGCACAAATGCATCTAACAGCGATGCAATAGCTCGCGCGTCGGAAACCGGCCCAAGCGGCGGTAGATCAACAATTACATACTGAAACTCGCGACGCGCCTCTCCCAATAAGGAGCGCATTCTTTCCGAAGCAAGAAGGTCACCAGAGTTCGCGATTCGCTGTTGCAATATTGTAGGAACAAACTGCAGCTTACTTTGCGACACCGGATGAGTCATCTTTGCCAGTGGCTCTGCGCCGGCTATCAGTTCAAGCAATCCGTGTTCGGCGTCACCGGCCAACAACCGTGACAACTGAGGATTTCGCATATCCGCGTCAATCAGCAGCGCCGAGTGACCACTAGCAGCGAACAAGTTCGCCAAGTTGACGGCTATTGTGCTCTTGCCTTCACCCGGAATGGCAGAAATTATCCCAATGCACTTAACGGGGCGCCCTAATGCCAAAATGTCCAGCGTTGTTTTGATCGAGCGAAGCCCCTCGCTAAAATGCGAAAATGGGTCGTCTAAGACCTTGCGAGTAAGATCGGGACCAACTTCTTTTGGAGTTGACCGCGATGGGGATGCTAACTGCTGAACGACGGACAGAAGCTTCGAGGATCCGCGCTCGGAGGCGCCGCTCTGTTCTGAAGTGACAGCAGGCACCAAGCCAAGACATTGTAAGCCCAAGCGATCCTCGACATCGCGCGGCCGACGGACAGCTCGATCAAAAGAACGTAGTATCAGCGCATGCACCAAGCCAGCTGCAACGCCGACCACTAGTCCGAGCAACGCAATCAAAGTGGTTTTTGGATAGCTTTTATGAAGTGGCGCGGAAGCCGCGGTAATTATCCGCGCATCAGAAATCGGAAAGGACTGTTGTTGTACCGCTTCAGTGTATTTCTGCAGAAAATTCTCAAAGACCGTGTGGTAAGTCTGCGAGGCGGACTCAAGCTCAGCAAGATCAACTTGTGCCTGTCCGTTTGCTCCAGCTTCGCTAATTTGCTTGCCAAGCGAGTTGTGTATCGACTCTTCTCGCGCCTTCGCAATCTCATAATCACTTTGATACGTCTGAGCGATTCGTCTGAGCTCGTCCACAATCGAATTCTGTAGCTCCGCCATTTCGTTGCGCAATCCGATCACGGCCAGATGTTTTGGACCCATGCGCACCGTCCATTCAGCAACACGCTCGCTGTCATCGAGATATCGCTGGCGCAGCCGAGTAATGACTTCATCCTTCAAGGTATCCGAAACGGTGCCGACCGCTTCCCCGGGTGCAGCCGAAGTGAGCACATCTTGGATACGTTCCAAACGCGCTTTTGCTTCCGCTGTAGCGGCGCTAGCAGAAATTAATTGCGTATTGGTCCCTTGAACCTGGAGGCTGCTGAGAAGGCCTTGCCCCTGAGTGCCGGTTTCGACGATGTTATGTTTTTCCTTGTAGTCCTGTACCGCTTTTGCAGCCACATTTGACTGCTCACGCAGCTCACCAATACGCTCTTGGAGCCAGACACTAGCCCGCCGAGCAGCCTGATACTTTGTATTCAACTGATCGTTGATATAAGCGTCGGCAACTGCGTTGGCGATTTTCGCCGCTTTCTGCGGATCGCTCGAGCGAAAGGAGATCTCTAAGACATAGGTGAGTCCAACGCGGCGAACGGAAAGATTGCCGTGAAACCCGGCAATCGCGATGCGCTCGCGCTCGGAGTCGGAAAGAGCATTGGCGTCTTCATTAATTCCGAAAATAGTGGAAACCAACCCCATCAACAGGCCGCGACGCGTGCTCACAAATTCCGGATCTTGCGTAAGTTTAAGGTCACGAATCACCGCGACCGCAATGCTCTCGGACCCAAGCAGCTCCACTTCGCTCTCCACCTGCGAAGAATCGAGAGAATTATCGCCTACGACTTGATTCTGATTTCCCTGATTGTTGGTGAAAACTTGTATTTTGCGTGAATCAATTGTCAGATCAGTCGTCGCTGTATAAAGCGGAGTCGCCGTGAAGGCATACATTACAGCAATTGTCACTGCGACAATTACCCAACCAACCAGAACCCGCCGATTAGACTTTAAGAAAGCGTAAGCGTCGACAAGGTCGAACGCACGCGGTCCAATCGAACCTTCGTAAGGTAAGCCGCCAGGTTGCTCCGTGCGCTGTAACATTTTTCCTATCAATCAATACCGCAGGCGTTCCTTAACGGAATCAGCCAGACCGAACAAACCTCTCCCGGAGAGATAGTTTATAGTCTACACGGCCCATCCCACCGCTTCAAACCTGATTCTCGACAGTAAGCGACCGGACGTAAATTATGGCAAATTTTAGTGCTAAAATTTTACTCATGGGCAGCGCGAATGCCAGGAGCGAACCCGGCTATATCATCATTGGCGGTTAATGGCAGGGGAACCTTCTTGCTAACCTTAGACGCCAAGGTTCCTGCGAGACTAGCTCCCATCAAGGCGCAGCAGACAATGGAAAAACCCGGTATCTGTAAGGAGAAATCTACCAGGCTGTGAAGTGTGCCGAGTAGCCCAATACCCACTCCAGCAGTTGCAAGCGATCGGCCTTGGGCCCCCTTCGCGGACGCTTGGACCAACACTGCTAACATGATCACCCACAGAGTCAAAATAAGAAGACCAAAAGGTATCCCCATCTCAGCCATAAGCTCCAATGGAGTTGAATGGGCGTGATCCCAGACGCCCCATACTCCGCCCGCAGGAACACGGTAGGCAGGAAACACTGTCTCGAATGTGCCCAGTCCCACGCCGAACCAAGGGTGGTCCCGAATAATCGCCAAGGTAGATAACCAGCCTTCGACGCGAGCTGTGTCGGTTGTGCCGCGGATTTCAATTTCGTGAATAAAACGATCGCCAACCGTGTTAACCGCGACGACACCTACCGCCAGAGTTAAAACCGATAGAACCAAAAGACCTCGGGCAGCCCTAATCTCTCGATACACATAAAGCATGGTTATGCATCCCAACACGCCTATCGTAAGTAGCGAGCCCGCACGCGAACGAGTCATAAACGTCGTACCCAAAAGAAACAGAACGGCTAAAAGTGAGACCATTTCTTGCCGCGGCAAATTGACGACCTTGGTCACGATATAGCCGAGATCGCGCCCACGATTAAAATTAACTCGTCGACTTAGATCACGCAAAAATCTGACATACCAAATAACCGCAACACAGCCGAAGAACGTCGCCGCGGTGTTGTGATTAACAAACGTTCCGGTGATCGAATCGACATAGGCAGTTTTTTGCCTCCACAAGAGCATGCCTGGATCTGTCACCCCGGCAAAGACGGCATACCCCGCATAAATAAGCCCGGCCCCTCCAACCCAACCATAGATGCGCTTCGCAAAACCCGGCTCGCTACCAAAGATAATTCCAGAAAGAAGCGCCATTGTCAGCGCAAGAGGAGGAACGATCGCAAATATTGGAATCTCACCGTAAGCCGCCACCTTCGGAGTGACCAACTTGCTGTCAAGGAGTGGAGCGACCTCGTTCCACCACCGCCCCGCCGGCAATACAGAAGCCAATGGAATGTATTGCAGAGCGACCAAAAAACACCATGCACCTACCGCCACGAATACCAGCCGAACAGCCGTGCGCTGGCCTCGTTCCAATGTAGTCGATGGCGCAAGTAAGAGTGCCAGCCCAAGAAGAGCGCACCAAATAGCTCCCCAAAATGGCTGCGCAGAACCGAACGGAAGCGGGGCCACCACAACAACCCCGCAGACCAAAGTTGCCGCGATATTCTTCGACATGGAAAGAACTCAGTCAGACGGAGAGCCACTGGTCGGCCCCCATTAGGTGGTCCGGGGTAGATGTTAGTTCATGATTGGTCTTGGCGCCACGGTCGGCGTGGCCGGCGAAGCTGGGCCGGGTTGCGAAGCCGGCCATAGCACAGCCTCGGGAGCGGGTGGTTTGTAACCGAGCGATGAATGCGGACGCACAGTGTTGTAGTGGCGCCGCCAACCTTCGATGACGACCTTGGCTTCCTCCAATGTGTAGAAGACTTCGCCGTTGAGCAGCTCATCGCGAAGCTTCGAGTTGAAGCTCTCGCAATATCCATTCTCCCAGGGACTGCCCGGCATGACGTAGGCGGTCTTGGCTCCGACCGCCGCGATCCATTCGCGCACTGCCCTGGCAACAAACTCCGAGCCATTATCAGAGCGGACGTGCCCGGGAATGCCGCGCAAGATGAAGAGATCAGAGAGTACGTCGATGACGTCCGTTGACCTTAGCCTGCGATTGACCCGGATCGCGACGTGATGCTGCGGTCAAGCC
>Ga0302325_10006699_pt1 | contig 25777 bp, 25 predicted proteins | sample Palsa_T0_2_FD_201948 | JGI IMG/M metagenome (GOLD analysis project Ga0302325, IMG submission 201948) | Peat permafrost microbial communities from Stordalen Mire near Abisko, Sweden - Palsa_T0_2 | ecosystem: Environmental > Terrestrial > Soil > Palsa > Peat permafrost | place: Sweden: Abisko... | reverse complement strand
TGCCGCAGGCCGATCTGGACGTTATCCGAACCGGCGGACCTGCGGTCACAGAAGATGTCCTCGGCGAACTTGTTGTCTCGAACCGCATACTCGGAACCACAGAGATCCTGCTCCTCAACCACACCGGCTGCGGGTTCACGACTTTCACAGATGACGAGCTGAATGCGAAGCTGAGCGCTTCGACCGGAGATGCTTCGCCGGCTCCAATGCGCTTCTTCTCGTATAAGGACCCCGAGCAAAATACCCGGGATCAGATCAAGAAAGTCAGGTCGCATCCCTGGATTGCCAAAGAAGTCGCCGTGCGCGGCGTCATTTTCGACGTGGACACGGGCAAATTACGGGAAGTCAAAGCTTGAACGCTGGGCGCGCCGCCTGACTCGCGATCACTTTTCCTTGTTCACCGGTCGCACAATTCCAGCTCCCTTCCAGGAAGAGTCGAAAGGGTGAGGGTTCTTTTGCTCACGTTGCAAACATTCATTCGCCTTTAGACTGGGCGCGGTTCGGAGGAGTCATGAGTACGACGGTTCAGCCAATCGAGGATCTATGCATCAACACTATCCGGACGCTCTCGATCGATGCGGTCCAGAAAGCGAACTCGGGACATCCCGGAATGCCGCTGGGCGCGGCCCCGATGGCGTACGTCTTGTGGACGCGCCATCTCCGGCACAGTCCCACCAACCCCAAATGGCCCGATCGCGATCGGTTCATCCTGTCGGCGGGTCACGCCAGCATGCTGCTCTACAGCATGCTGTTCCTGACCGGATACGACCTCACCATGGACGACATCAAGCAATTCCGCCAATGGGGAAGCCGCACTCCGGGGCATCCCGAGTATGGTGTGGTGCCCGGGGCGGAAGTTACCACCGGTCCGCTGGGACAAGGTGTCGCGAACGCAGTGGGATTGGCAATCGCGGAGCGCTGGCTGGCCGCCACCTTCAATCGGCCGGACCACGAAGTGGTGAATCACCACACCTACGTGATGGCCAGCGACGGCGACATGATGGAAGGCGTCGCGGCCGAAGCCGCCTCGATAGCGGGTCAGTTTCGGCTCGGCCGATTGATCGCGCTCTACGACGCCAATCAGATCACCCTCTCAGCCAGCGCCGACGTTACCTTCTCTGAAGACGTAGGCGCGCGATTCCAGGCTTATGGATGGCATGTCGAACATATCGACGGGATGGATATTGCCGCGGTTGATGCTGCCTTGAACAAGGCCAAGGCCGTCGAGGACCGGCCGTCGCTCATCGTGGCCCGCACGCATATCGGCTATGGCAGTCCGCATAAGCACGACACTTTCGAGGCGCACGGCGAGCCCTTGGGCGTCGAAGAGGTGCGATTAACCAAGCGGGCATTGGGCTGGCCTGAAGACAAGAGTTTCTACATTCCCGACGAGGCCTTGGCCCGGTTTCGCAGGTCGGTGGAACAAGGCCGCGACCTCGAGGCGGATTGGCATGCACGCGTGGACGCTTTGCGCGCTGCCGATCCGCAGTTGGCTGACAAGCTTCGGCAGACGCTCGCCAATGAACTGCCCAAGGGATGGGATGCGGCCCTTCCCCGGTTCACACCGGCGGACGGCGAGATGGCGACCCGCGACGCCGGACAGAAAACCATCGTCGCCTTGGCCGAGGTGATACCCAACCTCGTTGGTGGCTCGGGCGATCTCGATCCGTCCACTCGCACCGCGCTCAAGGGCAAGGGCGATTTCGAGAGTCCCAATTTTACGCCGCCCGAAGGTGCGCCGCCCACTCAGGGAATGGTAGGCGGTCCGTTGGGGTATGCGGGGCGGAACATCCATTTCGGCATTCGTGAGCACGCCATGGCCGCAATCGCCACGGGCATGGCCCTGCATGGCGGCATCCTGCCTTACGCCGCGACCTTCTTTACGTTTTCCGACTACATGCGGCCGAGCATCCGACTGGCAGCTTTGAGTAAGGCTCATGTGATCTATGTGTGGACCCACGACAGCATCGGATTGGGCCAGGACGGACCCACGCATCAGCCGGTCGAACATCTGGCAAGCCTGCGCGCGATTCCCAATATGACGTTGCTGCGCCCGGCCGACGCCAACGAGACTGTTGAAGCGTGGAAGATCGCGGTGGCGCATACTGAGGGGCCCGTGGGGCTGGTGTTTACGCGCCAGAAGTTGCCCATTTTTGATCGCAGTAAGCTGGGCCCCGCTGCGGGAACGGCAAAGGGAGCTTATGTCCTTGCCGACTGCGCCGCAGGTGCGCCCAGACTTATCCTCATCGCTACCGGTTCCGAAGTGTCGATTGCGCTCGAGGCGCACAACCAACTGACTCGTGAGGGAGTTGCAAGCCGGGTGGTCTCGATACCGTGCTGGGATTTGTTTGAGGCGCAGCCGCAATCCTACAAGGACACGGTTCTACCTCCCGCCGTCAAAGCGCGAGTGAGTGTTGAGGCAGCCTCCCCGCTGGGATGGGAGCGCTACGTGGGCCTCGAAGGCGCAATCATCGGGCTGAACCGCTTCGGTGCTTCAGCGCCGGGTGAAATCGTGATGCGTGAGCTGGGCTTTACTGCAGAGCACATTGTCAAAGTTGCCAAATCTGTCCTGGCCGGCAACCGCCCTGGGTAAGACGTCGGTAAGGCTCGTTGATTCGGATTAAAACTAAAAGGGAAATCACGGAGTAAAATGCTATGGCCTCGAAACTTGCCGAAGATCCCCGCATCGACCCACGTATCAAAGCCGTATTCGGCAGCCTCGGTATGTTGACCGCTACGGGCGACGTGGCGAGCCGCGAGAACATGCTGGCAGCGGCGAATAGCGAATCCGGCAAAAAGCAGGCGGCGGCGTTGGCAGCCATGCTCGACGCCTTTGACAATGAAACCGTCGCACCATCGGCTGGACTGAGCATTCGCACTGAACACGTCGTGTCGGCTCCCGATGGCAACACGATCAACATCCAGTTCATCCGGCCTGACAAAGCCACGCGCGTTCCATGTGTCTACTATATTCACGGCGGTGGCATGACGGTCATGTCGTGTTACTCAGGAAACTACCGGGCATGGGGCAAGATTATCGCCGCCAACGGCGTGGCCGTGGCCATGGTCGACTTTCGCAATGCGCTCGTTCCCTCTTCGGTTCCCGAAGTCGCACCGTTTCCGGCCGGCCTCAATGATTGTGTGTCCGGCTTGAAGTGGATTCACAATAACAGCGTGGCCCTCAACATCGATCCCAAGCGAATTATCGTCGCGGGCGAAAGCGGCGGAGGAAATCTCACCCTTGCCACCGGACTGAAACTGAAGCGCGACGGCGACCTCGGGTTGATCAAGGGGCTTTATGCTCTCTGCCCCTATATCGCTGGTGAATGGCCTCAGCCGCAATATCCTTCCTCAACCGAAAACAACGAGATTCTGCTCGACCTGCACAACAATCGTGGCGCAATGGGTTACGGGATCGAAGCCTTTCGTGCGCGCAACCCGCTAGCGTGGCCGGCCTTCGCCACCGCCGAAGACGTCGCAGGGTTCCCGCCCACCGTGATCAGCGTCAATGAGTGTGATCCGCTCCGCGACGAAGGGATCAATTTCTACCGCCTTCTCATGCACAACGGCGTGCGGGCGCGCTGCCGGCAGGTGATGGGAACGATCCACGCCACGGAAATCTTTCCGACCTGTTGCCCCGATATCAGCCACGATACCGCCAGTGATATTGCCAACTTCTGTGCACGCTGATTGGGCGTCCCGTGAAACCTGGCCGACACGGCGCAACCGCCCATATCAGCGCAAATCCGATCGCTGAGCGAAGCGCGTGGCAGGATTCGTAGAGCAACCGTTCGGCATCCAACGGCCATTTGCCTGGTTGGATCGACTCGAAGCGCTCGTAGCACACGACCTTGCTCCCAGCGCGCGGAAGATCCGCACCGCGTTGCGCATCGCCACGATTGTGACACTCGCAATTGCACTGGACGTGAGCTGTCACGTCAACACTAAGTTGGACGCGGTAACTGTCTGGATCCTGGTCGGCGCAGGACCGATGATGTCCCTGCGCAAGGCGCTGGCATGGCAGATCGCGGTGATGCTCGCTCTAATCGCGTCGGTGATAATGGCGCGCGCATTCGCGGAGACGCCGTGGTTGATGCTGCCGTTTGTCTTCGCCTGGATTTCATCTTCGACGTACGTGGGAGCGACGCGCAAGCTTGGCGCGGGGGTGATCCTTATCCAGATAGTATCCCTGATTACATTCTACGACGTTGTGTTTGGACCTGAGGAAATCGGTTGGAACGCAGCCGCCTCGTTCGACGCCAGCGCGATTGCCTTTGGCGTGATCGTTCTGTTCGACAACTGGTTGTGGCCGGACCCGGGCGAGCCGATCCTGATGGAGTCTCTCGGAGCGAGCGTCGCGCGTGCCCGTTCGCAGCTACTGGAGGCTTCGAACTTTTTTCTCGCTGGCGAAGGCGTTCCGCGGCCGCCATTGCCGGCGCCGGCCTCCGACCTGCCCGCACATATGGCGCTTTTTGATCGAGCGGTGGCCGAGGGCGCGTCCGAGCATCGCCGGGCGATCCTGCTCGCTGCAATCACGCGCGCGGCTCGCCTCAATCTCGAAATGGATCGCCTGATTACTGCTGCGCGCGAGAACCTGCCTCGAGTAATTCGCGCGATGGTCCCGGGCGAAATTCAAGCGGCGGTAAATGCGATCGCCGCCTCGCTCGACGAGATCTCTCGCAACCTGCCGGCGCGCATTACTGGAGGCGCGGACGAGCAGGCTCCCGCTACGTGGACGCATCTGCGCCTGGCGATGGACAGTCTGGCCGCGCGCGTCGTTGAGATCAGACCAGCATACATCGGCAAAGCCAGTCCGGCGGAAGTCGAAAATTTCGCGGAATTCATCGATTCGCTGGCGGTGCTGGCCAGGCACATCGAGCGTCCGCTGGATGAACCTCCGCGACCATCGACCACGGATCCGCGAAACAATCCTGGGCCTCGATCGACCAACGATGCAGATCCTGCGGTGGTGCGTTATAGCCTGAAAGTCGGCTTAAGCGTCGTGCTCTGCTATATAGTCGGCCTCGTTAGTCGGCGTACGGAATTATTCACCATCCTGGTGACCGTTATAATCATCGCGACTCCCACCTATGGCGCAACCTTGCACAAGATGTACCTCCGAATCGCCGGATTTGTTGTCGGAGGAACGGTTTCCCTTCTCGCTATCATTATAGTTTCGCCTAACTTCGACACCCTCCCAGCCTATCTGCTTGTGGTCTTCACGGTCTTCTATCTGTTTGCATACTTTTCGCTCGGCAATTCAAGGATTTCGTACGCGGGCAAGCAAATGGGGTTCGTTTTTGCGTTGGTGTTCGTTGGCTTGAGCCCCTCGGTCGATATCTACGAGCCTCTTTGGCGCATTTGGGGCGTCCTGCTTGGCACCTCTGTCGTGGCAATCGTTTTCTTTACCCTGTGGCCGGAATACGCCGGTGATTCGCTGCTACCCAGACTGCAGAAAGTCCTTGCCAATACGCTAGCGCTCGCGCCCGGCGGCTCAGCTTCGACCAGCGAGGATCGAATCCTGAAGACGAACTCGGAAACGATGCGCGTGCTGGCCGAGTTCCTCGAGATCGCCGAAGACGCGCGGTTGGAAGGACGTACCTGCGCCGTCTACCATGATGGGATCGTCGAAGCGGCCGGGGCTCTTCGCCGGATTGCGAACCGCCTGTCCTCGATCGCGACAGCGCGGGTTCTTACTCAAATGCCGCAACTCGACCCCGTTACGGAGTTTGCGCGCGAGCGGGTCTTCAACGCGATTCGTGGGCAGCTTCTCTCGTGGCTGGATTTCTTCAGCGGCCCTGAGTGGTTCAGCGCTCCCGCCGCTCGTGCGCTCGCGGAGAAACACCCAGCCGGTGAGTTGGCCGAACCGCTCAACGAGTTCAGTTCACACCTGGAGGAGGCAGGGTTTGCCCGATTGGAATCGTGGCCGCTCGAGCCGCGCCGCACAATGATGGCGGAACTCCAGTCGATGCGACGGCTTGAGTTTCTATTCTCTGACCTGAATCGGTATCTGGCGGATATTCCCCTGAGCCCACTCGGCGCGCCGAGCGCATAGTCGCCGGCCGGTTACGGACACGGGACGGACATAGAGCGACCTTGACCAAGCTGTGGAATCGGTCGGCTCGCTAAACTTCTCATTTCATTGGAACTTTCTGGAGCCACCCGCCGGATTCGAACCGGCGACCTGCTGATTACGAATCGCTGGCCGAGCCAAAATTAGGTGACATGTGGTGACACAACAATTCGACCAGCCGGGTTTGTAGCCTGATAAATCAAGGACAATCGTTGACAGCCTGCTGATTTAGAGTCACAATCACTGCCACTCAGATCGCATTTTTTGGTGACACAGTGGTGACACAGTGGTGACACAGAATGGCTGTTTCGGCAGACCGCATAACTGAAAAGATTATCCGTTCGCTCAAGGCGCCGCACACCGGAAGCCGCATCTTGTACGACGAGGAAATTCCCGGCTTCGGAGTGCGCATCACGGCCAACTCCGTAATCTCCTTCGTCCTCGACTACCGTATCAATGAGCGAAAGCGTCGCTACACGATCGGCCGACATCCCGAGCTCAGCGCCGCGGCTGCTCGCGAGGAGGCTATTCAGCTGCGCGGCGCTCTTCGCACGGGCGAAGATCCGCTTGCCGACAAAGAGCACCGTCGCGAGGCGCCGACGATCGAAGAGCTGTTCAACGACTACCTGGAGCGGCACGCCAAGATTTATCTGCGACCGAACACAATCAGATCGAACGAAAGCATGGCGCGTAACGATATTCTCCCCAAGATCGGCAAAATCAAGGTCGCCGATCTCAAGCGCCGCGATGTTGAAGAACTGCACCAATCGCTAAAAGATTCGCCGTATCAGGCGAACAGAGTGCGGGCGCTTCTCAGCAAAATGCTGAACTTGGCGAAGCACTGGGAATGGCGTCCGGACAACCCGTGCGAGGGAGTTCCGAAATATCGCGAGGAGAAGCGCGACCGCTGGCTTTCGACCGAAGAAATCGAGCGTCTCTGCGAAGCGTTGGACAAACATCCGAACCAGTCCGCTGCAAATGCGATCCGTCTGATGCTGTTGACCGGAGCCCGAAAGGGCGAAGCGCTGACGGCAACCTGGGCGGAATTTAATCTGGACCTCGGCGTTTGGACAAAGCCCAGCCATCACACCAAGCAGAAGCGCACTGAGCATGTCCCGTTAAGCGCGCCCGCCGTGCAGCTTCTCGTTTCAATGAATGAAAATGGCGACGGTCCCCATCTTTTCCCCGGCGACGTGGATGGCAAGCCGATTCAGGAAATTAAGCGTGTGTGGATGGCGCTTTGTAAGCAAGCTCGTCTGAAAAACGTGCGTCTTCACGATCTTCGGCATACGTACGCAAGTCACTTGGTCTCGTCCGGAATGTCGCTCCCCATCGTAGGACGCCTGCTCGGGCACACTCAGCCGCAGACCACGGCGCGTTATGCGCATCTAGCCGACGATCCGCTGCGTCAGGCAACGAATCGTTTCGCTTCAATTGTGGCTGCCGCTCGGTCCCGGAAGCGCGCCGACGTCGTTCCGCTGCATCGAGACCGAAACACGTGACGGCTCAACCGCACGCAAGCGTGGTCGTCGTCTGACCCGATCTGCTCTCGCTTCGGGCCGTTCACACGAGGCGATCCATGCGTTGACGGACTCGAGGCGGTAGAAGACTTTGCGCCCGAATTCGACTCGTGGCGGACCCTCTCGGAAACGATGCCACCGGGCGACTGTGCGCTCTGAAACTCCGAGCGCCCGTGCCAAGTCCTTTGGTGTCACGTAGCCGGCGAGAATCGATGAAACCCGAACGGCGTCTTGAGACTCGGAACTCTCGGGCATTTGAGTGATGCCTCCTTTACGTGATGAGGAGATCGCCCACGCCCCACAACCGCATTTATCCGAACTGTTTAGGGTGCAATCTCGGTGCCCGACGGATGCGGCGAAGAGTTCGCTCAGAACGGGTCGGTGCCGACCTTCTTAAGTCTGTCGGCGATTCGGAAAGTGTGCATGTGCAGATTCTGCACACACACCTCGGTTGTTTCGATGCCACTCGCAGACATGGAAAGTCATCTCGATCGTACAGGTGAAGCCCCACTCCCCCACTCGATCGGGTGATCGCGGCGCTGCGAGCTAGGTGATAGAACGGCCGGTGAGCTGCGTCCAATTTTCTCCCGTTAGTGACGCGAGTCGAAGGAGGCGCCCTAACGCGTCGTATGCTTCCAATTCTGAGATTGTCGAAAATCGTCCGTGCGCGGCATCATCACGCCAGTAGGTCAGGAGGTTAAATCCAGTCTCGAAGCGGGAGCCGAGCGTCGTCAGGGACGGATTGTCGAAGATCATTCGCATCACCTTTCGACGACCATCTCTCTGTCCATAAGCATCTAACACCTTTGCCTCGTCTTCGGTCTTGCATATCGCGATTGCGAGAAGAACGGACTCTGCTGCCGCCCCGCACATGGCGCAGCAAGCGAGATAGTTCCCGGACATGTGGCTGCTCGCAGCCTCGCCTGCGCGCTGTAAAAAGCCGTCGCCGAGGAGCCGTCCTGGTTTCTCCAAGGTCTTCACGTAACGGCCTGGATCAGTCGGGAAGTAAGCCTCGGCTGCATGTTTGAGCCACTCGCGGCCCGCAGTCGTTAGCGCAAATCCATCACCTGGTGGACCCCAGCCACTTCCTTGTCCTTCCGGACAGTTCATACCAGGCCGAAGAATTCCTCTGCGGCACAGTTGCCACGCGGCGTCATAGAACGCGAGCCAAACTCCCCGAAACTCCTCTCGATGGTAGAAACTCGGATCGCCTCTGGTATCGATGCGATTGGTCCGACAAAACTCCTCAAGAATTCTTGGTATCCAAAGACCATACATTGGAGGGCGATTCCCATCGGTGAATCCATCCGGGCGTGCGGTAAGCAGGGCCACCAGAATCCGAAGTGCGTCTTCATGATCCAAATTCATAGGAGTTTCCTTCAATCCTAACGTGGCCCGAAGTCGCGTCTAAGTATTCGCAACGCGTTCGTGGTCAGGTGGCAGTCCTCGCCTGATTGCCTGCATGCCGCCGTCGATAATGCGCTGCGACCCTCATGCGATTGCCGCACTCAGTCGTGCTGCACCAGCGCCGCGTGTGGTTCTTGGACGTGTCGTAAAAGAAGGCGCCGCAAGCGGGGTGGGCGCATCGTTTGACGAGCGCGAGATCTCCGTGACAGAGCAAATCGCTCGCTGACTGCGCGATTGGCACCATCAACTGCTCGGGCTCGTGCAGATCCAGGCGGGTCACTTCCTCAAAGCGCCCCGAGTTTCGCGCGCGAAGCACGCAGGCCGGACGCTTTTCAATCATCTTATTGATCGCTACAAGTGATTCCCGTGGCACAGGCCGTTGTGTCGCGAGCTTTTCGGCCATAGCAAACAGCGCCCTACGCAAGGCGAGCGCGTCTTGAAAAATGCGCTCCACAGCATGTCTGCTTCCCCACAGCTTCGGAGCGCTCTGCAACTGCGCTCGATTTAGAAGCCGCGATTCGCCGAGCCAGTTGATCAGATCGGCGAAACTGCGCAGAAGATCGATGCGGCGTCGATCTTCTTTCGCGAACTGTGTGTTAACGAAATCGAGGCAGCTATAGTGACCCACAAATTGGAATTCTCTCTCGCGAGCCATTTTCTTAGCTTTACCCATTCATCGGAATCGTCTTCTAATATCTCAATTATTTGTTGACGTGTTAGGGCGGGGCGACGATTTATCCACAGGCGGGAGCGGAGGGGAGTGATGGGAAACATCCGCATGGGAGTTCGTCATGATTGGCCAGTCCGTACCGATGCGCCAGCTCATGAGCCTGATCGAACGGGTCGCCTCATCCGATGTACCTGTCCTGATCACCGGTGAAAGCGGGACCGGAAAAGAGGACACGGCTCAACTCATCCACAAGCTCTCATCGCGTAGCGACGGTCCGTACGTGCCCGTCAACTGTGCCGCGATTCCGGAACCGCTCATCGAAAGTCACTTGTTTGGTCATGAAAAGGGCGCCTATACCGGCGCGGACCGCCGGCAGCATGGATTTTTCGAGAGCGCGAACGGCGGCACACTCCTCCTCGACGAAATTACGGAGATGCGATGCGAAACGCAGGCCAAGCTCCTCCGCGCGATTGAGGAGCGTAGGGTTCTGCCTGTTGGCAGTACGAAAGAAATACCCGTCAACGCGCGGGTGCTGGCGGCGTCGAATCGACCGATCGATCGGGCGATTCGAGACGGACATCTACGCGAGGATCTGTACTATCGCCTGAAGGTTTGTTCGCTTCATCTTCCTCCGCTCAGGGAGCGTATCGAGGACCTGCCCTTGTTGGTCGACCATTTCGTTCAGAGGACGAACGCGGAGCACGGCAGACAGATCGCTGGCATCGATGACGCGTGCCTTACTGCGCTGGCCCGCTACTGGTGGCCCGGCAATATTCGTGAGCTGAAGCATGCAATCGAGCACGCCGTGATTTTCTGCGAATCGACGCGGTTGGCAGTTAGCGACCTACCCTCGGAGATTGAAGCGACAGCTCGGCCGGACAGTTCCTTTACCGTTCACCTGGGCTCTTCAATGAAAGATGTCGTCGACGAATTAATTTGCCGTACGGTCACATACGCCGGTGGCAACAAGGTCCGCGCTGCGAAGATTTTGGGCGTCAACCGCCGCACTATTTACAGCCGCCTTGAAAATCATGAGGTACATGAAACGAACGGCCCCGTGAACGGCCGTCCATACCGCAACGGCCGCAATGGTCTGACATGACGACGCGAACACGCCGCGCATCGCGCGGCTTCGGCGAGCGCTGGCGCGATGAATCCCGATTAAACCCGGTCGACGAATTCCGCAAACTGCCTATGATCGGGTTTTCCTTTGTCGCGGTGAGGAGCGCTTGGGTCCGAAGCCGCGCAATGAATTCAGAGTTCTAAGAACCATAGGAACTCGAGCCTGGCTGATTTCATCGCCAGCTAGGTGTCCTGGCAGTGCGTTCACGAATTCTGGGTTGTCGAGCAGCCTTCCGACTTCTTTGCCGATGTAGCGGCGGAGTTCGCTAAGGGAATCCGCGACCTCGTCGAAAACCGTGGGACGACCGTCGAGGACCGTTATGATGTCTTCGAGGTCACTGCTGGCGTAGAAGTCTCCTTTCCCTCTCCCCCGGAATGCCTCCAATTTTGTCCCGATGAAGTACGGAGTGGTCACGACCCTCAACTCAAACCCGTCGAGCGCGACGATGGCGGCAGCGTCAATGGCAGGCTTGTACCAGCGGTTCGAGAATCCAAGGATGGTCTCGTCCGTCGGCATGACGTCAAGCTTCATGCGGTCGATCAGCCATCGGCAAATTGGTGCCCCCTCCGATGAGTCTTCGGAAAAGCCGAGGTTACGAAGGCGCTTGGAGAAACGCGCATACTCGGCGTATGAGGCAACTTCCACGATAACGTCAACATCGTCTGTTGCGCGCACCGGAGAGGCTGCAGGGTCGGTGATCAGGAGCCCTGTGGTGCAACCCCCAACGAAGACGATTTCCGGCAGCAATGGCTTCAGCCTTGCCGCCATCGCGGCCAGAAGCTGCCGATTCGATTGGAAGCTCAATTTTTAAGCCTAGCGGAGAGCTCGCGTTTGGCCAGTTCGCGCTCTCTCGCGCTCCCATCGCGCAGGGCGTCTACTAGCGCAAGTAGCTGGTAGAGTTCGGGGTCCTTCAGAGCCGCTTGTGGCGCTTTCTTGTAGAGCGGCAGAAACGCATAGCCCCGCTTGAAGCCCTGCTCGAACGGCCAGACCGGAACTGGTTCTTCTTGGGTCATCTTATGGTTGAGCGGCTCCGCCGCAGAAGCGGTGGGCATGCCGCGGGTCATGCCTCCCTTTTCCGGAGGAAAAGCGTACCTGATCCCATGGACGAGGAACTCCTCTAACGCCTTGGTATTTACCCGGTCGCCGAGCTCGGATCCATGAATAAGTCTGGCGGCGCGAGCGCGGCGAATTGAAGCGTGAACCTCCGATGGACTCATGTAGAGATCGACGGCTAATTGGGCATAGGTGGGGCGCTTGTTTCCGACTGTGAGGAGCTTGAGCAAAACGACGATGTCTTGAGGCTTCAGCATGATAGCGACGGTTTCGAGTGGTGTTCGCCATTCGCGATTCTAGAATAGCGAATGGCGCGATGCAACCCCATGCGAGCCTGGTTCTCCGATGCTCTCGGCTGGAGATCTGCCGACGGAGTCTGTTGCTCTGCATCGCGCAGAAGCGCACTTCATGGTTCGGCTTGGCTCGTCAATGTGCGAGGTCGAACGCGAGTTGATCTTGCGGACCTTGGCGTTTGCGGCAGGAAATAAGGCTCGCGCATCCGATCTTCTCGGAATGAGCCGGCGGAACCTCTACAATCGGCTTCAACGCTACACCGAGCGCGAGTTTCTGGATGATTTCCCGTCAACAGTGACGGGTAAGATCCTGCGGCGCGAGTTGCGCGAGCGAGAGCAAAAGCGACTCGCCAGCAAATCAGAGCGGTTTCCTGAGATCCGATAAATCGTGACCAACGACTCACGATTTATCGTACAATTCGGCAAGCGATGCGCGAGGCAGTGAGCTGCGAAATTGCAAAGTGCCCGCACCTTCACTGATTCTCTTTTTCGAGAGCCGCCCTCTGATGCCATCCAAATGGCATATGCCTTGCTTAATGTCCTTGCGTTGTTAGGGCGTCAGCAATGCTCCTGCGACGATCCGAATGCTGAATGTATAAGACGGTATTGTCACACCACTAACGCGTAAAGGCCTCGGAAACCTCGCTGGGTAGGTACTTCAAGCAGGACCGCTCGGCGGACGTTTGGGCTTATAAGTGTATGCAAGCTTTGATTTAACTGACAACGGTTTTCGAGAGGCATTTCTTAGCGCCTAAAGCGGCGAGCGATTAGGCGAGATCGGGTCTCATATACGTAAGGCTCCCGTAAAGCGTTCAGGAGGAATTGATGACTCATTTCGGACTGGTATATAGCATCGAAGGGGGTGCAGGTGACCGCTCGGATACGGTGTTCCGCGAGGCGGTCGAAGAGATCGTATTGGCGGAAGAGGTGGGTCTCGACTCGGCATTAATCAGCGAGCATCACTTTTTGGAGAATGGTTTTTTCCCTTCTCCGTTAATCGCGCTGAGTTTTATCGCTGCACGAACAAAGAAGATCAAGTTCGGGCCCGGAGTAATGTTACTGCCGCTCTACGACCCGGTCCATGTCGCTGAAGACTGCGCGGTGCTGGATATCATTTCGGGTGGCCGCCTGATCCTGGGCGTCGGTCAAGGGTACAGGCCGGAGGAGTTCGATGCATTCGGAGTCGATCTTGCGGACCGATCGGCGAAGATGCGCGAAGGTGTCACGTTGATTCGCAAGCTATGGACGGAACCGCAGGTAACCTTTAATGGGAAACAGTTCCAGACCCGAAATTTGCCGCTTAACCCGAAACCATTTCAGAAGCCGGCACCTCCTATCTGGATAGCAGCCAAGAAGCGTCACGCGGTTCAACTTGCGGCGGAAGTGGGCGACGGATGGTTCGCTGATCCGATTACACCCATCTCAATCGTGGAGCGAAATAAAGTCCACTGGGAGAATACACTTCGTGCTTCCGGGGTTAAGCCGGCCGACCGCGCATTCGGCTACTACCGCGATGCGTACGTAGGTGAAGATGATCAATCCGCGGCTCGTTTGGCGCACAAGCAGGTCATGGATAGCTATCATAACTATCTGCAGTGGGGTCATCTGGTCGATGATGACGGCAAGCCGCTCGCGCCGGACCGGACCGACTTGCTGGAAGGTTTCGTGAAGGACCGTCTTACCATAGGTAGTCCGGAAACCTGCGCAAATGACATTCAGAAATTGAGCAAGCGGCTAGGCATAACCGATTTGATTATGAAGATGAAATTTCCGGGTTTGTCACATAACTTGGTAATGAAGTCGATTTCGCTTTTCGGGCAAAAAGTGATGCCGCTGCTGGCGCGGAACTAGAGTCAAGACGAACTGACTATGCCAACAGTCGGCGCATTCGGGGAACGCACCAAGAGAGTCGAAGACGGCCGCTTTCTTGTGGGTCAGGGACAGTACGTCGACGATGTCAAGCTACCCAACACGCTCGATGTCGCCTTCGTCCGCAGCACCTATGCACACGCCAAAATAGTCTCGATCGATATCAGTAAGGCGCTCGCTCATCCGGGTGTGCACCGGATAATGACCGGTGAAGAGGCTAAGAAGCTCTGTAAGCCTATTCGCGTCGAGGTTATCGCCGAGAAATTTCCGGCAATGTACAAGCCTTGTAACTTCTACGCGATCGCGATCGACAAGGTGAACTTTGTGGGCGACATCGTTGCCGCAGTAGTGGCAACCAATCGCTATGTCGCCGAGGATGCCGCAGAACTTGTCGAAGTGACCTATGATCCTCTAGAGCCAGTTATCGAACCGGAAAAAGGGATGCTCGAGGGTGCTCCGCTTATTCATGAAGAGTGGGGCGATAACATAATGCTGGCGACTAAGATCGATACCGGCGGCGTCGATAAAGCCTTTGAAGAGGCGGCAGTTACAGTCAGCGGGCGTTTCCAGCTCAACCGTCAATGTGCGGCAGCGATGGAGAATCGCGCGGTAATTGCGGACTACGATCGGAATCGAAAATCGATGACGGTTTGGAGTTCGAGCCAGATGCCGCACATGGTTCGCTCGCGAATCTCGGAGTTGATTGGCTTTCCGGAACACTCCCTTCGAGTTATCAGCCCTGACGTCGGCGGCGGGTTCGGACTCAAGGCTTGTATCTTCCCCGAAGAACTGGTGCTGGCGCTGCTGACCCGCGAGTTGCAACGTCCTATAAGGTGGATCGAAGATCGACGGGAGAATTTCTACGGATCCTATCATGCTAAGGATGATCTCTGTTACGGTGAACTAGCACTGACGAAGGATGGCATCATTCTCGCGGCTAAGGGAAAATTCATTGGCGATACCGGGGCCTACACCGTGTATCCCTGGACTCCTTGTTTCGAACCGGTGCAAGCGGCTCTAGCCTTTCCGGGTCCGTACAAGATCAAGCAGCTGCGTGTCGAAGCCCTTGCCGTAGCTACCAACAAGGTTACCACGAGTCCTTATCGGGGAGTGGGGCTACCGGCGGCACAGTACACGATGGAGCATCTGATGGATTTCGCGGCGAAAAAGCTGGGCATGGACCCAGTAGAGCTGCGCCGCAGAAACATCATGTGCATCGCGGACTTTCCACATACCACGCCTACCGGGCTTGCTTACGACAGTGCCAGCCCGCTCGAGTCACTGGAGATGGCCGTTCAAAAGATTGAGTACGATAAATTCCGCAAGGAGCAAGCAGAGGCGCTCAAGAATGGGAAATATCTCGGCATCGGTTTTAGTAGCATGATCGAGATAACTACTTTTGGATTCGATTACTGGCACGCTATCGGCTTTACAAGTGTATCGGGTTACGACTCTGCACATCTTATAGTTGATCCGAAGGGCGGCGTAACACTCTCGGTCGGCACGCATTCGCACGGACAGGGTCACGCCACCGTTTACGCTCAGCTCGTCGCAGACGGTTTGGGCTGCAAGGTAGAAGATGTCACCTTCATTCAAGGTGACACCGCAATGACTCCTTATGGCTGGGGCACATGGGGTAGCCGCAGTGCGGTGGCGGGCGGTGGCGCGGTAATCAATGCGACCTCGCAGATTCGGGAAAAAATGTTTCGAGTGGCAGCCAACCTTATGGAAGTCAGTCCGCGCGATCTCGAAGCAAAGGATGGCAAGATATCGGTTAAAGGAGTTCCCAGCAAGAACCTGACGTTAAGCGAAGTGGCGCATGCGGCGGTCTACACTACCGAGCTACCAGAGGGCGAGGAGCCCGGTCTCGAGGCGCATAACTATTACAAGGCACCAACGCCTTACGCCAACGCAACTCATGTGGCCGTGGTGGAAGTCGATCCGGCCACTGGCTTTGTGAAAATTGTGAGATACCTGGTGGTGGAGGATTGCGGCAGGATGATCAATCCGATGATTGTCGAAGGGCAGATATCCGGAGGCGTTGCCCAAGGGATCGGACAAGCCCTGTTCGAGCATCACATTTACGACGAAAGCGGCCAGATTCTTACCACATCCCTCATGGACTACCTAATACCAACCGCCACCGATATTCCGGCGGTCGAATTCGCGCACCTCGAGACTCCGTGCCCTATCTCGGTGGGCGGTATCAAAGGAATGGGTGAGGGCGGAGCAGTTGCACCACCGCCAGCTATAGCAAATGCCATCTGCGACGCGCTGTCGTCGTTTGGCTGGAGAACAATCGATCAACTTCCCATGTCCCCTGAAGTCGTGCACGCATTAACGAACCCACGAGCATAAACGTCCAACGTTCAGAGGTGTCGGTCGACGAATCTGGACCCGAAGAGGAAGGCTATGGAAGCAGATACCATAATTAAGGACGCTACGATTGTAACGCACGATCGTACTTTTTGCGGGTCGATTGCTATTCGCGATGGAAAGATTTCCGCGATTGCCGAGGATGCGCAGGCGTTGCCGCATTCCAAGAACGTAGTTGATGCTTCCGGCAGGCATCTGATTCCCGGCCTGGTCGACGCTCATATGCATTTGAACCTTTACGAGCCCAATGCGAAGACCGAGTCCGAGTCATCGGCCGCGGGCGGCGTTACGACGATTATTCACCTGCTGTTGGCGCCCGATGGTCTGGTCAAAGCTGCGGAGAAGTTCGTCGAGGAATACGAAAAGAGCGGAGTCGTGGATCTCAATATGACTGCTGCTATCTTCTCGGAATCGGACGTCGAATCCATTCCCGACGTCGTGAAATTCGGAATGCCAGCGGTCAAGTTCCTGCTTCCGTATCGCGGCACCGAATCGCTTGAAGGTCTGCCCGGTATAGACGACGGCATACTTTATCTTGGTCTGAAGAAAGTAGGTGAGATGGCGGCTAAAGGATACCGTGTTTTCGCGCGAGTCCACACTGAAAATGTGGAGATCTTTGAGCGGCGTAAGCATGAGTTTCTAAAGTTGAAGAATCAAGATTTCCAATGGGGGGACGTGCGCGACAAGATCTGTGAGTTAGACAGTCTGGCGCATTGCATTCACCTCGCAAAACTGACCAATTGCCCTCTCTACGTGGTACATATGACTGTCGGCGAAGGGCCGGAGATGATAGCGAAAGCGCGAGGAGAGGGAATAAATATAACTGCGGAGACCTGTCCGCAATATCTCGTGCTTACCAAGAACGAAGCCTATGGGCGCATGTTGGGCAAGGTGAATCCTCCACTGCGCGAGAAATGGGACAACGAACGTCTGTGGGAAGGACTCGCGAACGGGAGTGTAAGCGTGGTCGGCAGCGATCACGCACCCGCGAAAAAAGTTCTTAAGAAGGAGTTCTGGACCGCTCATCCTGGTATGTCCTCGGTTGAGACTATGCTACCGGTGATGTTGAGCGAGGGAGTCAACAAAGGCCGGCTCTCACTCGAGAGGGTCGTGGAGACTTGTTGTTATAACCCTGCGAAGATCTACGGGTTAGCGCCACGCAAAGGCTGCATCTCGGTAGGTTCCGACGCCGATCTGGTTCTCGTGGATCTTAAGAAGAAGGTTAAGGTTAAAAACGAGAATCTACACAGCGACGTGGATTACAGCGTTTTCGAGGGATGGGAGATGACCGGCTGGCCGATTGCGACCTGGCTGCGCGGCGAAATGATCATGAAAGACAACAAAATTCTTGCAAAACCTGGCTTCGGGCGCTGGATTCCCTCGGATGTGGCGCCGTGAGTCTAATGCTATGACTGATAAGAAGCGGCAGGTCCGAATTGCTTCGATTCAACAAGGTCCTCGCGTAGACGACTTCGATGCCAACGTTGCTGATTTGCTGAACTCGATCGACGAAGCGGCGTGTGGCCAAGTCGACTTTATTGTCGCCACCGAGTTGTCGCTCACACCTTATTTTTGCTTCGAGAAAAATGCTCCCGAATATAGGAAATGGGCGCAGCCGCTTGAGAGCGAGGTGGTGGGATCGATTGCCGCAAAGGCCCGTCAACACCACGCGACTATCATTCTGCCCTTTTTTCGGCGCGATATCGCGGGTCAGCGATTTTTCAACAGCGCGGCGGTGATCGGACCGGATGGCCAAATCATTTCGGGAGAACTGCCCGGCGGAGGTCGGGTCCAATGCTACGACAAAGTGCACCTCCCGAAAGTCCATGCCGAAACGTTAAAGATCGATGAGACTCCACATTTTGAGCGCGGCCAGGGTTTTCCGGTCTTTACCACGGAGAAAGCGCGTATTGGCATCCTTATCTGTTATGACCGCCGCTTTCCGGAGGCGTGGCGTACGTTGGCCTTGAGCGGCGCTGAAATAGTTTTTGTCAGCGGATGCATCCCGGCGTGGGAATTGACGACTGCGGCTTCGTCTGCCGAAATGTTTATAGCCGAACTCCGTACGCGTGCGATGGAAAACTCTATCGACCTCGTTGCCTGCAACCGCGCAGGATTCGAAGATTTTGGCGCTAACCGGAGCCTGTTCTTTGGTGAGAGCTGCGTGATTGGCCCGGCAGGTACGGTGATCGCGCGCGGACTCGCCAATGCACCATGCATCGTGCGTGCGACCGTCGATCTTAATGAACTGGAAGAAATGCGCAAACGTCTGCCATTGTTTATGGACCGGAGACCGGATCTATATCTGAGTGAGGGAGTATTATGAACACCGATTTGGGAAATCATCGCTATTGTAAAGACAACCTCGATCTAGGCACGGAGCCGGTACCTGTCGAGCCCTGTGTCTCCCCGGAGTTTTTCGAGCGCGAGCGAGAAAAAATCTTTCGCCGCCTATGGCTGAACGTTGGCCGCGATGAGGATCTTCCGCGCAAGGGCGATTACATAGTCAAAGATCTCGCGGTGGGCAATGCTTCTGTTCTCGTCGTCCGAGGCCAGGATGGCAAGGTCAGAGCATTCCACAACGTCTGCATGCATCGAGGTAACCGGCTCGCTTGGGAAGATAAAGGACACTGCAACGGCATGTTTGTGTGTCGATTTCATGCCTGGGCTTTCGACCAGCAGGGTAATCTCAAACACGTATCGGACGAAGCCAATTTCCACGACCTTGATAAGGCAACGCTTGGCCTGAAGCCGCTCGCTGCAGATGTGTGGCAGGGATTCATCTTCGTCAATCTGGATCCGAGTCCCTCAGAGACCTTGCTAGAATATCTGGGTGGATTAGCCGAACACCTCAACGGATATCCCTTCGAGAACCAGCCGCGGGCATTTAAATTCGGCGTCGATGAGCAAACCAATTGGAAGGTCCTGATTGATGCCCAGAACGAAATCTATCATTTGCCATATCTGCACAAACGTAGTTTTCCGGTCTTCGGACCGCGCAATGATCATCACGCCACTCGGACGCTCGCATTCAGGCGCTTCGGTCGGCACGGAGTGTATTCGGTCGAACAGGAAAAGGTAGAAAGACCCACGGCGCTCGAGAAAGTCGTCGACATCCTGGCTCCCACCACCGGTAAGGCTGATCAGATGATCGGCTGGTTTGACTTCTATACCGTGTTTCCGAACTTCGTCATCATGTTTCTGGGTAAGAGTAGTTATCTCACTTACAATGTGTGGCCGTTAGCAGTAGATCGCAGCCGCTGGGAAATATCTCTGTATGGCCCGGCTCCGAAGAATCCCGCAGAACGCATTGCTATGGAGTACCGGGTCACCCGCCTTCGCGATCTTATGCAGGAAGACGGGGGCAATCACGAAGCAATTCAGGCCAGTCTGAGCACTGGCGCGATTACTCATTTCCAGTTCCAGGATGAAGAGATTCAGCTTCGACACTTCCACAAGGTTGTGCGCGAAGAGGTGCTTGGGCCGAATAGCCTGTGAGACCAAAGTATGGATACTCGACTACCCAAAGAATTCGCGGACCTCGAGCGCTTCAGTGCATGGATTCTGCCTTCGAGTAGCGAGCGGAACAGGAAGCGCGTGACTTCTCCAATGCCTGAACTGAAAGACTTCTACCAAGCTATGATTGGTAGAATCGATCGGCTCATGGAGTACTTCCAACAGTTTTCGATGGAAGAAATGCCCCAAGATACTAAGCGCCTGATGTACCTCGGTTTGTCGCTGGTCGAAGTGGCGCACGCGGTTGAGCGATACGGCCAGCCTTCCATTGTCGACGGAATGGATCCGTCTCGCTTCAAGGTCCTCCAGGAACCGAGGGCGTGAAAGCACTCTGATGTTTGCGAGTCAGCGGCCAGATAGAAAATAAACGACCTATGAGCACTGACAATCAGACCGTAAGGCCATACTTGTGCATCAAGGATGCGGCCAAAGCCATCGAGTTCTACAAGACGGCATTCGGAGCTGAAGAGGTTTCGCGCTCCGAAGAGAGTGATGGGCGAATCGGGCATGCGGAAATCCGGATTGGCAACTCGTCGATTTTGATCGCCGACGAGCACCCGGAAGCACCCGAATTGAAGGGCGTGCGCAGTCCGGCGTCGCTCGGAGGTTCCTCGCTTCACATTTGCCTTGAGGTCGCTGACGTCGATTCGTGCTTCGACCAGGCGGTCGCGGCCGGAGCCAAACCGCTCATGGCGATCAAAGGCAACGCGCACGGCGGCAGGCGTGCTCGGTTAACGGATCCATTCGGACACGTCTGGACGCTGTCAACCCCTGTCGACAAATAAGCTGAATCGGATCGCCCCCACTCATCACCGCGGCCGGAGCTGGTTGCGCGCTATAACCCAGCGATGGACTTCCGAAGGGCCCTCATAGATTCGTATCGTACGCACTTGGGACGCCATCAACTGTAGCGGCATTACCTTGGTCATGCCCGTTGCGCCATAAGTCTGCATGGCCTGATCGATGATGTCTGTTGCCATCTTGGTTCCGAACACTTTGATCATCGATGCTTCGGTGCGCACCTCGCGTCCCTGATCGATTCTCCAGGCGGCGTCGTAAGTCATCCGTCCGTGTCGTTCACCAGCGAGAACGACTGCCATATCGAAATCCTCGCTCCGCAATGCATCTGATTCGCTGAAAAAGCACGTCGCCAGAGAACCGTAAAGACCGACCCGCCACGAGCAATCGTCATTGCTCACGGGATTTCGTAACACACGGCACGAAGTCAAAAATCGCTCGGCGGATCCATTCGGAACGATAGATAACAGAAGGAGTCTCGCCCATTCGCTAGTTAAATTTTAATCGGCGATTTATGGCATGCCTGTTGCAGTTTGCTGATCTAAAGGCGCGACGAGATTGATATACGCAGTATTGGTCGACGACATCGCCCAGTTCACGGAACTGGCGGTCGAATACGGAAAAGCCAGAAATGAATTTCTTATGTCGCTCAAAAGTCGAGGCCGGCTGCTGCTCGAAGCCATGTTTGGAGAGCGGGGCTACTTGATGCTCCTCGACGCTGCGTCGGTGACCGACGTGCTTACGGTTCTTCAGAGCGATCCGTACATCGCCAAACCGGTTTCGAGCAGGGTTCTGATTAGATCGTTGAAGATCGAAGCTATAGGAAATATCGAACTCCTCTTTAGAAACAACCAAAACGAAAATGCGACCTTTTCAGTTAGTGCTCGAACCGAGAAGTTTTCCTCCCCGAATCGGAAGTAATCAAGGAGAGCATCTTTGCAGGTTGATTATTCTGAAACGGTCAAATACTCGCGCGAGACCCTGTGGAAGGCTCTCCTCGATCCTAAGGTGTTGGCGCGCCTTATTCCTGGCATCGAGAAGTTCGACGAGGTTAGTCCCGATAAGTATGCGGTGACAGCGAGGCTCGGATTACCATCGGTTAGAGGAGTCTACTCCGGAATCGTCGAGATATCCGAAAAAAACGAACCGTCTTCATATCGACTCCGTGGCGACGGTAAAGGAACTCAGGGGTGGGCCAAAGGCGACGTGCTGATTACGCTCACTGTTGCCGAGAACGACACCAAGGTGAACATCAAGGCACATGCGTCGGTAGGTGGACCAATCGTCGGCGTGGGTCAACGAATGGTGGAAGGCATAACCAAGTCAATGGCGCGAGATTTTTTCAAAGCGCTGGATTCCGAATTGAACGCCGCAAAAGCCGGCAATCAGTAAAGTTGGACTGGCTGTAGGGAACAGTTTGCAGCTCGATTACACGCATATCCTGAATCATCCACGCCAGTCAGTTTGGGACGCCATGCTCGATGCGGACGTTATGTCTCGCCTCATACCAGGAATCGAGAAATTCGAGGAAGTTGCCCCTGACAAATACTCAATCGTGGCGATGCTCGGCGTTCCCACTGTCAAAGGCAAGTATTCGGGTAAAGTTGAAATCCTCGAGCGCAAAGAGCCCTCGTCTTACCGCTTGCGTGGTGAAGGAAGCGGCGCTCCCGGCTGGGCGAAGGGTGATGTCGTTATGACCCTGACGGCCGTCGATCCAAATACCACAAGGGTCAACGCGAAAGCCCGCGCAGACATCGGCGGTACGATCGCGGGTGTCGGCCAGCGAATGATGGAAGGCGTCGGCAAAGCGATGGCTCGCGAGTTCTTCAATTCTCTCGATGCGGAATTGCAAGGCCGCGAGCAAAAGGTGGGAGCGTTTCGATTCTCGGTTCGAGTTCTTTTTGCGATGGTTCGAAATGTCTTGCGCCGCGTGTTTCGAGGGCGCGCAGCAGGCGAGGTGACCTAGGGTCAGATGGGCGATGGATCGACTCGTAGACAGTTTTGGCCGCGTAGCGAACTATCTGCGCATTTCAGCCATCGATCGGTACAATCTACGTTGTCAGTATTGCATGCCCGACGGCGCCCCTGGGTTCCTCGTAAACAGATACTCATTTTCAAAGAAATCGTACGCTTTGGCCGAGTCATGACTCAATTGAGTGTTACGAAAGTGAGGCTCACTGGCGGAGAACCTTTGGTTCGCCGAAGCTTGCCTGAATTGATCGAACGATGGACTAGGAATATGTCGCGAATCGAGGGCTAAGGATTTATTTTCTCGTTGCGTTTGATTTGACCATGGAGCAGAAGACTCACCAAGAACTGGGCGGCTTCGTCGCCGTAGTCATACTCGCCGCCGGACGCGCAAGCCGGATGGGTCGCGAGAAGGTCCTGCTTGATCTCGGCGGCAAGCCAGTAATTAGTCACGTGCTGGATGCGGTCTGCAACGCGGAATTGAGCGATGCTAGCAATATCGTAATTGTCGCCAATCCACGTAATGAGGATTCGATCCGAAGCGTCGTTGGTCGCTCAAAAGTAAGGGTTGTCTGCAACTTGTCCTTCGAGCAGGGATTGGGGAGCTCCATAGGTGCGGGCGTTGCTGCCACTGCACCCGATGCAGCCGCGCTATTGCTGATGCAAGGTGACCAACCGCTGGTGAGCGCGGCGATGTTGCTGCGCTTAATTGTTGAATGGAGAGAGTCCCAGACCGATTATGTTGCAGCTTCGTATGACGAGATAACCACGACGCCGGTGCTGTTCAGCCACGCGCTATTCGCAGAGATGTCTCAGCTGCAAGGCGATGTCGGCGCGCGCTCTGTGCTGCGAAATCATAAGGGGCGCGTGGTCGCGTTTCCATCGTGGCGCGGCACGGATATCGACACTGAAGATGACTACCACAAAGTTCAACAACTTTGGCAAAAGCATAATGAAGGTGTTTTCTGATCAAAAAGGAAGCGCATGAAACCTCCCGCATTTGAGTACCTGGCTGTTCGGACCACCGACGAAGCCGTCAGTCAGTTGGCCAAAAATAAGACTGCAAAGATATTGGCCGGCGGTCAGAGTCTGACCCCGATGCTCAACTTCCGTCTTGTGCATCCTGACATGCTCATCGACATAAACCCGGTCAAGGAACTTGACTTCATCCGGGAGCACAATGGCGGCATAAGCATCGGAGCGACGACTCGTCACCGCCTGATCGAATCATCGAAGCTGGTGCGCGACAGGCTGCCGATATTGGCGGTCGCTGCGGCGGAGGTCGGTCATCTGGCCATACGCACTCGGGGCACCTTCGGCGGCAGTCTTGCACATGCTGATCCGGCCGCCGAGTTCCCGATGATTGCGCTGTTGCTCGACGCTCAGATCAAAGCCCGCAGCGCAGCCGGCGAAAGAACCATCAAGGCCAAGGACTTCCTCGTCAGCTACCTTCAGAGCGCGGTTGCCGAGGAAGAGCTGGTAACTGAGGTCTATATTCCCGGAATTCCGGCGCATAGCGGATGGGGCTTCCACGAACTCTCCCGCCGCCGTGGCGACTTCGCCCTAGCTGCCGTCTGCGCACTGGTGACGATGAATGGCAGCAAGTGCTCAGACGCGCGAATCGCTATGGCTGGAGTCGGAGCTACAGCCTTGAGGGCTCCCGAGGCCGAAGCTCTGCTCAGGGGCAAAGCACCCGATGAGGCACTATTCAAGCAAGCCGGGCAGAAGGTAAGTGAAGCATCTGATCCATCCAACGACGTGCATGCATCGGCTGACTTCCGCCGGCATTTGGTCGGTGAACTCACCCGGCGTGCACTCAAGGATGCCTTCGAGAGAGCAGCGAAGGCTTAGAGCGTCGTCACTTCATGTTTTGAAGGAGTTATAATGCCCGATAAGAAGCCGATCGTACTGAAAGTAAACGGTACCTCATATAAGCGCGAGGTTGAGCCACGCCTTCTGCTTGGAGATTTTCTACGCGAGGATCTGGCGCTGACCGGAACCCACTTCGGCTGCGAGCATGGAGTATGCGGCGCCTGCACTGTGATGCTCAATGGCGCCAGCGTCCGGTCATGCCTGATGTTCGCGATCCAGGCTGACGGTTGCGAGATCATGACCGTTGAAGGCATCGCGGATGGTGACAAGCTACATCCCCTACAACAGTCGTTCTGGGACAATCACGGCCTTCAATGCGGGTTCTGCACGTCGGGGATGCTGATTACTGCGTTGGACCTCATCAAGAATTTCCCGTTAGTCAGCGACGATGAGATTCGCGAGGGCCTGTCGGGCAATCTCTGTCGTTGCACCGGCTATCAGAACATTGTGACGTCAGTTCGCGAAGCGGCAAAGCAGATGCGCGCGACGAAGGCCGCTTAGCGTGTTCTCAATGCGTCGCGAAGCACCTGAAGACTTGAAGTTCCGAGAGCAGTCTCGCAGACAATAAACGATGAGTGTCACTGTATCATCTGTTGAAGACGTCGAAGCGTTGTTGATGCGAAGTCACTACGTCGGCGATCGGGAAATATCAACGGCGATTTTCCTGGCGATTCGATTGCATCGCCCGCTGCTGGTCGAAGGACATGCCGGAGTTGGCAAGACTGAAATCGCCAAAACTCTCGCGACCGCACTCAACTCCGAACTCATCCGCCTGCAATGCTACGAAGGCCTTGACGTGTCGACGGCGCTTTACGAATGGAACTACGCAAAACAAATCCTCCGCATCCGGATGGAGGAGCAGTCGGACCAGAGCGCGTTGGAGAAAGAAGCATTGATTTTCAGTGAGCCCTATCTGCTCGCGCGACCGCTTCTGCAAGCTCTTCGGCATGGTTCCGCGAGTCCGGTGTTGCTTATCGACGAAATTGATCGCGCCGATGAAGAGTTCGAAGCTTTCCTGCTCGAAGTACTGTCTGAATATCAAGTGACCATCCCGGAACTGGGATCTATCAAGGCAAAGCATCTACCCTACGTAGTACTCACTTCCAATCGCGTTCGCGAGTTGAGTGATGCCCTCAAACGGCGCTGCCTATATCTCTGGATTGACTATCCATCTTTCCAGAAGGAAGTCGCTATCGTCCACGCCAGGTTGCCCAAAACAGAAGAAAGACTGGTCGCGCA
>Ga0302325_10006698_pt1 | contig 25778 bp, 21 predicted proteins | sample Palsa_T0_2_FD_201948 | JGI IMG/M metagenome (GOLD analysis project Ga0302325, IMG submission 201948) | Peat permafrost microbial communities from Stordalen Mire near Abisko, Sweden - Palsa_T0_2 | ecosystem: Environmental > Terrestrial > Soil > Palsa > Peat permafrost | place: Sweden: Abisko... | reverse complement strand
GACGCTTGCGCAACTTCGACGCGGTAGCACGGCCCAGGAGACTCCGGAGCTTCTTGGGAGTGGCGGCTTGGATCTTTAAAGGCTTTTGACCCTCGGTGTGGCCGACAATGCGCTGAGTGTATTGCTGTGGCGTTTCGTTCATTTTTTCTCCTCGATACCCAATCGCCCCGAAATGATTGTAATTCAGCGGCTCTCAAGGACAACAGCGCAGTGAGGAGTGGCGGGGCAGGCGTTCAACCAAATTGGCATGCATCGAGGTGAAGACCTGAGAACCGGGTGGGACCACGCGAAGGCCGGGTGCCAAAAAGCTTATTTAAGGTTATGGAAACCACGCTTGCGGAAGACCGGCCCAGAGCTGGCGGCGCGGCTTAGAATTAAGAGAATGGTTTAGAGGCGTCCGGCACGCGAGAAGTACCTCTCATGACGCATCGCTTGTTATGAATTAACTGAGGCGAGCTTTGTGACCTTGAAAACGACTATCACGCACGCGAAACCCGAAGAACGGGAGCTCGCGCGCAAACGCGAGGAACAGTCCGCGCTTGAAATCGAATTAGCCGAGCGAGAATTGCGTTCGGCGAATCTCCGCGCTGAACTGGGCGCGTTCGAACGGCGCTATCTGCACTTCGTCGGATTGCGGTACGCGGTGCTCGACGACTTAAAAGCCGAGATCGCCGAAAGGCTGGCCCGGGAACAACCCAAAAACGAACGGCTCCAGCGGCTTGCGCGCATCGCGCGAGCCGGCGCGAACGAGACGAAGTCGAGCGCCGGCGAAAATACCAACGACGAGCCGGCCGCCTTCGAGTCTTCCGCGGAAATGAAACGGCTCTATCGCGAGGTCGCCAAGCGCGTGCACCCGGATCTGACCTCCGACCGGGAGGATCGCACCAAGCGCCAGCAATTAATGGCCGAAGCGAACGAGGCCTACGAGCGCGGAGATGAATCGAAGCTGCTGAGAATTTTGACTGAGTACGAATGCAGCCCGGAAGCTGTGCAGGGCGAAGGCGCCGGAGCCGAATTGATTCGGGTGATTCGAAGAATCAGCCAGGCGCGCGGACGACTTTCCGAGATCGAAGCGGAGATGCAGGAGCTTTTGCGCTCGGACCTGTATCAATTAAAGTCGCGTCTGGATGAAGCGCAACAACATGGACGCGACGTGCTGAAGGAAATGATCGAAAAAGTGGAAGAGCAGATCGCGCAAGCCAACCGCCGGCTGGAACGTTGAGCCTCAACCGCTCTGCTCGGACGAGCATCCGAACGAGATTTATGAAGACTGAAAACGCCGAAATGAGATTCTGCTAATGGAAACACGCGAGCGATCCGCCACGCGGGCGATTGTTCCGGCAGGCCAGCAGGGGCTTGCGGTGCGTTCCGCCGCGCTCGTAGCCCGCGGACTTCGCGATCTAACCCGGGATTCCAATTGGATCGTTAAGAAAATATTCGCAGGCCATACTTCCTCTCTTGCGATTTCCAGCATGGGCCATGCGTGCTTCGTTTCGCGCCAGTTTCGGAGGGCCGGGGAGTACGGGACCGGAGATTTCGGCCAGCGCGTGGTTCTCTATGACATGGAAATGAACACACCGATGATTGCGCTTTCGGTGCCCAACGAGGCCGCCGTAGGAACGCAGGATTTGCCGGCTGCGTTCGCCTGGTCGCCGGGAGCGCGGTATCTGGTGGCTGCCTGGGGCGGGTGGCAATCCGCGCTGCATTCCTTCGATTTGCACGGCAAAATGTTCTTGGGCACATTCGGAGAATTCGGAATTATTCCGCGGTGCCTGGTGTGGTCGGGTACTGAAAAATACTTTGTGGAAGCATGCTCGGGCGGCAAAGGCGCATCGCTACGGCTGTGGCGGGTTCGCGATGATGGAATGTCGCCTAAAGGCCCGCTTTCCGGACAACCCACGAGCGAACTCAGCGTACCGGGATGGCTCGAACGGCAAACTTACGAATCTGAGTTCGGAGAGGAAGGGGCATTTGGCGGCTATGGCCAGACTGCGTTCAGCCCGGATGAAAAGACGCTCGCCAGCGTGATCGAGATTCACGGAGACTGGGCCGACGACTCCATTGCGCTGCTCGCCGTTCCCACTCTGAAAAAGCAAAACGCTTTTCAGGCGCAGGGGCACATCACCGATCTTTCCTGGACGCATGACGGTCGAAAAATTATTTATTGCGCGGCGGGACAAGCCTATTCCCTCGCGGTCGAGACGATGAATTTTGAGCCGCTGCCATTCGGAGCGGAGTTGTGCGTTTGTCACCCGCATCTTCCGCTGTGCATATGCTACAGCTCGTGGTTGAAGAATTCAGCGAAGGGACGGCTGTTTCTGGTGGACCTGCACCGCATGGAAGTGCTCGATGAATATCCGGCGGAAGGCGTGGTGATTTTACGATGGAACGGCGAGGGATCGAAAGCGTACGCGGCCACGCAAAGCGGAATGGCGTATATTTACGAGCCTACGTTGCTTTAGTTGAAGAATCCGTCGCCTTAGCGCATGAGGATTTGTCTCAGGCTAGCGGAAGATTAGCGGCGGGATCGAGCGTGCAATCTTCATGCTGACCCGCCTGGAACCGCGGGTAGCCGGCTGCGGCAATCATCGCGGCATTATCGGTGGAGAGCGCCCGGCTTGGGAAAAAAACCTCGAAGCCGTCGCGCTTTGCTTGGGCCTCAAAGGTCGCACGCAACTCGCGGTTTGCGGCGACGCCTCCGGAAACAAAAATTGAGCGTACGCTATTCTCCCGAGCCGCCGCAATTGTGCGGGTTACGAGGTCGTCCACGACAGAGCGCTGAAAGCTTGCCACCAGATCGAACGTGGCTGGCGTTGAAAGCTGCCGCAGGGCCTCGGCGGAGCGTTCGCCCCGCGCGAGAGCTTGCTCCCTCGCTGCAATTTCGGGCTGAAACTCCGGATGGCTGCGTAGATGGTAAAGCACGGCTGTCTTGATTCCGCTGAAACTGAAGTCGTAGATATTCCCTTTCATCTTCGGCACGCCAAATCGAATTGCTTTCGGGTTACCGTAGGGAGCCAACTGATCTACGACGGGACCGCCGGGATATCCGAGAGCAAGCATCCTGGCAATTTTGTCGTACGCTTCCCCGGCGGCATCATCGCGGGTGCCCCCAATGCGCGCGTAGGAGAATCGCCGGGCGCCGTTGGTTGACTCCGACTCCACGCGATAGAGGACGGTGTGGCCACCTGAAACGATCAGGCAGATAGCGGGCAGCGACGGGACATGGCCAGTTTCTGCCGCTTCGAGAAACACGGCGTGTACGTGACCCTCCAGGTGATTCACGGCGATGAGCGGCTTGCCGAGCGCGAACGCGAGAGTCTTGCCGTACGTCACGCCTACCAGAAGCGCGCCAATCAGGCCGGGGCCGCGCGTGACAGCGATGGCGTCGAGATCGGTTAAAGAGATTCCTGCCTGCTTGACCGCCTCGCGCACGACCGGAACAATTTGGCGAAGATGCTCGCGCGAGGCAATCTCCGGGACAACGCCTCCAAAGTTTCGGTGAATCGCGATTTGCGAAGCGACGATATTGGAGAGAATGCGGCGCCCATCCGCTACTACCGCGGCGGCGGTCTCGTCACAAGAGGACTCGATACCTAAGATGAGATTTTCTTGAAGGCTCATGCGTTAGCGGCCCGATTGGCCGCCCTCAGTATGTTAGCACGCTGTATGACGGCGGTAACCCGAGCTCCACGCCGGCGACGCCTACACTTTAAGAACCCTCGATCTTTCATTCATCCACTCCGGCGCCTTCACAGGATAAAATAAATTTCGCACGGCTTCCTTCTCCTCCTATACGATAGGAATAGCTGCGAGAAATGGTGACCATGAGCTCACAACGAAAACGCGTGCGCAAAGCGGTTCTGCCGGTGGCAGGGCTGGGCACGAGATTTTTGCCCGCCACGAAGGCGCAGCCGAAGGAAATGCTTCCTGTCGTCGACAAGCCGCTGATTCAGTACGCGGTGGAGGAATGCATCGCTTCGGGGATCGAAAGTATTATTTTCGTGACCGGCCGGCGCAAGAATGCAATCGAAGATCATTTCGACTCCGCGCCGGAGCTGGAGCGTTTTCTGGAGGAGAGAGGCAAGCCGCACCAGGCGGAAATGGTGCGCGAGATCAGCGGCGGTTTGCATTTCAGCTATACGCGGCAAAGTGAAGCGCAAGGTCTGGGCCATGCGGTGTTCTGCGCACGCGAGCTGGTGGGCGATGAGCCGTTTGCAGTGCTGCTGGGCGACGTCATCATGGACGGTGCCGTTCCCGCCACGCGCTCGCTGATGGAAGTGTGGGATGCCACGGGCCAGGGAGCTATCGCCGTCGAGGAAGTGGAGCGAGCGCGCCTTCATTTCTACGGCATCATCGCAGCAAGCCCCGGAAACCAGCCGCGCTGGGGCGACCGCCTTCTGCACGTCAACGATCTGGTAGAAAAACCTCACGCCGATAAGGCGCCCTCGAATCTAGGCGTGACCGGGAGATATGTTCTGCCGCCGGAAATATTCGACCATCTGGAGAAACTGGAGGCTGGAACGGGCGGTGAAATTCAACTAACCGATGCGCTCAAATCGCTCGCGGCAGGACCCGGTCTGTGGGCCTACATTTACGAAGGAAAAACACACGACGCCGGCGACAAGCTTGGTTTTCTGAAAGCTAATGTGGAGTTCGCGTTGAAGAATCCGAAACTCGGCCCCGATTTTCGGGAATATCTCCGAGGGCTGAAGCTATAGGCATTCCGAACCGGCTATTTCTTCCTTTTAGTTCCCTTCTCCGAAGACGATTTCGAGTCAGTGGATTTAGACTCGGACGATTTAGAATCGCTGGGCTTCGATTCGCTGGATTTTGATTCCCCGGATTTCGAATCATTGGACTTTGATTCGGCGGACTTTTCTTCGGACTTCGATGAGCCGCCGTCGCCGGACTTTTCCCCGGAGGCTGGTGAGGAGTTTTTCTTGCCGTAATCCGTCACGTACCAGCCCGAGCCTTTGAATTGGATGGCGGCCTTGGAAAGCATGCGCCGAGCTTTGGCGCCGCACTTTGGGCATTTCTTCGTCTCCGAGGCGGTATGGCCTTCGATTTTTTCGAACTGGTGGCCACACTTCTCGCATTTATATTCGTATAAAGGCAATGAAGAACTCCCCCCGGCGATGACCCAGTACAAAATAGTAGCATGCCTTTCGCGCTTCGTGCGGGCGCAACGAGGGCACATGGCGCCGTGTGTTAGACTGTCGCATTCGCTGCTCAACGCCAAGCGCATGACTCATCGATGACAAAAACGAAACCCAAGGAAGCGGGCGCCGGGTGCCTCTATGTGGTCGCGACGCCGATCGGCAATCTGGAGGATATTTCGCTGCGCGCTCTGCGCATCCTGAAAGAAGCCGACGTGATCGCGTGCGAAGACACGCGCCAAACCATGAAGCTGCTATCGCACTTCGACATTCAAAAAAAGCTGGTGAGTTATCACGAGCATAACGAAATCACGCGCGCGCCGGAACTAGTGATCGAACTGGAGCAGGGCGCGAAGGTTGCGCTGGTAAGCGACGCGGGGACTCCCGCTATTTCCGATCCGGGGCATCGGTTGGTGAGCCTCTGCTTGCGGCACGGGATCGAGGTGGTGCCGGTGCCGGGCGCTTCGGCATTTGTGGCGGCGCTGGCGGCATCGGGGATGGCCATCGAGGAGTTTACATTCGTCGGTTTCTTGCCGGCGCGCCCCACGGAGAGGCGCAAAGCGCTGCGCGCTTTGGCCAACGAGCCGCGCACGATTATTTTTTATGAAGCTCCCCACCGGGCATTGGATACGCTGGAAGACGCGCTCGAAATTCTAGGAAATCGCCCGGCGGTAATTGCGCGTGAGCTGACCAAAATTTACGAGGAGTTCCTGCGCGGCCACCTGGAAGATCTGGTCGCGAAGGCTCGTGCAAAAGCGCCACGCGGTGAAATCACACTTTTGATCGCTCCTTCCGACGGAGCGGGGCAAACAGCAGTGTCTCCCGAGGATGCGAGCCGCGCACTGCCGATCGCACGGCGGGTTGACGAGATCGTGAAGGAACGCGGGGTTGATCCCAAAGTTGCGTTGAAGCAAGCTGCGCGCGAACGCGGGATCACACGCCGCGAGGCCTACAAACAACTTCTCATCACCAGAGACGAGTAAATTCCCACCGAGACGACCTGAAATTAATCCGAGGAAGCGGCTGAAGTTCGAGCGAAGAAGGAATCAACACCATCCAGGATTTCCGCAGCGGTATGCGCGTGATGCACGGCATAGCGCAGCTCGGAGCCATTGCGAACACCGTGGGTGAAGAGGCTCGCGAACTGTTTCATCTTGCCGATCGCGTCGGGCATTTCAGCCGCAATCAAACTGCGAAAATAGCCGGAGAGCAGATGATAGCGGTCCATCTCGGACGGCTCATCGTAGCGGCCAGTTGCAATGTAATCCGCGATCTGGCTGAAAATCCACGGATTCGAAGACGCCGCGCGCCCGATCATCACGGCGTCGCATCCTGTCTCGTCAATCATGCGGACGGCGTCCTGCGGCGTGTGGATGTCCCCATTGCCGATTATGGGAATGTGCACGGCTTGCTTCACCGCGCGAATCACGGACCAATCGGCGGAGCCGGCATATCCCTGCATGCGCGTTCGCGGGTGAACGGCAATCGCTTCGACGCCGATTTGTTCCGCCATGCGCGCAACTTCCACCGCGACGATATTGTTTTGGTCCCAGCCGGAACGAATTTTGATGGTCAGCGGAATCGTTACTGCGGCGCGAACTTTCCGCAGAAGGGTTTCGAGGTGCGGCAAATCGCGCAGCAAGCCGGAGCCGCCGCATTTCACCACTTTTTTCACCGGGCAGCCGAGGTTGATGTCAATTTGATCGAATCCCAGGTCTTGCGTAAGCGCGGCGGCGGAAGCCATCACTTCAGGATCGGAGCCGAAGATTTGCGCGGCGATGGGATGCTCGTCCTCGCCGAAATATAGATAATGCAAGGTCCGCGCGGAATTTCGCGTCAAGCCTTCGGCGCTGGTGAATTCGGTCATGATCAATCCGCAGCTGCCCAGCGAACGAATTACGCGGCGGAAGACGGTGTCGGTGACTCCAGCCATCGGCGCTAGAATTGTGGCGGGCCGAATGGCTCTATCGCGAATTTTGATTTCAATCGGAAACATGTCGGAAGCCTATTTTACGGAAGTGCCGTCCGCGGGAGGAGCTGCAGCGGAACCGGCTCCCGCCGGTGACGCAGAAACCTTCGCCGGCACCAGCGAACTTACGGCAGCAGTGGCAACCGCTGCAGCGAGCGCTCGCGGCTTCGGTTGCGCGCCGTCCAGATGGGCCATTAGCGATTCTCTGGAGCCGCCAAAAAAGCTTTCGATCACTTGTGCCAGAGCCTGCGCTCGGGCGTTGTCGGCAGTCAAGTTTGGCCGGTAAACATATGCGCGGCCTGTTTTGCGGCGCTCGACCACGCCTTTGCGCGCCAGGCGGTCCATGATCGTCATGATCGTGGTGTAAGCCCGCGGCCGGCGCGGAGCCAAAGCGTCGCGGATTTCGCGGACTGTTCCTTCACCCATGGGCCAAAGCATGTTCATGCAGTCCAGCTCCAGAGGAGCGAGATCCAGAACCGCGTGTCGCGAGGACGGCGTTTTTGTGTCGGTCATTTAGGCGCGCTCTTTATCTTTCTTGTCTGACGCTGCAGGCGACACGAAGCCGCCGAAGTTTGCTTGAGGCGAAGTTGCACCTGGGTGCCCGCCTGTCGCGGAAGCCTGGGATGCCGCACCAGACTTTTCGCCGCTGGGATAAAACCGGTCCGCGCGCAGAAGCGAACGCCGCAGCGAGGGATTGCGGGCGGTCCAATCGTCGTTCCCTTCCGGAGACTCCAGCGTGGCGCGGATAGCGCCCATTTTCGAATCCATGTCGTCAAGAAAATGCAGCGCCACCGCTTCGCGAATCTGCGGAAGCGAGGGCGATCCAAATTCGTAGGAGCCGTGATGGCTCAGAATCATGTGCTCAACCAGCATGGCGAGCGGAGCGGGAAAATCCGGAATCGCGCGAATCTTTTCGCGCACCATCGCGGCACCGATGCTGATGTGGCCGAGCAGGCGCCCTTGCGTGGTGTAATCAATGCCGCGGCCATAGCATAGTTCATCAATTTTTCCGATGTCGTGCAGGACGATGCCGGTAAGCAGCAGATCGGCGTCCAGTTCGGGATAATGCTCCGCGATCGTGCGTCCCAGACCGACAAGGCTCACGATGTGCTCGAGCAAGCCACCGATGAAAGCGTGGTGCATGGTCATGGCCGCGGGAGCACTCTTCAGCTTGGGCGCGATGGCCGGGTCGTCAACAACACTCACTAGCAGCCGCTTGAGCCAGGGATTTTTCATTCCGCCCACGGCGGAGCGCAAGGCGGCGTAAAGCGTCTCGACATTATGTTTCGTATGCGCCAGAAAATCGGAGAGGTCGTAATCGCGCTCAACCGCCGGAATGATCTGTTCCAGGGTCAATTCCTTCTGGCCGTTGAAAAGCTTCACGCGGCCGCGCACCTGCACCACATCGTCGCGCTCGAAGGTGACGGCTATCACGGCAAAGTTGTCCCACATTTTCGCGGAAATTCTGCCGGTGCGGTCCACCAGATCGAGCTCAAGCCAGGATTTTCCGGAGCGAGACGAAGTGCGAATTTCTTTTTCGCGCACGAGGAAGAGCGAGGCGACCCCTTGCCCGTCCTGCAGATCACAAATGTAGTGTGTCTTCACTGGCCGTTAACTTTGGGTTTCACCATTTTCTTCTTCTTTTTTGCATCTGCCGCGTCGGGCGTGGGCGCCACTTCCTGGATCACGCTTGCGCCGGCAACCGCTGCGCTATCCGTGTAACCCGGTTTCACCATTACGTAGCTCTGTTCCCGCAATTGCCCGAGGTATTCCCGCATGGTGGGCTGCATTTTTTGCGCGTAAATACGGTTCATGATTTCGTTTTCCACTTTATCCTGCGGCTGCAAGCCGGCCTCATAATGGGCCTCTACTTTGAGAACTTCAAAGCCTGTTTTCGTCTGGATCACAGGGGTCATCTGCCCTTTATCCATTTTGAAGACGGCGTCTTCGAGCTGTTTATCGAGTTGGCCGCGCTCAAAAGTTCCCAGGAGTCCGCCATCCTTCCCCGTGCTGCCCTCGGAAAAATGTTTTGCGATTTCGTTAAAGTCCTCACCTTTAACCACGCGATTGCGCAGGTCATCCGCCTTCTTCTCCACCGAGGATATTTCCTCCGGGCTTTTGCCTTCCGTACTCAGGAAGATCTCGTAGAGCACGACCTGCTCGGGACGGACGAAATCCTTCTGGTGCTCGTCGTAATATTTTTTCACGTCCTCGCTGGGAATATTGATGTGCGACCCAACCTCTCGGCGAATCACTTCCTGAGTGAGTAGATTGTTGCGAATCTGAGTCTTGAGATCTTCCCAGCTCAAGCCTTCCTGCTCCACCTTTTTCTCCATCTCTTCCATGCTGGCGAGGTTGTTCTGCCGGCGAATCTCATCGAGCCGTTTGACCAAATCGCTATCCACACTGATGCCCATGTCTTTTGCGCGCTCGACGAGGAGAGCTTGGTCGATCAAATCGCGCAGCAAATCCTTCTGCTTCTCTTTGTACAACTCTTCCATCTTGTCCTGAGCGCATCCCTGGCAGTCGTGAGCGATTTCCTCATGAAGCGATTGATCCGCCTTCTGCACGTCCGAAAGCGTGATCGCGTCGTTGTTCACACGCGCGACGATTTCTTCGATGACGGTGCCCTTCGCTTGGGCGCGGACATCCGAGGGCATGGCTAGCGCGATCCCGGCCAAGCCAACAGCCACAACGGAAATGTAAGACAAAAAAGCGTTACAATTTTTCATAGGATTCTCTCGCAGTTGAATTTTAGCTCTACGCTTGTAGTTGTAGCAATACGTTTCTGGTGGCTCCCGTCGGGCCACCCTTTTCGCCCTTCCACTCAAACCATAAGACGCCCGAGGGATCGAGCCGCATTCCCTTGCGCTTGCGTATCAGTTTCACCAGTTTCTCCGGGCCCAAAGGCGTGTCTTCGTAAAATTTGATGGCAACTTGATCGCCGCGGTGATCGACCGAAGCGACCAGCAATTTTTCAGCCAGCGCTTTCAGCACTGCGTAATCGAGAAGATTTTCGACCGACGGCGGAGGAGGGCCGAAGCGGTCGTCCAGTTCTCGCCGAACTTCCTCGCGTTCGTCGTCGGACGTGACGCTCGCGATGCGCTTATATATCCGAAGGCGCAGATTCTCACTCTCGATGTACTCAGGTGGGATGCGGATTTCCTGTCCAAGGTTGAGTGTGGCACGGCGTTCGAGCGCAACCGCTTCACCCTTTCGCTCCGCGACGGCGCGTTCCATCATCTGGCAATACATATCAAAACCGACGGCCTCGATGTGCCCGTGCTGCTCGCGACCCAGTAAATTGCCGGCGCCTCGCAATTCGAGATCCAGAGCGGCAATGCGAAAGCCCGCGCCCAAGTCGCTGAATTCTTTCAGCGCGGCCAGCCGCTGCCGGGCGATGGAGGTGAGCGATTTTTCCGTAGGGACGAGAAGATACGCATACGCTCGCTGATTCGAACGGCCTACACGTCCACGAAGTTGATACAGCTCGGAGAGGCCAAAACAGTCGGCACGGTCGATCACGATTGTGTTGGCGCGCGGAATGTCCAGGCCATTCTCGATGATGGTGGTGGACACGAGCACGTCTGCTTCGTCGCGCACAAATTTGAGCATCACTTTTTCCAGTTCTGTCTCGCGCATCTGGCCGTGCCCGACCACTACGCGCGCCTGCGGAACCAGCCGCTTCACCAGCGCAGCAAGCGTGGCAATGGACTCCACGCGATTGTGGACGAAAAATACCTGGCCGTCCCGCGCGAGCTCTTCTTCCACCACGTGTTGAATCAGAGTCTCGCTAAACGGGGCGACCGTAGTTTGGATCGCGAGGCGATCTTTGGGAGGCGTTTCGATCACGCTCATATCGCGCAAACCAACCAGAGACATGTGCAGCGTGCGCGGAATAGGCGTGGCCGACATGGTCAGCACGTCCACATTCTTGCGCATCTCCTTCAGCCGCTCTTTGTGCGCAACTCCGAAGCGCTGCTCTTCGTCCACGACCAGCAGCCCGAGGTCCTGGAATTTCACGTCCTTGGAAAGCAGGCGGTGCGTCCCAATCAGGATGTCGACTTTCCCAGCTTCCATTTCTTCGAGAACCTTCTTCTGCTCTTTCTCCGTGCGAAAGCGGCTGAGCATTTCGACGCGGACAGGAAAAGCCGAGAAACGGCGTTTGAATGTTTGAAAATGCTGGAAAGCGAGAACGGTGGTCGGTGCAAGCACGGCAACCTGTTTTGAATCCGCGATAGCTTTGAATGCGGCGCGCATGGCGATTTCGGTTTTGCCGTAGCCCACGTCACCGCAGAGCAAGCGATCCATCGGCAGCGGCGATTCCATATCGCGCTTTACGTCTTCAATGGCCCGGAGTTGGTCTGGCGTTTCGTCGAATTCGAATGCGTCTTCAAATTCCCGCGTCCAATTCGTGTCGGCTGGAAACGCGTGGCCCGGCGCGGTTTTTCGTTCGGCATAAAGTTTAAGAAGCTGATCCGCCATGTCGGTGACGGATTTGCGCACGCGCGTTTTGCGCGCTTCCCAAATGGTGGTGCCCAGGCGGTCGAGCACAGGCTCAACACCGCCTAGCGACTGATATTTCTGAACGAGATCGAGCCGGGCAAGAGGAACGTAAAGCTTCGCATCCGCGGCGTAGCGCAACAGCATGAATTCGCCCGTGGCTCCTTCGACCGCGACCTGGCGCAGCCCTTCAAATTGGCCGATACCGTGATCGATGTGCACCACATAATCGCCCGGCTTCAGATCCGAGAAATCGCTGAAGAAACTCGCAGTCTTCGGCCGCGAGCGCGAACGCTGCTGTGAAGCGGGGGCCAGGGTCTCGAAGAGGTCTGCGTTGCCATACAGAGCTAGTTTCGCGTCAACGAACACCACGCCGTCTTCCAGCGGAGCTTTGATCAGCACCATGGACGGACCTGCGGCTCCGGAACCTTCTTCGGCAAGGCGCGTCACCGTGGTGTTTTCTTCGAGTTCGCCCATGCGATATGGCAATTCAAACTCGTGGCAGATGTCGGCAAAACGCTCAAGCTCGCCGGTGCTGGCGGCCGAGACAAGAACGTGTTCGCCCGCGGTGATGCGGCCGCGAACTTCGGCTACAAAAGAGGCTACGTCACCGTGATACCGAGTGGCGGGTTGCGTGTGAAGCGTGCGGTCTGACGCACTGCCTTCGCGTGCGAGACCCAGGTGTTCGATGGCAAGACGGGGCAGACGCTGCATGGCGTGCGACCAGTCCTCGTCGCTGAAAAGATAAGCGCTGGGCGGCTCCGCGAGCGGGTCGTCGCTTTCGTCAAACGATTCCTGGAGCTGCTTGCGATATTTCTCGAGGTAGTCCGCGAGAAGCGACGGCTCGTCTTCAATCACAAGCGGGTCGGGACCGAGATCGAGAATTGTTGATTTGCGCTCTTCGTGCAAAACCTCTCGAAACTCCCAACCGGGATAAAAACCTTCAGGCGGAGAATCGTCTTCACGGTTGGAGGCGGAAGGCACACGCAATCGGTCGAGGACTTCGCGATGGCGCGGGAATTCCGTCAGCGGCATAAGCGCGGCGCGTTCCACTGGATTTGTTGAACGCTGCGTGTTGGGATCAAACGCGCGGATCGATTCGATGGTGTCGCCTAGTAACTCCACGCGAATCGGCTGCGGCGATTCGGGCGAAAAAATATCAATGATTCCGCCGCGGACGGCGTACTGCCCCGGCATCTCGCAAGTAACTTGCTTGTCGTAGCCGGCGCTGGAAAGAAACGTCAGGAGCGCTTCGTGCGCGATGGATTGGTCACGCGCAATCGTGAGCGCAAGCTCTCCGTAAAATTCCGGCTCGCGCAGGCGCCAGACAGCCGCTTGGATGGGCACGATCAAAAGATCGGCTTCGCCGAGAGCAAATCTCCAAAGCGCAACGGCGCGGTCTTCGGAAATTTCGGCGTGCGGCGACCGCGATTCGTATGGCAAAACATCGTAAGCGGGCAAGAGGGCGACGCGACGGCCGGGTTTGCCGGTGATCGCGCGGTAAAACCAGCGAGCCGGCTCGACCAGCATTTCGGCACGCTGATTGGACTCCACAATTAGAACCGTCGGCCGGCCAAGCTGAGCAGTGGCCACCGCGGTGATAAAAGCTTTTGCCGGGTCGGTGAGGCCCGCGAGGCGCACTTCGCCCGCGCTGCGCCGGAGCGCATCGAGTGTTTCCTCAATTTCGGGCCGACGCGCGACCCGACTGAGAAGCTCAGAAACCAGAGAGAGAATCATGCGCGAAGTTGTTTGATGCGTTCGATCAAGCGCGAGGTTGAATGGCCGGGCTCGGGCGGAATCTGGATCACTTTGGCCCCGGCTGCGCGTGCCGCCTCGTTTTCCGCCACGGTGTTTCTACTCGCGCCTGAGGCTCGGCCTTGCACCACCATGTCAGGCAAGAGTTGCGCTATAAATTCGTTCTCCGCCTGCTCATCGCTCAATACCACCGCAAAATCAACGGCAGCTAACGCGGCAAGAATTTCAGCGCGCTCCGAAGCGGGAGTGACGGGCCGACTCGGGCCCTTTTCTTCACGCGCACGAGCATCGCTCCGAACGCCAACCACTAAAATTTCGCCGAATGCCCGGGCCTGCTCCAGCAAGCGGACGTGCCCAGGATGCAGCAAGTCAAAAACACCCATAGCGCAGACGACACGCTTTCCATTGCGTTTCCATTCGCGACGTTGGAGAATCAGCTCACTTTGCGAAACGACCGCCAATTTCATCCCCCACTTTCCGGAGCGGTAGAGAGCGCCGAACAGTTAAATTCTATCATGCGCGCCGAAATCGCCCTCGGGCGCGCGCCGAACACTACAAAATGAATATTTCTAGATCAAAGTGGTGGGAGATCGCCTTCGCTGTGGTGGGAATCATTTGCCTGATTCTCGGAACGAAATGGATTCGTAGCGGTGAGTTGCCGCAGCAGCGAATCGTGATAGACGCGGGCGGCTGCCGCACGCCTGCCACCATACTGAATCCGCGCATCACCAACGAGCCGCCCGGCACGGTGATCTTGCTGCACGGATTAGCGGCTAACCGGCAAATCATGATGTATCTGGCGTCGGAGTTTGCGGGGCACGGTTTGCAGGTCTACGCACTCGATTTTCCCGGACACGGCGACAGCACGGATTCTTTTTCGTTTGCGAAATCGGCGGACTGCGCTGCGGCGGCGGTGGAATCGTTGAGCAAAAGCGGCCGGATCGACACGACCAAAACGGTTCTCGTCGGCCATTCGATGGGCGGGGCGATTGCCGTCGGAATGGCGGATCGTGTTCCGGTAGCTGCTACCATCGCAATTTCTCCGGCTCCTATGACTCTGCCAAAACGCATTCCGTCAAATCTTCTCGTCTTCAGCGGACAATACGAACTGGGCGTCCTGCATCGAGCCGCGGAGGCGCTCTTACAAGCGGCTGGAGGAAATCGGGATTCTCCTGAGGATTTTGCGCAGAAGCGCGCGTTCGATTTGCGGTATGTCGCGCGTGCGACGCACACGAGCCTGATTACGGACCGAAACGTCGCGCATCAGTCTGAGCGGTGGATTATGCAGGCGCTGTTTCCGGAGATCGCGCCCGAGACGCTGGCGCTGAATCTTGATTTGGCCCCCTACGCAACGGCAGACCGCGGTCGTCATCGTTTAGCAGGAGCGATTCTGGGGCTCGTCGGTATTCTGATTTTGTTTCCCTTCTGCGCCACACTTGTAACTTCGATTTCCAGTCGGCCGCACGCAGAGCCGGACGGGACACGACCGTCGTACGCTCTTTCGCTGGTGGAAACAGCCGTCGCGGCGCTGGCAGGAGTTCTGTTGCTCGTTCTAGGAGTGCCGCTGAAGTTTCTGCATATCTACACTGCGGATTATTTGTTGTCGCTTCTGTTGATCGTCGGCGTGGTTCTGCTCATTCTTAATCGCACGTACATCAAGGAAGTGTGGCCGCCCAATGTTTCGAGCTTCGTTGTCGCAGTCATTCTTGGTTTTGCGGTTTTCCTGGCCGTTGGTGGATGGCTGAACTGGCAACTCGACGACGCATGGCTCAACGCGCCGCGCTGGCTGCGTTTCGCCGGGGCCCTACCGATCGCGTATATTTTCTGCAGCGCGGAGGAACTGGTTCTCGGACCCCTGGGCAGCGGGAGGCGCCGCGCGCTGCGGTTCGGAACATCCCTGCTACTGCGTCTCGAAATCTTTCTTGCGTGCCTACTCGCGTACTACAAGCTCATGAGCGGGCAGGTGCTGATTCCGTTGCTGTTTGTCTTTCTCGCGACGTTTTCGATTCTGCAGAGGCTCGCTGCCGATGGAGTCCGCAAGCGCAGCGGCTCGGCGGCGGCGGCGATATTGTTTAGTGCTATACTCGCCGCGTGGTTCGTTGCTGCTGTTTTTCCGCTGACCTGATTGGGACATAATGAAGGGGTCATGAAAGAAATTGCCATCGTCGGCGGAGGACCTGCGGGCGCACTGTGCGGCGAACGGCTGGCGAGCGCCGGCTTTAAAGTTACGATCTTCGATGAACGGCTCGCCTGGGAAAAGCCCTGCGGCGGCGGGTTAACGTACAAAGCCATCGAAGAGTATCCCTTCCTTTTGGATTCACCTCATCCCAAGAAAATTATACGCACCGCCGAACTGATCTCCAGCCGCGGGCATCGCGCAAGATTTGAAATGAACCGTCCCATCGTAATTTACGCGCGAAAAGTTCTGAATGGCCTCTTGCTCGAGCGCGCTGTCGCGGCAGGTTGCAGCACAATCTGTGCGCGGGTTACGAGTGTAAACACGAGCGGCAAGCAGGTCCGCCTGACAGCTGGAGGCGAAGAACAAGTTTGCGATTTCGTGGTGCTCGCCGCAGGCGCTCGAAATCAACTGCTGGCGGATTCCACAGCGCTTGGAGCGCAAGACCTGGAGATGACGCTTGGCTATTTTGTCCCCACCGAAGAGGACATTCTTAAGGTGAAATTCCTGAAGGAATTTGAAGGATACTTGTGGTCTTTCCCTCGCGCCGACCACTTGTCCGTGGGGATTTGCGCGCGCATGGGGCAAGCCACCAGCCAGCAGTTGCGGCGCCACCTCGATGCCTTCGTCGTGGAAGAAAAAATTCCAACAGCCGGAGCGCAGCTGTACAGCCACGTGCTGCCATCTCCGCAGGCCAAAACGATTAGAGGCCGGCGAATTGTGGGAAGAAACTGGGCGATGGCAGGCGACGCCGCCGCGACGGTGGACCCGATCACCGGCGAAGGTCTTTACTACGCATTGCGCTCAGGAGATTTGCTGGCACAGGCCCTAGCAGCGGGCGTTCCGGAGGAATATCCCGAAAGGCTTCGTGCAGCATTTTCCGCGGACTTGGAATTTGCGGCTAACATTGCGAAGAAAGTTTTTCGTGGAAATTTCGTGGGCGGCGCCATCACCACGCGCATGGTGCAGCTACTGAACTATTCGCCTGCGTTCCGCGATCTCGTGCGCGACGTTTTCAGCGGTTCGCAGAACTATCGCACGCTGAAGCGCCGCCTGTGGAATCAACTGGGAATCACAATTGCGGAATTCGCGCACAGCCTCCTGGACCCGCGCCGAATCGCGGTAGGGGCAACTCCGGCAAGCGAAAATGAATCTTCGCAATGACGTCTGACGGCCGGCGGGACCCCAAATCCGAACCAGAGCGGCCGCGTATCGGACTTGAAAGCTCAGTAGAAAAAGTAATCCCTCCCGAATGGACGCTTGCTGCTTTTGATCCTCGTATGCCGGCGGTGCTTTCCACTCCCGCGATGATTGGAATGATGGAAATTGCCGCGTCACAAGCAGTGCAGCCGGAGTTGCCGCCCGGCGCAATTACCGTCGGCACCCGCATCGAAGTGGATCATCTGAAGGCTGTGCCCGGAGGCACCACCGTGCGGGCGACTGCGCGTCTGGTGAAGCACGAAGGCCGATTCCTGGTGTTCGATGTCGAGGCGCGCTCGGGAGAACATGTGCTGGGCCGCGGAAAAGTTTTCCGGGCAATCGTGGAACCAAAAAAATTTACGACTCAGGCGCACGAGCGCGGTGGTGCCAAGTGATAGCCGGTTCGTCGCTGCTCTTCGCGCTTGATATCGGTCAGAGTGAGAAAGAGGATCAAAAGTAAGGTTCCAGCAGCCTTGTCGCCGTCGCCCAGTCCATGCGGAGTGATCGGGATCGAACCCGAAACGTCGAACCTCTATTTCCCCTGTAGCTGCAGTGTCCAGTTCTGAATCACATTTAACGGCCGCCTGCCTTTTCCTGTGTCGCCGGTAGTGATCTGCAGAAACCGCTGGCCGTCACCCGTGACCGAGTACTGTTGTCCTGCCGTGTTCGGAGAAAGATTGTTGACGTTGTACAGAGTGTGCACCGCGCCCACTTCGAAACTCGATCCGTCGCCGTCAACGTCAGCGCCGAATGTACTGGCGCTCCCCATTCGTAGAAAGAAGATTTGCTTTCCATCCCGCCGCCAGCGCGGCAGCACGCCTCCGCCATTGGAAACCTGCCACTTCGCGCCCGTCCAGGGAAACGGCGCTACATAAACCTCCAGCGTCCCCGACTCATCCGACGAATACGCCACCCAACGTCCATCGGGAGAAAACTGCGCGTATAGCTGATTTCCTGGCGCAGCAATGTATGCGAACGGTTTCCGGTCTCCGAACAGCGGAAGGGCCCAGATGTCGGTTCCATTTCCAACCGAAGCGGTCCCAGCAATGTAGAGGATGTAGCGGCCGTCCGGAGACCAATCGCATAATCCGCTCTGCAAACCCTGGTATGCGCCAGTGTCCAGCAGTTTCTTCTCCTCCCCCGAACCATCCGCCGCTTTGACTAGAAGGGCTTGCTGCGTCGAGACTCCTCCCCGCATATATGCAATTTGCTTCCCATCGTGCGACCAGATTGGGCTGACATAAACGCTGGGTCCAAAGGTAAGGCGTGTGCGCGTATTTTGCTTGAGGTCGTAGACCCAAATGACATAAGAGAAAGAGCCTATGGCCGCTGCCGCCTTGTTGCCGTCAGGTGAGAGTTCGACCTGGTAGTAGTCGTCCGGTTCGCCCAAGTGCCCGATCTCCCTGCCATGATTATCGAACCATGTTAATTGCATGGCGCCGCCAGCCATTCCCGGCTGGTAGACCATCGTCCCATTATCTGAGGCGGAAAAGGTTCCTCGCCACACTGAACTATCCACCTGTACGTCGTCGTTCAAAACTGAAGCCTGCCCCTCTAACTCACCGGAAGACGGGTCAAAACGCTGCGCCATTAACGCGTTCTGCCGCACGAAGAGCAGATAACCCGAGGCATAAACCGCACTCGAGGGAGTCGATACAACCAGCTTGTTCTGCTTGCCGTCGAGCGAGGCCCAAAACACGGCGGTATCGCCGACCGTAGGTGCCGCATGGTTCGCCGCGAGATATACAAAGTGTTTTCCATCGGGGAGGAACGCCGGCCAGCGGTGCGTTGTGTACTTATCGGTTAATTTCGTGATGGGCGCAGACGTTCCTCCCGTGGCCGATACCTGGTAGATGGGCGAGCTGAATTGAGGAGAAAACACGATGGTCCCGTTCGGGCCCCAGGATGCTCCACGCCCGATGGGCGCGTCACAAATGATAGTCGCCGGCCCGCCGCCAATGTCCATGCGCTTCAGCTTGGCGTCAGCGAAGAAGCCGATGGAGCCGCTGTCGGGTGACCAGAAGGGAAAGGTTGCGTCGTCGGTACCAGGAATCGGCTGCGGCGTCAGATTATCCATCGAGCGCAAAAAGAGCTGCTGCTTGCCCTGCGCGTGAGCCGAAAAAACAATGTGCGTGCCGTCGGGCGAAATCACCGGAGGACCGGCGTTGTCGCCTACGAAATTAAAGTCCCATTTATCCGATGAGGCGATCTGGGTGCGTACGAGCGGCTTTGCCTCGCGCGCGCCAAAATGGAAGAACGCCAACGCAATCGCCGCGACTAACGCCACCCCCGCCAATGCCCAGGCAAAAAACAGCGACTTCCGAGCAGCATCCGGCGACGCTGTCTGTACATCTGCGGCCGCCCCGCCTTCCGCAATCCACTTCAGCTCGCTGGCTAGATCGCCCGCGCTTTGCCAACGCGCATCCGGATCTTTCGCCAGGCACTTCTTGATCGCACGCTCTAGCGCCGACGGAGTCGCCGGCTGCAGCGTGCGGATCAGAGCCGGCTCTTTTTCGAGAATCGCGGCTGCCACCGAGACGAGCGTCCTGCCTTCAAACGCCCGCTTGCCGCCGATCATCTCGTACAACACGGCACCCAGGCTGAAAATGTCGCTTCGCGCATCGGCTTCTTTGCCTTCGATTTGCTCGGGCGCCATGTACTGGAATGTGCCGACGATCGTGCCCTGCTGGGTCAGAGGAGTCGCGTGCGAACTCGTCATCGTCGCGGTCAGTTCAGCTGACACCGGTTTCACGGTGCTGATTTCCTTCGCCAATCCGAAGTCCATCAGCCTGGCGCCTGTCTTGGTGAGCATTACGTTGCCGGGCTTCAGATCCCGATGTACCACACCCCGGCGGTGAGCGGCGTCCAGGCCTTCCGCAATCTCCGCGCCGTAACGCAGCACCTGATCGAGAGGCATCGGACCGCGTCGCAGACGGTCGGCCAGCGTCTCGCCCTCGAGCAACTCCATGACGAGATAACGCACACCATCTTGCTCGCCGACATCGTGCAGATGACAAATATTGGGATGGTTGAGAGAAGAGATCGTCCGCGCCTCGCGCTCGAAGCGCTCTCCAGCTTCCGGCCGGTCCGACAGATGAGCAGGCAAAACTTTGACCGCCACGCTGCGCTCCAGCCGTATATCGCGCGCGCGGTACACCTCACCCATGCCGCCTGCACCCAGCGGTGACTGGATTTCATACGGGCCGAGCTTTTTCCCGAGAGCGAGGGCCATGAGGGCGTGTGATCATAACATGGGCGCCGCTTGCAAAGTGCCTTTGGGCCGCTAGCGTCCAGGCAGCCAATGATGCCTTGTGCGGAAAAGTGAAATCCGAGGGCGTCACAGAAGCCAAGTTCTGAACAATTGGGAAGAAAACAGATGCTGGATCCTGGGTGACGGGCAACCCGGAAGTTATCAGCTCGCCCGTTGGGTTAGTACTGAGAAACGCGCTTGTGTTTACCGATTCAATTCCACTTGCCTGATCAGTCGGATTACCGGAAACTGACCCACTACTCCGCGTGGGGCCGGCTTGAGCGCAAGCGCGGCGGCGTGCTAACCTGCCATAGCTTCGAAAGCTCGAGTGGCGGAACTGGCAGACGCGCCGGACTCAAAATCCGGTGGCCGCAAGGCCGTGTGGGTTCGATTCCCTCCTCGAGCACCATCCTTCGATTTCCGCAGCGAATTGCTGCAGCTATTCGCTACTCTCACGCGACCGTGTCTCTTTCTGCCACATCGCGAGTGCGAGACAAGGTTTACTCCGGCGATACCCGCGCTGCGGTTTTTCCCATCTTGGCCCGAATTTAGACAATAGTATGCAGGCTCGAACTGAGCGGGCGTACGCGAATGGGGGCGCACTCCAATGGCACAGCCGGAACACCGGAGAAGCGAACGTGTTTTAGCGGACCTTGCTGTGGAGATCCGCGGGGAATCTGAGGATCACAGGCCGTTTCAAGAAGAGACTTTTACCGTGACAGTGAGCGCGCATGGGGCGCTCGTGATGTTGGGAACGAAAGTTGCCATAGGCCAGAAAGTGACGCTATTGAATCCCAAAACTTGGGACGAGCGAGAAGGCAGAGTTTCCTTCATGGGGCGCGAACACGCCGGCCTGGCGCAAGTAGCCATCGAGTTCCTGAAACCAGCGCCGGAATTTTGGCCCATCAGTTCCCCGCCGTCTGGATGGAAAATTTCCTAGCAACAAAACTGCCTTTAGATTCGAGATTTTGGCGCGGGCAGCGGTCAGTTTTGCCCGCGGATTATGCGAATTGCCTCCGGCAGCGCCGAAGCGCCCGCGTTAGACGTGGATTCGACCTCGGAGTTTTGTCCGTCCTTCGATTCGGTGCCGCCTTCTCCTGGAGCGAGAAACAAATTGGATTCCACACCATGTTGCTTGGTATAGAGATCGTAGTAGCGGCCACCTTTGGCGTAGAGCGACGCGTGCGTGCCGCGCTCGACGATTCGCCCCGCCTCCAGCACCAGGATTTGATCGCTGCGTCGCACGGTGGAGAGCCGGTGCGCGATAACGAAAGTAGTTCGGCCACGCATCAAGTAGCGCAGCCCTTCCTGAATGAAGGCCTCGGACTCGGAATCCAGGCTGGAGGTGGCCTCGTCCAGAATCAGAATGCGTGGATCGGCCAATATTGCGCGAGCAATTGAAACGCGCTGCCGCTGGCCTCCCGAAAGTTTCACTCCGCGCTCGCCTACAATCGTGTCGTACTTTTTCTCAAACGCCTCGGCAAACTCATCCACGCGTGCAATGTGACAGGCTGCGAGAATTTCCTCTTCGCTGGAATCGGGGCGCGAGAAAGCGACGTTTTCGCGAATGGTCCCGTCGAACAAGAATGTTTCCTGCAACACCACTCCTAACTGCGAGCGGTAGGAATCAAGACGCACGAGCGAGAGATCATGTCCATCGACGAGTATGCGGCCGCTGGTAGGCACGTAGAACGCAGCGATCAGCCCGATAACCGTGGATTTACCCGCTCCGGACGGGCCCACCAATGCCGTCACAGTTCCCGGTTCTGATTCAAAGCTGACGTCGTGCAGCACAGGCTTTCCGGTATCATACGAAAAACCGACATTCTCGAATATCACCTGCCCGGTAATACGGCCCAGCCGCTCCGTGCGGTTCGGACTTTCATCCTCGAGATTTTCGTTCAGAACTTCCCGCGTGCGTTCGAGGCCGGCGAGGGCTTCGGTGATCTGCGGGCCGATTCCTACGATTTGAAACACCGGTGCCACGAGAAAGCCCAGTAAGGCTGTGTATTCGATGAAGACTCCAAGGGTCATGGTTCCGGCGAGAATATGCCGCGCTCCAAGAAACATGATGGCCGCGCTGACGATGCCCATCAGGCTGGTGGCGGAAAGGCTCATTAAGGATGTCGCGGTGAGCGTCTTCAACACATTATCGAGCAACCTTTGAACTCCGCCCGCGAACACTTTTTCCTCGCGCTCTTCCGCGTGATAACCCTTCACTACTCTCACGCCGCCCAGAGATTCCGTGAGTCTGCCGGTAACTTCGGCGTTGATCTTCGGCCTCGCGCGAAAGATGGGCCGAATCGTTTTGAACGCGCGGTTCAGGCCGAGCGCAAAGACCAACAAAACCGCGAAGGCCACCGCGGTCATGCTGGCGCTGATGCGGAGGAGAATGACTAGCGCAAGTACCGCCGTCACAATCCCGCCGGCAAACTCAATGAGGCCCGTGCCAATGAGGTTTCGCACGCCTTCGACGTCGCTCATGATGCGCGAGACCAGGACGCCGGTTTTGTTTGCGTCATAGAAAGACACGGGCAAGCGCCCGACGTGCGCCTGGACCTTGACGCGAAGTTCCGTAATCATGCGTTGCGAGGATTTCGAAAGGAGCTGCGTCAGCGCATACGATGTGAGGCCTTGAACGATTGTCGCTGCCACCACGGCAATCACGATCGGCAATAAGAGGTTTATTTGTTTTTTGGTAATGACGTCGTCCACCAGGTATTTTGTGGAAGCAGGAAGGATCAACCCGGACGAGCGGTTGATAATCATCAATACGAAGCCCAGCGCGAGGATTGCCCGGCGAGGTCTTAGGAGCGCCAGGACGTCAGGCAGGAGCTTCCAGTCGAACTTCGGCTTCTTGGATTTGCCGGCTGAGTCAGGCTTATTTTCAGTGGCCATAAAATTTCGAGAATACTGAGCTAGTCTTTAGATGCTGAGCTTCATTGGAAGACTCTACCTTGCTCAGCCGCCCGGTCAATAGAACACCCTAAACTTCCGAGATAATCCACCCGGCAAAAGCAGCGCGTTGTCCGCAACATTTGGTAGTGATAGACTTTTCGGATGCCAACCAAAAAGAAGGCTCGCCAGAAGAAGACTTCCAGGAAAAGGACTCCGAAAAAGGTCCTAAAGAAAAAGGCAACGGCCAAAAAACCGACTCGGAAGAAACAGTCTATCCGCGCGGAGAGCTCCGTGCGCCGCAATGGTCCCGAACCTGCCGGCCGCACCAGCGAGGTGAATTCCGGCATGTACCGCCAAGGCCGCCGCGGCCTGGGGCCCAATGCCGGCGGACAATCCGGTGATATTCAAGGTTTGCCAAGGAAAGAAGACGTGGATTCCGAGAGCGTGGAAGAATTGGCGGAAGAGGGACAGGCCTTTGAGGCTGAAGTCGTGAGCGGAGTCGAGAATGCTCCGGACGCCGATCAAGGCGAAGTCAGGACCCACGAAGTGCCGGAAGACGACGTTCCGGACGAATACCGGGACAAGCGCGAGAACGACTGACAATCTTCCCGGCCCGTCGAAGCTGGACTTTCAACTCGAAAATAGCAGCGGAGACTGCGGCTTAATCTGCCGCAGCCCCTGCCGAGACAGCGTTGCTTTCGAATTCCTCTTTCGATGAAGCCTGCTTGCCGCGTTCGATCTCGATGCGGCCCTTGAAAAAGGCGCCGTCCTCGATGCTGATGCGGGCGGTAATCACGTCGCCGGTCACTGAGCCATCTTTCTTGATCTCCACGCGGTCGCTGGCGCGGAGGTTGCCGTGGACCTTGCCATACACCACCACTTCGCGCGCGATCACTTCCGAATTCAAATGCCCGGTGCGTCCCACGGTGAGGCGCTGGCCCTGAAGTGCAATAGGACCCTCGACCTTTCCGTCAACCTGCAAATCTTCTTCGCCCGAGATCTTGCCCTTCACCTCGATGCTTTCGCCAAGGCAGGCCACATTGCGCGCGGTCGGCGCGCTCTGCCGGGCAGGATAATTAGTGCCCGGAGATGCGGCTTGCGATGCCGGAGATAATGGCGTTGAAGGCGCCGGAGAATACCCTGGAGCTTCGCTTTGGGGCTGCTTGGTCCACATAATTTCGATCCTCCTTCGATTTCGTTGCGACGCGGAATCGGTCCCGGAGGACCAATGTAGATACACTGTAGGCGCGTGCTGCAAATCAAGGCAACGTCGAAAAGGTTCAGGCTTGCTTACTCCGGAAACTGACCGTCCGTACAGGTCGGAGAACGCGAGTGCCTCGTCCGCTTTAGAAGTTTGCCGGACTAGGAAGAAAAACTGTCGAGCGCGGTGCGCTCATCGGGGAAGTCCGTGAATATACGGTGCAGGTTGGTCAAGCGCAATACTTCAGACGCGCGCGGGTTCAGATCTACAGCTCGCAGTTCGGCTCCATTTCTCCTCGCGGTGTAAAGACTGCGGACCAGCTGGCCTATTCCCGAGCTGTCCAGGTAGGACACGTCGCGAAAGTTCAGCAATACCTTGGTGCGCCCTTCCCGGAAAATATCCACCAACAGTTCATGGACGGCTTCGCCTTCTACATTGGTAAAGCTTCCGCGCACATCGACAACCGTGACGTCTCCCAACTGCCGCGTGTTCGCACTGAAATTCAAACAGGCCTCCCTAGGCTAGGAGAATATATTTTACCGTATGGTGGTCAGGAACATGAAATACGATATGAATGCGCACAAGAGGTGTATCGGCCAAAACGAAAAACCTGTGAGCGGGGCCGGGTGCGGCTATGCGGAAAGTTCCGCCAACCAGGAGTCCAGTATCTTCAGGTGCTCGGCCGGCACGTCCACAAAAGCGACTCCCATTCCCATTCCGGGTTGAACGTACACGATTTTACCGGAAGTTTCGAAAACGCCTTGATCCCGGGAAATGTGCACTTCCAGTTTAGTGCCTTCCGGTAGGTTGATAAGGGTGTCTACGTAACAACCTTTGCGGCTGAGTTCGGAAATGCGCCCGGCGATCTTCGTGTCGGTCTCGGGTTCTCGAAGGATCGCGGTAGCAATGAGCGTAAAACGTGGAACTTCACGCTTATTGGTGTACTGTCCTCCTCCACCGGCAGGATTCGATGGGGTGCCCGAGAAAAAGCCCATGAGATACTCTCCCGTTGTGTTTCAGATTGGCACATTCGCGAACCCGCAGCCATCGTTGCGATGGCATGTGACGCTTAAAATATACCTGAGCGCTCTGCACGACTAGATATGCCGCATTCGGCGCCGCGACTGGATTTTGCTTGGCATTGGAAGCAAGATATCGTGATCTGGTGAATTCCCGAGGCCACGCTCGGGGCTTCCAAGATTATTAAATGAGTTGATTCACCGGGCAGATAGCTTTAGTCTCATTATCTTAGCTCTAACTACCTTGTCGATTCCCTATACCTAAAATTGGAAAAATCATGAGGGCGCTCGCGCAACCGGGGGACCATCTTAGGGAGCTCCGAAACCGGCTCGGCGTTACTACTCGGGAGGTGGAGGAGCTTAGCCGTAAGATTGCCGAAGACCGGGGCAACGACGAGTTTTCCATCTCAAACGCGTGGCTCACCCAGCTCGAAAATAAGAATTCCGTTCCCAGTATCTACAAGCTGTTCAGTTTAAGCGTGATCTATCGTGCGAAGTTCGTTGATTTGCTGAGCATATTTGGTGTGGAGCTCGAAGATAGCGTGCGGTATCACTCCAGTTTGCCGCTACACAACACCCATCTGGCTTCCATCGAAGTGGCGGATCGCGATAGAACGATTCGATTTCCGGTGCGCTTTGACCGCGGGTTCC
>Ga0302325_10006697_pt1 | contig 25779 bp, 21 predicted proteins | sample Palsa_T0_2_FD_201948 | JGI IMG/M metagenome (GOLD analysis project Ga0302325, IMG submission 201948) | Peat permafrost microbial communities from Stordalen Mire near Abisko, Sweden - Palsa_T0_2 | ecosystem: Environmental > Terrestrial > Soil > Palsa > Peat permafrost | place: Sweden: Abisko... | reverse complement strand
ATGGCAGGGCGTGGGCGGCACATCGTGCAGGACGCGCAGCGACACGGTGACATCGCGCTCGACCGCGATGCGCTGTCCCTGGCGCTCCAACTCGGTGGTCGCGGCGTCGATCCGTTGGCGCTCGGCGTCGCGCAGGTCGACCGTCAGTCGCACCCGCCCCGGCACCACGTTGCGAACGTTGGGCTCCATCGCCAGCCGGCCCACCGTTGCCACCCGCACGCCCCCGGGGCCGGTCACGTGCTCCACCGCGGCAATGAACAACGCCGCCGCCACCAACGCGTCGCGCCGGCCCGCCATGGGCGTGGTGCCGGCATGGTTGGCCTGGCCCACGATCTCGACCTCCAGTTGGCGTTGGCCGGTGATGGCCTCCACTGCGCCGATCGACTGGCCTGACCGATCGAGGATCGGGCCCTGTTCGACGTGGAGCTCGACATGGGCCAGGAGCGCGCCGGGGCGCCAGGCGGCCGAACCGATGAGCGAGGCGTCGCCGCCCGCCGCCCGCAGCCGATCCCCCAGGCTGACCCCCTCGTCGTCCCGCGCCGCCAGGTCCACCGTGTCCGGGCGACCGATGGCCCGGCTGCCGTTGAGTCCCGCCGTACCCCGGGCACCCTCCTCGTTGGCGAACGCCACGACGACCAGAGAGTGGTCCAGCCCACCACTGCGGGCCAGGGTTGCCGCTACCTCGACCGCCGCCACCACCCCGTAGGCACCGTCCAGTGCCCCCGCCTGCACCACGGTGTCGAGATGGCTGCCGGTGGAGAGGTAATGCGAGCACCGACCGCCCCCCCCGGGAAGAGCGCCGCCAGAACGGCCGTCGCCGGGAACGCCGTCGCCGGGAAGGCCGTCGCCGGGGACGCCGTCGCCGGGGACGCAGCGGCCCGGGAGGCGGCCGATCAGGTTGGTGGCGGCGTCAACCCACACCTCAAGGCCGGCCTCGGCCATCCATCCGGCCACCATGTCCCGAGCCCGAACGTCGGCCGGGCTGTAGGCCAGGCGGGTCACGCCCGGCCCCTCATCCGATACCTGGGCCAGCGCGGCCAAACGGGCCAACAACCGATCGCCGTCCACCCCGAGGCGCGCCACTCAGATCCCCGTCAGGTCGTCACGCCCAATCACCGCCGCCAGGGCACGGTTGGACTGGAGGAAGGCCTGATAGGTGCGGAAACTCCCCAGTTCGGCGATGTCGACCACCTTGTCGCCGGGCGTGAGCCGAGAAGGCTGGAGCAACATGGCCGCCACCATCTCGCCGTCCTCCAACTCGATCTCGCCGATCTCCAGCTCCGTGGGCTCGCTGGGCAGGAGCCGCTGGTTCAAAACATCGTCGGGCATGTCGTACAGCTCGCCCGCGATGGCCCGCCCCCCACGCACCACGGGCAACAGGCCGGGAAACTCGTCGCGCACCACGTAGAAGCGATACCGGGCCGCCGTGCGGGCCGGACCGAGAAAGGTGGACCCGACGTGGCTGCCCGTGTCCTTCTGGCCGGACATGGCGGTCCCGTTGAGAAACATCAGGGGCACGAGTCGTCTCCTGGCTAGTGGTAGAACGCGGCCATCTGGTCGGCCAATGGGCCGTGCGACACCGCGGTGTCGCCCGTCCGGCCCATCATGGCCAGCAGGGCTTCCACCGTGTAGTCCCCCAGTGGCGCCTCGCCCACCCGGCGCCGCTCGCCGATCACCAGCGTGGTGACCCCGGCCTCCATGATCGCCCCGAGGCACATCGGGCATGGCTCGAAGCTGGTCACCATGGTTGAGTCACGAAGCGCGTCGCTGCCCCATTTCAACGCCGCGGTGCGAATAGCCATGACTTCGCTGTGGGCGGTCGGATCACTCGCCGTCACCACCCGATTCCGGTCCCCGACGGTGCCCGAAGCGGTGACAATGACGGCCCCGTACGGCTCATCGCCCGCCGCCATGGCCTGTTTGGCCAGGTCCAATGCCTCTGCCATCAGGTCAGACAGGGCCTTCAGCTGGGACTCGTCCACGCCGCTCCTCCATGTATCTGCTTATTGGGGTGGCAAAACAAACTTGAGCGTTTCCAGCGTGGGCCGCCGGCCGCCCTCGATGTGGGAGTACGAGATGGCAGCCGCGAATTCCGCCTTGCCCGCGTAGATGGCGTCACACAGCTTGTGGTGCTCACGGCAGGCAACGACCGGATCGCGGTCCGACGTCATCCGAAAGATCCATCGGTCTCGCCCCGACACCGACCGCATCATCGTCTCCAGCAGGGAATTTCCGGCCAGGCGCACGATCTCCTCGTGCAGTGTGGCGTTGGATTCCGCGATGGCGTTGACATCGCCCGTCTCCAGCGCCTGGTCGGCCCGTGCCATGGCAATGCGCACGCCGTCCGGCGACACCCCGGCCGCCACCCGCAGGGCGGCCAAGCGGGTGGCGTAGACCTCCACGCCCAGGCGGACGTCGAACAACTCCTCGACATCGCGCAGCGTCAGTTCGGTGACAATCGCCCCCCGCCGATTGGCCGATTGAATGAAGCCGTCCGCCTCCAGCTGGGGCAGGGCCTCGCGCAGCGGGATGCGGGACACGCCCAGCTCCTCGGCCAGCTCCCGTTCCCGCAATCGCGTCCCCGGGGGCAGGGCGCCGGTGATGATCTTGGACCGCAATTCCTGGTAAATCCGGTCGGACATGGAGGCATCCGACGGATCAAGATCATGGCTCGATCGGCTCATAGCGCTGCGCCAAGCCCCCGAGAGGGTCGATGCGCCTTGTTTGACGTCAGCAAGCTCACTCCCTTCCATCCTGGGTACGCATTATGGACCGGGCTCCAGTCATTTCGAAACGAGCAGCCGGCATAATCCGGTTATCCCGCGCCGGCGGGGCAAATGCCCCGATCTTGCTGGTGCCCAGCCGATGGTGAACCAGGTCCTCGCACAGCGAGACCGCGGCACCCACACCGTCGATGACAGGGATGCCGAGTGCCGCGAGCAACTCGCCCTGCAGCCCCGCCACGCCGGCGCACCCGAGCACGATCGCCTCGGCCCCCAACTCGATCAGCGCCCGCCCCTGGGCCACGAAGGCCGCCACGGTGCGCTCCTCGCGCAGGTCCAGTTCCAGTACCCCGAGACCGGTGGCCCGCACCCCGACGCAGCGCTGCGACAGCCCGGCGGCGGCCAGGCTCTGGCGGATCTGGGGCACGGTGGGGCCGGTGGTGGTGACCACCCCGTACTCGTACGCCACCAGGTTGGCGAACATGGCGCCCGCCTCGGTGATGTCCACGACCGGGATATCGAGCAGTTGGCGGGCGCCTTCCCGACCGTGTTCGCCAAATCCCGCCATCACGACGGCATCCGCCTCGCCGTCCCAGGACGCCAGCAGGTCGAGCACGGAGGCAGCGCTGAGGAAGCTGTCATAAAACCCTTCCGCCGCCCGGACGCCCCATGTCGGGGTCAGGGCGAGAATCGTTGTCCCGGGCCGTGCGGCCGCCCGCGCCGCGGCGGCAATGACGTCGGTCATCGCCTGGGAGGTGTTGCAATTCACGATCGCGATGCGCACGTCCCGTCCCTTCCTGGGTGCGCCCTGAGGCACTTGGCATACCACATGCCATCCGGTATACCAGAGCGGGCGCTGGTAAGGAAGCTGGACGTGCCTGTTAACAGGCCGTTTACGTTCCGGGAACCGAATCGTTACAGGCCCGGGATTATGGTTGGTATACCAAATAGGCCGGTGGCCGGAAGTCAGCCAGGTCGCGGGCTCACCCTCAGTGCGGAATGAAAGACGCCAACACATGACTCCTCACCAGCCATCAGCCCGCCACCGGACGCTTCCGCTGATCTCGGCCGCGCTGGCCATCGCGCTTTCCGCGTCGGCCTGCTCGTCGGGGTCGAGCTCTTCGCCATCCACCGCGTCGTCGGCCAAGGACGCGATCACCGTGGCCCACGCCAACTCGATTGCCACCATCGACCCCATCCAGGCGGTGCAGGCCGAGACCGACACGGTGGCCGATCTCTTGTACGACCCGCTGGTGACCTACAACACGCAGGACAACATCGTCGGCGTCCTGGCCCAGACGTTCGCCCTGGCCTCCGACGCCCAGTCGGTCGACATCACGCTGCGCTCCGGCCCCACGTTCCACGACGGCACGGCGGTGACGGCCAACGACGTGAAGTTCACCCTGGACCGTGACCTGGCGGTCAATGCCGGCGTCGGTGCCTATCTGTCCGACTACGCCTCGACCACGGTGATGAGCCCGTCCACGCTGACCATCAACCTCAAGACGCCCGATTCCTTCTTCTTGGGCATGCTGAGCAAGATCTACATCATGGAGGCGTCGCTCGTCACCGCCCACGCGGGCAGCGACGAGGGCCAGGCCTGGCTGCAATCGCACGACGCGGGCAGCGGGCCGTACATGGTGGGCGCCGAGAACACGCTTAGCGACATCACGGTCGATCGCTACGCCAAGTATTGGAATTACGATCCGACCCGGCCTACCAGCATCCGGATCCTGGAGGTCGACCAGAGCGCCACCGAGGCGGCCGACCTGGAATCAGGCACGGTCGACATGGCGCTGAAGCTCACGTCGGCCGACGCCGAGTCGGTCAACGGGAAAGACGGCATCACCACCGCCTGGATCAACTCCGGCCTGACCGAGTACATGTTCATGAACCCCAATGTCGGGCCGACGGCCAACGTGCTGGTTCGCAAGGCGCTGCAAGATGCCTATGACTACGCGGGAGGCCTGGCCCAGGTGTGGGACGGCAAGGGGACGCTGATCAAAGGCCCGCTTCCGCCCACGCTGTCGTGCGAGCCCACCCTGCCCGGCTATTCCCAGAACCTGACCGAGGCCAAGGCGCTGCTGGCCCAGGCGGGCGTGACCAACCTGCACCTGACGATGCGCTACCAGCCCGCCCTGTCGGAGTTCACCCAGGAAGCGACGCTTTTCCAGTCCAACCTGAAGCAGATCGGCGTGACCCTGGACTTGGTGCCGATCACGTTCTCGGCGTACCTGGCCAGCCTGAGCAACACCGCCAATATCCCCCAGATCATGTTGCTGGGCGACGTGCCCCGGTTCCCCGACACCGGCATCTACCTCAACTATGTGTACAACTCGAAGTCGGTCGGGACGAACTATTCCGGGTTCAGCAATCCGCAGGTGGATGCGCTGCTCAATCAGGCTGAGATGACCTCGAGCGCCTCCACTCGGTGCTCGCTGGAGGAGCAGGCGCAGACCATCATCTACAACCAGGCGGTCTCGGTGAACATGTACACCTACCAACAGCCGGTCAGCTACCGGGCTGGGATCACCGGAGTGGTTGCCAGTCCCAACGCCAACCCGATCACCCTGTCCACCCTGAGGATCAGCAGCTAGGCATGGGCCTGTGAAACAGGTGCTCGTCTACCTGGCCCGGCGGTTGTTCACCTCCGTCGTCACGCTCCTGGTACTGACCTTGATCATCTTCACGATGGTCAAGGTCATTCCAGGCGACGAAGCCCATGTGGCGGCCGGCATCTCGGCCACACCGGCCCAGGTGCAGGCCATGCGCATACACCTCGGACTGAACCGGCCGTGGCCCGTGCAATACCTGGAGTTCCTGGGTCGTCTGGGCCACGGCGACCTGGGGACTTCGATCGTCTCCCAGAACTCGATCGCCAGCGGGATCCGCCAGGTGCTCCCCGAGACCATCCAGCTAGTGCTGGTGGCGATGCTGATCATGATCGTCATCGCCCTGCCCACCGCCATCATCTCGGCCTTGCGCCGAGACCGGGCGACCGACTCGGCGCTGCGCATGGGGGTCGTCCTGTCGTCCGGTCTGCCCATCTTCTGGCTGGCGCTGGTCCTGCAGTACCTCCTGTCCACCCGGCTGGGGTGGTTTCCCATCTCGGGCGCCTTGGGGCCTCATGTCACCGTCCCCCGCGCCACCGGCCTGACGCTGGTCGACGCCCTGATCAGCGGCAAGCTGGGGGCGTTGGTCGACGGCGCCTACCACCTGGTCCTGCCCGGGTTCGTGCTGGCCCTGCCGTTCACCGGCCAGCTGTACCGAACGCTGCGCACCGACATGATCGGCGTGCTCGACCAGGAGTACATCGACGCCGCCCGGGCCAAGGGCGTGTCGGGCGCGACGTTGGTCTGGCGCCACCTGCTGCCCAATGCCGCGGGCTCGGCCATCACCGTGATCGGCGCCACGTTCGGGATGATGATCGGCGCGGCGGTGCTAGTCGAGTCCGTCTTCGGTCTCAACGGCATCGGGGAGTACCTGACCAATGCCGTGGCCAACTCGGATCGCTTTGCCGTGGTCGGCGCCGTGCTGGTCATCGGCGTGGTCGTGGTGGCCAGCAGCTTCGTGGTCGATGTGGTGCAACTGATCCGAGATCCCCGCCTGCGCGCCGGGCAGTTGGCCAGCTGACATGGCGACGCTGACATCACGGCCCTCAGTCGACATTCGGTTGCTGCGCAAGCGTCTGGTGGGCAACCGGCTGCTCAACCGGGTCGTCGTGGCGGTGGTGCTCATCGTCTTGTTCTGTGCCGTTTTCGGCCCGCTGATCGCCCCCAAGTCGATCACCACCTCGAACATTCGCGACGCATTGCGGGCGCCCAGCCTGAGCCATTGGTTCGGCACCGACGACCAGGGACGAGACGTCTTCTGGCGGGTGGTGGCGGGGGCCCGGGAATCGGTGCTGTCGGCCATTCTCATCGTCGCCGTTTACTCCGTCATCGGCACGATCATCGCCTCGGTGGCGTCGGTGGGTGGCCGGGTGGTGGACGAGACGCTGATGCGCATCACCGACGCCGCCATGGCCATCCCCACGTTGATCTTCGGGCTGGGCTTCGCCGCTGCGCTCGGCCCGGGCCTCCGCTCGGCCATCATCGCCCTCAGCGTGACCGGCTGGCCCGTCACGGCGCGCCTGTTGCGCTCCATCATCCAGGAGACCTCGACCATGCCCTATGTCGAGGGGGCCCGCGTGCTCGGCGTCTCTCGATTGGATGTGCTTCGGCGCCACGTGCTGCCCAACTCGCTCGACGTGCTGATCGTCAAGTGGGCCGCCGATATCGGAAGCACCATCCTGGTCATCAGCTCGCTGTCCTTCGTAGGCGTCGGCTCGCAGCCGCCCAGCCCGGAATGGGGCGCCATGGTGACCGAGGGCCAGGGCTACATCGCCAGCGCCTGGTGGGCCACCCTGTGGCCGGGCATCGCCATAGCCATAGCCACCGTGGCCTTCGCCCTCTTGGGCGATGTCGTCCAGACGCGCCTGAGCCAAGGCAAGAAACGATGAGAAATGCCCCGCGCCGCCCCAGCACCCGCCATGGGGGGAAATGGGCGGGACGAGCATGAGCGTGGCCGCCACCCCGGTTGCATCGACAATGACCGATCCAGTCCTTGCCCTGGAGGGACTGTGTGTCACCGCCCCGAGCGCCAACGGCCCGCCGGTGCGCATCGTCGACCAGGTGGACCTCGCCCTGTACCCGGGGGAGCGGGTGGCCATGGTGGGGGAGTCGGGGTCGGGCAAGTCGGCCACCGCCCGGGCCATCCTGCGGCTGGACAGCGAGCTGACCATCGGGGGGCGGATCCTGTTGCGGGGCCGCGACCTGGTGGGGCTGTCGGAACGGGAGATGACCCGGGTCCGGGGCCGTGAGGTGGCCATGGTGTTCCAGAACCCCATGGGCGCCCTCGATCCACTGATGACGATCGGTGCCCAAGTGGCGGAACCGTTGCGCCGGGCCGGCAACTCGCGCCCGGCGGCGTGGGAACGGGCGCAGCACCTGCTGTCGGAGATGGGGGTGCCCGACGCCGCTCGGCGCATGCGGGCCTATCCGCACGAATTCTCGGGCGGGATGCGCCAGCGGGTGGTCCTGGCCATGGCGCTGGCGGGCGACCCGGCGGTCCTGTTGGCCGATGAGCCGACCACGGCGCTCGACGTGCGGACCCAGGAGCAGGTGCTGACCATGCTGGACAAGGTGGCGCGGGACCGCCATCTGAGTGTCTTGCTCATCACCCATGACCTGGCCACGGTGGCCGGTTTCGCCGACCGCGTGGTGGTCATGTACGCCGGTCGGGTGGTGCACACCGACCCGGTGGACGCCGTGTTCGCCCAGCCGGCCCATCCCTATACCCGGGGCCTCCTGGAGGCCCTGCCCCGCATCGACCAGGCCGTGGGCCGCCTGCGGGGCATCGAGGGGACGGCGCCCCATCCCGCCGACCGGCCGCCCGGTTGCGTGTTCGAGCCCCGGTGTCCGAAGCGTATGGCGATATGCGCGGGCGAACGACCGGCGTTCGTCGCCTTGCCCAGCGGCGGCACGGTCGCCTGCTACCTGTTCTCCGACGCCCAGGCGGCCGATCCATCGGCCACGGCGCCCGATCGGCCTGCCACGGCGCCCGAACCGTCGGCCGAGGAGGCTGAGCCCGCCGACGCCTTGTCCGAGCCGCGGGTGGGCGAATGACGCTGCTCGACGTGCACGGCCTGCGCAAGGTCTACCACTCGCTCGGCCGGCCTCCCGTGGTGGCGTTGGACGGCCTGTTCCTGCAGGTCAGGGCGGGTGGCATCACCGGCCTGGTGGGCGAGTCGGGGTCCGGCAAGTCGACCACCATCCGCTGCATCCTGGGGCTCGACCAACCCGACGAAGGTTGGATCGACTACGACGGGATCCGCTTGACCGAGGCCGGCAAACTTGAGCGGCGACGGCTGCACCGTGAGATCCAGGTCGTATTCCAGGACCCCACCGGCAGCCTGAATCCGCGCATGACAGCCGGGCAACTGATCGGCGAAGGGCTGCGAGTCCATCGCCTTCGCACCACCTCGGCGTCGCTGCGCCAACGCGTGCTCGAGCTCATGGCACTGGTCGGCCTGGACCAACGTGACGTCGACAGATATCCCCGGTCGTTCTCGGGCGGCCAACGCCAGCGCATCGCCATCGCCCGGGCCCTGGCCGTCGAGCCGACGCTGCTGATCTGCGACGAGGCGGTCTCGGCGCTCGATGTGTCGGTGCAGGCGCAGATCCTCACCCTGTTGCAGGACATGCGGGACCAACTGGGACTGACAGTCCTGTTCGTGGCCCACGACCTGGCGGTGGTCCGCCAGATCTGCTCCCGGGTCGCCATACTGCAGGCCGGCCGCATCGTGGAGGAGGGCGACAGCGCGGCGGTGTTCGCCCACCCCGAGCACCCCTACACCCGCGAGCTGCTGGAAGCCGTTCCCATCGCCGATCCGGCCCGGGCGCGGGCTCGGGCGGCGCAGCGCCTGGCCGCCCTCAGCGGCGCAAAACCCAGCCCGCAAGAAACCAGCGCGTGAGACAACGCGCCCGAGCGAACGAGGAGCACCTGTGCGCATAGGAGTGGACGGCTCGAAGATCCCCGAAGCGGCCAAACGAGGCCCCATCGCAAGCCTGGAGCACGGGCGGGACCTCGGCCTGTCCGGGCTGTTCTTTCGGACCGTCCTGGACATGAGCCCGACCCTGGATCCGGGTGAGCTGCGGGCCATCCGACAGCGGGCGGACGAGCTGGGCATGTACATGGAGTCCGGCCTGGGCAAAGTGAACCCCTATGCCAACCCCGAGGCGCCCGAACTTCGGGCCATGGGCGACGGGGACATCGTGTTGGGCTTTCGCCGGATGATGGAGGCATGCGCCGCCATCGATTGCCGCGAGCTGTGGGTCGCCCTGGCCAACTACAAGTGGATGTACCGGGGGCGGCTGGCCTACGACCGGTTCCGCACCGATGTCGACTGGGCCGACCAACTGGCGGCGTCCGCCAAGTTCATGAAGCGCCTGGCCCCCATCGCCCGTGACCTGGGGATCCATATGAACCTCGAGACCCACGAGGAGGTGACCTCATTCGAACTGGTCCGCCTGGTCGAGGAGGTGGGCCCCGATGTGACGGGCATCGTGTTCGACACCAGCAATGTGCTGCAGCGGCTGGAGCACCCGGTTTGGGCTGCCAGGCGGGTGGCTCCGTATACCAGGCAGACCCATTGCAAGGACGGCTTGTTGTCCTTTGGTGACGGTGGGTTGGACTACCAGCACCGTCCCATTGGCGATGGCGTGATCGACTACAACCAGATCCTGCCGATATTGGCGCAGGCCAACCCGGAGCTGAACCTGACCATCGAGAATCCCCAGGCCAAAGAGGATGCCGAGCGCCCGGCGTCGGTCATCTTCATCGAGGTGTTCGATCCCGAGTTCATCGCCGGCCATCCCGACGTCACGGTGGCGGAGTACGCCGCCTTCATGCAGATGGCGCAGGCATACAACGACCGGGTGGTGGCGGGAGAGGTCACCGACCGCGTGACCTACCTCCAGACGCCGTATGACTTTGACGCGGCCATCTCCCTGATCACCCGCGGTGCGGCCCACCTGCGCTCGGTGTGCGTGGCCCAGGGCCTGCCCCTGTGCGACTGACCGGAATGAGCGACGACCGCATGGCCAAGGCCCGGGCCTCTTGGGACGAGCATCGGTGGACCAATGCGCTGCTGGCCACCACCGACCAACCCAATCCCACCGAGGGCAGCCTGAGCGGGCTCGTCTTCACGGTGAAGGACACCTTCGCCACGGCCGGGCTGACCTCGACCGGCGGATCGCTGTTGCTGGAACATCACGTGCCGGACACCGACGCCGTGCTGGTGGGTCGCCTCAAGGCGGCGGGCGCCACCCTGTTCGGGAAGGGCAACTGCGCCGAGTTCGGCAACGGCATTCACACCGAGACCCGAATCGGGGGGCGGGTCATGCACCCGACCGACCCGGCGGTGTCCCCCGGGGGTTCGAGCGGCGGAGACGCCGTGGCGGTGGCGGTGGGCATCGTCGACTTCTCCATCGGCGGTGACTACGGGGGCTCGGTGCGCTGGCCCGCCCAGTGCGTCGGCGTCTACGGCCTGCGCACCAGCGCCGGGCTGGTGCCCCGCACCGGCCGGATGCCCAGCGGCGGCGGTACGCGCGCCACCCCGGTGACCGGACCGCCCGCGCCGCTGGGCCTGCTCAGCCAGGTGGAGGTCCCCGGCGTCATGTCGAAGTCGGCGACCATGATCGCCCGGGTACTGGACGCCTTGGCCGGGCCCGACGGGGCTGACTGGTGGGGCTTGAGCGTGGCGCAACTGCCCAGGCAGCGCCATCGTCGTCTCGCCTTCACCACCGGCCGCGAGGCCGGGCCGGTGAGCGAGGAGTCGCTCGACGCCGTCGCCATGGCGCGGGCGGTGGCGGTTCGGGCGGGCTACCAGATCGTTGACGCCGAGGGGATCCTGGCCGACGCGGTCGAGGTCTACAACGCGCTCCGCGACGACCTCGATGTGCTCGACGACCTACGCCAGCTGGTCGGCCCCGACGCCGACCTGCTGTGCCCGGGGACGCGCCAGGCGCTCGAGTCCGCGCCCGGCCGGGGCTGGGGCAACGCCGAGGTACGCCGGACCTGGGCCCACTCACGCGCCGTGGTGACCCGCATCCGTGCCCTGTTGGCCGACGTCGACGCACTGGTGGTTCCGGTGGCCGCGGTCTCGGCCGTGGCCCACGACGGCGGCGTCGAGGTCGACGGCCGGTGGATCGCCGGGGCCGACCTGATGGCGCAGTGCCGCGCCATCTCCCTCACCGGGCTGCCCGCCATGGCCGTCCCCATCATGGAGACCACAGCCGGGCGAACGGTGTCGGTCCAGGTCGTCGGCCCGGCCGGGGGCGACTGGGTGTGCTGCGACATTGCAGCCGAACTCACGGGCGAACGAGGCGAGTCAGGCGAAGCTTGATGACCTCACGCCAGGTCGAACAGCCGGCCCCAGCCCCGGACGCGGGTGGCATCCACGCCGGCCAACTCCAACACTCGCCACACCCCGAGCGAGATCGAGTCATACACCGGGATATCCCACTGCGCCTCCCACTGGGGGACGAGCGGCGCGGCCACCAGGTTGGTGCAGAACGTGGTGATGGCAGCGGGCGATTCCGATGCCACCTCCGCCACCAAGGCGGTGAGGGCGTCGCCCGGAATGGCGCTCAACTCCCAGTTGGACAACGTCACGGCGTGGTTGCGCGACACGGTCACCGGTGCGCCCATGGCGGTGAGGGTGCGGACCACCGTGGCGTGCATGTCGTCCGGGTAGGGCGTGATCAGCCCGAGCGAGGTCACGCCCGAACGGGCCAGCGCATCCAACAGGGCCAGGGTGGACGTGGTGGCCGGGATGCCGGTGGCGTCGCGAATTGCCGCGCACAGGTGCCGGTCGGCATCCACCCCCAACCAGGCGCCCGACGTCCCACTCCACACGATGGCGTCGACCCGGGCGTCGGCCAGCAACGAGGCGGCTTCAAGGATGGGGTCGAGGGCAAACTGGCTCACTGCGTCGAGGCCCACGTCCACCACCCGAAAGCGGGAAAAATGGGCGGTGACCTCCGGCAGGTCGCGCAACATTGCCCCGGTCAGCGGCTCGAGGCGGGTGTTGGACGAGGGCGTGAGGACGCCGAGCAGCACACGGTCGGTCGTGGGCACGTCGAGGAGTCTGGCATGCCGTTCAGCTCGCATCACAGGAAGGAAAGGACGGAGGCGTGACGCGCACAAGGATCCGGGGCGGCACCATCGTGACGGCCTCGGAGCGATTCCGGGCGGACCTCTATCTCGATGACGAGATCATCGTCGGGCTGGGCCTCGGCCTCGACCTGGCGGTCGATCAGACCATCGACGCCGAGGGTTGCCTCGTCCTTCCGGGCGGCGTCGACCCGCACGTGCACCTCGACTTCCCGTCGCTGTCGACGGTCACGGCGGACGACGCCCACTCGGGAACAGCGGCGGCGGCCCAGGGCGGGACCACCACTGTCATCAACTTCGCCCAGCAGCGCAACGGCGAGGCTCTCCTGGCCGCGCTGGAACGGTCGCTCCACCAGGCCGATGGCGCGGCCGTGATCGACTACGGATTCCACGTCGTGGTCAGCCAGTTGCCCGAGCCCCGGCTGAGCGAGATCGACCAACTGGTGGCCGCCGGGGCGAGCAGCGTCAAGCTGTTCATGGCCTATCCAAACGAATTCATGGTCGATGACGCCACGCTTCTGATGATCATGGAGCGCACCGCCAACGCGGGCGGCCTGACCATGGTCCATGCGGAAAATGGCTCGGCCATCGACGTGCTGACCAGGCGGGCCCTGGCCGCCGGCCACACCGCCCCGCAATGGCATGGCAAGACCCGCCCGACGATTCTGGAAGCCGAGGCGGTGCACCGGGCCACGGTGCTGGCCGAACTGACCGAGTCGCCCGCCTATTTCGTCCATATCAGTTGTCGGGAGGCCATTACCGAGGTGGCCCAGGCCAAGGCCCGGGGCCTGGCCATCTATTCCGAGACCTGCCCCCATTACCTGACGCTGGACAGCAGCGTGTACGAAGGGGACTCCTTCGAGGTGGCCAAATACGTGATGACGCCGCCATTGCGCGAACCGGAGCACCAGCATTCTCTGTGGCACGGGATCCGCCGGGGCGACGTCGACGTGGTCTCGACCGACCACTGCCCCTTTTGCCTGGTGGGCCAAAAAGATGCGGGCCGCAACAACTTCCTGCAAATCCCCAACGGGGTGGGAGGCGTCGAATACCGGTTGCTGCTCCTTTTTGACCGGGGGGTGATAGCGGGGCAAATATCGTTGGAACGCCTGGTCGCCATTACCGCCACCAATCCGGCCAAGCTGTTCGGTCTCTACCCGAGGAAAGGGACCCTGGCCGTGGGCTCCGACGCCGACGTTGTCGTGCTCGATCCCACCGCCACCACCCGGTTGTCGGTGACCACCTCGCCGTCCAAGGTCGACTACAGCATTTACGAAGGGTGGGAGGTGGCGGGCGCCATCCGGTATGTGTTGAGCCGGGGCAAGGTCGTCGTGACCAATGGCGCGGTGCACGACGTGCTGGGCCACGGGCGTTTCGTAGCCCGGGGCGCGCCGTCTGATCCGGGGTAGCCGACGACGCCCTACCGCTGCACGATGAGGGGCAGCGCCCGGGGACCACGGATCTGGCCGGTGGACCAGCGCACCGAAGCGGGATCGGCCAGCTCGAAGGTGGGAAAGGCGCGAAGCCACTCCTGGAGGGCCACACGAAGCTCCATGCGGGCCAGATGTGCGCCCAGGCAGCGGTGAATGCCGTCGCCGAACGCCACGTGGCGGTTGTGGGGCCGGTCCAGCACCACCCGGTCCGCCTGCTCGAACGCCTCGGGGTCGCGATTGGCGGCCGGGAATGGCAGCAGGACCCACTCGCCCGCCTTCATCGGGCAGCCCTGGAACTCCACGTCCCGGCGCACCAGCCGGGCCATGGTCACCGGGGCATAGGCCCGCAACAGCTCCTCGACCCCGCTCACCATCAGGCGGGGCTCGTCGGCCAGCCGGTCACGGTCCTCGGGGTGGGTGGCCAGGTGCCACAGGGACGTGCCGATGGCGCTCCAGGTGGTGTCGATGCCCGCGATGAGGACCAGGGCAATGGTGCCGATGATGTGCTCGAAGTCGAGCTTTTCCCCGTCCAGTTCGGCGGCCAGCAACACCGACGTGAGGTCGTCGCGGGGATGGGCCCGGTGGTCCTCAACCTGCCACCACAGGTACTCGAAAAACGGCATCGGCTCGCTGCCTGGTCGCTCGGACTCGGGCATCGGGTCGGGCAGTTCCTCGAACGGTTCGGCTGCCGTCTCGATGACCTGGTGCACGAAACCCATGAACAGGTCGGCATCCTCCTCGGGAAAGCCCAAGATGTGGGAAATAACCTGTACCGGGATGTGCTGGGCGTACTCCGTGGCCCCGTCGAGCACGTCGCGGTCACCGAGGGCATCGAGAAGATGGCGGCACAGGTCTCGGGTCGATGGTTCCGATCGGAGGGCGGCACCAGGTGAGAACGCCGACTGGAGAATGCGGCGGGCCTGGGCATGGAATGGCGGGTCGGACGTGATGGGTGGGCTGAATCCCGCTGGGCCCATGTTGGGGACGCGATGTCGCACCGCGATCACCTGGCGAGAGGTGAAGCTGTCGGTGTCGAGGGCGATGGCCGAGATGTCGGCATGGCGGGTGGGCAACCACGAGCCGCCGTAGCGGTCCGAGTGGGCGATGGGGCAGTTGGCCCGCAGCTCGTCCCAGATGGGGAACGGGTCGACGTTGTATGACGGATCACTGACGTCGAAGTCACGGGCCCAGTCGGTCACCGGTGGGTAACGGTCGGTCATCGTCATCGATCCTAAGGTCCCGCTGTCAGTATCTGGCCATATTTGGACAAGTCGATCTATCCAGAGAAAGAGGCTAAGACCGTCAGAAGTTCGCGTTTTGCCCACACCGACAAGTCGGTGCGGTATTGTTGTCATGCACGTGCCGGGGCGGCCGGGCAGTTAGGAAGCTTAAAAATGAATATCGCGTCATGTAGCAGGCGGCTGCGCGTCCTTCCGGCGGTAGCGATTATTGCGGCGTGTGTGGCGGTGCCTTTGAGCACGGCTGCACCGGCTTGGGCGACCACGTTCGGTCCCCAGATTCAGTTGAACTTCACCGGGCTCAACGGTCCCAACGGGCTCGCCGTGAATTCGGCCGGGGATGTCTTTGTCGCCTCATCCAATGCTTCGCAGGTGTTGGAGCTTCCTCCTGGCGGGTCCCAGCTCCCGGTGGCGCTGAGCGGTCTGAGCTTTCCCGAGGGAATGGCCATGGACGGCGCGGGCGACCTGTTCGTGTCCGATGCCGCCAACCTGCGGGTGGTCGAGCTCTCGGGTGGCGTACAGACCACGTTGCCGTTCACCGATCTCGGCTTTGCCTTCGGCGTGGCGGTCGACGGGGCGGGCGACGTGTATGTCGCCAACACCGGGCACGACGAAATTGCCGAGGTGCCGAAGGGTGGTTCGGAGATCACAATCCCCTTCACCGGGCTCAACCAACCGTATGGCATCGCAGTGGACTCGTCGGGGGACGTGTACGTGGCCAATACCGACAGCGGCCAGGTGTTGGAGCGGACCCCGGGCGGCGTCCAGACGACCCTCGGGTTCACCGGCCTGATGGACCCGTACGGCTTGGCCCTCGATCCGGCGGGCGATCTGTTCGTGACCGACAACGGCACAGGCGACGTATGGGAGCTACCGCATGGCGGCGGGTCCCAGGTGCTCCTGGGCTTTAGCGGGATCAGCCAGCCCACCGGCATCGCCTTGGACGCGGCGGGCGACATCTATGTCTCCTCGGCCGGCCTCAACGAGGTGTTCGAACTGCCAGTGGTGGGCAAGACCAATCCGACGATCTCGACCACGCCGTCGGCCTCGGTGCCCGCGGGTGGCGTGGTTTCGGACGTGGCGCAGCTATCGGCCGGCACGTCGCCCACCGGCGCCATCACCTTCAGCCTGTACGGCCCCAATGTCAGCACCTGCACCACGGCCATCGCCAACACCACGGCGACGGTGTCGGGCAACGGCAACTATTCTTCCGGGCCGGTGAGCGTCCCCCTGCCCGGGCAGTACTACTGGGTGGCGGCCTACGGCGGGGACGTCAACAACAACACCGTGGTCTCGCCCTGCGGATCCGAGAAGGTCAACGTGACGCCCCAGAACATGGCGGGACGGGCCTTCGGGATCTCGGTCGGCGGGGCGCTCACCGTCAACCCAACCCCCGACACGGGCGCCATCACCGCCACCACGGCGACCTCGACCACCACGCCGTGCGTCGCCTCGGTGGGCTCCAGCAACGGCATACTGGCCCAGGCGGTGTGCGCCAACGTGACCACCACGCTTGGGCGGTCGACCTCCAAGGCCACGGTGTCGGCCGCCGCAGCCACTGTCAGCCTGCTGGCCATTCCCGCCGTCTCGTTGGGGGCGGCGCAATCGACGTCGACCACCAACTGCTCCGGCTCCACCGGATCTGTCACCATCGGCTCGCTGTCGGTGGCCGGCACCACGTTGATCGCCTCACCCACGTCGGTGGCGCCCAACACCACGCTCAACGTGGGCATCCTCACCGTAGTGCTCAACGAGCAGATCCCGGTGACCGGCTCCACCACCGGCCTGACCGTCAACGCGGTGCACATCACGGCGCTCAATGGGCTCATCAACGTGATCGAGGCGTCGTCGACCAGCAGCATCGGCGCCTGCCCGTAGGGCCGACCGGGGGCTTCTGCCCTCCACTCGGCTGCGGGCGCGGCGCCGGTATTTTCCCAGCGTGATGTTTCTTGGGCCTTGACAGACCCTGACGGACCCGCGGGATTGGGCAAAGTGACCAGTTCGGCCGAAACTTCGCAACATTCCGGGTCTTTCAGCCCTACACGCGGCATCGACGCGATGCATACTGACCTCAGTCTGTCTGCGATCTGTAGGCGACTTGATCAACTGGGATCAGTAGGGCGCCCGCGAAACCGGGGCCGCAATAGGGGGAAAACGAGTGCATAATCGAATGCTAAGTCGGGTTGGAGGTCTGTCCCTGGTTCTGACGGTGGGGCTGGTGGCAGGCTGCAGCAGCTCGAGCAAGACGACCACGAACACCACAGCCGCTACGCCGACGACCACATCGGGTGCGTCGAGCCTGACGGCCTCGTCGTTCACCAGCGACTTCTCGGCCATGAAGTCGCTCACGTCGCTGGCCGCTTCGGGCAAGGGGATGGTGGCGGCGATCCTGCCCGACACCGTGAGCTCGACTCGCTATGTCGAGTTCGACGCCCCCGACATCACCAAGGCCCTGGAGACGGCCGGGTTGTCAGCCTCGCAGATCACCGTTCAGAATGCCCAGGGCAGCGATGCCACCGAGTTGACCGACGCCCAGACCGCCATTACTGACGGCGCCACGGTGCTGTTGATGGACCCGCTGGACTCCGGTGTGGGCGCGTCGATCGAGAGCTACGCCAAGGCGCACGGCGTGGACGTGGTCGACTACGACCGCCTCACCTTGGGCGGCAGCCGCCAGTACTACGTGAGCTTTGACAACGTGAAGGTGGGCACGGTGCTGGGCCAGGGCCTGGTCAGCTGCGTCGCTGCCTGGCATGTGGCCAACCCGCAGGTCGTGGTCATGCACGGTGCCAGCACCGACAACAACGCCACCCTGTTTGCCCAGGGTTACGACGCCGTTCTGGCCCCGTACTTCGCCAACAAGGGCTGGGTCGACGTCCAGAACACGGCCGGCACGTGGGATGCCCCCACCGCCCTGACCGAGTTCCAGGCGGCGTACACGGCGCACAACACGATCAATGCCGCCCTCGTCCCCAACGACGAGACGGGCGCCCCGATCGTGTCCTATCTGCAGAACACGCTGCACATCGCCCCCAAGACCTTCCCCATCACCGGACAGGACGCCACGCTGACGGGCTTGCAGAACGTGTTGTCGGGCTACCAGTGCGGCACGGTATACAAGCCGATCCCGCTCGAGGCGCAGGCTGCTGCCGCCCTGGCCATCTACCTGCGGGCGGGCAAGACCCCACCGGCCGGTCTGGTCAACGGCAACACCACTGACTCGACGGGCAATGTCCAGGTGCCGTCGGTTTTGTTGTCGCCCGAATGGGTGACCACGGCCAACATGAACGCCACCATCATCAAGGACAACTTCGTTCCCGCTGCCACGCTGTGCGCCGGTACCTACGCCGCCGATTGCACGGCGGCCGGGATCAGCTCCTGAACAGAGAGAAGGAGGCGAGCGATGAGTACGGGATCGCTGGCTGACAGTTCGGTAAACCCCCTCGGCGCCGGTCATGCGGCCGGCGCCGGGGGGGACGGCAACACCCCCTTGCTGGAGTTGCGCGGGGTCAGCAAGACCTTCGGCCCAGTGCGGGCGCTGACCGGGGTCGACCTCACGATCCCGCCGGCGCAGGTCACGGCTCTGGTAGGCGACAACGGCGCGGGCAAGTCGTCACTCATCAAGACCATCGCCGGACTGTGGGAGCCCGACGAGGGCCAGATCCTGTGGCAGGGCCAGCCGGTCCGCTTTCACGGCCCCAAGGACGCCGAGGCGGCGGGGATCACCACGATCTACCAGGACCTGGCGCTGTGCGACAACCTGGATATCGTCCAGAACATGTTCCTGGGCCACGAGCGGCGTCGCCGCGGCGTGCTGGACGAGGACTCGATGGAGATCACGGCCCGCAAGACGCTGGACGACTTGGCGGTGGTCACCGTGCGTTCCATCCGCCAGCCCGTTGCCTCCCTCTCGGGCGGGCAGCGCCAGTCGGTGGCAGTGGCCAAGGCGGTGATGTCCAAGGCCAAGCTCGTCATCATGGACGAGCCCACGGCCGCGCTGGGGGTGTCCCAGACGACCATGGTGCTCTCGCTGATCCAGCGCCTGGCCGGCCAGGGCGTGGCCGTCCTGGTCATCAGCCACAACTTGAACGACGTGTTCGGGGTGGCCGATCGCCTGGCCATCCTGCGCCTGGGGCAAATGGTGGCGGCCGGCCCGGCCGCAGAGTTCGACCGCCAGGTGGTGGTCGATTACATGACGACCGGCAGCTCGAGGCGCGAGAGTGGCTCCGGCCACCCGGGCACCGAGACGCACGCCGCCAGGGTGGGGGGCTGAGCGATGGCGACGGTAGAGGACAATCCGCCAACCGGTCCGGTCGAGGCTGCGGCACCGGCGGCTGTGGCCGACGACGACCATGCGGCGGCGGCTCGGGTGGACGCGGCGGCGGTGGTGGACGCGGCAGCGATCGCGGCCGCCCCGGAACTGATCGTGGACTCGCTGGGCGAATATCTGCAGGCCCGGTGGCGGCGGATCAAGGCGGGGGAGAGCGGCGTGCTTCCCATCCTGATCGGCCTGGTGGTGATCGTGGTGATCTTCCAGTCCCAGAACTCCAAATTCCTGTCGGCCGGGAACATCGTGAACCTGTTCGTGCAGGCGGCCGACTTCGTGCTGTTCGGCTTGGCCGAGATGTTTGCCCTGCTGTTGAGCGAGATCGACCTCTCGGCCGGCTATGTGGCCGCCGTGGGGGCGTTCGTCATCGCCGAACTGGTGGCCACGCCCAACAACTGGCCGTGGTGGGCCGGCGTGGTCGGCGGCTTGGTGGTCACCGCCGCCATCGGGGCGCTGCACGGGACGCTGATCACCCGGCTACGGCTCCCGTCGTTCGTGGTCACCCTGGCCGGGCTGCTGGGGTGGGAAGGCGTCATGATCTTCCTGGCCAACGTCGACAAGACGGCGGTGGGCGGGGTCATCCGGATCAGCTCCAACAGTCCGATCGTGAAACTGGTGTCCAGCAACATGAGCCCGACGCTCAGCTGGATCGTGTTGGCGGTGCTCGTGGCGGCGTTCGCCGCCGTGACCATTCCCCGCTCGGCACGGCGACGGGCCCAGGGGCTGAGCGCCCCGCCGGTCAGCATCACGCTCGTGACCATCGGCGTGACGGCGGCCGCGGGCGTGGTGTTGGTGCTGATCTGCGATGTCAACCGGGGCGCCCTGGTGGCGCTGCGGGGCGTTCCCTGGGTCGTGCCGTTCGTGTTGGGTGTGGTGGCGGCGTGGACGTTCCTGTTGGGTAAGACCCGGCTGGGCCGCTACATCTACGCCATCGGCGCCAATCCCGAGGCGGCGCGCCGAGCCGGTATCAACGTGGCCCGGATCCGCACCATCGCCTTCATGTTGTGCAGCCTGACGGCGGGGTTGGCCGGCCTGGTGTACGAGTCGCGGTTGGGCTCGATGGCCACCGACATCGACGGTGGCACGCTCGTGCTGTACGCCGTGGCGGCGGCCGTCATCGGGGGGACCAGCCTGTTCGGTGGGCGGGGCAAGGCGGTCCACGCCCTGTTGGGCGGCATCGTCATCGCCGCGGTGTACAACGGCCTCGGTCTGTTGGGCATCACCACGGCGGGGCAGGACATTGCCACGGCGCTGGTTTTGTTGGCCGCCGTGACCGTCGACTCCTTGGTACGGCGCCGCTCGTCCGCCGCCATCTGACCCTTTTCAGGGCAGGGGGATGCTCTGGGGGAAGTGGAACACGTTGTCGGCGTCATAGGTCGACTTGACCGTCGACAGGCGGGCCAGATTGGACCCGTAGTACGCCTGCTGCCAGTCCACCAGGTCTGGATCGGCGTAATTCTGGTACGCCTGCCCGCTGACCGAGGGCCGCAGCGATGCCCACGCTTGGCGCAGCCAGGCGACGCTGCCGTCGACCACCCCGGCGGATGCGCCGTTGTCCCAGCTGGCGGTGTACTGCATCAAGAAGTCGCAGTTGCGGTGCACGAAGCCGCTGTCGGCCGCCGCCACCTGGTTGATAGCGCCCCCGAACAGGTCCAGCACGATGGCCCCGCCGCCTGGGATGGTCGATGCCTGGCGCTCCTCGACTGCGCTGATCACGGCCTGAACGCCCGACGCGGGCAGGGGGGTGGTGAGGAAATCGGACTTGGCGGCGAAAGGCGAACGGGTGAGCACGCCGCTGGTACCGGGCGCCGCCACGTGGCACTGCGCCTCGGTGTCGTTGACGCACCCCGCCTCGATGAACATGGCGCGGAGGTAGGGCTCAGCCCCCACGAACCGGTCGGTGAGGGCGGTACCGACGGCGTTGGACAAAGGGGCGAGCCGGGTGGACAGGTCGTTGGGTGTGCCCAAGTAGACGCCGGTGACCTTGACCTGGGGTGTGCCGCCGCCGCTCGTCGCACCAAGTTGGCAGTTGGCCCACAACTCGTCGGGAACGTTCTGCCCCCACGACAACCAGGCGTCCACCACGTCGCCCGCCGCGGCCCAGGGCCACTCCAGGGTGAACAGGGCTATCGGCCCGATGGGGTGGGGGGAAAAGGTGAACGACGAGGCGATGGCGAAGCTGCCTCCGCCACCCCCTCGACTGGCCCACCACAGGTCGCTGTTGGTGGCCGGATCGCAGGTGAGGGTCCGGCTGTCGGCCGTGACCAGCTCCAGCCCGGTGAGGGCGTCGCACGTGAGCCCGTACTTGCGGTCGATGACGCCGTGGCCCCCGCCCAGGGTGAGTCCGGCGATGCCCACGGTGGGACACGACCCGCCCGGCAGGGCCAGGCCCGCCCCGGCCAAGGTGGTGTACAAGTCGACCAGCTTGGTTCCCGCGCCCACGGTGACCGTCCCTGCTGCCTGGTCGATCACCACGCGGTTCATGGCGCTGACGTCGACCACCAGGCCCGTCCCGGTCGACCAGCCAGCGTAGCTGTGCCCGCCACTGCGGGGGATGGGGGTCACCTCGTGCTGGCGGGCGAAGGCGACGCAGCGGGCGATGTCATCGGCACTCTGGCAGTAGGCGATCGCCACCGGAGCCACGGTGTCGAAGCGGGGGTTGAACTCCTGGCGCGCCGTGGCGTAGCCGCTGCTGGTGGGGAGCACCAACTGTCCGGTCAGGGTTTGGCTGAGCCCGGACCAGTCGATGGGGCCCGCCTCGGCCGTGGTCGTGGTCGTTTTTGGTGCGGCTGCGGTCGTGCTGGACCCGCTGGTGGTGGGCGGCGCGGCGCTGCGGTGGGTGGGGGAGCAGCCGGCCACGGTGGCCACGACGCCCTCCAGCCCGGCCGCGACAGCCAGGCGGCCGGCGCCCCGAAGGAACCGTCGCCGGTCGAAGGTGTCCTCCATTGAGTGATCTAACACCCCGCCTCCGGGCTGGGTTCCTTCATTCTCCTGTGATTGTGGTGAACTTCAGTGACTTGTTGTGCCAAACCCGCCGGGGCTCGGTCCGCTCGGTCCGACCAGGCCAAATAAGCTAGGGCGGTGACCGGGGGGAGGCCGCTTGGTGGGCTCCAGCCCGGCGACCCCGAGCAGATAGGGCCGTACCTCATCCGCGCCCGCATCGGTGCCGGTGGGATGGGGGTCGTCTTCCTGGGCGAGGCGGCCGATGGTCGGGCGGTGGCGGTCAAGGTCATCCAGTCGTCGCTGTCGGGCGACCGGGTGTACCTGGAGCGGTTTCGCCGCGAGGTGGCAGCGGCGCAAAAGGTACGCAGCCGGGTGACGGTGGCCGTGTTGGACGCCGATCCCGACGCCCTCACGCCCTGGGTGGCGTTCGAGTACGTCGAGGGCCCCAACCTGCAGGACGTGGTCGAGGCGGCGATACCAAGGCTGTCGGCGTCCATTGGCATCATGACGGGCATCGCCGAGGCGCTGGTGGCGATCCATCAGGTCGGCATCGTGCATCGCGACCTCAAGCCCTCGAATGTCCTGTGCCCGCCCGACGGGGTGCGGGTGATCGACTTCGGAATCGCCGCCGCCCTCGAGGCCACCAGCTTGACCAGGGGCGGCCTGGTGGGTTCCCCGGGCTGGCTGGCGCCCGAGCAGATCACCGGTGAACCGCTGACCACGGCGGTCGACGTCTTCGCCTGGGGTTGCGTCGCCCTGTACACCTCGACCGGTCGCCTGGCCTTCGGCGGGAGCGAGAACAGCACGCCCGCCTTGATCTACCGGGTTGTCAATGCCGAGCCCGACCTGACCGGCGTCCCCGAGGAGTTGATCGAGCCGGTCTCGGCTGCCCTGGCCAAGAGGGCCGGGGACCGTCCCGACATCAACGACGTCCTGCGCATGATGCTGCCGGGCCGGCGGGTCAACCCGTCGCCCGCCGCCCCGGCGAGGCAGTGGCCCGCTCCCGACGGAGGCCAAACGCCCGCCCCGCCCCCGCCGCCCACTGCGGCCCTGGCCGGCGCGCCCGCACCCGTTGGCTCGCCGTGGGCCCCGGGCGCTCTGTCGTGGCCGCCACCACCATCGGGTCCGCCCCAACCCGCTCCGGCCGGGTACCCCACGCCGAGCGGGCCGCCGCCTGCGCTCCCACCCCAGCCGCCCCCGCCGTACTACCAAACGCCGATCAGCCAGCCGCCCGCCTATCAAACGCCTTCCGGCGGTCCGGGCTGGCAGTCAACGGCGCCTGTGTGGGGGCCGCCGCCCCCCGTCACCACGCCCGGCTCACCCCCACCGAAGAAAAAGCGCCTTGGCCTCATGATCGGCATTCCCGCCGGCGTCATCGCTGTGATCGTGGTGCTCGCCATCATCGGGGCCACGACCGGATCGTCGAAGTCGACCACGACCACCACCGTGCCCGCGACCACTCTGCCCGCCACTACCGTGCCCGCCCCGGCAACAACGGCGCCGCCCACCCCGGCCGGCGTGGTCGCGCTCTCCCAACTCCTCCCCAGCGACGTGACGGCGAGCAACTGCACCCAGGACCAATCGCCGCCCAAAGGCTTGATCGGCCTGGCCAGCGCCTTGATCTGTAGTCCGGCCCACCTCCCGGGCGGCCAAGTGTTCGCCTTTCAGTTCGACAACCCGACCGACTATGCCGCCAGCCTCACCGCGTTCAACACATTCAAGGGTTTCGACCCTACCAACGCCGGGTCGACCTGCCCGCCGGGCACCAACCCCCAGGACTCGACCGGCTGGCACAACAACGCCTTCCCCGCCATGGATGGCCAGATACTGGAGTGCCTGTCGGTGGGCACGACCGACTCCCAGCCCGACTACATCTGGACCTACCCGACCGAGAACGCCATCATGGACGCTCAGGCCGCGGCCGCCACATCGTTCACCGCCCTGGATAGCTGGTGGACCCAGGACGCACCGCCACCATAGGAGCCAGCACTGACGGGACAGCCCGGCACACTTTGACAGGTGTGCCGAACTGTCCCGTCGGATGGTGTGTTGTCCTACACCCCGCACCCGGAGTGGGTTGACCACTGGCCCCACCCGGAACGCTGTTGCAGGCGTTGTGCCATGGCATCCTGCTCAGCCGGTGATGCCTGGTTGGGGTAACCGGTGCCTCCGAGGCTGTGCCACGTGGGCTCGGAGAACTGGTACGCCCCGTAGTACCCGTTGCCCGTGTCGGTGGCGTAGTTGCCACCGGACTCGTGATCCCGGATACAGGACCAAGCGCCACCGGGGGAACCGGCGACGGCACCGACCGGCCCGCGCCGAGGCACACCTCGGTGCAGCGTTCGTGCGCCGTGGGCCGCGGACAGTCGGTGGGCGGGGACTACCGCAGCCATGGTGACGGCGGGAATAGCTGGTGGTGCACTGGCATTCAGGTTGACCGCCGGGAGCACGAAGGCGTCGGTAGTCGCCTGGGGAAGCCCGCCCAACAGGCCAGGCAATACCCAACCGTCGGCCTCGTCTAGGCGCATCGGTTGGGCTGTTTTGTGTGTGGCTCGAGCATTGCTCGGGCCGGTGGATAGGACACTTGCATGTACCAAGCGTGCGCCTGGCGAAAAAAGGGCGGCGCAGATGCCGCCCATTGTGACGGCAGAAAAGACAAGCCGTGCTCGTCCTCGCATGTCGACTCCTCGGGTCGTGCGCCCTCTGCGGGCGTCGTGCTCTGGTGTTGTCTCGAGCGAGCGAAGCCGTGCTGGATGCACAGAACGCTCTCAATTTGGGGCTTTAGGCACTCCTTTGTCCGATTTGAGTAACTCAGACTACCCCATATGCGCGGCAACACGGCCCAGTCGAGCGCCCCGAGCTCCTCTAGGCTTGGTCCTCGTGCTCGACCACCTGTCCATTCAATGCGCTGACATGGCGGTGGCAACGGTGTTCTACGACGCCGCGTTGGCACCCTTGGGCGGTACCCGGGTGCTCGATTTCGGCAACGTGATCGGCTACGGGGTGGATGGTCGGCCCACCTTCTGGATTGGGCCGCTCATGTCGGGCCAGGACAATCGTGAGGTTCACATCGCGTTTCAAGCGGCCGATCGGGACGCCGTGCGAGCGTTCTTCGATGCCGCAGTGGCGACCGGGGCGGCCGTCCTGCACCAGCCCCGGGTGTTCCCCGAGTACCACGCCGACTACTACGGCGCCTTTGTTCGAGACCCCGACGGCAACAACGTCGAAGCGGTGTGCCACGCCGCCGCCGACTGAACCTGAACCGCGCTTATCCCGTTATCCCAGCGGGAACGGCGTGGCAGCCAGACGGTCCCGGGCGCGCCGATCTAGCGACTACCCGGGGGTACCGGCGGTCGATTCGACCTTCACGCCCTTCCAGAACGCCACCCGGCCGGCCA
>Ga0302325_10006696_pt1 | contig 25781 bp, 25 predicted proteins | sample Palsa_T0_2_FD_201948 | JGI IMG/M metagenome (GOLD analysis project Ga0302325, IMG submission 201948) | Peat permafrost microbial communities from Stordalen Mire near Abisko, Sweden - Palsa_T0_2 | ecosystem: Environmental > Terrestrial > Soil > Palsa > Peat permafrost | place: Sweden: Abisko... | reverse complement strand
TCCTCGGCGAGCCGGCCCGGGTGGACCGCCAGGCGCCCGCGCGCGGCTACCACCTGACCCCGGGCGACACCGAGCGGCTGCTGCACGACCTGACCGTCAAGCGGCCCATCCACGCCAACGCGATGACTGCGCTGCGCACCGCGGCCGTAGCCGCGGTCATCGCCGACACCGGCCACGGCGTCCCCGAGATCGCCGACCTGAAGCTCAGCGCGCTGCACCTGGACGGCGACGCGGCCGGGGGCCAAGAAGCCAGCGTCGACCTCGACGGCGAGTCGTACCCGCTGACCCGGTCGACCGTGCACGTCCTCACCCGCTGGCTCGCCGCCCGGGGGACGCTCATCGCCGAGCTCGAGGGCAGCGACCCCGGCTACCTGTGGATCCCCACCAAGCCGGGACGACCGCGGGGCGGCGTCCCGTCCGCCAAGCCCGGCATCAACCCGGCCGCCGTCCGCACCCTCCACGCCTCGCACCGGTCTCTGGTCAGCCAGCTGCTCGGCACGCCGCTGCGCCCCGGCGCGCTCCGCGCCGCCGCCGTGTCGCTCTCGGTCAGCACCGGGGACCAGGAGTTAGCCCTCCTGCACGATCATCAGCGAGTTCTTGTCCTGGTCGCGGAACGAGAACATGACCGGCACCCCGCCCTCGCCGCCCATCAGCTCGGCGTCCACATCGACGCCGCGTCCCGCGAGCTCGGCCTGGTCGGCGGCGGGGTCGGGTGAGGTGAGCAGAATGCCGGTCGGCCGCCCCGGCTGGAAGTCACCCCGGGTCGGGCCGAACGCCACATTCGCGCCGCCGCCTGGCGGCGCCACCTCGACCCAGCGGTACCCGTCGCCGAACGGCATATCCGCCACCAGCGTGAACCCGAGCACCCCGGTGTAGAACGCGATCGCCTGGTCCTGATCCAATACCGGCACCACCACCCGGCCCACCCTTGTCACCTGCGGCACTGTGATCCCCCCTACGCTGGGCCTGACATTACTGACGCACGGTATCGCGGCGAATAGCGGCGGCGGCTGAGCGTTAGCGCATTAGGCGGCGCCGGTGCGGAACACCGGCCAGCAGACCTCGGTCCTGTGCCTGGCCACATCATCGGTGTCGGCTGAGCTGACCAGGTAGTACTCCCGGATCGGGCCGCCGGTGCCGATGGCGCGCTCAGCCACCACCTCGCCCACCGCGGCGTACGTCCGGTCGATCTCACTGAACGCGCCCGCGTGGACCGCGACCGCCGCCTCGACGGCGGGGATCCGCACCACCCGGACGCCGCCGGCTGGGTCCGCGGTACCGAGCGCGGCGCCGGCCGGGACGGGGACGAAGGCCGTGACCTCGCTCCGCTCCAGCTCGAAGAAGTCCCCGTCGAACAGCCCGCCGTACGGCCCGGCGGCGGTCAGCCCGGTCGCCGCCAGCGCCGCCGTCAGCGCGTCGAACGCCTCGCTGCCCCACTCATTCAGGTCAGCCGCGTCCACCATCTCGCGGACCGCGAGGGCGGTGACCGCGGCGATCGTCCGCAACTCGATCGCGGGCCGCACGGCCGGGCCGGTGAGCAGTGCCCGCAGCGCCGCGACCGAGGCCTGGGTCTGCTCAAGCTGGCGCTCCATCCGCGTCAGGTGGGCGGCGATCTCGCGGTTCCTGGCCTCGAGGTCGGGGGCCGCGAGGACCGCCGCGATCGAGTCCAGGGGCATGCCGAGGTCCCGCAGCCGCCTGATGACCTGCGCCGACCCCACCTGGCTGGTGTCGTACAACCGGTAGCCGGTGAACGGGTCGACGGCGGCCGGCTCGAGCACGCCCAGGTCGTGGTAATGCCGGAGCGCCTTCACGCTCAGGTGCGTCATCCGGGAGAAGTCACCGATGGTCAGCATCGTCGCCATGATCTGAGTATCAGCCTTTCCCGGTCGCGGTCGTGGCGGACGGGCGGAGCACGGTCAGCGTGAGCGCCGCGACGACCAGCAGCAGAGCACCCATCTGCGCCATGCTGGTGCCGAAGGCGGCCGGGAACCCGTGGCTGAGCAGGCCGAAGAAGATGACCCCGCTCACCGCGACGCCGATCGCGTTGCCGACCTGCTGGGCGGTGGACAGCGCCCCGGTGATCGACCCGGCCGTGCGCTCGTCCGCGTGCGACAGCACCGTGCTGGTCAGCGGGGTGATGCACAGCCCCTGTCCCGCGCCGAGCAGGAACAGCCCCGGGAACAGCGCTATCAGCGGGCCGCCGACTCCCCAGTGCCCGACGGCGAGCACCAGCATCAGGTCGCCGACGGCCCCGCAGACGGCGCCGGTGGCGATCACCCGCGGGCCGAACCGGACGGTCAGGGCGGGCGCTCGCAGCGAGGTCAGCAGGTAGCCGGCCGCCAGGACGGCGAACACGCCGCCGGACTCCAGCGCCCCCAGGCCCCTGCCCTGCTGCAGGAACAGCGCCAGCAGCAGGTAGCTGGCCGCCTGCTGGCACCAGAACAGCGCCTGCACGGTCAGCCCGACCCGCAGGGTGCGGACCGCGAAGACGGCCGGTTCGAGCAGCGGCTGCCGGCCGTGCCGGCCAGCCCGGCGCAGGTAGCCCGCGAACAGCGCCAGCAGCACCGGGCCGAGCGCCAGGCACGCCCACGACCAGGCCGGCCAGCCCTGCTGGCGCCCGTCGGCGAGCGGCAGCACGATCGCGACCAGGCCCGCCGCCAGCAGGGCGGCGCCCGCAAGGTCGAGGTGCCCGGCGTGCGCGGAGCGGGACTCCGGGACCAGCCGCCAGCCCCCCGCCAGGGCGACCAGGCCGACCGGCACGTTGACCCAGAAGATGGCCCGCCATCCCAGGCCCGCCACGTTCGCGTCGATGAGCACGCCGCCGATCAACTGCCCGCCGACCGCCGCTACGCCCATGACCATGCCGTAGACGCTGATCGCGCGGACCCGGTCGCGGCCGGTGTAGGTCATGCCGAGGATTGCCATGATGTTGGGCGCCATGATCGCTCCGCCGGCTCCCTGCACCAGGCGCGCCGCGATCAGGAAGCCGGGGTCGGGGGCGAGGGCGCACAGCGCTGAGGCGAGCACGAAGGCGGCCAGGCCGATGCTGAAGCACCGCCTGCGGCCGTAGTGGTCGCCCAGGCGCCCGCCGCACACCAGCAGGCAGGCGCTGGTGAGGGCGTACCCGGAGACCAGCCACTCGATGGCCGCCGCGCTTGCGTGCAGGCTGCGCTGGATGTCGGGCAGGGCGACGTTGACGACGAAGAAGTCGAGGATGTAGACGAAGGTCCCGGCGAGCACGACGGCGAGCGGGGCCCACTTGGTGATGCGCGAGACCGGCGCGGCGACCGCGTCTGGCTGCTGGGTTGTCGTGGTCATACCCGCAGCCTCGAGTCTCCCATTACAGGAGGGTCAATTCACGGCCGAGAATCTTGCCCTGGCAACGTCCGCCTGTCCACCCGATTGCCGGCCGGCGCCGCACGGATCTAAGGGTCAGCTGCCTTCGGCCCCGGTTCGACCGCGACACGCTCGCATCGCCTGGCGTGACCCACCTCGTCCTGCTCGCGGGCATGAACGACATCGCCCACTCGATCGCGCCCGGCGACGTCGACCCGGAGTTCGCCGGGATCATGACGACCGACGCGCCGGTCGGTACGGCCGATGTGATCGCCGCGTACCGGCAGATCATCGAGCGAGCGCACGCGCACGGGTGGCAGGTGCGGCCCGCTTCGATCTCGGCGACCACCTGCACGGCAACGACGCCGGCTACCGGGCGCTGGCGGACTCGATCGACCTGGCGCTGTTCGACTGACGGCGACTGCGGTGATCGGGTGGCGGCGGCGAGGACGAGCGAACCCCCGGACAACGGCGATGTTTCCCAGCTCGTCGTGGTGCTGTCTCCAGGCGGGCGCGTTCAGCGGCGAGAAACTTGCAGAGAGTCCTCTGCCGAGAATTATATGCAGAGGACTCTCTGCAAGTTATGCTGAGCCGTATGCCCGACATGCCCGAGCTCACGCCCGAGCGCACCATGGCCAAACGGCGGCTTGACGCACGCAGCCTCCGCGCCCTCGCGCACCCGCTGCGCATGCAGATGCTGGAAATGCTGTCCATGGACGGCCCCGCCACCGCCACCGGTCTGTCCGAGCGGCTCGGCGAGAAGACCGGGACCGTCAGCTGGCACCTGCGTCACCTCGCCGACCACGGGTTCATCGAGGAGGAGGCCGACCGCGGAACCAAGCGGGAGCGCTGGTGGCGGGCGGTGCAGCAGCAACAGGTGATGCACGGCGCCGAGTTCTACGGCGACCCCGACGCGCGAGGCGCCTTGTCCGTCCTCATGCGCGAAACCGTGCAGCGCTACTTCACCCGCTGCCTCGACGCCCTGGTCCAGGACTGGGACGACGAGTGGCTCGAAGCCGCCACCTTCTCCGACTGGATCACCATGCGGATGACTCCGGCCCAGCTCGGGGCGCTCAACGCGGAGCTCCTGGCCGTGGTCGAGCGGCGCGCTCCGCCGGCCGACGCCGAACCGGGCTCGGGCGCGCGGCCCGTCGTCGTGCAACTCCAGTCGTTCCCCCGTCTCGGCCGCCGCTCCCGTGAGTGAGCATTGAGGAGAGATCCCGATGAGCGACCTCGGCCAGGCGGCGTCGTTCGCCTCCGGTCTCTACCGCCAGCGGGTCGGCACCGTCTACGCCGGCTACGTCAACCGCGATCCGCTGGCGCTGCTCCGGCTGCGGCCCGGGCGCGTCGACCCGTACTCGATCTACGAGCGGATGCGGGCGAGCGGTCCGCTGGCGCCGACGCGGCTGGGCGATTGGGTCAGCACAAGCCACCGGGTGTGCGCCGCGGTCCTGCGCGACCGTCGCTTCGGCGCGGTCCCGGCGGGCGGCGACCAGCGCAGGCCCGAGGATGAGATCGAAGCGTCCTTCCTGACCATGAACCCGCCGGACCACACCCGGCTGCGCCGGCTCGCGCGGCCGTCCTTCAGCCCGAAGGCGATGGCAGGCTACCGCGGCCTGATCGAGCAGTCCGTCGCCGGGCTGCTGGACCGCGCGGCCGTGCGGGACACCTTCGATCTGATCCCCGCCTTCGCCTCGCCCCTGCCGATCACCGTCATCACCGAACTGCTGGGCGTCCCCGAAGAGGACTCCGACGGCTTCGCCGAGTACGGCGCGAGCCTCGCGGGCGCGCTGGACGGCATCAGATCCCTGCGGCACGCCGCGCGGCTCCAGGCGGACTCGGACAAGCTCAGCCGGCTCTTCGAGCGGCTGCTCGAGCTGCGCCGGCGTGAGCCGCGCGACGACATCGTCAGCCGTCTGGTCGCGGCGGAGGGCGACCAGGTGCGGCCGGAGGAGATCATGCCGCTGTGCGTGCTGTTGTTGATCGCGGGCTTCGAGACCACGGTCAACCTGATCGGCAACGCGGTCCTGGCGCTGCTCGACCACCCCGACCAGTGGCGCGCGCTGTGCGAGGACCCCGCGGGCCTGGCGCCGAAGGCGGTCGAGGAGACGCTGCGCTACGACCCGCCGGTCCAGCGCACCAACCGCTACGCGCTGGAGGCGGTGGAGCTCGAGGGCGAGCGGGTGGGCAAGGGCCAGGTCGTGGTCACCCTGATCGGCGCCGCGAACCGGGATCCGGAGGTCTACGAGCGCCCGGGCAGCTTCGACATCCAGCGCGAGCCCGGGCCCGAGCATCTCGCCTTCTCCAGCGGCATCCACTACTGCGTCGGGCAGCCGCTGGCCCGGCTGGAGGCGACCATCGCGCTGCGGATGCTGGCCGAGCGCATGCCCGGCCTGACCCTCGCCGGGGCCATTCGCCGGCGCAACACGACCACGATCCGGGGGCCGATCCAGGTACCGGTCACGGCCGGCGCCGCGCGGACGCCGCGGGGGTCGGCGCCGGCTGCGCCTAAATGCGCGTAGATGCGCTCGTTCCTTAGCGCGTGACGGGGGCGATGACCGCGGTCACGATCCGGCCGACGGCACGGGCGTCGGGCTCGGTCCCGTCGACGTCGGAGAACAGCAGGTGGGCGGCGCCCATCAGGGTCGGGGCGAGCGTGCCGACGTCGGCGTCGCCGGCGATGCGGCCGAGCTCACGCTCGGCCGTGAGGTAGCCGCCGATCATCGCGGTGGACTCCGTGAGCAGCGGGATCCGGGATCCGGTGGCGGCTCGCAGCCGGGCGCGGAGCTCGTCGCGGGCGATGACCAGGCGGATGAGCGCCAGGTACTCCGGTGTGAGCAGCTCCGGGAGCACCGCGGCCAGGTTGCCGGCGACGGTGCCGGTCCCGGCGGCGGCGCGCAGGCCGGCCGCCTGGCCGGTGATCCGGGCGATCCGGGCGAGCGTGAGGTCGACTAGGAACGCGTCGAAATCGGCGAAGTGGCGGTGCAGCACGCCCTTGGCGACCCCCGCCTCGGCCGTGACCGCCCGGCTGGTCAGCCCGCCGGGCCCGTCGCGGAGCAGCACGCGCTCGGCCGCGTCGAACAGCTGACCGCGCGGGTCGCGGATGGCCACCCCAGTCGGCACCCGGTCCGTCCCTTCCGCGTCTTCGCCGTGCGCGAACGCCGGCCTCAAGTGGGCACGTGCCCATTTAGAGTGGGCGCATGACCACTCTACCTCCGGAGCCTGCGCGGCCAGCCGCGCCCGCGCCCGCAGCCGCGGCCACCCTCGCCGCCGTCGCCCGGCAGCGCCGGGTGGCCGAGTCGTTCGGCGGCGACGCCGGGCGCTATGACCGCGCCCGGCCCGGTTACCCCACCGCGATGGTGGACCGGATCGTCGCCGGGAGCCCGGGCCGTGACGTCGTCGACGCCGGCTGCGGCACCGGCATCTCGGCCCGGCTGTTCCAGGCGGCCGGCTGCCGGGTGCTCGGCGTCGATCCCGACCCGCGGATGGCCGAGCTGGCCAGGGCGGGCGGGCTGGAGGTGGAGGTGGCGAAGTTCGAGCAGTGGGACGCGGCCGGGCGGACGTTCGACGCCGTCGTCGCCGGGCAGGCGTGGCACTGGGTCGACATGGCGGCCGGGGCGGCCAGGGCGGCGGCGGCGCTGCGCCCGGGCGGGCGGCTGGCGGTCTTCTGGAACGCGTTCGATCCGCCGGCCGAGCTCCGCGAGGCGTTCGGCCAGGTCTACCAGCGGGTGCTGCCCGGCTCGCCGATGGCGGCGGGCTTCTGGTCGCGGCCCGCGTCCGTCCAGTACCTGGCGATGTGCGACGCGGCGGCCGACGGGATGCGGCGGGCGGGGGCGTTCGGCGACCCGCAGACGTGGCGGTTCGACTGGTCCCGCCCCTACACCCGGGCGCAGTGGCTGGACCAGGTGCCGACCTTCGGCGGCCACAGCCTGCTCCCGCCCGGCGTGCGGGCCGAGCTGCTGGCCGGGATCGGCGCCGCCGTCGACGCGGTCGGCGGCGCGTTCACGATGGACTACGCCACGCTGGTGGCCACCGCCGCCCGCGAGCCGGCCGCCCGCCGCTGAGCCCCTCTTTCACCGCTGGCACTAGGAGCCCCCGGCGGAACGATGTTACGTTCGCTCTGTGACGCCCTTCGGGATCCGCAGCTGAGCGAGGGAGATCAGATGGAGCTCGCTGGCGAGCAGGCGGCCGCCGCCTCTCCCGCGCCGCAAGCGGCGGAGCGCTCGCCGGTCATCGCCGACGTGCCGCCGGGCAAGCCCGCGGTGGTCATGGCCGACGGCAGCGGGCTGGTGACCTACGGGGAGCTGGAGGCGCGCAGCCGTCAGGTGGCCCGGCTGCTGGCCAGCCTCGGCGTGCGGGCGGCCGATCACGTGGCGATCATGCTGGCCAACCGGCCGGAATACTTCGAGATCGCCTGGGGAGCGCAGCGGGCCGGCACCTACTGGACGCCGGTCAACTGGCACCTGACGCCCGAGGAGGCCGCCTACATCGTGGCCGACTCGGGCGCGACCGTGCTGTTCGCTTCCCCAGAGACGGCCGAGGTGGCCGCGCGGATGCCGGGCGTGCGGGTGTTCGTTACCGGCGGCGAGCGCCCGGACCTGCCCGGCGTGACCAGCTACGAGGCGGCGATCGCGGGTTTCTCGGCCGAGCCGATCGACCCCGGGTCCGGCGACGATGACGGTGCCGAGGTCGAGGGGAGCACTGTCTTCTACTCCTCGGGCACGACCGGGCGGCCCAAGGGGATCATGCGGGCGGCCGAGTTCCCCCCGTTCGGCGCGGGCGCGCCGCTTGACCTGGTGATGCGGCTGGTGTTCGGGTTCGGGCCCGATTCGGTCTACCTGTGCCCGGGGCCGCTGTATCACGCGGCGCCGCTCGGCTTCTCGATGGGCACCCACCGGGCCGGCGGGACGGTCGTGCTGATGGACCGGTTCGACCCGGCCGGGTGCCTGGGCGCCATCGAGGCGCACCAGGTGACGCACACCCAGTTCGTGCCGACCCATTTCGTCCGGATGCTCAGGCTGCCTGACCGGCGGCGCCGCGCCTTCGACCTGTCCGCCCTCAAGATCGTCATTCATGCCGCCGCCCCGTGCCCGGTCGACGTGAAGCAGGCCATGATCGCCTGGTTCGGCCCGGTGATCTGGGAGTACTATGCCGGCAGCGAGGGCAACGGGATGACCGTCATCGGCACCGAGGAGTGGCTGGCGCACCCGGGCTCGGTCGGCCGCGGCATCTCCGGCAGCGTGCACATCCTCGATGACGACGGCGCCGAGCAGCCGGCCGGGCAGGACGGGCTGATCTACTTCGACGGCGGCGTCTTCGAGTACCGCAACGACCCGGGCAAGACGGCCGGCTCGCGCAACGACCAGGGCTGGTCCACCCTCGGCGACATCGGCCACCTCGACGCCGAGGGCTTCCTCTACCTCAGCGACCGGCGGACCGACCTGATCATCTCCGGCGGGGTCAACATCTACCCGCGCGAGGTCGAGGAGGCGCTGATCGGGCACCCCGCCGTCGCCGACGTCGCCGTGATCGGGGTGCCCGACCCGGACATGGGCCAGTCGGTGCTCGCCGTCGTCCAGCCGACCGGGTCCGAGCCGGGCTCGGCCGACCTGGCGGCCGAGCTGATCGCGCACTGCCGGGGGCGGCTGGCCGGCTTCAAGTGCCCGCGGTCGGTGGAGTTCGTCGCCGAGCTGCCGCGGACGCCGACCGGGAAGCTGCTCCGCCGGCAGCTGCGGGCGGAGCGGCAGCCCGGCTGACCCTCACGGCGCTGGCAGGCGCGCTGAACTGACGCTCACTTGATGAGCGGGTCCCGGGGAAGTCCGAGGATCCGCTCGGCGATCTGGTTCCGCTTGATCTCCGACGTCCCCCCGGCGATCGACATGGCCCGGTTCATCAGCACCAGCGTCGCCGCCATGGCCCCGTCGCCCTCGAGGAACGCCCCGTCCGGCCCGGCCAGCTCGGCCAGGATCGCCGCCGCCTCGTGCCCGAGCTCGGCCAGCAGCAGCTTGGCGACGTTCCCCTCGGGCCCGGGTCCGCCGCCCGCCACCGCCCGGTACGCGCTGCGCAGGTTCAGCGCTCCCATCGCCTGGATGCGGGCGATCTGCCGGCCGACCCGGCTGGCCCCGCCGGTCAGCCGCTCCGGGTGCGCGTCGAACGGGGCGATGAACGCGACCCCGGGCAGCGTCATCCCGCCGTCGCCGCTGCCGATGCTGACGCTCTCGTTGCCCAGGGTGGCGCGCGCCACCGTCCAGCCTCCGTCGATCGGGCCGACGACGTCGGCGTCGGGCACGAAGACGTCGTCGAAGAAGACCTCGTTGAAGTCCGAGTGGCCGGTCGGCATCTTCAGCGGGCGGACGGTGACGCCGGGCGCGTGCATGTCGATCACCATCGTGGTGATGCCCTGGTGCTTGGGCGCGTCCGGGTTGGTGCGGACGGTGACCAGGCCGAAGCCGGCCAGGTGGGCGCCGCTGGTCCACACCTTCTGGCCGCTGATCTGCCAGCCGCCGTCGACCTTGACGGCCTTGGTCCTGACGCCGGCCGCGTCCGAGCCGGCCCCGGGCTCGCTGAACAGCTGGCACCAGATGACCTCCTGGGTCAGCGCCGGGCGGACCCAGCGCGCGACCTGGTCGGGCGTGGCGTGCTGGATGAGGGTGAGGATCACCCAGCCGGTGATGCCGAGGGCCGGGCGCTTGATCCGGGCGGCGGCGAACTCCTGCTCGATCACGAGCTGCTCGAGCGCGGCCGCGTCGCGGCCCCAGGGCCGGGGCCAGTGCGGCATCGCGTAGCCGGTCTCGATGAGCGCCTCGGACCGGGCCGCGCCCTTCAGCGCGGCCAGCCGCTCGACGTCCGGCCTGATCGCCGCCCGGATCGGCTCGGCCTCGGCCGGCAGGTCGATCGCGGCCGTCCGGCGGACGCCCTTGCGCACCAGGGCGGTGACCTCGGCCGCGGCCAGCTCGGCGTCCACGACGGCGGCGACCGCGGCCGCCCGGCGCAGGTAGAGGTGCGCGTCGTGCTCCCAGGTGAACCCGATGCCGCCGTGCACCTGGATGTTGAGGCTGGCGTTGGCGGCCGCGGCCGGGATCGCGAGCGCCGCCGCGATCGCCGCGGTGTAGCTGAACTGATCGTCGTCGCCGTCGCCGAGGCGATCGGCCGCGTCCGCGGCACGGCCCGCGTCCCAGGTCGCGGCGGTGGCGAGCTCGGCCGCGACCAGCATGTTGGCGCAGTGGTGCTTGACCGCCTGGAAGGTGGCGATCGGGCGGCCGAACTGCACCCGGACCTTGGCGTACTCGGCCGCCTGCTGGGTCGTCTCGGTCGCGATCCCGATCGCCTCGGCCGCGAACACGGCCCGGGCGGTGTCGGTCAGCAGCCGTCGCGCGCCCGCGAGCAGCACCGCGGCCGTGGCGTCGAGCCGCACCCGGGCCGCCCGGCGGCTCTGGTCGAGGTTGGCCGGGACGGTGACCGTGACGCCGCCCGCCGCCCGCTCGACCAGGGCGATGTCGTCGCCGACGGGGACCAGCAGCACATCCGCGAGGTGACCGCTGATAACGACGCCCGCGTCGCCGGTGACGGTGTCGCCGGCGAACGTGACGTCGCCGCCGAGGGCGACCGCGCCGACGACGCTGCCGTCCGCGAGCCCGGACAGCAGCCGCGCGGCCAGGCCGGCCGACGCGGTGCCGGCCGGCACCGCGTCGGCGTCCAGGGCGCCGGCCAGGACGGCGCTCGCGATCACAGTCGGCACGTACGGGCCGGGGGCGAGCTGCCGCCCCATCTGCTCGGCCACCACCAGCGTCTCCGACAGCCCGAACCCGGAGCCGCCGTGGCCGGCCGGGATGTGCAGCCCGAGCAGGCCGAGGCCCGCCAGCTCGGCCCAGAAGTCCGGCAGCGGCTCCGCCTCGGCTTCGAGCAGGGCGCGGGCCGCGGCCCGGGTCTGGTGCTTGGCCAGAAGGTCGGAAACGGTCTGCGCGAGCGCGCGGTGCTCTTCATTGAGTGCGATCGACATGGCTCCATCGTGCCCTCTATTGCGCCAAATGCCTACGGTGGATGGCCGCAGGCTGTGCGGCGGCGTTCAGCTCGCGCCGATGCCGTCCGCAGGAACGAATCCGGGCTGCCAGCATGGAGAACGGCCCAGCAGCGCGACGATCTGGTCGAGGTCGCGGGCGCCGCCGTCGCCTGGGCGGCCGGAATAGTCGATCATCGGGCCGAACGCGGCGCCGGGCTCAAGCCGGGCGGCGCCTCCGGGCACGACCTGCGCGACCCGCAGCGCGGTCTCGAGCAGGGCCGGGTCCAGATCCGCCGGCAGGCCGAGAGTCCGGGCGACGTCCCAGGAGTGCACCACGTAGTCGACCAGGTGGAAGCTGATCGCCTGCCGGGCCGGGAACATGAGGTCGCGGGTGATCTCCGGCAGCGGGAACTCGCGGTCGAGCGCGCCGTCGGCCGCGAAGGCGTCGAGCACGCACTCGGCCGCGGCCCGGTAGGCGGCGGCCGGGTCGTCGCCGAGCGGCCGCAGCATCCACTGCGCGAGATCGCCGTCGCCGGTCGAGGCGGCCGCGAACCCGTAGTGCTGGGCGATCATGTGCCGCAAGAGGCCGTGCAAGGTCCAGTCGGCGCACGGCGTCGGCCGGGCCAGGTCCCGCGCGGTCGCCCGCTCCACCAGCTCCACGCTGGCGCGCACCGCCTGCGCGTCGAGTGCCACGATGCCCGTCGAAGATTTTGTATGCATACGCTTATCATCTACGATCGCTTATCATCTGTCAACGTGTATGTTCGTCCCATGACGGATCAACGCGACCAGCGCCGGGAGCAGGGGGACCGCCAGCCGCGGCAGGATCTGGCGGCGATGCTGCACCCGCTGACCCGTGCGCTGGTCGCGGCCGAGCTGCCGGTGCTGGCCCGGCACGGGATCTCCATGTGGGGCTACGTCGTGCTCAACGCGCTCGAACACGGCCCGGCCCGGACCCAGGCGGCGCTGGCGCAGTCGATCGGGGCCGACAAGACGCGGATCATCGCCACCCTCGACGAGCTGCAGCAGGCCGGCCTGATCAGCCGCGAGCCGGACCCGGCCGACCGCCGGATCCGGCTGCTGGCGATCAGCGCGGCCGGCCGCCAGGTCCGCGCGGGCGCGCAGTCCGCCATCCAGGCCAACGAGGAGCGGGTGCTCGCCCGCCTCCCGGCCGCCGACCGGCAGGCCTTCCTGCGGGTGGCGCGGATTCTGTCCGAGCTGCCGCCGGAGCAGATCGCCGGCCCGTTAATCCGCTGGCCGCGGCCGGCCGCGCCTGGTAACGTCGGCCGCACGAACCGACCCGAGGAGGTGAGACCCATTACCGCAGTAGCCGGATGGGCGCTCCCTGCCTCCATGGATGTCAGGCTGACCTGATCGCAGGTGGCCGTGGGGGTGCCCGCGCACGCACACCCGAAAGGCAGCACATCCATGCACTTCATTGCGGAGACGACCGTTGACGGCGTCTCGGAACGACTGTTCACCCTCGGCGACGTCACCGGGGCGCTCTGGGCGCCCGCCGACGCCCCCGGTCCCCGTCCGCTGATCCTGCTCGGCCACGGCGGCGGCCAGCACAAGCTGGCGCCGGGCATGGTCGCCCGCGGCCGCCGCTACGCGGCCACCTGCCGCTTCGCGGCGGTCAGCATCGACGCACCGGGCCACGGCGACCGGCCCAGGACCGAGGATGACGAACGGTTCGTCGCCCGGCTGCGGGAGCTGACGGCGGCCGGCCAGCCGGTCGGCCCGCACGTCGCCCGGCACAACGCCGAACTGGCGGCCCGCGCGGTCCCCGAGTGGCAATCGGTCCTCGACGCCCTGCTCAAGGACGACCGCCTGGCCGTTGGCGGGCCCGTGGGCTACTGGGGGGTGTCGCTCGGCACCGCGATCGGCCTGCCGCTGATCGCGGCCGACCCGAGGATCGGCGCCGCCGTCCTCGGCTGCCTGGGCGACGAGACCCTGACCGAGGCGGCGGCGCAGGTCACGATCCCGGTCGAGTTCCTGCTGCAGTGGGACGACACGCTGGTCCCGCGCGAATCGGGGCTGGCGCTGTTCGACGCCCTCGCCTCACCGCAGAAGACCCTGCACGCCAATTCGGGCGACCACATGGCCGTGCCGAGGTTCGAGGTGGACAGCGCCGAGCGGTTCTTCCTCCGCCACCTCATCGCGGCCTAGCGGCTCCGCCGCCCGCAGCCGGGCGCCGGCCCCGTCGTCGACAACGGGGCCCGAGCCCGGCTGCGGTCAGCGCCCGGACCGGCGCCGCTGTTCCAGCTGGAGAACTACCACCCTGGCGACTGCGCAGAAAGCATCAGGGCCCTGGCAAACGATCGGGATTCGACGCCCGAGCCCCTAGCACGGGCACCTTGCCCGATTCGGCTGCTACGTGAATATCGCCTGGTAGTGGGTGTCGCTACCGGCCACGTGCTTCCTATTTGCGTTTTCGTCGAGGCATGTCCCCACAGATGCACCCCATGTACCTCCCCAGTAGAGGCACGAGCAATTAACGCAGTAATTCCAGCCGTCTTGATAGTCGGAATTTCCCACCCCGAAGGGGATCGCGTAGTTGGTGCCGCCTGGGGAGTGGGCCACGTATTTTTCCACCACATTGCCTTCGACAATAATGGAGAGAGCCGGGCAGCTGCCGCCATTGCTCTTCCAGAACATTGCCGAGCACGAGGTGCACCAGGCCCAACCTGCCTGCTGTCCGGCCGAGCTGGTATCGGCCGGATTGCCCGAGGTGCTGAAGCCGTACATTGCAGTGTAGGCCGTGCCGCCGAGGGTGTGGGGGTCATTGTTATTGACGGGGCAGGTTCCGGCGTTCTCGAACTCGTTGGTGGCCCAGAAGAATTCATTGCATTTTGTGCACCACCCCCAGTAGTTCTGGTATGACCCCGCATAGGCGGCGCCCGAGAGCGGGATGGAGATGGCGCCGAGCGTGACCGCCCCCGCGCCGACAACGAGTGTGTTCCGCAGCAGGGCACGCCTGCCCAAACCGCGTCCTTGCCCAGGCGTCTCTATCATCTTTCCCTTTCCGTTGGTGCTGGAACAGCAGATGGAAAACACGATCTGAGTTCTCAAGTATGAATACCGGGCATGACTCAATGCGCCCAGGAAAAGGACCGCGACTTCCGCAGGGAACCTCAGCTGCGCATCAAGTGAACGATTTCTTTACTCGAGAACCAAACAGCAAACGGAGCTTAACACGCACATCTCACCACAACAAGGAGTGTTATCGTGCGAATCAGTCGCTTTAAGCTCGATCGTTCACGGACTTGGCGGTGCTTACTGATTGTGCTTGCGCCGGTTCCTTCGCGTAATGCCTCAGGTCTCCCTCGGCCACCTCACCGCGGCATAAGTGGCTCCGCCGCCCGCCGCCGCCGGTGGTTGGCCACGTTCACCTGGTTGGCGCAGCGGACGGAGCAGAAATGGCGACGTCCGTTGCGCGAGGTGTCGATGAACGCGACGCCGCAGCCGGGCCGGTCGCACACCCGCAGCCGGGCGCCGGCCCCGCCGTCGACCACGTGCCCGAGCCCGGCCGCCGTCAGCGCCCGGACCCGGGCCGCCAGGCCGGTCTCGACCGGCGCGTAGTGGAAGTGGAACGGCCCGCCGCCGTCGTGGCTGACCAGCCGGGGCCGGCAGTCGGCCGCGACCAGCAGCGCGTCGGCCAGCCGGGCCTTGTCGGCCACCGCGGCGGCCGCGAACACCGCCCGCAGCCGGTCCGCCCACGGGCGCAGCGCCGCCGCCTCGGCCGCCGTCGCCCGGGCGTCGTGCACCTCATGGCGCTGCAGTTCGGCGGTGAGCGCGGCCGCCTCGACGACGGGGTGGTTGACCAGCCAGACGGCGATGTGCGCGCCCGCCACCGTGTAAGTGTTGAACTGCATAAGACCATTACAGCAGACTGTCGCCTGGCGGCCGGGTGAACCCACTGACCGCAGGACAACCGGAGGGGATAACCGGTGCAACGTGGCGCGCTAGGCGCGGGGCTGGCGGCGGTGTGCCTGTGGGGGCTCGCGCCGGTCGCCACCCGGGCGGCCGTCGCGCACCTGACCCCGCTGCCGCTGCTGCTGATCCGGCTGGCGGTGGCGTCGCTCGTCCTGCTGCCCTGGGCCTGGCCCGTCTTCGGGCGGCTGCGGCCGCGCTCGGCCGGACGACTGCTCGCCGCCGGCGTGCTCGGCCTGGTCGGGTACAACCTGCCGGTCACGCTCGGGCTGCGCTGGATGCCGGCCGCGACCGCGGGCCTGCTGCTGGCGACCGAGCCGGTGTGGGTTCTGGTGCTCGGCCGGCTGTTCACCGGGGAGCGCGGCGGCGTCCGGCCCTGGCTCGGCAGTGCCGTCGCCCTCGTCGGGGTGGGGGTGCTGGCGGGCCACGGGGCCATGAGCGGCGGCGGGAACCGGGTCCTGGCCGGAGCAGGGCTGGTGCTGGCGGGCACGCTCGCCTTCGGCGCGTACACGATCGTGATGCGGCCGCTGAGCCAGGAGTTCGGCGCGATCCCCGCGACCGCGGCCTCCACCGTCGTGGGCGCCGTCCCCTACCTCGCCGCGGTCGGAACGCTGCCGGGAGCGGGCCTGACGCATCTCGGCCCGGCGGTCTGGGCGGAGCTCGCGTTCCTGGCCCTGGGCAGCACGGCAGCCGGGCTGCTGCTGTGGAACGTGGCCGCCCTGTCCGGCGGCGTCGCCCAGGTGAGCCTGCTGCTCTACCTGGAGCCGGTCGTCAGCGTGGCCGGCGCGGCGGTGTTCCTGGGCGAGCGGGTGACCCTGGTCATGATCGGCGGCGGCGCGCTCATCCTGACCGGGGTTGCCCTCTCCGGTACTGCAGAGCGGCGTCGAGAACGGCGCGGCTGGCGTCGCCGTCAACGCCGTCGCCCCACACGTGAATCCAGGTCCGCCCGTTCAGGCTGTTGAACCCGAACGACGCGCCGGCCGGCACGCGCTCGGTCAGGGCCGCGAGCAGATCGGAGTCCAGGTCCTGGCCGTCGGGCAGGAACGCGGCGTTCTCCGGCGCGCGCGGCGGCGCGTTCTTGGCCGCGAGCACGGCCGCCTCCACCTCGTCGAGGCCGGCCAGCCCGGCCAGGGCACGGGCCGGAAGACCGTCGCGGTCAGCGATGATCTCAAGGAAGGCGTGCTCCACGCCGATGTAGGAATCGCCCAGCCGGCCGGCGGTCCGCCCGCCCGGCAGCAGCGAGCCGGCCGACGGTACATAGCCGGGCGCGCTCATGGCGGCGAGGATCCTCCGCTGCCACCCCACCGGCGCCCGTTCCCCGCGCGATCTCGGCCGCCCGCCCCCGCACCTCGTGAAAGCGCGGCGTGGGGCTCAGCATTCCCTCGAAAGGACCACTCATAATTGCCAGAATACGGCTCAATCCCGAAATGACCGGAAGGCCGCGCGCACCTCGTCGACGAACACGGCCGGCTGCTCGAGGGCGGCGAAATGACCGCCTCGGTCGAGCTCATTCCAGTACCGCAGGTCGGTGAAGAGCGGCTCGGCCCAGCGGCGCGACGGGCGGTAGATCTCCTTGGGGAAAATCGAGCAGCCGGCCGGGACGGGGACCGGGTCGGAGCTGCGCCGGGCGTAGCTCTCCCAGTACAGCCGGGCGGCCGACGCCCCGGCGCCGCCCAGCCAGTACAGCATGATGTTGTCCAGCATCTCGTCCCGGCTGAAGACGGTGCCCGGGTCGCCGTCGCAGTCGCTCCAGGCCTGGAGCTTCTCCACGATCCAGGCGCACAGCGCGGCCGGCGAGTCGACCAGCCCGTAGCCGACGCTCTGCGGGCGGGTCGACTGGATCGCGGCGTACCCGGTGCCCTGGGCGCGGTGGCGGCCCTGGGCGGCCAGCGCCTCCTGCTCGCGCGCGGTGAGGTCGCCGATCGTGCCGGGGTCGGGGAAGGCGACGACCATGTTCAAGTGCACCCCGAGCACGCGCGCGGGGTGGCGCCGGCCGAGCGCCACGGTCACCATAGAGCCCCAGTCGCCGCCCTGGGCGCCGTAGCGGGGGTAGCCGAGTCGGCCCATGAGCTGGTCCCAGGCGTCGGCGATCCGCTCGACGCCCCACCCCGGCCGGGCCGGCTTCCCGCTGAACCCGAAGCCGGGCAGCGTCGGGCAGACCACGTGGAACGCGTCCGCGACGCTGCCGCCGAACGCCGCCGGGTCCGTCAGCGGCTCGATGACGTTGCGGAACTCGACCACCGAGCCGGGCCAGCCGTGGGTCATGACCAGCGCGGTGGCGTCCGGGTGGGGCGACCGGACGTGCAGGAAGTGCAGGTCGAGGTCGTCGATGCGGGTCAGGAACTGCGGGAAGGCGTTGAGCCGGGCCTGCGCGGCCGGCCACTCGTACTCCTGAAGCCAGTACTGGCACAGCTCGCGCACGTAGGCGAGCGGGGTCCCCTGCGACCAGTCGTCGACGGTCTCCGGTTCCGGCCACCGGGTCCGGCGGAGCCGCTCGCGCAGGTCGGCCAGTGAGGCCTCGGGCACGTCAACGCGGAACGGGATGACCTCATCGCTCATGACGACAAGTCTGGCCATTGCGCACCATGTTTTCCAACGACGCGGCCGGCAGCGGAAGCGAGCCTTCCCGGGTCAGCGCCGCCAGCAGCGCCGCGATCGCCGGCGAGTCGCTCATCGAGGCCCGGTGCAGGGCCACGATCTCGCGGCGCGGCACCGGGTCGTCGACCAGCACCGCGACCAGGTCGGGGCCGAGCGGCGCCCGCCCGAGCCGGGGGATCAGCGCGATGCCGAGCCCGGCCCGGACCAGCGCCAGATGGCTGTCGAACTCCAGCGAGACGTGCGCGATCCGCGGCAGCGCGCCGCTCCCGTCGTACATCCGCAGCAGCCACTGCCGGCAGATCGTCCCCTCGGGGGTGCCGATCCAGCTCTCGCCCGCCAGGTCGCGGGGGGTGACCACCGCCCGGCCCGCCAACGGGTGGTCGCGCCGCACGATCACGTCGGCCAGGTCGCTCGCGACCGCCACCCGGGCGACGTGGCCGGGGACCGCCAGCGGGACGCCGCCCCAGCTGTGCGCCACCCCCAGGTCGGCCTGCCCGCTGGCGACCAGGTCGACGGCGTCCCACGGCTCGCGTTCGGTCAGGCTCACCCGCAGCCCCGGGTGGGCGGCCAGCACCGGCGGCAGCGCGGGCGCGATCAGCCCCCGCATCGCGGTGGAGAAGGCCGTCAGGCGCACGTGCCCGGCCACCGTTCCCGCCTGCTGGTGCAGGCCGGACTGGAGCTCCTCGAGGTCCGACAGCAGCCGGGTGCCCTGCTCGACCAGGTGCCGGCCGTGCCTGGTCAGCATCACCCCCCGGCCGACCCGCTCGAGCAGCGGCACCCCGGTCTGCCGCTCCAGCCGCTTGATCTGCTGCGACACCGCGCTCGGGGTGAAGCCGAGGGCGTCGGCGGCCGCCACCACCGAGCCACGGGAGTCGACGGCGCGGAGCGCGTCCAACGCCACCAGGTCAATCATGAAGGAATGCTACACAGTCAGCGGTAGGAATATTCGCTGGTGCTTCATCGTCGGCGACCCTAGCGTGGGTCGCGTGAACCGTCGTGACACCGCGCTGATGGCCCTCGTCGCCGCCTTGTGGGGCTTCAACTTCGTCGTCATCGACTGGGGCATGGGCACCGTCCCGCCGCTGCTGTTCGCGGCGATCCGCTTCTCGGTCGTCTCGCTCGCCTGCCTGTTCGTCAAGCGCCCGCCGGTGCCGTTCCGAACTGTGGCGGCGGTCGGCGCGTTCATGAGCCTCGGCCAGTTCGGCTTCCTGTACCTGGCGCTGCACCTGGGCATGGGGCCGGGGCTGGCCTCGCTGGTGCTCAATTCGCAGGCGGTGTTCACGCTCGTGATCGCCAGCCTGGCGCTGCGCGAGCGGCCGTCGCGGGCGCAGGTGACGGGGATCGGGCTCGGCGTGCTCGGGCTGTTCGTGGTCGCGTTCGGCATGGGCGGGCACGCGCCGCTCGCGGCGCTCGGCCTCTGCCTGCTGGCCGGGCTGTCGTGGGGCGCGGGCAACGTCGTGTCGCGCGCCTCGCACGCGCCGGGCGGGCTCGCGCTCACCGTCTGGTCGGCCACCGTCGCCCCGGTCCCGCTGCTCGCGCTCAGCCTGCTCATCGACGGTCCCGCCGCCGTCGGCCACGGCCTCGCCCAGCTGGGCTGGAACGGCGTCCTGTCCACCCTCTACACGGCCGGGCTGTGCTCGCTGGTCGGCTACGCGGTCTTCAACCGGCTGCTGTCCCGGTACCCCTCGGGGCACGTCGTGCCGTGGGTGCTGCTGGCCCCGGTGGTGGCGCTGGCCAGCTCGTGGGCGCTGCTCGGGGAGGCCCCCGGCCCGGCCGAGCTGGCCGGCGCGGCGCTGCTGGTCGTCGGCGTGCTCGCCACCCAGGGCATCATCAGGCGCCCGACCACCGGTGGCAGGGATCAAAACCATCAACACCAGTTGCCCGAACGGTCCGTGCGCTCCGCCCCCACCGTCGACGTCACCCCGGTCGCGGGCAGCCGGAGCGGATGAACGGGAACGGGATCGGGATCTACCAGGAAGCGCGGGCGAGCGTGTCGGCGATCGTCTGCAGCACCAGGCCCGGGTCGCGCAGCGGCGGCAGATGGTCCATGCCGTGGACCAGAACCAGCTCGCAGTCGATGATCCGGTCGGCCGCGGCCTTGTCCGCCAGCACAAACGGCGGGAAGTCGGCGTCGCCGACCAGCAGCGAGGACGGCACCGAGATCTGGCCGAGCCGGTCGAAGACGGCCGGGTCCTCCTCCTCCAGGTCACCGATGCGCAGGGCGGCCCGGGCGGCGGAACGGAACTGCTCCATCGCGTCCGGGGTGGCCCCGGCCCGGCCCCAGATGCGCTGAGTAACGCTGGCCATCGCCTCGACGTCGCGGGCGGCCTCGGCGCGCTGATACTCCTGGAACAAGGCGTCGTCTTCCTCCGGGTCGTCCTCCCCGAACGGGAACCCGGGGATGCCGGGGCAGAGCAGCACCAGCGCCGGCACCCGCTCGGGCTGGTCCAGGGCGAGCCCGAGCGCGCTGGCGCCGCCCTGGCTGCAGCCGACGATCGCCGCCCGCTCGATGTCGTAGTGGCCGAGCACCGCCACCAGGTCGCGCAGCAGTGAGTGCTTCACCGTCGGGGCGGGGGACTGGCCGAAGCCCCGGGCGTCGTACCTGATCACCCGGTACTTCTTCGCCAGCGCGGGCAGCACCGACTCCCAGATCCGCGAGTCGCCCACCCCCGGGTGCAGCAGCACCAGCGGGGGGCCGTCACCGCCGGTGTCGTCCGCCCACACCGTGCCGCCGTCCACATCGATCATCGTCGCAGTCATAGCGCCCATCATTTCACTGGGGTCCAGGCGACTCATTTCATGATCGGCCGGACGACCGGCGTCACCCGCCTTAGCCCGCGTCACGGGTGCAGCGGCAGCCCCTTCATGACCTTGTCGACGGCGTTCCTCGGCCCGTAGACCGCCAGCCCGACCAGCGGCAGGTCATCGGCCGGGACGGCGCTGACCGCGGCCCGGTTGGCCTCGTCGTGGCCGGTCTTGAACATCTCCTCGATGTAGACGGCGACCGCCAGGCCGCGGCCGACGGCCAGGCCGCGCACCCGGGCCAGGGCGGCCGCGTCGGCGGCGTAGACGAGGACCGGCTGGCGAAACATCGGCAGGTAGGCGTTGCCGGAGCCGTCCCCGTAGGGCTCGCCGATGGTCTCGGGGGCGCCGCCGGCCACGGCGCTGGCCAGGAACGCGGTGACGTTCAGCTTCTGCCAGGCGGCCAGGTTCTCCTGGACCGCGATGGCGATCTTGGTGTCGAATTTCACTCGATCATCCTCGCCCCCCGGTCGCCGGGCGGTCTTGAACGCTGGTGCGGGCCGCCGGCCACAATGGAACGGTGACGGCGGACACGGCGACCGGGGACTGGGCGCGTTACTGGCGCGCCCCCGACTCGCCCCTGGAGGCGATGCACGCGCACTTCGAGCGGCACGTGTACCACCGGCACAGCCACGACACCTACTCGCTCGGCGTCACCGACGCCGGAGCGCAGTCGTTCACCTGCCGCGGCGCCGCCTACACGAGCGCGGCCGGGATGGTGATGGCGTTCAACCCCGACGACCCGCACGACGGCCAGGCCACCGACGGGCACGGCTTCACCTACCGGATGATCCACATCGGCCCCGAGCTGGTCTCGACCGCGCTGGCCGACGCGGCCGGCCGCCCGGTCGGGCTGCCGCTGTTCGCCGAGCCGGTGGTCAGCGACCCGGTGCTGGCCGCCCGGCTCCGCCGCCTGCACGCCGCGCTGCTCGGCCCCGCGACCACGCTGCGCCGCGACGAGCTGCTGGCCGGGGTGGTGCTGGCCGCGGCCCGGCTGTCGCGGGGGGCGACGGCATCAACGGCGTCCCGCCTGGACCAGCTCCCGGCGGAGGCCGGGCCGCCCCGCGCGGGGTCAGCCCGCCCGCGACGGGCCGAGCCGGGGCGTGCCGACAGGGGTCCGGCCGACGCCCGTCGGGTCGCTCGGCGCGCCCGCGACCTGATCGCCGGCCGCTACCGGGACGACCTCACCGCCGACGACCTGGCCACCGCCACCGGCCGCAGCCGGTTCGCGGTGCACCGCGCGTTCACCCACGTCTACGGCATGCCGCCGAGCGACTACCAGCGCCAGCTGCGGCTGCGCGAGGCCCGCGCGCTGATCGCGGCGGGAACGCCGATCAGCGAGGCCGCCGCCCTGGCCGGGTTCGCCGACCAGAGCCACCTGTCCCGCTGGTTCGTCCGCTACTACGGCGTCACCCCCGGCCGCTACCAGCACGCCACCGCCCCCGCCGCCGGGATAGTCGTCAACCCGTAAGGCGACGACCAGCCCGCTGCCACGCGCCCGCGCCACCCGCCCCGGTCATAATTGCTGCTTTCTGTTTATTTTTGCGATCACGGCCGACCCAATCGGCTTTGCCCGCACGATTGGGCGTACTTAGCGGCAAATAGCGCCGGTAAGTACGCCCAATAAATACGATTCGCCCCGGCCCCGCCGGGCGGGCTACCAGGCCGGTCAGAATCCGCAAAACCGCACCGGTTGGGATTAATGGGCCGTCGCGGTCGAAGAAGTACTTTCGCGGGCAGCAGTCACCAGGGTGGGGTTAACCGAATCGCCACGAGGGAATATGAGCGACGGGCTGCCCAGAGAAGCGGCCAGTAAGATCAGGCAGGCGACCGCGGTATGCCGCCCGCATGAAGCAGCGGAAACGGTTAAGGATATCCAATGACTACGGCTATGGCGCTAGCGTCCACGGGTGGCGATATCACTTTCCCAGGATTCTGGCTAGCATTTATGCTCGGCGCTATTACGGGTATGGTTGTCATGGCATGGATGAGGAAGTGACAACCAGAGCTTGCTTTACCGCTAACAGGCGAGCCCGGCCTTAGGAGAACCAGCATGGCGCGGGTGCCGGCAGTGGGCGGGTGGGAGTCCTGGAGTTGGGATGCGTCCCTGTTCGCCGGGGCCGCCCGGTACTACGAGCAGGGCCGGCTGCCTTACGCGCCTGGTCTGGCCGACGTCTTCGGCCGCAGTCTCGGCCTGGACGGGCAGGGGAGGCTGCTCGACGTCGGCTGCGGGCCGGGAACCGTCACCCTGGCGCTGGCGTCGTTGTTCGAGGCGGTCGTCGGCCTCGACCCCGATGCGGAGATGCTGTCGCAGGCGTCCCTGGCCGCGGCCAGCCGGGGCGCCGGCAACGCCACCTGGGTGCGCAGCCGGGCCGAGGAGCTGCCGGCCGGCCTTGGCGCCTTCCGGGCGGTGACCTTCGCCGCGTCGTTCCACTGGATGGACCGGCCCCGGGTCGCCGCGGCGGTCGCGACGATGCTCGACCCGGGCGGGGCGGTGGTGCAGGTGGACGCGCCCGCTTACCGGGCCGACGAGCTGGCGGCGGAGAGCCCGCGAGGCACGCTTGCGTTCCCGCCGCCGCCCGACGGCGCCCTCGACCAGCTACGCCGCCGGTACTTGGGCCGCGACCGGCGGGCCGGACGCGGCATCCGCAACACCTCGCCCGACGATGAGGACGCGGTATTCCGGCAGGCCGGATTCCTGCCCGCGGAAACAGTGACGGTGCCGGATCGGCGAGCCGTCGAGCAGACCGCCGATGACCTCGTGGCCCGGGTGTTCTCGTCCTCCTCGACCGCGCCGCACCTGTTCGGCGGCCGGCGCGGCGACTACGAGGCCGACGTGCGGAAGATCCTCGCCCAGGCCTCGCCCGCGGGACGGTTCTCGGTTCGGCTCCCCGATAACATCCTGCGGATCTGGCGGCCGGCCTGACCCGGTGGCCGAACGCGTGCGCGGATGAAACAGGCCGGCCGCCATGGCCGCGTATTCGAATGGCCGCGCACGTATCGATACGAATGGCGCTTCAGCCGGCCGGGACGCCCGGGGGCTTGGCTTTCAGGCCGCTGCCGCAGAGCGGCGCGATCGCGCTCGGTCCCGCGTCCGGCCGGCTGGTGTCGATCAGGCCCGCTTGCAGTGCCGCCCAGCACGCCGCGGCGGTCGGCTCGACGTAGAGGCCCGCCCGGGCGAGGGCGCCGTGGGCGGCGTTGACCTGGTCGTCGGTGACGGTCGTGATCACGCCGCCGCTGTCGCGGACGGCGGCGAGGATCTGCGCGCCGCGAGCGGGGCGGGCGATGGCGATGCCCTCGGCGATGGTCGGCTCGCCGATGATCTCGGCCGGGGCGGCCTGACCGTCCCGGAAGGCCTGGGCCAGCGGCGCGCATCCGGCCGCCTGCACCGCGACGATCTGCGGCATGCGGCCGATCAGGCCCTGGTCGAGAAGGTCGCGACAGCCGAGGTAGGCGCCGAGTACGAGGGTCCCGTTGCCGACCGGCAGCACCAGGGTCGCGGGCAGCCGCCCGCCCAGCTGCTCCCACAGCTCGAAAGCGTAGGTCTTCATGCCCTGCAGGAAGAACGGATGGTAGACGTGGCTGGCGTAGAAGGTCCCGGGCTGGTCGGCGGCGGCCGCGGCCGCGTCGGCCGTGTCCTCCCTGGAGCCGGGAATCTGGCGGACGGCGGCGCCGTACGCGCGCAGCTGCGCGACCTTGCCCGTCGAGGTGGCGGCCGGGACGTACACCTCGCAGGCAATCCCCGCCCGGGCGGCGTAGGCGGCGACCGCGGTCCCCGCGTTCCCGCTGCTGTCCGCCACCATCCGGGGCACGCCGAGGCGCCGGGCGAGCGCCGCCAGCAGCACCGCGCCACGGTCCTTGAACGACCCGCTCGGCATCAGGTAGTCGACCTTGAGCAGGACGCCGGGCAGGTCGGGCGCGGTCACCAGCGGGGTCAGGCCCTCGCCGAGGCTGATGTCGGCCGGCTCGTCGATCGGCAGCGCCTCGGCGTAGCGCCACAGCGTCGGCCGCCGCTGCGCGATGACCGACAGCGACGGCAGGGCCGGAGCGAACCCGGCCAGGTCAAGCACGCCCCCGCAGTCCGCGCAGCGCCAGGCGAGCTCGTCCAGCCCGTAATCGCGCCCGCAGGCAGCGCAGGTCAGCCTCAGCTGGTCCAGCGCGGTGATCCCCATCGTGCACCTCCAAGCCTAGGAGGATAGCGCCGGAGATCTATGAGTGATCATGCGCGGCCAGGTTGCGCGACAGCGGCATGCTCAGGTACTCGGTCGCGGGCCACGGCGGCCGCTCCCGGGCGCCGCGCCAGGTCAGGTGGACGCTGACGAACCGGGCCGGATCAGTCTCGACACTGAATACCACCTCGTCACAGCCCTCGCAGCGGGCAATGGCAATCACCCGGTTACCGAACAGCGGATGGCCCTCGCCCACTTCCGCGGTCAGCTCAGCCTCGAGTGCGGCTCGCGCCTCCCCGGGCACCAGCGCCCACGGCGATGGCAAAGGCTCTGGCTTCCAGTCGGGGTACACCGAACCCAAGGTAACGGGCACTGCAGTGGCCTTTTTCCAGATGTGCCCGAGGCCACCTGCGGGCCGAGCCGCTCAGGTGGGCAGCTCGGCGCCTGCCTGCTCCGCGATCACCTATTGGGCGCACCAGTCGGGCCAGTCCGGGTCGGCCCGGCCGATGCGCTTCTCGTGCTCGCCGTGGGCGGCGGACGCGCGCCGGAACGCGGCCGCCAGCTCGGTCGCCGACGCGAACGTCGTCGCCCCGGGGCTCGGCCGTCGTGATGTTGGCGCCGAATTGGATCGCGCAGCCGGAGCCGTGCGGTGAGAATTGGACGATGCGGAAGTTCTCACCAGTGCGGTCGATGTCGAGCCGCCAGCCGAGGCCCGCGTAGAACTCCTTGGCCCGGTCGACGTCCGCGACCGGGATGACGACCACCTCCCTGGGTTGTGTCCGGGCACCATCCTTGCGCTCGGTCGGCCTCGACGGACCCGGGAGTTCACTGTCCGGCCCCCGGGTCTGTTATGTCAGGATTCGCGATGTGATCAACCCGGCCTGGGACAACAACACGTACTACCAGCCTCGACTACTGCGGGCGCTGCCTGCCTCGTGCGAGCG